>JAESGJ010000384.1_pt1 | contig 30913 bp, 30 predicted proteins | sample 9266241 | NCBI WGS metagenome assembly JAESGJ01 (sample SAMN14514841, study PRJNA621669) | algae metagenome | isolation source: Brasilonema octagenarum HA4186-MV1 and co-occurring heterotrophs from wet... | place: USA: Manoa Valley, Hawaii | collected 2009-07-20 | reverse complement strand
GTCACCCTGTTGAGCGTCCTCTCGGGGGGCAGTGACGGGAATCACCGCAATAGTTGCAGAAACGTTCCTGCATGTCTACCCCTGAGCGCTCAGCGGTCTCCCGCCTGCAAGCCGGTTGCGCCACGGCTTCAACCAGGACAAGGGTTCAGGGAACCGCAGAACGTCAGCCAGTTGGCTGGCCCGGGAGGCGGAGAAGCAGCCCGCGCGTTGCCAATTGCGTCAGAACGTCGACGCGGCAACCGTGGTGAGGATGTTGCGGCGAGCGGCGCGGCCTTCGGGACTGGGCAGCAGCGGGTAGACGTGAATGCCGCCGGCTTGTTCGTGGTAGCCGATGCCGCTGGATTGCACGGCGTCGCGCAGAATTCGGCAGTCCGGCAGAAAGATGTCGTCGGTGCCGATGTACACGTCGATGGGCGGGAGGCCGGTGAGGTTGCCGAAGATGGGACTGACCTCGGCGTCGTCAGGAGCGAGGTTTCCCGCCCAGCTGCGTCCGCACCGTCGCAGACCGGCACGCGCCAACCATGGGTCGCGGGGTTCGACCGCGTCGATGTCGGGATTGCGTAGCGCGATGTCGAGCCATGGCGAGATGAGAGTCAGCCCACGCAGGGACGGACCCCCGGCGGCAAGCCAACTCATGGTGGCCGCCAGGGCCAGCCCGCCTCCCGACGAATCACCCACCAGGTAGGCCGGTCCGTTGGTGCTGGCGCGGTGCAGCACCGCTTTCATCAGTGAGATGGCTTCGGCGGCAAGATGATCGGGCGCCAGACCGTAGATCGGCACATGGACCGTTGACTCGGTCGCGTCGGCGAGGTCGGCGATCAACCGCCAGTGCTCTTGTTGAATTTCGCTGACGTAGCCGCCGCCGTGCACGTAGATCGTCTCGCCGCACGACCGCGCTGCGAAGCGCCGTGGGTGCACGCGGTAGACGTCGAAGCCGTCCATCACGGACACGTCGACCTCATGGCGACGCAGCAGCCACCTGGGCGGCCGCGATGACGTCTTCGGAAGCGCGAGAAAGGCTTCCGCCGCCTGCTCGCTTGCGTAGCGCGGTCGGCGAGCGCTCCGCGCATAGAGCCTGATCAGCTTCATCTGCCACGACATGTCGGTGTTCCTCGAAGGCTCAGACCACCGCGGTCAGAGGGCGTCGGCGGCAGCGCGGCCGGCGGTTCGACCGCTGAAGATGCAGCCACCCAGGAAGGTGCCTTCCAGCGCGTTGTAGCCGTGCACACCACCGCCACCGAAACCGGCAACCTCTCCAGCGGCGTACAGACCGTCGATGGGGTTGCCGTCCATACCGAGGGCTCGGGACGACAGATCGGTTTGAATGCCGCCCAACGTCTTTCGGGTCAGGATGTGCATCTTCACTCCGATGAGTGGTCCAGCGGCGGGGTCGAGGATGCGGTGCGGAGCAGCCGTGCGACCGACTCGGTCGCCGATGAAGCGCCGGGAATTGCGGATGCCTTGAACCTGGGCATCCTTGGAGAAGGGGTTGGCAATCTGGAGGTCGCGGGATTCGATCTGCGCGCGGATGGCGGCGGGGTCGAGCAGCGGCTCGTCGGTCAGGGCGTTCATCCGCCCGACGAGTTCGTCGAGGTTGTGCGCCACCACGAAATCCTTGCCGTGCTTCTTGAACGCTTCCACCGGCGTCGGCGCGCCCTTGCCAAGGACGCGCTCGTGCAGAAACGCCTTCTTGTCCCTATTGGTGATATCCGGGTTCTGCTCCGAACCAGACAGGGCGAACTCCTTGCCGATCATCTTCTGGGTGAGGATGAACCAGGAGTGGTCGTACTGCGCGATGTCGGGGGTGGTCCGCAGGTAGCGCAGCGTGCCCAGAGTGTCATAGCCGGGCAGATACGGTGCGGGTAGGCGACGGCCTAGTGCGTCGAACCACATGGACGACGGGCCGGGTAGCACGCGGATGGCGTGCTTGGGCCAGATCGGATCCCAGTTCTGAATACCTTCGGTGTAGTGCCACATGCGATCTCGGTTGACGAGGCGAACGCCGGAATTGGCGGCGATGTCGAGCATCCGTCCATCCACGTACGCCGGGACGCCGGTGATCATCGACGTGGGCGGGGTACCCATCCGCTCGGGCCAGTACTTGCGCACGATGTCGTGATTGGCCCCGATGCCGCCAGTGGTGACGATGACCGCCTGGGCACTGAATTCGAACTCTCCGATGGCCTCGCGATTGGACGGCGCACCGCGCATCGCGTGATCGGGTGCCAACACCGTTCCGCTGACCCCGGTGGCGGTGCCGTTGGTGACGATCAGGTCATCGACGCGGTGGCGATGGCGGAACTCGATCAGCCCGCGCTTCTCGGCCTCTAGTGCGGAGTTGACGAACGGTTCGACCACGCCCGTTCCGGTACCCCAGGAGACATGGAAGCGCGGCACGGAGTTGCCGTGACCGTTGGATCGCAGGTCGCCTCGTTCTGCCCATCCGACTGTCGGCAGGAACGAGATGCCATGGCCGGTCAGGTAATCGCGTTTCTCCCCGGCGGCGAATTCGACGTAAGCCCGCGCCCACTGGGCGGCCCAGAAGTCCTCGCCGTCGAGGCGGTCGAACTTGGCGCTGCCCTGCCAATCGTTCCAGGCCAACTCGAAGGAGTCCCTCACCCCGGAGTGGCGTTGTTCGGGGCTGTTGACCAGGAAGATCCCACCAAATGACCAGAACGCCTGCCCGCCGAGGTTGGCGCGGTTCTCCTGGTCGATGACCAGAACCTTCTTGCCGCGGGTGGTGAGTTCGTGGGTGGCGACCAGTCCGGCCAAGCCCGCGCCAACGACGATGACGTCTGCGTCCATCGGTAATACTCCTTCTAAAGCCAGTCGGCCACGCATCCGATACATTAATGCATCGGATGCATATGAGTATCGGATTGTGGTGGAGATGACAGCATCGTCGTCGGAGACGGGATCACAAGGGCATGCCCCGTCAAGGGTTTCGCAACCCCGGGTGACCAAGCGGCGCGCGGAGACCCGCGCCAAGCTGATGGAGGCGGCGTTTCAGGTCTTCGCCGCGAAGGGGTTCGGCGCGGTTCGCATCGACGACGTGTGCAAGGCCGCCGGATACACCCGAGGCGCGTTCTACTCCCAGTTCGAAAGCCTCGACGAACTGTTCTTCACCCTCTACGACGAACGCGCGCAGCTCATCGCCGATCAGGTGGGTCAAGCTCTCTTCGACGAGGCCGCGCCCGACGACGTGAATGCCGCCATCGAACGTGTCTCGGACACTTTGCTTCTCGACCGTGACTGGCTACTGATCAAGACCGACTTCCTCTTGTATGCAGCCCGCCACCCAGACACCGCAGAACGCCTCGCCACTCATCGCTCCCGCTTGCGAGAGGACATTGAAGAACGACTCCGGTCCGCCAGCGGCCACATCGACCTTCCCACGTCGATCGGCGACATCCCCGCCGCCGCCCGAGCGGTCATCGCGGCCTACGACGGCGTCACCGTCCAACTGCTCCTTGACGGGGATGTTTCGGCGGCCCGGACATGGCTCACTCAGTTGCTGACGGCACTACTCAGGAGCTAGCGGAATCGTCAACCAGGACAAGCGCGCACCGCTTCGATTCCGTTGCCATCGGCAATCAGCAATGCGATCGCATGCTCTCGCCAGTCGGGTGCACTTGATGACAACTGACAACGCTCAGCGCCGCACATCCGACGTGACGGGCACCCAGAGTTCCGCGCGACTCACGACAGTCCGCGAAACGCCTGTTCCGGGGATGTCCCTGAGTTCCCTGCTCTACGCTGACCTGCGGCGACGATCTCAGGGCATGCCATCCAGTAGCGGTGCGGTCCGTGTGCGTTGTGACAACGTCGTGACAAGCGCGGTGGCGTCACTTGAGGGTCACCGCTAACACCCGACTCTTTCGACCGGGCCGCACCAGACGGGTCGATTCGAATCCCGTTGCCGGCTCGGAGGCAGCCGCCACCATCGGGGACGGAGGGAGGCCACGCTAACAGATTCCCGTAAGCCCCCGACCAAACTGCGTTCGAACTCGCACGCACCGGAGTCGAGTTTGGTCGTTCTACGCACGGCGCTTCGGCCACCAGCTCGCCTCCCCCAGCAGCGTCGCGATGGCGGGCACGGTCACCGTCCGTACGACGAACGTGTCGAGTAACAGACCGCAGCCGATGACGAAGCCCATCTGGACCATGATCTCGATGCTGCCCACCATCAAGCCGAACATGCTTGCCGCGAAGATCAATCCGGCCGACGTGATGACCGAGCCGGTGCTGGCGACCGTGCGCATCACTCCGACGCGGATGTTGTTGGCCGACTCCTCGCGCAGTCGGGAGATGAGCAGCATGTTGTAGTCGGCACCCACGGCCACCAGGATGATGAACGACAGCAGCGGGACGGGCCAGGAGATGTCGTGACCCAGACCGTACTGAAAGACCAGCACGCCAATGCCCAGAGCGGCGGCATAGTTGAGCACGACGGTGGCCAACAGATAGATCGGCGCCAGCACCGCTTGCAGCAGCACGCCCAGGATCAGCGCCACGATGGCGAGGGTCGCGATGGCCAGCAGGAGGAAGTCCCGCACCATCAATCGCTGGACGTCGGAATTGATGGCCGGGAATCCCGCCATGGAAACCGTGGCGTCGGCCAGCGACGTGTTGGGCGTCGCGGCCCTGGCGACGTCGGTGATGCGCTGGTCCAGTCTCATCGCCTCGGCGGAGTAGGGGTCGAAACCGGACTCGATCGCCAACCTCGCCGTTCTTCCGTCGGATGAGATGAAGTGCCTGGCCACCTCCGCGAACCGTTGATCCTGCAGTGCCGTCGGCGGCAGATAGAAGCCCGTCGCCGCGTCCGATCCCGACGTGGCCCGCGCCGAATCCTGCAGTTGGGCGGCGACCTGGCTCATCCCACCCAGCATCTCGAGGTTGCTGTCGACCAGGGTGTGGACGCCGACGGCGAGGGCCCGCGCACCGGAGGCGAGCTGCCCGATGCCGCCCTGCAGACGGGCCATCTGCGCGGGCAGATCCGCCCCCGGTCCGCCGAGCACGGCCATGCTGCGGTCGAGAGTGGTTGCGGCAGCTTGCAACTGAGTGATCATGGCGGACGCCGGCGCACCCGCCGTCTGAGCGGTCACCTCGTCACCCAGATCGGCGACCTGATCGAAGAACCCCGCGTCGCGCAGGTCGATCAGCGTCTGCACGTGGTCGCGCAACGACCCGCACTCTGGCGTCGCCGCACAGAGCGGTGAGCCACCCAGCGCCGCCGCCAGTGGATCGATGACGGCAATCGCGCTCGCCGCCCGCTCGGCGAGCGGGCGGATCTGCGTGCCGCCCTCGACGAGTCGATCGACGTTGGGCCCCATGGCGTTCAGCTGGCGCAGCGCCGGTTGGAAGCGTTGAATCGTCTGGCCGGCGTGCCCCGCCTCGTCGAGCAAACCGGTCAGCGGCGTCAGCGCGGATCGCACGCTGCCGTCGAGTTGGGTGAGCCCGTCGGCCAACCGGTCGGCACCGGCCGCCAGCTTCGACAGATCGCCCTTGCGGGCATCGCCGCCGGCGACTGCGTCGGCGAGCTTGTCGCCGATCCGTCCGTTCTGCCACGACAGCTGAGCCTGATCCAAGCGCTGCCCCGTCGGGCGGGTGACGCCCACGACACGATCGACCCCGGGTATCTGAGCGACCCGCGAGGCCATCTCCTCGAGATCGGCGAGCCCCCTGCCTGTGCGCAGATCCGTCGGCGACTCGACGAGGAGGAACTCCGAGATGATGACGTCCTTGGGAAAGTGCCTGTCCAACAGGCGATATCCCTCATTGCTGGCGGTGGTGGCCGGCTGGCCCTTGCGGTCGTCGTACGTCATGCGCAGGGTGAGCGCCACACCGCCGAAGGCCAGCAGCAGCACCAGACTCATTACCAGCAGCGGCACCGGCTTGCGGACGACCGTCACCGCGATCCGGTTCCAGTAGGCGCGCGTCCTGTCCTGGCGTGGTTCGCCGATGCCGCGCTTGGCCGCCAGTACCAGCACCGGCGGCAGCAGCGTCACCGTCGCCAGGCACCCGACCACCACCGCCACCGCGCAGGCGGGGCCCGAGGTGGCGAAGATCGTCAGTTTCGCGAACGCCATCGCCACGAAGGCCAGGGCGACGGTCGCCGCCGACGCCAGGACGACCCGCCCAATCGTCGCCGTCGCGTTGATCACCGCCTCGTCGACGGCGACACCCCGCCGTCGCTGCTCGTGGTAGCGGCTGATCAGGAACACCGAGTAGTCAGTGCCCGCGCCCAGCAGGATGACGGTCATGAACGCGATGGTGAACTGGGAGACCGGCATGCCCAGTTCGCCCAACGCCGAGAGGACCCCACGGCCGACCCCGAGGCTCGTGCCGATCACGAGCAACGGCAGCAGAGCGGTGAACACCGATCGATAGACCAGCAGCAGGATGGCCGCGATCAGACCGGCGGTGGCCAGCGAGATGTACAGCAGATCCCGCTCCGCCGCGACGATCTGGTCGCTCATCGTGGCGGCCGGACCGGTGACGCGGGTGACCGTCGACGTGCCGTCGAACGCACGCGCCGCGATGCGTCGGACCGATGCGACGGACTCGGCGGCCCGCGGTCCCCCCAGCGTCCCGTGGATGCCAATCGGCACGTACCAGGCCTTGCCGTCGGCACTCACCGCCTGGCCTGCGGCCACCGGATCGGCGAGGAGATCCTGCACCATCTCCACGTTCTGCGAGTCAGCACGCAGCGCGGAAACCATTGCGGTGTAACGACTTCGCGTCTGCGGCACCAGGCCCGCCGGGTCCTCCATCGCGACGACCACCGTCGTCGTCGACCCCTCCTCGCCGAATGCCCTGCCCATTCGGTCGAGCGTCTGAAACGACCCCACGTCGCGCGGAATGGGGTCCAACGACTGCTGCTGGACCACGGTCTCCAACTGCGGGAACAGCAGCGCGAGGACCACGGCCACTCCGAGCCAGCCACCGATGACGATGCCCCCGTGCGTGACGGCGTACCTCGCGACCGCGGCCAGGCGGCGGCTGTGGGCCTCCTGTTGCTGCGGACGCCTCACCATGGACGTGCCGTCATCGTCCGGTCGGATGCTGTCCGCCATACCGCCTCCTGAGCCACCAATGCAACGTGCGACATATTGCGTCGAGTGTTGCACAGTGGCTAGCGTGGGGTCGTATGCAGACCCTGGGGTCCCTCGACGTCGAGGGAATCGACTTCGCCTTCGACGATCAACCCGACCTCCACGCCACGCTCGCTCGCCTGCGCGAACGCAGGCCGTACGCGATCGTTCCGTTCGCGGGGACCAGGGCCGTGCTGCTTCTGACCGACGAGCTGGTGCGAGCGGCCTTCCGCGACGAGGCGACCTTTCCCGCCGCGCCGATGTATGCGATGACCACCGAGCCGGTGTTCGGCAGGACCGTGCTCAGCATGTCGGGCGCGGAGCACCGCGCCAGCCGCGGCATCGTGTCGGCACCGCTGCGCCGCAATCGAGTTCGCAACTACCTGCAGCCGGTGATCGAACCGGTCATCGACGAGTTGATCGATCGGTTCGCCTCCCGCGGCTCGGCAGATCTGGTCGCCGAGTTCACGCACCGCTACTCACTGCTGATCATCAGCCGCCTGCTGGGTCTACTCGTCGACGACGAGGCGACCATCCATCGCTGGGCACAGGCCATGATCCGGTACCCCTTCGACCCGCAGACGGCGGTCGCGTGCGCTGCCGAATTCACGGCCTACGTCGCGCCGCTGGTGGCCGCACGTCGCCGGGAACCTGGTGACGACATGATCTCCCTGCTGGTCACCGAAACCACCGAGGACGGTGAAAGCCTGTCGGATGCAGATGTTTTGACGTTTCTTCGGATGCTGTTCCCGCTCGGAGCGGACACGACCACGCTGGCGCTGGGCAACGTCCTGTCGGCCCTGCTCACTCATCCCGATCAATGGGAGCTGCTGCGGTCCGACCCGCAGCGCTACCTGCAATCCACAGTGTGGGAGGGCCTGCGGTGGGAGCCGGCGGTCGGGATGCTGCCGCGCGTGTGCTCGGAGGCCGCCACCTGGCGTGGAATCGACATCCCCGCACTGACCCCGATGATCTTCGCCATCAACGCCGCCAACCGCGATCCGGCGGTGTATCCGCGGCCCCATGACTTCGACATCACCCGCAACGTGATGCCGACCGTCTCCTTCGGCCAGGGCCACCACAGCTGCATCGGCAACTGGTTGGCCAACGCCGAACTCGTCGCCGCGCTGAAGGCCCTCGTCGAGCAGCTGCCCGACCTCGCAATCGATCCCCGGCACGCCCACGCGTCAACCGTGACGAGCCAGGTCGGCACCACGCTGCGGGGACCCAACGCGTTGCACGTGACGTTCACGCCCGCAGGGGGCCGCTGACCGGCATTCGGCGGCCGAACGGCGCCGGGTGTCACCCGGTGTTCGCTAGGTTGTCCTCGAGATGGCCCCACCGGATGGAGAACACCGTGACACCGCGTCGACTTCGCGTCAGCGAGCAGGTCGTTCGTCCTGCCTCCTGGGGTGATCAGCCGCCGGTCGACGACGACGAGGCGCGCCGGCGGCTGCTGGACGCAGCCGAGGCCTGCTACGAGCGGCGCGGTGTCAGCCGCACCACGGTCGACGACATCGCCAAGGAGGCGTCTGTGCACCGCACGACGGTGTACCGGTACTTCGGAACGCGGGACGACGTCCTGGCCTTCGTGTTGTTGCGGGAGACGGCCGACGTCATCGACAGCGCCGAACGGGCGATGTTGGCGGACGGAGCCTTTGGTGATCGCCTGCTCGATGCGCTCGACGGTGCGATCGGCGCCGTCGAACAATCCCGCTGGCTCAGCGTGCTGTTCTCTCCCGAAAGCCTGACCATGACGGTGTCCGTCGCGGCGTCCGGTGTGTTCCGCGACCGGATCCGCGACGTCCTGCGACCGCATGTCGAGGCGGCCAAGGGTAGCGCCGAACTGCGCGAAGAACTCGATCCGGACGCGGTCGCCGACTGGCTGGTGCGGGTCGCACAGATGCTGCTGATGGAACACCTCACCACCCATCCCGACGAGACCAGGCCCGACCGGCGCGCGTTGCTTCGCGACTTCGTCATCCCCGGCATCCTCAATCCGGCTCACGGGCACTGACTGCCGACGGCAGGAGGCCGTTTTGCTACTGCTGGCCCGTACAGTCCCGATGGTGTTGCAGCGCTTCGGTGATCGACGAGAAGGTCTGGAATGCCTTCATCGACTCCACCACCTTCACGCACGGTCGGAGTGCGCCCTCCGGCGCTACCACCAAGCAGAATCGGATCTCGTCTTCGTCCGCCAGCTCTGCAATCGAATGAAGCGCTTCGACGCCGTTGGCGTCTATCTGTTCGACGCCTGACAGGTCCAACACCATCAGTTCGGGCTTGCCCGTCAGCTCGCCGGCGAGTGCCCTTTGGAGACTTGTCGCGCCGTTGCCGCGCAGGTCTCCGGTGGGACGTATCACCGCGGCCTTGGCCGCCGACCGCCGCCACTCGACGACGATGTGCCAGGGTTTCCCGGCATCGCCCCGTTCACGCGCGCGTCGTTCGGCAGAGCCAGCCACCTGAGCAGTGAATCGGCTTGCCGCACGCAGCGATATCCGCTGGGCGCTTCGAACCCGTCCGTTTTGCGACGCTTGCCAGTTCTGGCGGAGGGCACTCTTGTCGTCACCACGGCGGTTCGGCATTCCCGGTGGGATTGCCCTTGAGCGTGTCCGACGGGCTTTCACCGAACAGCTGGCGATACTGTTCCGCGAAACGACTCAGATGCAGGAATCCCCACCGACCTGCAACCGCGGTGACTGTCATCGTTTGAGAATTGTGGCTAGCCAGTTCAGCGCGCGCTTCGTGCAGCCGTAGCCGGCGCAGATACGTCATGGGCGGTGGCTGCATGGCTCGCTGAAAAGCCTTCTGCAACGCTCGGGCACTGACCCCGGTTTTGCGGGCGAGATCGACGGTGCTCCACAGTTTTTCGGGGTGCGCGTGCATCAAATCGATCGCATGTCTCACCACCGCGGTGCCGGCGCCGGCTTCGTCCTCGGCGAGCGCCTCGGCGTAGTTGTGTGGCTGTATCAGCAGGAGGCCTTGGACCAACAGCTGCTGCAGGTTGTCGGTGGCCAGTCGATGAGCGAGGATCCCGTCGGCACGTCCAGCCTCGCGGGCCAGGAGTTTGACCAATCCAAACCAGTCACTTGACGCTTGCGTGCGCAGGTTCATCCCGCGGGCAAACGTAATTCGCTTCCGCGCTGGCCTGTCCAGCATTCTCTCCAGCTGGCGCCGCATCTGCCCTTCGGTGATCTTGATGCAGATCTCACGGCAATCGGCAGACCAATTCAGATCGACCGCCGTGCCCGGCGAGAACACTGCGGCCGAACCGGCCGTGGTCTTCTCGAGTCGGCCGTCTGGCCACATGTTCATCGCGGTGCCCGTTACGGGTGCCTCGACGTAGTAGGCGGGTACGTCGTCACCGCGGATGTCGACATCCGTGCTGAAGTGAAGGTAGCCCGCCGTCAACATCGGAAGTTCTTCAGCCTTCAGGTGCATATCCAACGACGCGGACCTGGCGGACCGCAATGTCAGGGGCAGAAACACGCGCGACAAGACGTCGGCCGCCTCATCGACGTCGGTCGTCTGAACCCGCGGTGACGAATCAAAGACGTCCTCCAGCAGCACCGGCAAGTCACCCCTTGGTCGTGGAAATCGGTCGAGTGTAGTCAGCGGCAGCTGACCGCCGGGACCTGCCCAGGTGACTCCGAGAGGTCCACGACACCGCGGACTTCTCGACCTGTCGGGTCGACGCGGGTGCGCGGTCGGATCGGCATAGTCGCATACCAGCAACGACATCCAACCACTCGCGATCTCGGGGTACCCATGCGCGTCCAAACCGGCCATGCCGCAGATGTTCCAGGCGTCGTCCACGATGGTCACGGCATGGCCGCGGGGCCGGTTCAGTCGACGATCGCAGATTTGGCCGTGGTGTCGGTCGGCAGTGCGGGCATCGACGAGGTGCTGAGGAAGCTGACCCTGGCCTCGTTGGCATTGGTACCACGATCTCGTGTGCGACGCCTCTGGGGCAGGCGATGACTGGCGTGCCGCACGCCATCGCCTCGATCATCACAGCCCGAACGGTTCCGCCCATTGGATCGGATTCAGAAGGGGTTTGGCCTGATGTCGAGCCACACTTCCGCAAGCGCGCTTGGGCCTCTGGCAACGAGGAAGAAGCTTGACGGTTACTTCGGTGTCAGAGCTTGTTGGCGAGTACGTCGAGATGGCTGATGTCCGGGGGCGAGGCGAAGAGTTCGTCGGCCTTCTCCGCGAGGGCCTTTCCGACGGGGCCGCCAAGATGGGTCTCGCGTGCCGCGTCGTCCGGGAAGGCGTCGAAGATGCCGAACGTCGACGGGCCGAACCGAACCGCGAACCACGGCTTCGTGCCGGGTTCCTGCTCGACGAGTGGGAGCGCCGAGATGAGAAATTCCTCGACTGCGTCTTCTTTGCCGGGCTTGGCCTCGAGCCGCACCAGCAACGCCTTGGTAGCCATGGTGATCTTCCCTGTAGTTGGTACATGACGGAAACGCCGAAACCCAGCCGCAGTGACGAGGTGTCGCAACACTTCTCAGCACCATTCTGCCCTCTGGCTAGTACCGCGCCCTCGTCCCGGCAGACCAAAAGGTTCGCTTCGACTGGACCTCTCGGGACGAAGCCCAAGACCGATTCGCGAAAACGTCGACGACGGCGTTGCCACGCCGGCCTCCGCCAGCGTCCATGGGCAGGGATTTCATCCCGACTTCTGCCGTCACCTGTCTGGTGCGAGCGCCGTGTTCGCACGGCCGTTCGTCCCGCAGGACCCGGGAGGACGCCCGCGGCCTTGTACCGGCAGGGCGAACTCGGCCTTGAACATTCGACTTACCGGCCCGATGGCCGGACTCCTTCGGCGGTACAGACTACGAGGACGCAAGCACGGACGGAAACGACCACAGTAAGGGAGATTTCACATGAAAGCACTCGTGTATGACGGACCGCGTGACGTCGTCGTCAAGGACGTGCCGGATGCCAAGATCGAGCATCCGACCGACGTGCTGGTGAAGATCACCACCACCAATATCTGTGGGTCCGACCTGCACATGTACGAGGGCCGCACGGACCTGGAGCCGGGCATGGTGCTCGGACACGAGAATCTTGGCATCGTCGCCGAGGTCGGAAACGCCGTCGTCAAGGTTTCGCCCGGGGATCGGGTGTGTTTGCCGTTCAACATCGGCTGCGGTTTCTGCCGCAACTGCGAGGAGGGCCTGACGGCATACTGCCAGACCGTGCATCCCGACCCGAAGATGGCAGGCGCCGCCTACGGGTTCGCCGGGATGGGGCCGTTCTGGGGTGGACAGGCCGAGTATCTGCGGGTGCCCTTCGGAGACTTCAACTGCTTGCGCCTTCCCGAGGACGCCCAGGAGAAGGAAGCCGACTACGTGATGCTCTCCGACATCTTCCCCACCGGATGGCACTGCACGCGTCTGGCCGACATGCAGCCAGGTGATTCCATCGTCGTATACGGTGCGGGCCCAGTGGGTTTGATGGCTGCGTACTCGGCGATGATCCAAGGCGCCAGCAAGGTGATGATCGTCGACCGTCACCCCGATCGACTGCGACTGGCCGAAGAGATCGGTGTCATCCCCATCGACGACTCCGAGGGTGATCCCGTCGAACAGATTCTCGAGCAGACAAGCGGACTCGGAGCTGACAAGGGCTGCGAGTGCGTCGGCTATCAAGCGCACGACCCTCAGGGGCACGAAGACTCGGCGATGACGATGAACCGGCTGGTCGATTCGGTGCGGTTCACCGGTCACATCGGAGTGGTAGGCATCTTCCTGCCGCAGGACCCCGGCGCGCCCGACAACCTGGAGAAGGAGGGGAAGATCGCATTCGACATGGGCAAGTTCTGGTTCAAGGGTCAGAAGATCGGCACCGGGCAGGCCAACGTCAAGCACTACAACCGTCAGCTTCGCGACCTGATCCACCAGGGCAGGGCCAAGCCGTCATGGATCATCTCCCACGAACTGCCACTCGAGGAAGCTCCGTCGGGCTATCAGCACTTCGACGCCCGCGACGACGGGTGGACCAAGGTCGTCCTGCATCCGTGAGCCGGCCAAGATCGAGAGAAGCGCAATCATGACCGTGACCCAGGTTTCGGTGTCCCTCGACGACGCGCAGCGGGTGATCGCCGCCGGACAGGCCAAAGCCGCAGAGATCGAGTCGCCGTCGAACATCGCGGTGGTCGATGCCGGCGGCAACCTCGTCGCGCATGTGCGGATGGATGGTGCCTGGATCGGAAGCATCGACATCTCGATCAACAAGGCGTTCACCGCGCGAGCGCTGGACATCCTGACCGAGGACCTTGCGTCCAACGCATGTCCGGGCGACCAGTTCTATGGAATCGATGCCTCCAACGGCGGGCGCATCATGATCTTCGCCGGCGGTGTGCCACTGCGGCACAACGGCCAGATCGTCGGCGCGGTCGGCGTCAGTGGCGGCACCGGGGAGCAAGACAAAGCCGTCGCCAAAGCCGCCGCAACGGCAATGTGAGCAGCCCGGAGAGAGTCCTACGACCGGAGGCGGAGGGGAGGTCGGTGGGCAACCTCGAGTTGTTCTTCGACCTCACTTTCGTCTACGCGATGTCACAGGTCACCCACTTGATGCTCAGTGACACCTCCTGGGAGGGCTTCGGACGGGGTGTGCTCGCACTCTTGGCGCTCTGGTGGGCGTGGGTCTGCTATGCCTGGCTGACCAACTCGTTCGACGTCGCTCGGGTGGTCCACACGTCGCTGATCATCTTCGCGATGGTTGCGATGCTCGTCCAGCTCACCCTCGATCGGCTCCACACCGCCGCCGCCGCTCTCCTGGTCTTTCCGGCGGCAACTTGCGTTCCCGCCATCTGGTCACTCGTCGTTCTCACTGCGATCGGAGTCCTGCGGCTCGCCTAGGAGTAGTGGCGACGACCTCAGATCGGCACCAGCAGAGCGGGATTCGTGCGGTAAGCGAGGATAGCCTAGGCGATTGCGTCGGGAGTCGCGTTAGGACGTGCCATCCTCTGAATCGCTGACGGTGATTCTGTTCGTCTTGGCGTGCTCGGCCTTCGGTACGTAGACCTTCAGGACGCCGTAGGCGAGGGATGCCTCGGCGTCGGCCTCCCGGAGCTGGCCCGGCAGCGTCACGCGCAACTCGAACTCTCCGACGCGCCGGGTTCGATGGCGGAAGAGACCTTCGCGCTGGCGCTCCTTGACCTCGCCGCTGACCACCAGCTCGTTGTCGATCAAGTTCACGTCGACGTCCTCGCGTCGCACACCGGGAAGTTCGATCTCGACCGAATACGCACTGTCGGTTTCGAAGACGTCGGCCGCCGGCATCCAGGCGCCTCGCCCAGCCCCGCCGCCAAGAGCCGACTGCGCCAACCGATCTAATCCCGCATGGAGGACATGCACGTCGTGAAACGGACTCCACGGGGCAGATCCCTTCGTGGACAACGTCATGTTAGTCATGTCGGTTCCTCTTCTCGTTCGTTTCAGCGGTCGCGCCACCCATGCGGGAGTGACACGCTCAGAACACCAGCCGGAACAGCGTGAACACGCGGTTCCAGTGGTCGGGCGACGGTTTGGTCACCGTCGGGTCTAGGATGCGAAACGACCTGGCGAGCGCAATACTCAACGCGCCGAACAACTCTGGCATCAACTCCTCGGTCTCGTCGGCGAAGGTAACGTCCACCGGCGGTTGCCGCACGACCTGCCGCAGCAGCTCGCGAATCTCTGGAGCCTCCTCGAGCTTGTCGAACTCGCGCATGAGCTCTTGGATACCCCTGGTGATCGGAAGATCCTGTGACGCGATGACGTCCCGCCCATTCCACCTGGCGGAGTTGCGTCCGGAGATGGCTATGTCATCGATCTCCTCGTCGATGAACTCATGGAAGCGGTGTATGTCGTTCTTCTCGATCTTGATACTGGCGACCGAGCGGAAGAAGCGCTGGTACACCGGGATGCCCGACGGATGCGTCACGTGCCACCTCCGGTCCGTGGATGCACACTGGTCCGACCAGTACGACGACGACAATGCTCGCACTACGTCGCAGATCCCGAAATGGACCCTCAGGCCGAATCTCGCGGTGCCGGTTCGGCCTCGCAGGTCAGGGAGGAACCGCCCGAGGCGCTACAGCTCCACTTGACCCTTCACTTCCGATGACAGCGGCACCCCGGTAGTGCGGACGATCCGGGTCGCCAGATGCAAGTTCAGTCGATCCTCGACGTCCTGCAGGTCACGACCCGTGATCTCGCGAATGCGGCCGAGGCGATAGCGCAGAGTGCTTCTGTGGATGGTGAGCGACCGCGCCGCATCGTCGTAGTTCCCACCGCAATCCAGATAGTGCGTGGGCGTCGTGACCAAGTCGGCGTTCTTGGTCTGGTCATAGCTCAACAGCGGGCCCAACCACTCCGTCACGAAGGCGTGCACCTCTGGCCTGTCGCTCGCGCGATCCAAGATGCGGTACAGGCCAAGGTCTTCGAAGCGTCGGCCCCCGTACGGCGACATCGAATCCCTCTGGACTTGTAGCGCCCGTTGCGCTTCGGCGAAAGACCGTGGCAGCTCCGACGCAGAGTTGGCCACCGAACCGGTGCCGACCGAGCCTTCGTTGGAAGCGACCTCGACCGCCACCGCGCGATAGAGCGAGATCGGATCGGGCACACCGTCTGTCAGCAGGACGGTCATTGCTGGTCTTCGCACTGCCAGGGCGTGCATTCGCGCGTTGGTAGCCCACCTCCGCGCCGCTGTGGCAATTACATCGCCGGCGATCCCCGGTTGCCAATGCAGAACCGTGACGGTGTGGGGTACCTGAAGATTGTGACCGAGGGCCTCGGCGCGCAGGCATGCGCTCTCATCGTCGGTGCCCGCCAGCAAGTCCTCGAGCAGGTCGCGTCGCAGCCGGAGCTCCGTTTCGGCGAGGACACGATGGTGGGCGAACTCGAGTGCCAGCACGGTCGCGGCATGCTCCAGCGCGACGATGTCCAGACGATCGGCGACCTTCTTCGGATCGTGCAGGAGCACCAAACCGAGGATGTTCGCCTTCTGCCGGATGAGCCAGAAGATCCGATTTCCGTCGCGCTGGGGTGTTCCGTGCGCGGCGGCGCAACGAAGCGCTTCTTCGCGGTTGTCGCCGCCGATCGGCCGGTGCGGGCGCGGCTCCACTCCCCCGGACCACGCGCGCGCATTGCCGAACACGTCCTCCACGATGACGTCAAATGACGTCAATTCCCTTAGCGCATCGGCGATTCCCTGCACACCGGACCCCGAGCCCGACACGGCCGTCAGCGTCGCGTGGATCTTGTCCTGCCGCTCAAGCTCGGAAACGGTGTCAGACAGGCGTTTTATGACACACTGACGTTCCTCGATGAGCGCGCGCTCCTTCTCGAGCAGGTCCGCACTCGTCATCGCCGCCGCCGTTTGTTGCGCCAGTGCCCTGAGGAGGAAGAGTTCCTCGGGCGACGGCACGCCTTCGGCCCGGACCACCAGCGCTCCCTTGGTGCCTTCCACCGCCTGCAGCGCGATCGCATATCGACACTGACCATCGGGCAGCTCGATGGTCAGATCCGCACCCGGGTTCGCGGCGACGAGGGCATCCACGCGGCCATCGAGCTTCCTTTCGGGATGACGACCATCCGCCAACGTCCCGTCGACGATTCGATACGTCGCGTCGGTGTGAAACGCGCCGAGGGACGACACCGCATCGGCCGCCAATTCGAGTATCGAGGCGGCGTCGCGACCGTCGAACATCAGCGCCGAGAGGACGAGAACGCCATACAGGTTCGACAGCTGAGCTCGGGCCTGCTCTGGCGAGCGCAGGGCAAACTGGCCGAAGGGGGAGAACTCGGGGACCTCGCGCGCCACAGTCAATTAGATCCGCTCCCTAGCCAGTATTCAACCAGCCATGATCAGTACAGCTTCTCGTGAAGCGAACACGTGGTCTTCAACCCGAGAGGACAGTTCTGAGGGTTGAACTCACTCTCGCGTGCTGACTGCTACGGGCAGCCGAAGGTCAGCGCGCGGTGACATGTCCATTCCCCCGGAATCCGACTACGCTGATCTTGAGTTCCCGCAACTTCGGCCGATCGAGGTGGTGCCGTGACCCATGCCCTCGACTTGGGAGTCACCGGCATCGCAGCAACGCTAGGCGACCACATCTGCGGCCTCTACTCCAACCAAGACCAACGCGACCAGATCCTGCTCCCCTTCCTCGAGGCAGGTCTTGCAGCGGGCGACAAGTGCATCTGCGTCGTCGACGGTACCGAGCAGAATCAGGTGGTCGCGGCACTGGGCGCCCACGTCGATGCCGCACATTCCATCACCACCAAGCAACTCGAGGTCATCCGCGCGCCCGACATGTACTTGCGGTCCGGCGGCTTCTCTGCCGATGAGGTGATCGGCTCCTGGAAGGCCGCGATGTCCGACGTCATGTACGACGGCCGGTTCGACGTGGTGCGGGCCGTCGAGACCTGGTCACGCCGTGACGTCGTGCCCGACGTGGATGAGCTCATGCTGCTCGAGTCCGAGATGAATCGATTCCTGCCGCTGTTCCCGCAGGTCGTCGTCTGCCTCTACGACATCGGTCGCTTCGGCAGCGGCATCATCGTCGACCTGCTGAAGACGCACCCTCGGATGCTGATTGGCGGGATGCTCGTCGAAAACCCCTATTACACGTCACCCGATCAACTCCGTCACCCGGCGGAGCGAATCAGTTCAGAGACCGACGATGGCGAGATCGAAGAGGTGGCGAAATGGTACTTCGACGAGACGACTGGCTCGATCTAGCTCGCAAGGTCGACTGGACACCCCGGTACGTCGACGAGCGGGAGATGTTTCCCGTCGAACTCAGCGGCCGCCCCTGGTTGACCCACGATGCGTGGCGCGACTGGAACGAGGCGTACCGCACCACCTACCGCGAATACGTGGCAAACCAGCGGGAGAAGGACGCGGCAGTGCTCGGCGTGCGGGCGGCGCTGGACAAACCGCGTCTGTTCGACGACCTCGATCCGGGTTGGGTGCAGTTGGTCAAGTTCCACAACGGTGCGGTTGCCCTCGCGGAATACGCCGGCGCGGTTGCGGAGTTACGGATGGCGCGGTTCGGCCGCGACAGCGCATGGCGGATGATGTCGACCCTTGGCGCGCTCGACGAGATTCGACACACCCAGATCCCGCTGCTGATCGGCCACGACATGCTGGCCCACGACGGCAATTTCGACTGGACACACAAGGCTTTCCACACCGACGAGTGGGTGATTCTCGCCGCCCGGCACCTGTTCGACGACATGTTTCTCGCCGCCGATGCCATCGACAGCGCGATCCAGCTCAACTTCGTCTTCGAAACCGGTTTCACCAATCTGCAATTCATGGCGATGGCGGCGATGGCCGACCGCGCCCACCACCATGTGTTCGAGAAGACGCTGGCGAGCATTCAGACCGACGAGGCCCGCCATGCCCAGATCGGTCACCCGGTCATGCGGACGTTGCTGGAGAACGGTTCTCGGGAGCGGGCACAGTATCTCGTCGACAAGATGTGGTGGCGATGCTGGCGGCTGTTCCTGGCGCTGACGGGAACGGCCATGGAGTACCTCACCCCGCTGGACGCGCGGACCCGATCGTTCAAGGAGTTCATGGCCGAGTGGGTGACGGAACAATTCGTTAAGAATCTCGCCGAGTTCGACCTCGAAAAGCCTTGGTTCTGGGACCTTTTCGTCGAAGAGCTAGACTACGCACACCATAGCTTTCAGCTGGGGTTGTATACCTATCGCACCACGCTGTGGTTCGACGTCGCCATGCCCGACCGCGGCGAGCGGGAGTGGCTGAACGCGAAGTACCCGGACTGGGAAGCGACCTTTGGACCGCTGTGGGATCGACTCGAGGTCAACTGGGCGGCTGGCGGCGAGGCCAACACGCTGTCCTATGGGCTGCCCGCACTCTGCAATCTGTGCCAGCTTCCCGCGGTGTTCGTCAGACCCGGGCGGAACACCGCGTGCACCCTGGAAACGGATGGGCGGCACTATTTGTTCTGTTCCGAGCCGTGCCGGTGGATCTTTCAGCAGGAAGCCGCCCGGTTCGCGGGTCACCACAGCGTCGTGGATCGCATCGTCGTCGGGGAAGCGCCGGGCAAGCTGACGGAATTGCACGAGTGGATGGGGCTTGAGGCGCCCGTCGAGACCGGCAAGGACCTGCGGCGCGGCCTCGATCCATGGCGCCTCGATCCCATCCCGACACTGTAGGAGGTATCGCCGTGCGCATCTATCTGTTCGGCTACGCGAGCGACGACTTCTTGGCCAGGGTCGTGGTGACACCCGACGAACGCACGGTGGCGCAATTGGCCGAACAACTGGTCGCGTGGGGGCTGGCGCCCGAGCGAGGCGGGCCGCTGACCGTGCACAACGAACGGGGCGACCTACTCGATTCGCAGTCGACGATCGCGGCGGCAGGACTGGGCAATGGTGACGTCTTCACCGTCGAGCGAGGGTGACGGCGCAGTGGCGGATTGGCTGGAGGCGGGCACGCTCGACGATGTCTGGGCGGGCGAAATGCGCGCGGTGCGCCTGGGTGCCGTCGACGTCCTGCTATGCAACGTCGACGGTCAGGTACACGCCTATCACGACCGGTGCCCCCACCTGTCCAACCCGCTGTCCGATGGCGAACTGCAGGACGACGTCCTTACCTGCGCCGCCCACGAGTGGGTGTTCGACGCTCGGACCGGCAACGGGGTCAACCCGAAAGATACATGCTTGCAACGCTTTCCCGTGCGTATCGACGGCGACCACATCTTCGTGCGCCCGAGGCAGCTCGAATGAGTGCGGCCGATGCCGTTGGCCCGGTGCTGCAGGCAACACCGTTCGCGCGCACGGTGATTTCGGCGATCCGGGACGAGAACGACGAGGTGGCCGTCCAGGACGAGGGCGCCTACCTGCGCGTGTTGGTCCCTCGGGTCTGCCGGCTGTCGCGGTCCGCGCTCGAGGCGGCGACGGGCGCCACCGTCCGCTTTCCCGGCGAGTTGGAGGTCGTGATGTCGTCGTTCGCGGGCGTCATGAGGATGACCGAGGATGACGTGATCTGGCGTCTCGCGGATGAGCCATCGTGACCGGGCCCGATCGGCCTCCGGGGCGCAAGACCTACACCCGACTCGTAACGGGCCGGCGCATTCCCACCGAGTACGAGCTGACGAGCACCGACCTGCACTACAACTACCCCCGGCGCTTCGAACTGCCCGCCGGCAATCCGGTAGTGGACTGGTATTACCGCCATCGCGAAGGCTCCGCCCTGCAGGCTCGCGATTGGGATCGGTTCGCCGACCCGCGCCGCACCACCTACCGCAGCTATACCCAGCTGCAGGACGGACGCGAAGACGTCATCGACGGTCTGCTCCGAGAGGTCGACGACACGGGTTACGACACCCAGCTAGAGGACGAGTGGGTGAGATTCCTCGACCGCTGGTATTCCCCCCTACGCTTCCCGGTGCACGGGCTGCAGATGCTGGCCGCCTACGTCGCGCAGATGGCGCCGTCCTCCAGAATAACCAACTGCGCCGCCTTCCAAACAGGTGACGAGATGCGTCGGGTACAGCGGATCGCTTACCGCACAGTGCAATTGGCCGGTCCGGAGTTCAATGACGACGTCGTGGCGCGCCAGCGAACGGCATGGGAGGACGATGTCGCGTTTCAGCCGTTGCGCGAACTCATCGAACGTGCGCTCGTCGCCTACGACTGGGGCGAGTCCTTCATCGTGACCAACGCGGTCATCAAGCCCCGGCTCGATCGCCTCGTCAACCAGGACATCGCGGGCAGGCTCGCGACCGCCAACGGCGATCCGATCCTGACGAGTATCCACTTCTCGCTCGACGAGGACGCTCGATGGCATCGTGATTGGGCCGCAGCGCTGATTCGGTACGTCGTCGACGACGACGTCGCCAACGCCGAGGTCGTGTCGGGGTGGATCGACAAGTGGACTCCGCTGGCGTCCGAGGCGCTGGAGGCCTTCGCCGGCGTCGTCGAGGAGGCGCCAGTGCCGTTGCACCCCAGCGCGGTGACCGCCCGGATCAACGACGAGGTCGCGCGTGAGTTGCGCGCGGCGCTTGCACCCTCGTAGTGCTGCCAGGACCAATTCCGGTCGACGTTTCAGACCCGCCGGGAGCACGCGCGCGCTGAATTCGATTGTCAGACTCGGTATTCGAGGTTGCTTGACGGATCAGTGCGCAAAGGTCACTGGTCGCGGGGGCTTCGGGCACAGGGCGTTCGACGAACGTAGGCGAAGGGAGGGCCTTCATGCGACTCCGTGAAACAGATCGTCGGCCGGATGAGCTACGGTACCGCCGCGCTGCGTGGCGCTGCTCGGGCGCCTTGGTCGGCGCGCTCGTCGGTTGGATCCTCGGGCTGTTCAACACGATCGAACCGTTGACCTCCGCCATGGTGTTGGCCGGCTACGGCCTGCTCTCAGGCGCCATCGTGGGCGCCGTGCTCGGGTGGCTCGGGGTGGCGCTACAGCACAGCCAACGGGTTCTTCACTCCGACAGTGGACGGCGTCCTCCGTATTGCGACGTGGACGTTGCCGACAGTGGACTGCAACTCCAGGTCAGCGGCAATCGAAAGGAATAGACGATGGCAACAGCGGTAGGCATCGACCTCGGGACCACCAACTCGGTGATCGCCGCCTGGCAGGGCGGGGAACCGGTGGTGATCCCGAACACCGAGGGCGCGCGCACCACACCTTCGGTGGTGGCCTTCACCGAAAACGGTGAACGTCTGGTCGGGCAACTGGCCAGACGGCAGTCGATCATGAATCCGAAGGGGACCATCTACTCGGCGAAACGATTCATCGGTCGCCGCTTCGACGAGATATCGGAGGAAGCCAAAGCGGTCAGCTTCGACGTCGTCGAGGGTGACGGCGGTGCCGCCCGGTTCGACGTGCGCGGCAGGCAGTACTCGCCAGAGGAGATCAGCGCGCAGGTGCTGCGCAAGCTCGTCGACGACGCGAGCAAATTTCTCGGGGAGCGGGTCAAGGAAGCGGTGATCACCGTTCCGGCGTACTTCAACGACGCCCAGCGCAACGCAACCAAGGATGCCGGGCGGATCGCCGGGCTGGACGTGCTGCGCATCATCAACGAGCCGACGGCAGCCGCATTGGCGTACGGGTTGGACAAGAAGGGCCACGAGACCGTGCTGGTGTTCGACCTCGGCGGCGGTACGTTCGACGTCAGCCTTCTCGACGTGGGCGACGGCGTGGTCGAGGTTCGCTCTACGGCAGGTGATTCCCATCTCGGTGGCGACGACTTCGACCGCCGGCTGGTGGACTACCTCGCCCAGGAGTTTCAGCGCGAGAACAACATCGACCTGCGCAAGGATCCCCAAGCCCTGCAACGGCTGTTCGAAGCCGCCGAAAAGGCCAAGGTAGAACTGTCCTCGGTGACCCAGACGCAGGTCAATCTGCCGTTCGTCACCGCAGACGCCAACGGCCCAAAACACCTCGTGATGACCGTCAACCGGTCCACGTTCGAGGAACTCACACACGATCTGGTCGAACGCTGCATGGCCCCGGTCAAGCAGGCGATGGGCGATGCCAAGGTGACGGCAAACGACATCGACGAGGTCATCCTGGTCGGCGGGTCGACTCGCATCCCCGCCGTCCAGGCCCTCGTCCGTCGCCTCACCGGCGGCAAGGACCCGAACATGACCGTCAACCCCGACGAAGTGGTCGCCATGGGTGCCGCGATCCAGGCGGGCGTGCTCAAGGGCGAGGTCTCCGACGTGCTGCTGCTCGACGTCACCCCGCTCTCACTGGGAGTGGAGACTGCTGGCGGCGTGATGACGAAGATCCTCGAGCGCAACACCACCATCCCGGCTCGGCGAAGCGAGGTGTTCAGCACCGCGGCGGACAATCAGCCAGCCGTGGACATCGTCGTGCTGCAGGGCGAACGCGAAATGGCCTCCGACAACCGCGTCCTCGGCAGGTTCAAGCTGGAGAACATCCGGCCAGCCCCGCGTGGTGAGCCCCAAATCGAAGTCACCTTCGACGTCGATGCCAACGGGATCCTGCACGTCACCGCGCGCGATCAAGACACCGGCGCGGAGCAGAGCATCACCATCAGTGAACAGTCGAACCTCGACAAGAGCGAGGTCGAGCGGATGCTCGCCGAGGCCGAGGCGCACCGTCGCGAGGACGAACAGCTGCGCAAGCAGGTCGATGCCCGCAACGACCTCGATTCGGCGGCCTATCAGGTCGAGCGCCGTCTTGCCGAACTCGGTGACTCCGCCGCACCGCATGACCGGGCCCGCGCCGAGATGCTGGTCGCCGACGCTCGGCAGGCCGTCAGGGACGAGACGCCACTGGACCGACTGCAATCGCTAACTTCGGAACTGCAGCAGGTGCTCTACGGGCTGCAGCCGACCCCGGCGACCGGCGCTAACGGGCAGCACAATCCGTCTGGAAACGGCCACTCTGGCAACGGCCACGCTGCGCCGGTCGGCGACGACGACGTGGTCGACGCCGAATTCGAGCGGGGCTGACCCGCCATGGTCAGTTCGACGACCGACAACGACGGTGCTCCGGCTGATGCCGGCCCGACCGAAGCGGTTGCGGCCCAACCTGATTTGGACGCCGAACTCGCCAAGGTCGAAGACCGTTGGCGGCGGGCCGTCGCGGATCTGGACAACCTGCGGAAGCGATACGTCCGCGAAGTGGACCGCGAGCGGGCGGCCGAACGATCCAGGGTGGCCACTGCGTGGCTGCCCGTCGTGGACAACCTGGAGCGGGCGATTGCTCACAGCGGTGATCAGTCCGACGCGATCGTCGCGGGCGTGCGAAGCATTCTGGACGAAGGCCTGCAGGTGCTCGAACGGCTCGGCTACCCGCGCGATGCAGAGTTGGGGGTGCCGTTCGACCCTCAGCGCCACGAGGTGATCGGTGTCGTCGAACACGCTGACAAGGCGCCGGGGACGGTCGTGGAGGTGGTGCGCCCGGGTTACGGACAAGGCTCCAGCCAGTTGCGGCCTGCCTCCGTGGTCGTCAGCCGACCCGAGGAGTGAGATCGGGTGGCACGCGACTACTACGACGTCCTCGGGGTGTCGCGAGACGCGACCGCCGATCAGATTCAACAGGCCTTCCGCACCCTGGCCCGCAAGTACCACCCCGACGTCAACAAGGATCCGGCCGCCGAAGACCGGTTCAAGGAGGTCAACGAGGCCTATCACGTGTTGTCAGATCCCGATACGCGCAAGCGCTACGACCGGTTCGGTGAGGACTTTCGCCACGTGTCTCAAGACTGGGAAGACCGCGCCACCGCCGGGACCGGAGGCTTCGGTGGCGCATGGCGATCCGGCGCGCGGGAGCGCTACGGGCAAGGCTTCGGCGGTGCCGCCGGCGGCATCGACATCGAAGACCTCTTCGGCGACATATTCCGTGGCAGTGGCGGATTCGGGCCGATTCCCGGTGCCGACCAGGAAGCGGTGCTGGAACTGACCGTCGACGAGGCATACCGGGGCGGTAGACGGCAGATCTCACTGGATGGCCGCACCTTTCGCGTCACCGTCCCCGCCGGTGTCGTGGACGATCAGCGCATCCGGCTTGCCGGAGAGGGCGGTCGGGGCAGCGGCGACGGGCCACCCGGAGATCTCTACCTCAGGGTGCGCATCAAGCCGGATTCCCAATTCCGGCTCGATGGTCGCGATGTCACCGTCGATCTACCCGTGTCCCCCTGGGAGGCGGTGCTGGGAACCACGGTCGCCGTCCGCACGCCTGGCGGTGAAGCAAAGGTCAAGGTGCCCAAGGGATCGTCGACCGGCCGACGGCTGCGCCTGCGCGGCGAAGGCATGCCCAACCCGCACGGGGCCGCTGGCGACCTGTACGCCGAGATCAAGGTGATGGTTCCACCGAAACCCACTGCGCGGGAACGCGAATTGTTCGAACAGCTGGCGACGGCGTCGACATTCGACCCAAGGAGGGGGCGATGACCACACCACGCCATGCCCTGGTACGCCGGCCGGGTATACCCCTCGAGCAGTTCGCCACACGCTGCGCGTTGCATCCCGATCTGGTGCGCCGGTTGGTGGCACTCGGCCTCATCGCGTGCCAGCAGGATGCGCGCGGCGATCTCCGGTTCGGGCCGTCTGCGGTGATGACGGTAGCCCGTATTCAACGGCTGAGGACGGGTCTGGGATTGAACTACGCGGCAATCGGATTGGTGCTCGACCTGCTGGACCACATCGAAGAGCTGGAAGCTGCTTCTCGGCGAAGGAGGAAATCATCGTGGACATCACCAAGCTGACGCAGAAGTCACAGGAGGCGTTGGCCGAAGCGCAAGACATCGCGACCCGGATGGGTCACGTCGAGGTCGACGGCGAGCATCTGTTGCTGGCGCTCATCGACCAACCCGATGGTCTGGTGCCGCGGCTGCTGGATCAGGCCGGGGCCGACACCGCGGCCCTGCGCACGGACCTGGAGCGCGAGTTGAACCGGCGCCCGAGGGTGAGTGGCCCCGGCGCCACGCCGGGGCAGGTCGCCGTCACCAGGCGGTTGGCGACACTGTTGGAGGCCGCCGAGCGAGAAGCTATGCGACTCCGGGACGACTACGTGTCCGTGGAGCATCTGGTCATCGCGCTCGCCGAAGAGGGTTCGGCAGGTGCTGCTGGGCGTATTCTGGCCTCCCACAACGTGACTCGCGATTCCTTCCTGACAGCGCTGACCAAGGTTCGCGGCAACCAGCGCGTCACGTCGGCGTCGCCGGAAGGGGCTTACGAGGCGCTGGAAAAGTACGGCCGCGACCTGGTCGCCGAGGCCCGCGCAGGCACGCTGGATCCGGTGATCGGCCGAGACGCCGAGATCCGCAGGGTGGTTCAGATCCTCAGCCGCAAGACGAAGAACAATCCGGTGCTCATCGGCGACCCAGGAGTCGGCAAGACGGCGATCGTGGAGGGCCTGGCCCAGCGGATCGTTCGCGCCGACGTCCCGGAAGGCCTGCGGGACAAGACGATCTTCTCCCTGGACATGGGGGCGCTGGTGGCCGGCGCAAAGTACCGGGGTGAATTCGAGGAACGATTACAGGCAGTGCTGTCCGAGGTGAAGGCGGCCGATGGTCGGATCCTGCTCTTCGTCGACGAATTGCACACCGTGGTCGGCGCCGGGGCGACGGAGGGATCCTTGGACGCCGGCAACATGCTCAAGCCGATGCTCGCCCGCGGTGAGCTGCACATGATCGGAGCCACCACCCTCGACGAATACCGCAAGCACATCGAAAAGGACGCCGCGTTGGAGCGTCGGTTCCAGACCGTGCTGGTCGACGAGCCCGACGTCGAGGACGCCGTGTCGATCCTGCGCGGGCTGCGCGAGCGCCTCGAGGTATTCCATGGGGTGAAGATCCAGGATGCCGCCCTGGTCGCGGCGGCAACCCTGTCGCACCGCTACATCACCGACCGCTTCCTGCCCGACAAGGCAATCGACCTGGTAGACGAGGCGTGCGCCCGGCTTCGCACCGAAATCGACTCGATGCCAGCGGAGTTGGACGAGATGACCCGCCGGGTCACGCGGCTCGAGATCGAAGAGGCGGCGCTGGCCAAGGAGACCGACGCGGCCAGCAAGTCCAGGTTGGTGGAACTTCGCAGAGAATTGGCCGATCTTCGAGCCGACACCGACGCTCGACACGCTCAATGGGACGCCGAACGGCAGGCAATCAGACGGGTCCAGGAACTGCGTGGTCAACTCGAGCAGCTCCGGCACGAGGCCGAAGAAGCCGAACGCACCTACGACCTGAACCGCGCGGCGGAGTTGCGCTACGGCCAGATCACCGATCTGGAACGCAAACTACGAGCGGCAGAAGAACAGCTGGCGTCGAAGCAGGGCGAGGCACGGTTGCTCCGTGAGGTAGTCACCGAAGACGAGGTCGCCGAGATCGTGGCCTCGTGGACGGGCATACCGGTCGCGCGACTACAGGAGGGCGAACGGGAGAAGCTGCTGCGGCTCGACGAAATTCTGCACCAGCGGGTGATCGGACAGGACGAGGCGGTCCAGTTGGTCGCCGACGCGGTCATCCGGGCGCGCTCGGGAATCCGGGATCCGCGTCGGCCGATCGGTTCGTTCATCTTCCTCGGTCCGACGGGGGTCGGAAAGACCGAACTCGCCAAGACGCTGGCCGCCGCATTGTTCGACAGCGAGGACAACACCGTACGACTCGACATGAGCGAGTACCAGGAGCGGCACACGGTCAGCAGATTGGTCGGTGCGCCACCGGGATACGTCGGCTACGAGGAGGGCGGGCAGCTGACCGAGGCGGTGCGTCGCAAGCCCTACTCCGTGGTGCTCCTCGACGAGATCGAAAAGGCGCACGCCGACGTGTTCAATACGATGCTGCAGGTGCTCGACGACGGCCGGCTCACCGATGCGCAGGGACGTCAGGTCGACTTCCGCAACACGGTGGTCATCATGACGTCCAACATCGGATCGCATCACCTGCTCGACGGGGTCACCGCGGACGGCGAGATCAAGCCCGACGCGTACGACCGGGTCATGACCGAGCTGCGCGGACACTTCCGACCCGAATTCCTCAACCGAGTCGACGACATCGTACTGTTCACCCCGCTGTCCATGCCGCAGCTCGAACGAATCGTCGATCTGCAGCTGGCCGATCTGCGAGAACGACTGGCGCAGAGCCAGATCGAGCTTGTCGTCACCCCTGAGGCGCGCCAGATGATCGCCCAGCGTGGCTACGATCCGGTGTACGGGGCGCGCCCACTGCGGCGCTACGTCGCCCACGAGGTGGAAACCAAGATCGGTCGGGCACTACTTCGCGGTGACATCGGAGGCGGCGGGACCATCCGCGTCACCGCGCACAACGATGAACTCGCCGTGGACTATTCAGCGCCGGTCCTGGCAGCTTGACGGAGGATGACATGGAATCGGACATCATCGCCTGCCCGCACTGCGCCACGCGAAACCGCGTACCCGCGTCGGCCACGGGAAGGCCACGGTGCGCCCACTGCCATCAGTGGCTGCCCTGGATCGCCACGGCCGATGACTCCAGCTTCTCGGACATCGTGGAGAAGGCGTCGGTCCCCGTACTGGTCGACCTGTGGGCTACCTGGTGTGGGCCGTGCCGGATGGTGAGCCCAGCGCTGGAGCAACTCGCACGAGAACGGGCCGGCCGACTCAAACTCGTCAAAGTGGACGTAGACAAGGCACCTGCCATTTCGCAACGGTTCTCCGTACAGGCCGTCCCGACCCTGGTGTTACTTGATCACGGCCAGATTCTCAAACGGCAGTCGGGTGCTGCTCCCGTTGCAGCGCTGCGCAATTGGCTGGATGAAACCCTGTCGGCGGATGAAGTGAAGGAGGCTCGATCATGACGTCTGTGTACGTCGATCCCGACGTGGCGGCGATACGCCCGGTACGTCCACACTCGAGCGGATGTGAGGAATGTCTGCGGCTCGGCACACCGTGGCTGCACCTACGGCTGTGCCTGACGTGTGGACACGTCGGCTGTTGCGATTCGTCGCCCATGCGGCATGCCCGGGCGCACGCCCACTCGATCGGGCACCCGATCGTGCAATCCTTTGAACCCGGCGAGAATTGGCGTTGGTGCTATGTTCACGAAGCCTATGTCTGAGGTGATGGTCGACCTGCGAGAATCTCCCGCGCTGGCCGAAACCCCCGACGTATTCGGCGCGTACCCGCGGCTGTCCGCCGACGAGGTCGCCACGCTCGAGGCAGGTGGCGCGCGGCGCACCGTCGGCACGGGAGAGATACTCGTCCGCGAGGGTGAGCGCTCCGATTACTTCTTCGTCATCCTGTCCGGCAAGGTGGCCGTCAGTACGGTGGACGACACGGGCAACCCGCGCGTGATACGGGTCCACGGCCCCGGACGATTCCTTGGCGAGTTGGGCGACATCGAGGGTCAAGCGGCGTTCTACACCGCCGAGGTGGTGGAGCCCGGTGAAGTGCTCGTGGTCCCGACCGAGCGAGTACGGGCGCTGGTTGCCGGTGATCCGGCGCTCAGTGATCTGATCCTGCGCGCCTACCTGTGTCGGCGCTCGCTGCTCATCCAAGAGGGCTCCGGACTTCGGATCATCGGTTCCTGTTTCTCGCGGGACACCGTCAGATTGCGCGAATTCGCTGCACGAAACCGGTTGCCGCACCGCTGGTTCGACCTCGAACGCGACGCACGGGCCGAACGACTGCTCCAGCGATTCGGGGTGACCACCCAGGACACACCGGTGGTCATCTGGGGTGGTGCGGTGCTGCGTAACCCGAGCAACGCGGAATTGGCCCAAAGGGTGGGATTGTCGGTGCCGGACGCGGTGCCCGACGAAGCCGACGCCGTCGTCGTGGGCGCCGGTCCAGCGGGACTGGGCGCGGCGGTGTACGCCGCATCGGACGGCTTGACCACCGTGGCCATGGAGCGGATCGCGACCGGCGGACAGGCAGGGACGTCGTCGAGGATCGAGAACTATCTTGGGTTCCCCGGTGGAATCTCCGGCGGCGACCTCGCCGAACGTGCGGCCCTTCAGGCCGCCAAGTTCGGGGCGCGGATCCTGGTGTCCGCGGATGTCGTCCGACTCGACTCCAGCGACGGCCAGCACCAACTGACGCTGGCCAGTGGCGCGACGGTAGTTGCCAGGGCCGTCGTGTTGGCGATGGGAGCCAGGTACCGCAGACTCGCCGTTCCGGGACTCGAATCATTTGACGGCAACGGCGTGTACTACGCCGCCACCGTTCAAGAGGCATTGCTGTGCGGCACCGGTCCAGTGGTCATCGTCGGCGGCGGTAACTCCGCAGGGCAGGCGGCGGTGTTCCTCGCCGAGCGGGTTGCCCGGGTGTACGTGGTGATCCGCGGCGACGACTTGAGCAAGACCATGTCCCGGTATCTCATCGACCAGATCGAGCGGCACCCCCGCGTGACCGTCCGCTCGTGTACCGAGGTTCGAGAGGTCCACGGAGACGACAAGCTCAGCGCGGTGGTGACCGAGGACAAGCGAACGGGGGCGCGGCACACGATCGAGACCCGCGCTCTGTTCGTGTTCATCGGCGCGGATCCCCACACCTCGTGGCTCGCCGACGCCATCAAACTCGACGACCGCGGGTTCGTCCCGACCGGTCCCGCCGCGCTCTACTCGGACACCGCGGGCGGTCGGACGCGCACGCCACGTCAGCCGATGACGCTCGAGACCAGCCAAGCCGGCGTGTTCGCCGTGGGAGACGTGCGCAGCGGCTCCGTGAAGCGGGTGTCGTCCGCGGTCGGGGAAGGATCAATGGCCATCCGGCAGATCCACGAGTACTTCGGGATCTGAGGAGAGCGCGTTCACCCCACGGTGGAGTGGAACAAGCTCAGGCTTCGGCGGGGTCGGGCCGAGGTCGTGACCCGTTCGTCGCCGACGCAGTTACGCGGCGTCGACGACGGCCGATTGTGCGAGACACCTTCGGCACCGACTTCGCCTTGGTGAGCAAGCGAATTGCGACCGACGGGACAATCCGTGACAATTCCGGACCGCTCGAACACGTCAGGCCCCCTCGAAAGGGGGCCTGACGTGCGTGGCAGGTGCAGGATTCGAACCTGCGTAGGCGTAAGCCGACGGATTTACAGTCCGCTCCCATTGGCCACTCGGGCAACCTGCCGGGAACCGCGCCAATCCGATCCGAATTTGGCGCGAGTAGCAGGGTACAACGAGGATGGTCCCAAGACGAAAACGATCACTAGGGAGGGAGCGAGTCCATGGCGGATTCCAGCTTCGACGTCGTCAGCAAGGTCGATCGCCAGGAGGTCGACAACGCCCTGAACCAGGCCGCCAAGGAGCTGGCCACCCGCTTCGACTTCCGCGGCACCGACACCACCATCGAATGGCAGGGCGAGGAAGGCATCATGCTGGTCTCCACCACCG
>JAESGJ010000383.1_pt1 | contig 30914 bp, 20 predicted proteins | sample 9266241 | NCBI WGS metagenome assembly JAESGJ01 (sample SAMN14514841, study PRJNA621669) | algae metagenome | isolation source: Brasilonema octagenarum HA4186-MV1 and co-occurring heterotrophs from wet... | place: USA: Manoa Valley, Hawaii | collected 2009-07-20 | reverse complement strand
GGGCTTCCACGAGGCCGCCCTCGCCGCGCAAAAGGTCCACCGCTACGTCTACCCGGACAAGCGGCTGACCTTCCAGTACACCACCTCCTCGACATCCCTGCAGAAGAAGCTCGGTGTCGCGTGATGCGCGGGCGCCGGCCGCGCTCGCCTCAATAGGCCCGGCTCGACGACATCTGCGAGCGTTCGGTCGCGCCCGGCGTCGTCGGAATGCCGAGCCGCAACGTCTCGACGGCCATCCGTGACGGTGCGGCCAGCACTGGCTGGAAGCGCCCGGCCTCCCCGCCCGACGCGACCTGCGGCAGGCCCGGCGCCGGCACCGCCGGCGGGGTCTCGTCCTCCGGCTCGCGCGGCGGGTTCAGCCGATCGCGGAACTCGGCGATCGCGCCCTCGACCGGGTGGAAGCTGAACTTGACCCGGTGCGTGCCAGCCGGAACCTGGACGGCGCGAAACAGCACGTTCGCTTTCAGAATCTCGATTTCGGCGCCGTCGACGGTCGCGCGCCACCAGGGATGCCAGATGTCGTTCAGCACGACGAACCCGGCCTGGCTCGCGGTCACCTCGATCTCGATCTCGGTGTTCTGGTAGCGCATCAGCTTGACGTCGGCCGTGGCCTCGCTCGGCCCCTCGGCGATGGTCTCCGGCGGCTCGGCCTCGAGCAGCACGACCTGATGCGGATCCGCGTCTGGCCAGCGCCCGCCGGCCTTCATCCCGTCGAAATCGGCCAGCTGCCAGCCGCCGACGAACTGCACGCGCGGCAGCGCCCGCGGGTTCTCATAGATGTAGCCTTCCTTGGTCCGGGCGACGAGCTTGAGGTCGCCGGAATGCAGCTTGTAGTCGACCTGCTCGATCGGCACGGGCGAGGCGATGTAACGCAGGCCGAGCAGATCGGCGAGGCGGCAGCGATAGGACGGGAACAGCGGCGTGAACTTGCGCTCCTTGACCTCGCCGATCGAGTCGCCGGTACCGACGGCATCCGAAAAATCAGCCAGTCTCAAGGGGTTGTAGCCTAGCGTATGGTCGAAGCCGTGCACCATCCCGGCATTCGGCCATTCGAAGCCCATGCCGAGCAGCTCGACCCGGTCGCGACGCGTCGAGCCCGCCGGCTGCGCGATCAGCTTCTTCAGCGTCCTGACCGTCTCGTTCTGGGTGTCCGGCCGCAGCACGTCGTAGATATCGGGCGAGAGCGCGGTCGATTCGTTGGGGCCATTGTTGAGGCGCAGATCCGACCCGACGACCGCCGTCACCAGCGCCATCGCCGCGACCGGGCCGATCGCGCCGCGCCAGCGCGTCAAGGCGGCGACCACGAGCAGCGCCGCGCCGAACCAGCCGATGGTCGACAGGACCGGCCACCAGGCGTCGCCGAGATGATGCTGTCCCGACGAGATCGCGAGCGCGAGCGCGATCACGACGGCGACGATCCCGGCGCCGATCGCGAGATCGCGCTTCAGCGACACCGAGCCGGCCTCGCTCAGGATGCGATGCAGGACATAGCCCGCCAGCACAGCGCCGAGCGCGCCGATCAGGAAGGTCGCGTCGGCCGGGCGGCGGAACTGCTTGATGCCCGGCAGATATTCGTAGATCGCCTGGAAAGCCGGGGTGTAGCGGCCGAGCGCGAACACCACCATGAAGACAAAGAGCAGGCTGAACGGCCGGATCGCCTTGTCCCAGAGCCAGCCGCGCGTCAGGCCGGGCGCGATGATCAGCAGCAGCGGCAGCGCGCCGAAATAGACCTGCCCCATGTTCTGCGACAGATAGAGCTCGTTGGCGGCCCAGGCCGGATTGTAGGGCCCCCAGAAATCGACGGCAGGATCATGCGCGCCGAACAGGTCGGCGACGAAGGCGGTCAGCAGCGAGGCCGGATGCAGCGAGCCACGGCCGGCCTCGACGAAATCGACCTCCGGACGCGTCGTCGCCTCGGCGAAGAGCCAGGTCCAGAGCAGCGGCAGGGCGATGGTCGCAAGCCCGGCGACGGCCGCGACCGACATCGCCGGCAGGCTGGCGCGGACCGAGGCCCAACCGCCCGACAGCCAATGCGCCACGACCATGCCGACCAGCACATAGGCGCCGAGCAGTGCGACCTGGTCGGGCTCCAGCACCATCAGCCCGCCGGCGAGGCCGGCGAGTGCACCGGACGCCAGCGAGGAACGCTGCAGCATCCGCGCCGTCAGCCAGAAGGCGATGGCGAAGAAGGCGAGGCTGGCGATCTGGCCGACATGCTGCACCCGCCAGGCGGCGGAAGCGCCGAAGGCGAAGACGATCGCGGCCAGCAGGCCGGCGGCGGGGTGCCATTTACGGTCGCGGAAGAACATCAGCACGGCGAGGCCGCCGGCCAGAAGATGCGCCAGCACATAGGCGTCGACCGCGCGGAAGCTCGGCGTCGGCGTCAGCAGTGCGAGCAGGATGGCGGGCGAGAAGATCAGCGATTGCGGATCGGCGACCTGCGGCGATCCGCCGAAGACGTTGTGCGTCCAGAACGGCGACTGCCCGGAGTGCAGCGCCTGCGCCAGGAACTGGATCTGGGCCTGGAAATGCGCCTTGGCATCGAACGGAATCGTCACTGCGCCCGAGAGCCAGGGCCAGCACAGCACCGTCCAGACACAGACGAAGGCCACGGCCGCCAGCGCGTAGCCGGAGCCCTTCTTCAAAAGCGCGTTCAACCGGACCCCCGCGGCCCTCAGGCTTGGACGGTCCCGGATTCGGAACCCGCCTCCACCCTGTCAGTGAAGCGACCATGCCGCCTGCGAGGTGAACCGAAACTGAATGGTGCAGCGCCGAAGGAATCTATCCGATGGAAAGGTCAAGGCTTCCTCACCTGATCCTCCGATTCAGCGCGCGGAAGCCAGCCAGGCGGCCAGCACGCGCCGCTCAGCGGGCGTGATCCCGGACAGGTTGTTGGGCGGCATGGCATGGGTCATCACCGCCTGGACGCGGATCGCCCGCGCCTGCGCCGCGATGAATTTAGGCTCGTGCAGCAACACGCCCTTGGGCGCGATCTGCAGGCCGGGCCAGGACGGCTCGGGCGCATGGCACATGGCGCAACGGCCGGCGACGATGTTGGCGACCTCGACCGGGGGCAGCGTGAACCCGGCCATCAGCACGGGCTTCCTATCGGCGAGTGGCGCCAGGCCCAGCCGCTCGCGACCGCCGGGCGAGGACGCCATCGCCAGCCAGAAGGCGAGCCAGAGCGCCACGAGCGCCACGGCCCAGCACCACCAGGGCGACTTGGCATGGTCGGCATGGCGGACGTTGAAGAACTGCCGGATCAGCGCGCCGGCGACGATGATCAGCGCCACCAGCGCCGGGATCACCGCATTGTTGGCATAGGTCACCGGGTAATGGTTCGACAGCATCAGGAACAGCACCGGCAGGGTGATGTAGTTGTTGTGCGTCGAGCGCTGCTTGGCCGCCTTGCCGTATTTCGGATCGGGTTTCTCGCCCGCCGTCAGCGCCGCGATCACCTTGCGCTGGCCCGGCATGATGTTGAAGAAGACGTTGGCGGTCATGATCGTCGCCATCAGTGCGCCGGTGTGGATCAGCGCGCCGCGGCCGGAGAACACTAGCGAAAAGGCCCAGCTCGCCGCGACGACATAGCCGAAGCCGAGCAGGCCGAGCACGACGTCATTCTTGCCGAGCGGCGACTTGCAGAGCCAGTCGTAAAACAGCCAGCCCAGCGCCAGCGCGGCGATGCCGATCGCGCCGGCCGCGACCGGCGACAGCGCCATCACCGCCGGATCGATCAGGTAGAGCTCCGACTGCGCGTAATAGACCCAGACCAGCAGGAAAAAGCCGGAGATCCAGGTCCAGTAGCTCTGCCATTTATGCCAGGTCAGTTCAGCCGGCATCACCGCAGGCGCGACCATGTATTTGCGCATCTCGTAGAAGCCGCCGCCATGGACCTGCCAAGCGCGCCCTCCCTCGCCTTTCGGAATATCGGCGGCCGGTCGCAGCGAGGCGTCGAGATGGATGAAGAAGAAGGACGAGCCGATCCAGGCGATCGCCGTTATCACATGCAGCCAGCGCAGGAGCTGGCTCCCCCATTCCATCAGATATGCGTCGAGCATCAGGCGGGTCTCCCGAGCCCCGGTCTAGCGCGGCCCGTCACTCCGAGCCATGGCTGTTGCGTGCGGCCGCCGCCTTCGCCTCCTCCGCCGACGTTACGCCGTTGAAATAGAGGTTGAGCAGCACCGCCATCACCGCCGCCAGCAGGATGCCCGAATGCAGGAACGGGTCGAGCGCCTTCGGCAGCTTGGAGAAGAAGGTCGGCGCCACCAGCGGGATCATGCCGAAGCCGATCGAGATCGCCACGACGTAGAGGTTGTTGCGGTTGGTCTTGTAGTCGACGTCTTGCAGGATGCGGATGCCGGTCGCAGCGACCATGCCGAACATCACGATGCCGGCCCCGCCGAGCACGAAGAGCGGCACCGATTCGACCAGCGCGCCGAGCTTGGGCACGAGCCCCATCACGATCATGATCAGCCCGCCGGCGATCGTGACCCAGCGCGAGCGCACGCCGGTGACGCCGACGAGCCCGACATTCTGCGAGAAGGAGGTGTAGGGGAAGGTGTTGAAGATGCCGCCGATCACCGTGCCGATGCCGTCGGTCCGCAAGCCCCGCGTCATGTCGTCCTGCGTCACGTCCTTCGCCGTCATGGTGCCGAGCGCGAGGAACATGCCCGCAGACTCGATCATCACCACGATCATCACGATCGACATGGTCAGCCCGGCGACGAGATCGAATGTCGGCCAGCCGAAGGCGAAGGGCGCGATTGGCGCGAACCATTGCGCCTGCGCCACCTTGTCGAAATGCATCATCCCGATCGCGGCCGAGAGCAGGCAGCCGGCGACGATGCCGACCAGCACCGCGACATTGGCGAGGAAGCCTTTGACGTATTTCGTGATGGCGAGGATCAGCACCAGCACGAGCGCGGCCATGCCGAGATGGATCGGCTCGCCATAGCCCGGCAGGTTCGGCGCCGCCGCGCCGGCCGCCCAGTTGACGCCGACACGCATCAGCGAGATGCCGATCATCAGGATGATCGTGCCCGTCACCACCGGCGGGAACAGCGGCAGGAGCCGGCTGATCAGCGGCGCGGCAAACGTCGCGAAGACGCCGCCGAAGATCACCGCCCCGAAAATGCCCTGCGCGCCGAGCTCGGGATTGCCGGCCATCGCGACCATCGGGCTGACCGCCGCGAAGGTCACCCCCATCATCACTGGCAGGCGGATGCCAAAGGGGCCGAACCCATAGGACTGGATCAGGGTCGCGATGCCGCAGGCGAAAAGGTCGGCATTGATCAGGAGCGCGATCTGGTCCGGCGGCAGCTTCAGCGCCCGCCCAACGATCAGCGGCACCGCGACCGCGCCGGCATACATCACCAGCACATGCTGGAGCCCCAGCGCCGCGAGCCGCGGCGTCGGCAGGATCTCGTCGACGGGATGGACCGTACCAGCCGCCGGCACCGCCCCGGTTTCGATCGCGATCGTCATGCGCCCTCCTGCCCCGACGCCGGCTGCGCCGGACTGCGCGAAGCCACGAAGCAAGGCTAAGGCCACAGCCCCGCCGCTGTCACCGCGCCTGCGCCGAAAATTGCGACAGCGACGCCGCCTTTCCCGGCGCAATTGCCCGGACGGGTGGCAGGTCGGCGGCTTCCGCGCCGTTCGGCGAGCGGCTACAGACGAGAGCATCGGTACCGGACAGCGAGCACACCGTCATGGCAGGGCTTTCGACGCATATCCTCGACACCCATGGCGGGCGCCCCGGCGCGGGCGTCGCGGTGGTCCTGCGGCGCCTCCTTCCGGACGGCACCCGCGAGCTCGTCGCCGAGATGCGGACGAATGAGGACGGGCGCGCGTCGCTGATGACGCCGGAGGCGACGCGCGCCGGCGTCTACGAGATCGATTTCGCCATCGGCGCCTATTTCCGGGGCAAGGCCATCGAGCTTCCCGATCCCGCCTTTCTCGACGTCGTCACGGTGAGATTCGGCATTTCCGATGTCGCGCGACACTATCACGTCCCGCTGCTCGCCTCGCCCTATGGCTACACCACCTATCGCGGCAGCTAGCGCATGACCGACCCCGCCTATCCGCGCGATCTCGAGGGCTATGGCCGCGACGCGCCGCATCCGCGCTGGCCGGGCGAGGCGCGCATCGCCGTGCAGTTCGTGATCAATTACGAGGAGGGCGGCGAGAACAACATCCTCCATGGCGACGCCGCCTCGGAAGCCTTCCTCTCCGAGATCGTCGGCGCGGCGCCCTGGCCCGGCCAGCGCCATATGAACATGGAGTCGATCTACGAATACGGCTCGCGCGCCGGCTATTGGCGGCTCTGGCGGATGTTCACCGAGCGCGCCATGCCGGTCACGGTCTTCGCCGTCGCGAGCGCCCTCCAGCGCTATCCCGGGATCATCCCGTCGATGCAGGAAGCCGGCTGGGAGATCGCGACCCATGGCCTGAAATGGATCGACTATCGCGACGTGCCGGCCGAGCGCGAGCGGGCTGATATCGACGAGGCGATCCGCATCCAGACGGAGCTCGCCGGCGAGCGCCCGCTCGGCTTCTACCAGGGCCGAACCTCTCAGAACACCACGCCGCTGATGATGGCGGAAGGTGGTTTCCTTTATACGGCAGACATCTACAGCGACGAGCTGCCCTATTGGCTGAGCGGCCCCCAAGGGCCTCAGCTTGCCATGCCCTATACGCTCGACGCCAACGACATGCGCTTCGCCACGCCGCAGGGCTTCAACGCCGGCGACCAGTTCTTCGCCTATCTGAAGGATACGTTCGACACGCTCTATGCCGAGGGCGAAACCGCGCCGAAGATGATGTCGGTCGGCCTGCATTGCCGGCTGGTCGGCCGCCCGGGACGCGCCGCCGCGCTGGCGCGCTTCCTCGACTATGTCCGGAGCCACGACCGCATCTGGGTCGCGACCCGGCTCGACATCGCCCGGCACTGGATCAGGCTGCACCCGCCGGCCGGCGGCTATATTCCATCGAAGCTGCCGAAGGCGCTCTTTGTCGAGGTCTTCGGCAAGGTCTGGGAGCATTCGCCGTGGGTGGCGGAGGCAGCGCACGACGCCGGGCTGGCCGCCGCGGAGGACGACGCCGACGGCTTGCACGCCGCGATGGCGAGGGCGATGCGGACCGGCTCGCGGGAGCGCCGCAAGGCGCTGCTCAACGCCCATCCCGACCTCGCCGGCAAGCTCGCCGCAGCTGGCGAGCTGACGCCGGAATCGACTGTCGAACAGGCCTCCGCCGGGCTCGACCGCCTGAGCGGCGACGAGCGCGTCCGCTTCACCGTGCTGAACGAGGCCTACAAGGCCCGATTCGGCATCCCCTTCATCATCGCGGTGAAGGGGCTGACGAAGGACGAGATCGTCGCGGCCTTCGAGACCCGGCTCGCCTCGACGCCGGAACAGGAGTTCGAGACCGCGCTGGCGCAGGTCGAGAAGATCGCGCTGCTGCGGCTGCGGGAGTTGCTGCCGACCAGTTGAGGGTCACAACCCGCTGACGAGATGCCCGCCATCGACCGCGACCACGGCGCCGGTCATGAAGCGCGACGCTTCGGAGCAGAGCAGCAGCAGCGGGCCGTCGAGATCGCCGAGATCGGCCGCGCGCCGCATCGGGATGCGCCGGATCAACGCCTGGCCGGCCTCGGTCTCGAAGAAGTCGCGGTTGAGGTCGGTGATCACATAGCCGGGAGCCAGCGCGTTGACCCGAACGCCGTGCCTCGCCCATTCCAGCGCCAGCGCCTTGCTGAGCTGCACCAGCCCGGCCTTCGCCGCCGCATAGGCCGCGACTCTCGCCGTGACGCGTTCGCCCAGGATCGAGGCGATGTTGACGATCGCGCCGCCACTCTCCTGCCGCGCCATGATCCGCGCCGCAGCCTGCGCGACGAAGAAGCAGCCCTTGAGGTTGACGTCGAGATGCGCGTCCCATTGCGCCTCGGTGAGGTCGAGCGCAGGCACCGACTCGCCTACGCCTGCATTGTTGACGACGACGTCGAGCCCGCCGAGCCGGGACGCGGCCTCGCTCAGCCCGGCCTCGATCACCGGCACCGATGCGATGTCGACAGCCAGCGGCACGATCCGGCCGGGCAGGCCCGCGCAGGCCTCGGCCAACGCCTCCAGCCGGTCGAGACCTCGCGCCGCCGCCACAACCTGCGCCCCCTGCCCCGCCAGCAGACGGGCGAAATGCGCGCCGAGCCCCGACGACGCACCCGTGACCAGCACCCGCTTGCCTGCTAAATCCTCGAACATGCCGCTCCCTCGCGTGAGTCCGCGAGGGGACACCGGCCACGACGAGCGGTCAATCCGTACGGATGCTCAAGCCGCCCGCGCCGCCCTCATCTCCGGCACGAGAGCACCGACCCGCTTCAGATCTGCGATGAAGCGCGCAGTCTCCTGGCGCTGGGCGGTCTCGTCGGGCAGGCGCAGCAGGTAGGACGGATGCACGGTCGCGAGAAGCGGCGTACCATCGTCGAGCCGCGCATCCTGGTCGCGCAGCGACGAGATCGAGGTCGCCTTGCCCAGAAGCGAGGTCAGCGCGGTGGCGCCCAGCGCCACGATCAGCTTCGGCTTGATGAACTCCCGCTCCAGCCCGAGCCAGAACCGGCAGGCCTTGACCTCACCGCCATTGGGCTTCTGGTGGATACGGCGCTTGCCACGCAGCTCGAACTTGAAGTGCTTCACAGCGTTGGTGACATAGGCGCGACGGCGGTCGAGCCCGGCCTCGCCGAGCGAGCGGTCGAAGACCTGCCCGGCCGGCCCGACGAAGGGCTTGCCGGCGAGATCCTCCTGATCGCCCGGCTGCTCGCCGACGAACATGACGGCTGCGTCGAGCGGCCCTTCCCCGAACACCGTCTGCGTCGCCTGCTCGCAGAGATCGCAGCGGCTGCAGTGCCGCGCCTGCCGCGCCGCGTCGTCCCAGGTCGCGATCACTTCGTCATCCGGCACCGCCTTGGCCAGCGCGCGCTGCATCTGTCGTTCGTGCCGCTCTGGCGGCAGGGTCGGAGCTTTCATCACCATCTCCTGGGCGCGGCGGGTCGCATGCGCGATCAGGGGAGAAATCAGCTCGGCCTCGGGAAGGTTCCGCCAGTATTTCTCCGGCATCTCCGCCTTCATCGCCTTGATCTTGAGCCGGGCCGGATTGAAGATGTTTGCGTAGTAGGTCCGCCAATAGGCCTCCATCGCATCGCCGTTGGGCGCGTCGGATTTGCGTGCACCCTCGGTGACATGGAGCTTTTCGCCATCCCAATGCAGCGAGCGCAGCGGCGTCAGGATCGACCAGCGCATCGCGCTGAAGCGCTTGACGAAGAAGGACGAGACGCGCTCGACGATGAAATGCTCGGGCTCGAACCAGGCGACGAAGGCTAGTCTTCCCTCCTCGTCGACGATCTCGCGGAAACGCACGAAGGCTGTCATCTTGTGCATGTCGCGCCGCACCGCCCGCGCCATCGCCTCGGCCCGATGCACGTCGGCATCGGTCGCGACCTTCAGCAGATGCGGCTCGCGCTGCAGCCGCAGCAGCAGCCGATAGAGCAGGCCGAAGCGCTCGGGATCGCTGTGGCAGACGACCTGCGCCGCGAGATCGGGGAAGGCGCGCGGCACCGTCAATTCCGGGCCGACAGCTCCGGCCGCCTCGGTGACAGCCGGCCCGTCGAACAGGCCGGACTTTTCGTCACCGGCCTGCCAGACGATCTCGCCCGGCGGCACGCCGCGGCGCGCCAGATCGCGCGCCTGCCGGCGCCAGCCATCGAAATCGGCGGGATGGGTGAGCCGCGCGACGATCATCACAGCAGCGCCAGTTGCCGCGGCTTCGGCGCCAGATGTGCCTTGAGCCGCTCACTGTCGAGCAACGCTCCAGGCCGCCAGTCGGCCGTCACGACGAAGTTGCGCAATGTCGTCAGCGAGCGGGCGAGCCGGCCGAGATCCTCCAGCCTAAGGCTGCGATGGCGGCGCATCTCGAGGATGCGCTTGACGCTGCGCGTGCCAAGCCCCGGCACTCGCAGCAGCGCCTCGCGGCCGGCGCGGTTGACGTCGACGGGAAAACGCTCGCGATGCCGCAACGCCCAAGCGAGCTTGGGATCGACCGCGAGGTCGAGCATCTCGCCCGACGTCGAGTCGAGGATCTCGTCGACCTCGAAGCCGTAGAAACGGGTCAGCCAGTCGGCTTGGTAGAGCCTATGCTCGCGCATCAGCGGCGGCTCGCTCAGCGGCAGTTGCAAGGACGCATCGGGGATCGGGCTGAAGGCCGAGTAATACACCCGGCGCAGCCCGAAACTGCCATAGAGCCGGGCGCTGCGCTGTAGGATCGCGGCATCGCTCGAATCGTCGGCGCCGACGATGAGCTGCGTGCTCTGGCCGGCCGGCGCGAAGCTCGGCGCCTTCCTCGACTTCGCGCGCTCGGCCTTGCCTTCCTCGATCCTGAGCCGCAGTCCGCCCATGGCGCTGGCGATGTCGCGCGGCTGCTTTTCCGGGGCGAAGCGCTTCAGCGAGGCTTCGCTCGGCAACTCGACATTGACCGAGACGCGATCGGCGAAAAGTCCGGCCTTGGCGACGAGATCGGCGCTCGCGCTCGGGATCAGCTTGAGATGGATATAGCCGCGGAAGTGATGGACCGTGCGCAGCGTCTCCGCCACCCGCACCATCTCGGCCATGGTGTAGTCCGGCGAGCGGATGATGCCCGAGGACAGGAACAGTCCTTCAATGTAGTTGCGCTTGTAGAAATTCAGTGTGAGATCGACGACCTCCTCGACCGAGAACCGGGCGCGGCGCACATTGCTCGACGAGCGGTTGATGCAAAAGACGCAGTCATAGCTGCAGAAATTCGTCAGCAGGATCTTCAACAGCGAAATGCAGCGACCGTCCGGCGCATAGGAATGGCAGATGCCCGAGCCGGTGGTCGAGCCGATGCCCTTCCCGCCGAGCGAATCGCGCTTGGTCGTGTTGCTGGAGGCGCAGGACGCGTCGTATTTCGCCGCATCGCTGAGGATTTCCAGTTTCTGCATGACCGAGAGATGTGACACGCCGAGGCCTCTTTGTTCCTGAAATGTTCCTATCAGAACGGGGCGCGCCGGCAAAGGTTTCGAGCGCGGGACCGATTGTCGCGTTGGTCCATGCGCTGCGACGCTCCGGAACCCGCTTCCGCGGCGTGCGTTGCTCCGGCACATCGACATAGGAGGGATGGATGTTCCGGCTTCTTCTCATCATCGCGGTGCTCGCGATCGGCTACGACGCGGTGGTGCATCAGGGTGCTTACACCCGGCATGCATGGGCGAGCGTCGTCGGGGCGACCGATTCCGCCATGACCCAGGCCAAGCGCCTCGGCGACAACGTCCGCGAAGAGACACGTAGCCAGCTCAATTGAGCGGCTGCTTACGATCTGAAGGCCGGCGATCCTCGATCGCCGGCCTCGCCGCATGCGGCTTTGTCGCGCGAATGGGCGTTTGCTCGCGAAACGAGCCATGCCCCGGCGCTTTCGTCTGGACTTGAGATCGCGTTCGCTCGAAGTTCGTCGCGATCCAACAGCCGGGATTCGATCGCTTGAACGACATCGCCGCCGATGCAAACCCCGTCGCTGCCCAACGCTCCGGCGATCTCGTCGAGGCGTTGAAAGCGGAGATAGTCCGCAAGCTCACCTATTCGCTGGGCAAGAACACGTCGGTCGCGCAACCGCATGACTGGCTGACGGCCGTCATCCTCGCCGTGCGCGACCATGTCATCGACGTCTGGCAGCGCTCGACCCGCGAAAGTTACCAGACCGGCTGCAAGCGGGTTTATTACCTCTCGCTCGAATTCCTGATCGGGCGTTCGCTCGCCGACGCGCTGAACAATCTCGGCCTGACTGGTACGGTCGCTCAGGCGATGGCCGATCTTGGTGTCGATCTCGGCGCGATCGAGACGCTGGAGCCCGACGCCGCACTCGGCAATGGTGGCCTCGGGCGTCTCGCCGCCTGCTATCTAGAGGCCATGGCCTCGACCGGCGTGCCGGCGCTGGGCTACGGCATCCGCTACGACCACGGCCTGTTCAAGCAGGTCATCGACGGCGGCAAGCAGGTCGAAGTGCCGGAGGATTGGCTCTCCTTCCGCAATCCCTGGGAGTTCGAGCGCCGCGAGAGCGCCTACCAGATCGGCTTCGGCGGCTCGGTCGCCGGCACGGAGAAGCCAGGCGAGGTCGTCTGGGAGCCGGAGGAAACCGTCTTCGCCGTCGCCTACGACACGCCGATCGTCGGCTGGCGCGGGCAGGACGCGACGACGCTCAGGCTCTGGCGCGCCCGCGCCATGCATCCGCTCAAGCTCGACGCCTTCAACCAGGGCGACCTGTTCGGCGCCGTCGCCGAGCGCAACCGCGCCGAGGCGATCTCGAAGGTGCTTTATCCCAACGATTCCACGCCGGCCGGCCAGGAATTGCGGCTGCGCCAGGAGTTCTTCTTCACCTCCGCCTCGTTGCAGGATCTGGTGAGGCGACATTATCGCCAGTTCGGCACGCTCGACGATCTACCGGACAAGGTCGCGATCCAGCTCAACGACACCCATCCGGCGCTCGCCGTCGCCGAGATGATGCGCATCCTGATCGACGAGCGCGGATTCTCCTGGGAGGACGCCTGGGCGATCACCAACGGCACGATCTCCTACACCAACCACACGTTGCTGCCGGAAGCGCTGGAGACCTGGCCGGTCGGGTTGATGGAGCGGCTCCTGCCGCGCCACATGCAGATCATCTTCGGCATCAACGCCCGCTTCCTCGACGGGGTGCGCCGCGGCGCCGGCGGCGATCAGGTCGATCTCGCCGCGATCTCGCTGATCGACGAGCAGCATGGCCGGCGCGTCCGGATGGCCCATCTCGCCTTCGTCGGCTCCCACACCGTCAATGGCGTCTCGGCGCTGCACTCCAACCTGATGAAGGAGACGGTGTTCGCGCCACTCCACGCGATCTTCCCCGACCGCATCACCAACGTCACCAACGGCATCACGCCTCGACGCTGGCTGCTGTCGGCCAATCCCGGCCTGACCAAGCTGCTGGAAGAGGTCTGCGGCGCGGGCGTCAGCGACGACATCACCCAGATCGACAAGCTCGCCGCCCATGCTGGCGAGAGCGCCCTGCATGAGCGCCTGATCGCGATCCGCCGCCAGAACAAGCTCAAGCTGGCTCAGGTCATCCGGCACGAGACCGGCGTGGTGGTCGATCCCGCCGCCTTGTTCGACGTGCAGATCAAGCGCATCCACGAATACAAGCGGCAACTGCTCAACATCCTCGAGACGATCGCGCTCTACGACGCGATCCGCTCCGAGCCCTATCGCGACTGGGCGCCCCGGGTGAAGATCTTCGCCGGCAAGGCCGCCTCGAACTACGGCACGGCGAAGGCGATCATCAACCTGATCAACGACGTCGCCATGGTGGTGAACAACGACATCACCACCCGCGACCGGCTCAAGGTCGTGTTCCTGCCGAACTACAATGTCAGCGCCGCCGAGATCATCATCCCAGCCGCCGACCTCTCCGAGCAGATCTCGACCGCCGGCATGGAAGCGTCCGGCACCGGCAACATGAAGTTCGCGCTCAACGGCGCGCTGACCATCGGCACGCTCGACGGAGCGAATATCGAGATCGGCGAGCGCGTGGGCGCCGACAACATCGTCATCTTCGGCATGAAGTCCGACGAGGTCGAGGCCGCCAAGCGCAATCCGCGCCCGACGCAGGACGTCATCCGCGACACGCCGCATCTCGACGGCGTGCTTGATGCCGTCGCCGGAGGCGCCTATTCGCCACGCGAGCGCGACCGCTATCGCGGCCTGGTCGAGGGCCTGCGCGCCAACGACTGGTTCATGGTTCTGAACGATTTCGAGAGCTATCGCCAGGCGCAGCGCCGGGTCGACGCGCTCTGGGCCGATCAGGGAGCCTGGTGGAAGAGTTCGATCGCCAACACCGCCCATTGCGGCTGGTTCAGCGCCGACCGCTCGATCCGCGAATATGCTGAGCGCATCTGGCGCGTGCAGGCGCGCCCCGCGCCGCAAGGCTGACGTCTTTGGCGGCGACCCTCGGGATCGCGCCATGCGCCCTGCCCGCGCGCCTGGGCGCGACGGTCACGGCTGACGGCGTCACCTTCGCGGTGTTCTCGCGCCATGGCGAGCGGATCGATCTCTGCCTGTTCGATGAGGCAGGCGAGACTGAGGTCGCTCGCCTGCCCCTGCCCTGCCGCAGCGGCGACATCCATCACGGCCTGGTGCCGGGAACGGTGGCCGGGTTGCGTTACGGGCTGCGCGTCGACGGCTCATGGGAGCCCGAACAGGGCCATCGCTTCGACGTCTCGAAGCTCCTGATCGACCCTTACGCGACGGTCGTCGACCGGCCCTTCCGTTGGGACCCGCGCATGGCGCAGCGCGGTGTCGACACGTCGGACCTCGTGCCACTCTGCGTCGTCGTAGGCGCCGGGCCGGCGGCCAACAGGCAGCCGCGAGAGCCGGCCGCCTTCATCTACGAGCTCGCGGTCAAATCCTTCACGATGCGCCACCCGCAGGTTCCCGAACGCTTGCGCGGCACGCTCGCGGCACTGGCGGAACCGGCCATCCTCGACCATCTAACCCGCCTCGGCGTCAGCCATGCCGAGCTGATGCCGGTCGCGGCCTGGATGGACGAGCGCCATCTGCCGCCGCTCGGCCTCGCCAATGCCTGGGGCTACAATCCGGTGAACTTCTTCGCGCTCGATCCGCGCCTGGCGCCGGGCGGTGCGGCCGATCTGGCGATGCTCTGCGCACGCTACGCTCAAGCCGGCATCGGCATCATCCTCGACATCGTCTTCAACCACACCGCCGAGAGTGACGAGCACGGCGCGACGATCTGCCTGCGCGGCCTCGACAACGCGGTCTATTACCGCCATGCCGCCGACGATCCCGGCCGGCTGGTCAACGACACCGGCTGCGGCCACACGCTGGCGCTCGACCGCGCGCCGGTCGCGCGCATGGCGATGGACGCGCTCAGGCATTGGCGCGCGCTCGGCGTCGCCGGCTTCCGCTTCGACCTCGGCACGGTGATGGGGCGCTCGGACGCCGGTTTCTCGGCAGACGCGCCGCTCTTCGCCGCAATCTTGCAGGACCCCGATCTGTCGCAGGCGATCCTGATCGCCGAGCCCTGGGACATCGGCCCGGGCGGCTATCGCCTGGGCGAGTTCCCCGCGCCCTTCGGCGAGTGGAACGGACGCTATCGCGACGATGTCAGACGTTTCTGGCGCGGTGATGCCGGCATGGCGGGCTCGCTCGCGACACGGCTGGCCGGCTCGTCCGATCTCTTCGCGCCGGCCCATCGCGGCCCCAACGCCAGCATCAACTTCATCGCCGCCCATGACGGCTTTCCCCTCGCCGACCTCGTGGCCTATGCCGCCAAGCACAACGAGGCCAATGGCGAGGACAACCGCGACGGCGATGCCGACAGCCATAGCTGGAACAGCGGCATTGAGGGTCCGACCGACGACGACGCGATCGAGTCTGCGCGCGACCGCGACGTCCGCGCTCTGCTGGCGACACTGTTCCTGTCCCGCGGCGTGCCCATGCTGACCGCCGGCGACGAGTTCGGCCGGACTCAGTTTGGCAACAACAACGCCTATGCCCAGGACAATGCGGCGTTTTGGCTGGATTGGGCCAAAGCGGATGGCGGGCTGATCGCCTTCGTCGCGAAGCTCTCGCGGCTGCGGCGCGAGCACCCGCTGCTGCGCCTCGATACGTTCCTGACCGGTCGCGGCGACCCGCCGGATGCGCGCTGGCTGAAACCCGACGGATCGCCGATCACGGATGACGAATGGCAGGGGCTCGATGCAGTCTGCCTGATGCTCCAGGGATCGGACGAACGGCTGCTCATCGGCATCAATCGCGGGTGGAACGACATGCCCTTTGTGCTGCCGGATGCGGGCTGGGAGAGATTGCTGCTCTCGGCCGAAGCCGCTGCCGACGTCCTGCCGGCACGAAGTGTCGGCCTCTGGCGCCGACACTGACACCTGTCATTCCGGGTCATGCTCAAAGCCTGAATCCGGAACCCGCGACTGGCCCAATCTGCTGAAGCGACAGCTTTCACCCGGTCATGGGTTCCGGGTTCTTCGCTTGGCGAAGCCCCGGAATGACAGGCGTTGACTCACATCAAGACGATCAGCGAGCGCGGCGACAGCGTGATCTCGCTCTCCGCCTTCAGACCTTTGCGGCCCTCGTCGGAGCCCGGGCCGGTCTCGGTGTCGAGCACCACCGACCACGAGCCCTGCTTCACCCGTGCCGGAATCTTGAAGACAACGTCGCCGTCGAAGGCATTGAAAAGAATCAGCGCCTCGTCGCCGCCCTGCTCGACCTCCGGCGTGTGCATCAAGAGCCCGATGGCACGGACGCCGTCATCGTCCCAATGCTCCTCCTGCTGGTCGCCACCGGCCGGGTTGACCCAGCGCAGCACGCAGCCGTCGCGGAACGAGGCGCGCCGGAAGATCGCATGGTCAGCCCGAAGCTGGGTTACGCGCTGGACGAAGGCGGTCAGCGCCTTGTCCTTGTCGGTCAGCCTGTCCCATTTGATCCAGGCGAGTTCGTTGTCCTGGCAGTAGACGTTGTTGTTGCCGTCGTTTGAATGGCCGAGCTCGTCGCCGGCCAGGATCATCGGCGTGCCATGCGAGAGCAGCAGCGTCGCCAGCAGATTGCGTTTCTGGCGCTCGCGCGCGGCGGTGATGCCGGCATCGTCGGTCGGCCCCTCGACGCCGAAATTGAACGACAGGTTGTGGCCGTGGCCGTCCTTGTTGTCCTCGCCATTCGCGTCGTTGTGCTTTTCATTATAGGTGACGACGTCGTTCAGCGTGAAGCCGTCATGGGCGGTGATGAAGTTGACGCCGGCCCAGGGACGGCGGCCACGCAGGTCGTAGACGTCACCCGAGCCGGTCACGCGCGCCGCTAGATCACGGATGATGCCTTCCTCGCCCTTCCAGTAGGCGCGGGTGGTGTCGCGGTACTTGTCGTTCCACTCGGCCCAGCCGGGCGGGAAGCCGCCGACCTGATAGCCGCCCGGCCCGATGTCCCAGGGCTCGCCGACGAGCTTGACCTTGCGCAGCACGGGGTCCTGCCCCATCGCGTCGAAGAAGCCGCCGCGCTGGTCGAAGCCGTCGGGCTCGCGCCCGAGGATGGTGCCGAGATCGAAGCGGAAGCCGTCGACCTCCATCACCTCGACCCAGTAGCGCAGCGAATCCAGCACCATCTGCAGCACGCGCGGATGGCTGGTGTTGACCGTGTTACCGGTGCCGGTGTCGTTGATGTAGAAGCGCGGATCGTCCGGCATCGTCCGGTAATAGGCGAAGTTGTCGATGCCCTTGAACGAGAGCGTCGGCCCCATCTCGTTGCCTTCGGCGGTGTGGTTGTAGACCACGTCGAGGATGACCTCGAGCCCGGCGTCGTGGAACTTCCTGACCATGTCGCGGAAGGAAGCGAGACCGGCCTTGCCCTGATAGCGGCCCATCGGCGAAAAGAAGCCGATCGTGTTGTAGCCCCAGTAGTTGCGCAGGCCCTTGGGCGCCAGATGATGGTCGTCGAGATAGGCGTGCACCGGCAGGAGCTCGACCGAGGTCACGCCCAAGCTCTTGATGTAATCGACGATCGCCTTTTCGCCGAGGCCGTCGAAGGTGCCGCGCTTGGCCTCCGGAACCGCCGGATGCAGCTTGGTGAAACCGCGCACATGCGTCTCGTAGAAGATCGTCCGGTCCCACGGGATGGACGGCTTCGCTGGAGCTTTCGCATCGGCGTTCCAGTCGCAGACGACACATTTGGGCGTGAAGGGCGCGCTGTCGAGTTCGCTGAAGCTCAGGTCCTTGTCGGTCTCGGCCCCGACGTCGTAGCCGTAATGGGCGTCGTTCCACGCGATCTCGCCCGCGAAATCCCGGGCATAAGGATCGAGCAGCAACTTGCTGGCGTTGAAGCGGTGGCCCTCCTCAGGGGCGAAACGGCCATGCACACGAAAGCCGTAGCGCTGCCCCGCCTTCACGCCGGGCAGATAGCCGTGCCAGATCTCGTTGGTGTATTCCGGCAGCGTGATCCGCGCCGTCTCGATCTTGCCGCTCTCGTCGAACAGGCAGAGCTCGACCCGCTCGGCATGGGCGGAGAACAACGCGAAATTCGTTCCGCCCTCGTCGGGGATGGCGCCGAGCTCGCTGAATTGACCCGCTTCGACATCGTGCTTCACGCCGCCCGCTCCATCCGACATCGCAGCCTCTCCAGCGCGATCAGGCGGGCGGAGATGCGGCGGCTACGATGCCCCGTCCACTCCGCCGCGTTGGCGTGACCTCTCGCACCGCAGCAACGTCATGAGAGCCTATCGGTTCCCGCGAAAACGGCGCATGATTTGCATCGACTCGATACGCGCTTTTTGCGCTGCACCATGGAACCTTAATCTTTTTGAAGTGTTGTTGAGGCCGGCACCCAGACAGGATGGCGACGATGTCCGAAGGGTTGAAGCAGGTTGCGATCGACGCCGGTCCGGCGACTTCGGGACATGCTTTGACCTATGCCGCCGCCGTGAAGGAAGGGCCGCCTGAGATCGCCTCGACCCTTCCGGGAACGACGAAGCTCCTGTTCGTCACCTCCGAGATGGGTGAGTTCATCAAGGCCGGCGGCCTTGGTGAGGTCTCGTCGGCGCTGCCCCGGCAATTGCGCGGCCTCTGCGACGTCCGCGTCCTGATTCCCGGCTTCCGCCAAGTCCGCGCCGCCAAGCCGGCAATGGACGTCGTCCGCCAGATGCCGCGGACGGCGAGTCTGCCGCCCTGGTCGCTCGGCCGCTTCGACACCTCAGATGGACTGACGATCTACACCGTCCTCTGCGACGAACTCTACGACCGCGAGGGCTCGCCTTACGGCCCTTATGGCGGCGGCGATTTCGGCGACAACGACGTCCGCTTCGCCAGGTTGTCTCTGGCTGCGGCCGAGATCGCGGCCGGCGAGGCCGATCCGAACTGGAAGCCGGATGTCGTCCACGTTAATGACTGGCCGTCGGCGCTCACCCCGGGCTATCTGCGCTGGAAGGGCCTGAACACGCCCTCGATCCTGACGATCCACAACCTCGCCTATCAGGGCCTCTACCAGCCCGCCCGCATGGGCGCGCTCGGCATCCCCGATCTCGCCTTCTCGGTCAACGGCGCCGAGTTCCACGGCAAGGTCTCGTTCCTGAAGGCCGGCATCTTCTACGGCTCGCACGTTACCACCGTCAGCGAGACCTATGCCCGCGAGATCACCACCGCCGAGCATGGCTGCGGCCTTGAGGGGCTGCTGAAGACCCGCATGGACGAAGGCCGCCTCACCGGCATCGTCAACGGCATCGACGATAGCTGGACCTCGCCCGCCGGTGAGAAATCCGCGCCGCAATTCGTCCGTCAATGGAAACGCCAGAACGCTGACGACATCCGCAAGACCTTCGAGCTGCCGCAATCGCGCGGCCCGCTGTTCTCGATCATCTCCAGGCTCGTCCACCAGAAGGGCATCGACCTCTCGATCGAAGCGGCGGAGACGATCGTCGCCAATGGCGGCCAGCTCGTCGTAACCGGACGCGGCGAGGCGCGGATGGAGGACGCGATCGAGCGCCTCGCGAGGCGCCATCCCGAGGCCGTCGCTGCCCGGATCGGCTTCGACGACGCCGAGGCGCGCCGCATCTTCGCCGCCAGCGACTTCCTGCTGATGCCCTCGCGCTTCGAGCCCTGCGGGTTGAGCCAGATGTACGCCCAGCGCTTCGGCACATTGCCGATCGCCTATCGCACCGGCGGCCTCGTCGACACGATCGACGACGGTGTCTCCGGCTTCCTGTTTTCGTCCTTGACGGGAGCGGGCCTGACCTCGGCCGTGACGCGCGCGCTGCAGGCCTTCCGCAGCAAGCGCGCCTTCAGGCAGATGCGGGAGCAGGCGATGGCCAAGCGCTTCGACTGGAGCCGCCCGACCCATCGCTACGCCGATGTCTATGCAAGGGCGCTGGCGGCCTGAACGGCCTGCCGTCGATCAGCTCGTCTTCTTGGGTTTCTTCGGTTCAACCGCCTTCGCGGGGCCCGCCTTCGTCGCTGCCGCCTTCGCCGGCGGCTTAGCGGCCGGAGGGGCTTTTGCGGCATCGGCGGAGACCTTGCCCTTGGCCGGCGGCGTCGGCTTCGCCTTGCCTTTGGTCAGGCTCGCGGAGACGCGGGCCTCGGCCTGCTGCCAGTGCTCGCGATCGCGGCCCTGCGGCTTCCCCTCCGCCTCCCAGATCGCATAGGCCGTGTCGCGGACGATCTGTTCTCGGCTCATCGAAATCCTCCCTGGTGGCTAGGCGTGAAGCGATGTGACAACCTGTCTGCCCGTGCTTGGTTCCCGTCTGCTCGCGACCGCGAAATCGGCTGCCGAATCAGGAACGGAGCATGCGTCTGTTGCGTTGCATCATAGGTGAGTCCGTCCGACCGGCGGAGTCGATTTCTGTCCGGGGCGGCGCCTGATGAAGCATCCTGTCACTGCCAAGCTGCAAAACTTGAGCGACCACGATGTCGCGCTGCTGGAGGACGGGCGCCATCCCGATCCCTTCGCCGTGTTGGGCCGCCACCGGCAGGACGACCTCACCGTCATCCGCACCTTCCTGCCCGGCGCGAATTATGTCGAGATCGTCACCGGCGAGGGCGACACCCGTCGCACGCAGGCCATGACCACCGGCGGCAACGGCCTGTTCGAGATCATCGGGCCGCCGGACATACCCTATCGCATCAGGGCGGCCTGGCCGGTGGGCATCGAGGAGAAGGCAGACCCCTACAGTTTTGGCCTCCTGCTGTCGGAAGACGACATCTATCTCTTCGCCGAGGGCCGGCATTTCGATCTCGCGACACGGCTCGGCGCCAATATCCGCACGATCGACGGTGTCGAGGGCGTGCTCTTCGCCGTCTGGGCGCCGAATGCGGCCCATGTCGCCGTGGTCGGCGATTTCAACGGCTGGGACGCCCGCCGCCATCCGATGCGCCGCCGGCTCGGCCCGGGCATCTGGGAGCTGTTCATACCCGGCATCGGCGCGGGCGCGATCTACAAATACGCCATCACCGCGGCGTCGGGCGAGCGCCTGCCGTGGAAGGCCGACCCGCTGGCGCGCCGCACCGAGGAGCCGCCGCGCACCGGCTCGGTCGTCGCGGAACCTGCCGAGTTCGCCTGGAGCGACGAGGATTGGCTGCGCAGGCGCGAGCAGGCCCATCCGATGTCCGAGCCGATGTCCTGCTACGAGGTCCATGTCGGCTCCTGGCTGCGGACGGAACGGGGCCAGATGGGCTCCTGGGACGAGGCGACCGACCGCCTGATCCCCTATCTCGAGCATATGGGCTTCAGCCATGTCGAGCTGATGCCGATCACCGAGCATCCCTTCGGCGGTTCCTGGGGCTACCAGCCGCTGGGAATGTTCGCGCCGACGGCCCGCCTCGGGCCGCCCCAGGCCTTCGCCCGCTTCGTCGATCGCTGCCATGCCGCCGGCATCGGCGTGATCCTCGACTGGGTACCGGCGCATTTCCCCTCCGACGAGCACGGCCTCGCCCGCTTCGACGGCACCGCACTCTACGAGCACGAGGATCCGCGCCAAGGCTTCCACATCGACTGGAACACGCTGATCTACAATGTCGGACGGCGGGAGGTCCGCGGCTTCCTGATCGCTTCGGCGCTGTGGTGGCTAGAGACCTTTCATCTCGACGGGCTGCGCGTCGATGCCGTCGCGTCGATGCTGTACCGTGATTATAGCCGCAAGGCCGGGGAATGGGTGCCGAACCATCTCGGCGGGCGCGAGAATTTCGAGGCGATCGGCTTCTTCCAGGAGCTCAACACGCTGGTCGGCGCGCGCGGGCGGGGCGCCGTCACCATCGCCGAGGAATCGACCGCCTGGCCCGGCGTCACCGCGCCGGTCCACAATGGCGGGCTCGGCTTCCATTTCAAATGGAACATGGGCTGGATGCACGACACGCTGCGCTTCTTCGCGCGCGATCCCATTCACCGCGGCCATCACGGCGACGACATCACCTTCGGCCTGATCTACGCCTTTTCGGAGAATTTCGTGCTGCCGATCTCGCATGACGAGGTCGTCCACGGGAAGGGCTCGCTGCTCTCGCGCATGCCGGGCGACGACTGGCAGCGCTTCGCTAATCTGCGCCTGTGCCTGGCGCTGATGTGGACCCATCCCGGCAAGAAACTGCTCTTCATGGGCTGCGAATTCGGCGCCGAGGACGAATGGAGCGTCGATGCGCCCTTCCCCTGGCCACACCCCTACGACGAGCGCCGCCGCGGCACGATGGCGCTGGTGCGCGATCTCAATGCGCTCTATCGCCGGACGCCAGCCCTCTATCGCCTCGATCACGCGCCTGCTGGCTTCGCCTGGCTGATCGCCGACGACGCCGCCAACTCGGTCTTCGCCTTCACCCGCTCGGCGGGGGACGGCAAGCCTCCGCTGCTTGTCGTCGCCAACATGACGCCGGTGCCGCGCCACGACTACCGCATCGGCGTCGCGGCCGCCGGCCTCTGGCGCGAGCGCATGAACAGCGACGCCGGAGCCTATGGCGGCGCCGGGCTCGGCAATGGCGGCGCCGGCCGCAGCGAGCCGATCGCCTCCCACGGCCAGCGCCAGAGCCTGTCGCTGACGCTCCCCCCGCTCGGCCTGCTCGTGCTCGAACACGACGCCTCCGGCAACTGAGCTTTCCTTGATGACGAACCGCCGGCGGAGCCTCCGATGAGCGACGAAATCCTGCGCCAGCTCGCGGCCAAGGCCGGCGTCTCGCCGGAATGGACCGACCAGACCGGCGCGCAGCGCGCCGTCGCCGCCCAGAGCCTGCGCGCGATCCTGGCCGCGCTCGGCCTGCCGGCGGATAGTGACGAAGCGATGCGCAATTCGCTCTCGCTGCTGGAGAGTGGTGTCAATCCGGCGACCGCCGCGCGCTTCACCACCGCCCGCGTCGGGCAGCCGGTGACGTTGCCCCTGCCAGGGGCCGAAGGAACCCAGGTCGAGCTGACGCTCGAAACCGGGGAGCACCGCGCCGTAACCTCACTTGCCGGCTATGACGGCGCGCTGACGCTGCCGCCCTTCGACGAGCCCGGCTACCATGTCGCCGAACTGGCGGACGGGCCCTTCACCATCGCGACGGCGCCCGCCCGCTCCGTCACCTTCCATGACCGCAAGGGCCGGCCCGGCTGGGGGCTCGCGGCCCAGATCTATTCGCTGCGCACCGACGGCGATGGCGGCATCGGCAGCTTCGCTGGCGCCGCCGCACTAGGACGGCGCGCCGCAGCACTCGGCGCCGATGCGTTGGCGATCAGCCCGGTGCATGCGCTCTACGGCGCCGATCCCGGCCGCTTCAGCCCCTACTCGCCGTCGACGCGGCTGTTCTACAACCCGCTCCACGCCGACCCGGCCACCGTGCTGCCCGAAGCGATGGTCCGCGAGGCCGCCGCGCAGGCCGGCCTGAGCGAGGAGATGCAGCGTCTTTCCGATCTCGCTCTGATCGACTGGCCGGCGGCGACCATCGCCAAGCAGGCGCTGCTGCGCGCGACCTATGCTCATCTCGGTCGCGACGAAGCCGATGTCGGCACGCTACGCGGCGAGTTCGAGGCCTACCGCGCCTCTGCGTCCGACCTGCTCAAGGGCCACGCCACCTTCGAGGCGCTGCACGCCGCCGAACTGGCACGAGACCCGCGTGCCTATCACTGGCGCCATTGGCGGGAGCGCTACCGCGATCCCGAAGGCCCCGATGTCGCCGCGTTTGCCGCCGAGCATGACGACGAGATCGGCTACCAGATCTTCCTGCAATGGCTGACCGGCCGCTCCTACGGTCAGGCGCAGCGCGCCTGCCGCGAGGCCGGCATGGCGGTCGGGCTGATCGCCGATCTCGCCATCGGTATGGACGGCTCGGGCAGCCATGCCTGGAGCCGCCAGCAAGAGGTGCTCGGTGGCCTGAGCATCGGCGCGCCGCCGGACTACTATTCCGCCGAGGGCCAGAGCTGGGGCCTGACCACCTTCTCGCCGCGCGGTCTCGCGGCCTCGGGCTATGCGCCCTTCATCGAGACGCTGCGCGCCAGCCTGCGCCACGTCGGCGGCATCCGCATCGACCACGTCATGGGCATGAGCCGGCTCTGGCTGGTGCCGGAGGGCGCGAGTGCGCTGGAGGGCGCCTATGTTGCCTTTCCCTCGGAGACGCATTTTCGGCTGATCGCGCTCGAATCCTGGCGCCATGGCGCGATCGTCATCGGCGAGGATCTCGGCACCCTGCCCGACGGCTTCCGCGAATACCTCGCCGGCCAGGGCGTCGCCGGCCTGCGCGTGCTGCGCTTCGAGCGCACGCCGGAGGGCTATGTCCCGCCCGAGCAGTGGGACCCGGGCGCGGCCGCGCTGACCACGACACACGACCTCGTCCCGACCGCCGGCTGGTGGGCCGGCTCCGACATCGATGCGAGCGACGAAGGCGTCGATCATCACGGCATCCGCGACTGGGATCGCGGCCTGCTCTGGGCCTCCTTCGAACGGGCCGGTCTGGTCTCGGGCGAGCGGCCGGTGCCGGAAGACACCTACCCGGTGGTCGATGCGGCGATCCGCTACATCGCCGCGACGCCTTCGACCCTGAAGCTGCTCTCGATCGAGGACGCACTCGCGATCCGCACCCAGCCCAATGTACCCGGCACCACGACCGAGAAGCCGAACTGGCGCCACCGCCTCGACGGCGACGCGGACGCGCTCTTGGATGATCCGCTGGTGACGGCGCGGCTCGCTCATCTCGGCCCGGCCCGCGAAAGCGAGAGCTGAAGCGTCAGTCCTCGATCAGCCAGACGCCGACGGGTAAGTCCGGCAGGGCCTTCGACAAGCCAAGCTTTTCGCCAAGGCCAATCTCGGGTCCGATCGCGGCCGTTGCCTGCCCGCCGATATGATCGAGCGCGATCGCGGTCTCGTCCCACCACGCCGGCATCGGTGCAAGGCCGCCCTCGAGCCCGGCCGCGCAGCTCCGCGCGGCGACGACCAGCAGCGACCGACCCGAACGCCGGCGCAGGAAGGCCAGCGCCTGGTCGCCGCGCGGGCCTTCGATCTGCAGCGGCTCGTAGCTGCCGGCTGCGAACAGCTCCGGTTCGGCGGCACGCAGCGTCAGCAGCTTGCGCAGCATCGCCTGCTTGATCCGCCCGTCGCGCCACGTCCCGGCCAGCAGGTCGAGCGTCAGATGCTGCGCCAGCGCGATCCGCCGCGCGCCGAAATCGACCGGCCGCCGGTTGTCGGGATCGACCAGGCTGAAATCCCAGAATTCGCAACCCTGATAGAGATCGGGCAGACCGGGCAGCGTGCAGCGCAAAGCCGCCTGGACCAGCCCGTTGGCTGCGCCGGCCGGCGCGATCTCTTCGACGAAGGTCGCGATGTCCGCAAGGAAGGCACCGCCGCGGCCCGGATCGAGCGCGTCGGCTGCGAAACGCTGCGCCAGAGCCTCATAGGGCTCGTTCGGCGCGGCCCAGCCCGAGCGCAGCTTGCCTTCGCGCAGCGCCTTGACCCACCAGGCGCAGAGCCGCTCGACGAAGGCCGAGAGCCCGGCCGCATCATCGCCGATAAGCTCGAACGGCCATGACCCGACGACCATCTGGTAGAACATGTATTCGTCGGCAGGATCGAGCCCATCCGGCCTGATCGCGGCGTTCATCTCACGCCAGCGCTGGCTTGCGACGATCCAGCGTTCCGGCAGCTCGCTGATCACGGCGAGGCGGGCGCGGACATCCTCGCCGCGCTTGTGGTCATGCGTCGCCGTCGCCAGCATCGAGGCCGGGCTTTGACGCGCTCTGAACGCCATCGTCTCATGGAATTCCGCCGGACCCACGCCGAGCCGCCCGGCATCGAAGCCGACATCGTTGCGCGAGATCAGTCTGCCATAGCGATAGAAGGCGGTGTCCTCGACAGCCTTGGCCGCGAGCGGCGCTGCGAGCTGGTTGAAGCGGCGGATCGCGTCGATCCGACAAGGCCGCAAGGCCTCCTCACCCTCACCGGCGATGACCGAGGCAACGAAACTCAGCGCCGGTGGATCTGCCAGAGGCTGCGCCAACGCGGCGCGCAGAGCCGCCTGCACGCGTTCGCCCGCACCGACGCCGTCGTCATGGCCGGTGGCATAGCTGCGATAGGCCCGCAATTGCACGATCAGACTTGTGACCGCCCTTCGCAACGCCGCCCGGGTGATGCCCTCGCCGTCGCGATGCTCGGCTCCGGACTCCTCCAGCGCATCGACCAGGCGTTCGCGCTGGCCGTCGAAGCTATGCGACAGGATTTCGTGACGGGCGATCTCCTCCTCACCATGGAAATCGCGCGGCCGGCCGCTCAGTACCGCCCAATGCGCCGAAAGCGCCCGTGCAGCCGCGTCGTCATGCTGGAGTGCCGAGATCTGGTCCATGAAGTCGTAACCGGTCGAGCCATCGACCGCCCAGTCGGCAGGGATATGTTCGCCCGAGGCCAGTATCTTCTCGACGACGAGATAGGCGCGCTCTTGCGCCAATTCACCCGGCTGCTCGCCCTGCAAGGCGTCGAGCCGGGATCGCAGCTGCCGGCAATAGCCAGCCGGGTCCGAGAGCCCATCGACATGATCGACGCGCAAGCCGTCGACCAGCCCTTCGCGATAAAGCGACAGCGCGATCGCGTGCTTGGCCTCGAATGCCGCCGGTTCCTCCATGCGGATCGCGGCGAGCTGGGTGATGTCGAAGAAGCGCCGCCAGTTGATCCGGTCGCCGGCATTGCGCCACCAGTCGAGCAGGTAGTTCTGTCGGCCGATCAGCGCGTCGAGCCGGGCCGGATCGCGAAAGGCCTCGATGCCGGCCTGGTCGATCTCGGCATCATCCTGCGGCCGGATCGGAAACAGGTGCTCGCCATAGACGATCGCGTAGCCCTCGCGGGCCGGATCGCGGTCGAGCACCAGCGCCCCGCCGGCGAGCGCCTCGCGATAGGGCGTGCCGAGAAAAGGCGCGTGGACCTTGCCGCGCAGCTCGGGATCGGGCGTGTCGAAATCGATGTCGAACCAGCGTGCGAAGCGGCTGGCGGGGCCGTGCTTAAGCAAGTCGAGCCAGATCGGATTGTCGGCCCCGCCGACCGCGACATGGTTGGGCACGATGTCGAGGATGATGCCGATGCCGTGCTCGCGCAGCGTCCCGGACATGGCGCGAAACCCCTCTTCGCCGCCGAGCTCGGGATTGATCGCGTCGTAGCGCACCACGTCATAGCCATGCCGCGAGCCCGCCCGCGCCGTCAGGATCGGCGAGGAATAGACATGGCTGATGCCGAGATCGCGCAGATAGGCCGCCAGCGCCGCACCGGCCGCGAACGGGAAATCGGCATGGAACTGGAGGCGGTAGGTGGCGCGCGGCGCGAAGGCATGGCGGATGGGATGGCGCGACGGCGCGTCTGGCATGGCCTGGGGTTCCGGCTGGCGGCCGCGAGACGGGCCGCTGTCTGAACCGGCGCCCGCCGCGCTTGTTCCGTCAGGCCGCCGCCCTGGCCTCGACCACCTCTGCGATGGCGTCGAGCATGCGGGTATCGTCGCCCGCCAGCCCCTCCATCGCCGCCATGCGCGCGATCACGGTGGCCGCGACAGCCTCCTCGACCGTGTCCTCGGCATAGGCGTAGAAGATCGTCGCATGCTGGCCGTCGCGATGGCAGCGCCCTTCGATCTGCTGGAGCTGGATCGCCGAATGGCGCATGTCGTGGACCACAAGCGAACGCTCGCGTGCGCCGCCCGCCATCTCCCCGCGATGCAGCGAGATCGATTCTGTCACGGTGAAGATCACCGCATCGAGCCCGCCGGTCTGGAAGACGATCCGCGTCTGCTCGTTGACGATGCCCGAGCGCTCGCCATTGATCTCGCCGACCCGCCAGCCACGGCCGCGCAACGCGTCCGCCAGCATGGCGCTGGTCTCGAGGAAAGCGACGGAGACCGCGACCTGCTCGTCATTACCGAGCAGGTCGTCGCAGAAATCGACCGTGCCGGCGATGCGCAGCAGGCTCGCCTTCTGACGGAAGCGCAGATCGGCGGCCCAGCCTTGCGGCTTGCGCGTCGAGCCGCCGGCCAGCCCGAGTTCCTTGCGGAATTCGCGCCAGGTCGCGTCGTAGAGTTTTCGCGCCGCCGGATCGAGCGCGACCGGCGCGAGCTCGCGCTGCACTTCCGGCCAGCCGGCGATCTCCTCAGGCCGCCGGCGCAGCCCGATCGCCTTGTCGCCGCGATAGAGCAGGTCGGCCATCACCTTGCGGTCGGTCTCGTTGGGCTGCCAGCTCCAGTTCTTCCAGCGCCCCTTGGCCCGGCCGATCCTGAGCTGCTTCATCAGCACCCGGAAACAGTCGACATCGGCGCTCGGCATGCCGGCCGCGCGCGCCAGCAACGGCCCGAGATAGGACAGCTCGTGCGGCGACTGTCCGGCGGTGGCGCTGAGATAGAGCGTGAAACGCGCCGCCTGCGCCATCTGCCGGCAGACCAGACCCTGCTGCGAATTCGGATTGCGGATGCGATGCGCCTCGTCGATCACGACCAGCGGCCAGACCCTTTTGGGCGTGCCGAGCTTGGCGAGCTCGTTGTTCTTCGCCCGCGTCGAGCGCTTCTTGCTGTCGGCAGGCGCGGCGAGCAGCGACTTGGTTTTCTCGAAATTCATCAGCGTGACGCGCTTGGGCGCCACGCCGGAGCGCACGATCGTGCGTCGCCATTGCGGGATCGCGCCCTTCGGACAGATCACCAGGATTTCGTCCTCCGGCATCGCTGCGAGGCCGAGCCAGGCCGAAAGCGTCTTGCCGAGCCCGGTCAGGTCGCCGAGCAGGAAGCCCGGCGCGCCCTTGTCCCGCGCGGCGAGGATGGCGTCTCGCGCTACGATCTGGTGGGCATGCGGGATGAAGGTTTGCGTGGTGTCGTCGAGCATCGCGTCGCTGGGGAGGCCTGCCCGGCGATGCGTCATCGGCGAGCGGTCGCGCAGTCTTTGCACTGGCGGCCGCTTGCGTCCATGGGCAAACATCGCGGCGGGTTCCGATCAGCTCGGGACGACGACATGCGACGGAGAGCATCATGACCCGCGCCCAGGCCATCGCGTATGCACAAGACTATTTCGATTCCGGCCGCTTCAAGACCGATCTCGCCCGACTCGTCGCCATGCCGACCGAAAGCCAGAATCCCGAGCGGGCACCCGTGCTCAGGCAGTATCTCGAAACCGAGATGCGCCCGCTGCTGGAATCGCTCGGCTTCACCTGCACGCTGCTGACCCATCCCAAGGCGAAGGGCCCGTTCCTGTTCGCCGAGCGTTTCGAGGCGGCGGGCCTGCCGACGATCTTCGGCTATGGCCACGGCGACGTCATCCGCGGTCTCGATGCGCAATGGAGCGAAGGCCTTTCGCCCTGGATCCTGACCGAGCGTGGCGATCGCTGGTACGGTCGCGGCGTCGTCGACAACAAAGGCCAGCACGTCGTCAACATCAATGCCTTGCGCGCCGTTCTTGAATCGCGCGGCAAGCTCGGCTTCAACGCCAAATACCTGATCGAGATGGGTGAGGAAGCCGGCTCGCCTGGCCTGCGCGAGCTCTGCGCCGAGCAGAAGGAGCTGTTCAGATCGGACGTGCTGATCGGCTCGGACGGCCCCCGCCTCAATGCCGAGCGGCCGACCGTCTTCCTCGGCACGCGTGGCGGCGTCACCTTCGACCTTTCGATCGTGGCGCGCGAGGGCGGGCATCACTCCGGCAACTGGGGCGGCATCCTCTCCGATCCCGCGATCCAGCTCGCCCATGCCATCGCCTCGATCGCCTCGCAGACCGGCCAGATCCGCATCCATGAATGGGTACCGAAGGAGCTGCCGCCGGCCGTGCGCCGCGCCGTCGCCGATTGCGAGATCGACGGCGGACCGGACGGGCCGGTGATCGATCCCGACTGGGGCGAACCCGGCCTGACGCCCGCCGAACAGGTCTTCGGCTGGTGTTCCTTCGACGTGCTGGCGATGAAGTCGGGCGTGCCGGAGACGCCGGTCAACGCCGTGCCGCCGAGCGCGTGGGCGCGCTGCCAGCTCCGCTTCGTCGTCGGCATCGACCCCACGGAAGTCGTGCCGGCGCTGCGCCGGCATCTCGCTCGGCAGGGCCTGCCGATGATCAAGGTCTCGCTGGCTCGCGACGAGATCTTCAATGCGACGCGGCTCGATCCCGACGACCCTTGGGTCGATTTCGCGTTGGCCTCGATCGCGACCAGCACCAACAAGAAGCCGGCGCTGCTGCCCAATCTCGGCGGCTCGCTGCCCAACGACATCTTCTCCGACGTGCTGGGCCTACGCACGATCTGGGTGCCGCATTCCTATCCCGGCTGCTCGCAGCATGCGCCAGACGAGCATCTGCCCATCGCGATCGCACGCGAGGGACTGACTCTGATGGCGGGGCTCTATTGGGATATCGGCGACGGCAAGGCTCCGCCGGTCTGAGCCGGCCGCGGCCTATTCCTGCGGCTGGCGCGGATCGCGGCCCGGCGGCAGGTCGATCGGCGTCGCCGGCGGCCCTTCGGGCGGCGCGTTCGGCGGAAGTTCCGGCGGCGGTTCGACGGGAATTCCGACCGGCTCGGCATCCGGCGGCGATTCGACCGGTGGCGCTGGTGGAATCTCGGTCGGTGTCAGCGGCGGCGCTTCCGGCGGCGGGTTGGGGATTGCCGGCGGTCCGGGATCAGCCGCTGTGAGTTGGGGTTCGACGAGGCTTTGAATCATCAGGGGCGCTCCTCCTGACGAAGGAACGCCCCCGGCGGTGAAATGTTCTTGGCGGCCGCTATCCGTCAGAACTGGTAGCGCAGGCCGCCATTGACTGCATAGCCCTCGATCCGGTCACCGAAGCGCAGGTCGCCGCGCACGAAGCCCGACAGGCCGGGCGTCGTCGAGGAGACGGCGAAACCGGCGCTGACCTGACCATAGGTGCCGACACGGTCGGTGGTCGTCGGGA
>JAESGJ010000382.1_pt1 | contig 31304 bp, 27 predicted proteins | sample 9266241 | NCBI WGS metagenome assembly JAESGJ01 (sample SAMN14514841, study PRJNA621669) | algae metagenome | isolation source: Brasilonema octagenarum HA4186-MV1 and co-occurring heterotrophs from wet... | place: USA: Manoa Valley, Hawaii | collected 2009-07-20 | reverse complement strand
GGGCCGCGGGAAGATCTGCGCGGTGATGTCCCCTCCCGCCGCGTTCGCCTTCTCGACCAGGTTCAGACCGTCGACGAAGAACGGGTCGCCGGCATTGCCGATGGCGAGGGTGAACGTGACGGGAAGCCCGACGTCCTCGGCCACGTCGAACACCGTCTGCAGGGCCGGTCCGTAGTCGCCCGCAACGAGGTCGGGCACGAACTGGATCAGCCCGCCGCCGGCGTCCTTGACGCCCTGCGCGATCGCCTCCAGTTCGGCGTGGCCCGCGTTGAAACTCGGGATGGGCTGGCCACTTTCACTCTTGTGCAGCGTCAGCCGTGACGACGCGAAGCCGAGCGCGCCGACACTGATGGCCTCGGCGGCCAGCTTGCGCATCTGCGCCAGGTCCTCCGCCTCGGCGGGCTCCCGGTCCACGCCGCGCTGGCCCATCACGTACACCCGCAGTGGGGAGTGCGGCAGGAACGCCGCCACGTCGATGTCGCGCGGGTTGGCGTCGAGTCGGTCGAGGAACTCCGGGAACGTCTCCCAGTCCCACGGCAGGCCGTCGACCATGACCACGCCGGGAATGTCCTCGACGCCCGCCATCAGGTCGACCAGCGTCTCGTGGTCGCCGGGCCGGCACGGGGCGAAGCCGACCCCGCAGTTGCCCATCACCGCGGTCGTGACACCGTGCGCGGACGACGGCGTCATGCGCTGCGACCAGATGGCCTGACCGTCGTAGTGGGTGTGCAGGTCGACGAAGCCGGGTGTGACCAGCAGGCCCGTCGCGTCGATCTCCCGCGTCCCCGCGCCGTCGACCACCCCGACCGCTGCGATGGCGCCGTCGGCGACCGCGACGTCACCCACGAACGGTTCACCACCCAGCCCGTCGACGATGGTGCCGTTGCGGATGACGAGATCGAATGCGACTCCGGTGTCGTTGGCCATCAATCGAATCTACGACGACGCGCTGTGAACATGCCAGCATCGACATCGTGAGCGGTCGTCCACGGGGCGTCGGGTGTGGCCATGCCGTAAGGTGGTTAAGACTGCTAAGTACTTGACGGACGCCGACGCTGGAGCCACTTCGATGACCTTGTTCAAGACCACCCTCTCTGCCGTCGCGGTTGCCGGCGGTCTCGCCGCCGCCATCCTCGGCATGGGTGCCACCGTGGCCAGCGCCGATCCGCCTCCGCCCGTCCCCGGTCAGGGCGAGGTGCCCCCGCCCAATGCGCCGAGGAAGACGGCCGACTTCTGGGACGGCGAGCCCGTGGTGTGGACGTCGATGTGGGGCGGCCGCTGGGGCATCTGGAAGAACGGCATGTTCCTCACGCTGTCGTCGAACATCAATACCGGCGGCGGCTAGGAATCACCGCTCGGCGGCCAGCGGTGCGCCGGGCATGGCGTCGGGCGCCTGAGGCATTCCGGCGAGGCTGTCGACGACGGGGCGCTCGTCGGGGCAGTAGTAGTTGATGCCCGCCGAGAGGAACTGGTAGATCGACTGCTCGGACGTGCCGCGCGGCAGGTTGGTCTTGAGGAACACCGCCGCCTCGGTGGCATTCGCGTCCAACCCGGTGTGCAGGCGCTTGCACTCGATCTTGCCGATCCAGGCGTTGTAGTCCTTCGGACCGTAGATCCCGTAGACGTGGAGCTCGTTGGAGAAATCGGTGTCGGGGTCGGCGTGTGCCGGACCCGCCGCGGCGAGTGCCAGGGCGGCCAGTGCCGTCGCGAGTGAAGCCTTCGTCAGAACCTTCATGGCCGGACCACGTCCCATCTCAATTGCCTTGTGCGCGTGGGCCAGGTCGACCCTTATGTAAACCAAGTTGAGATTACGCCCGTGGGCGGGGACCCGCCGCGCGAGGCCCTACCCGTGGAGCGGGGCCGGATGTCTCATCGCGTAGCGGTAGAAGTCGGCGTCCTCGAGCCTGGCGGCGGCCGCCTCGTCGACGACCATCGTGACGTGGGGGTGCAGCTGCAGAACTGAGGCCGGGCAGCTCGCCGTCACCGGTCCCTCGACGGCGGCGGCCACGGCGGCGGCCTTGTGCTCGCCCGTCGCGATGAGCACCAGGTGCCGGGCGGCGCCGATCGTGCCCAGCCCCTGGGTGATGACGTGACGGGGGACGTCGTCGACGCCGTCGAAGAAGCGGGCGTTGTCGGTTCTGGTCTGCTCGGTCAGCGTCGCCACCCGGGTGCGTGAGCCCAGTGACGAGCCGGGCTCGTTGAAGCCGAGGTGGCCGTTGGCGCCGATCCCGAGCAGCTGAACGTCGACGGGTCCCGACTCGGCGAGCAGCACGTCGTATTCCGTTGCGGCAGTTGCGATGTCGTCGCCAACTCCGTCCGGTCCGTACACCCGGTCGTCGTCGATGTCGACGTGCGCGGTGAACTCGGCGCGGATGACGTTGGCGTAGGACTGCGGGTGGCTCGGCGGCAGGCCGACGTACTCGTCGAGCAGGAAGGCCTGCGCGTCGGCGAAGGACAGGCCGTCCTCGCGGTGCCGTCGGATCAGCTCGCGGTAGACCGACAGTGGCGACGAACCCGTCGCGAGTCCCAGCGTGGCCGGGCCTGACCGCACGGCCCGGTCGACGATGTCGGCGACCGTCACGCCGCATTCCTCTTCGTACTGCCTGATGATGACGTGCATCGCTCGCTTTCCTGGTGGGGGAGTGCCTCAAGCGTCGTCGGCGGCCCTGCCGAGGACGCGGCGGTGAAACACCAGTTCCCATGCCGTGTCCATGGCCGTGGCGATCGCGCCGACGAGGACCGCGTCGTCGCCGAGGTGGCCGCCCACGATGTCGGGGACCGAGGGGATGGTCTTTGCGAGTTCGCGGCGCATCGGGTCGGCGAGCAGATCGACGTTGCGGCCGATGCCACCCGCCAGCACGATCAGGCCGGGGTCCAACACGGCCGTCACGACCGCGGCCACTCTGGCCAGCTTCGACGCCTCGTCGGCCACGACGCGGGCCGCGCGCTCGTCGCCGTCGCGTGCCATCTCGAAGACCGCCTTCGCGGTCGGGAGCAGCAGCCCCTCCCGGCGCGCGGCGGCGACCACCGCGTCACCCGCGGCCACGACCTCGACCGGACCCGGCCGGTGTGTCGTGATGCCGGCGGGGACCTCGCCGTAGGGCAGGTCGGCGACCTCGCCCGCCGAGCCGTGCGCACCGCGAAAGAGCTTGCCGTCGATCAGGATTCCCATGCCGATCCCGGTACCGACGGTCAGGCACGCGACCACGCCGACACCGTGGGCGGCGCCGCGCGCGAACTCGCCGACCGCGCACAGGTTGGCGTCGTTCTCGACGATGACCGTCGAGCCGTTGGCGCCCAGCAGCGCGGTGAGGTCGTGCAGCAGTCCGCGGCGCTCCCAGCCGGGCAGGTTCGGCGCGCGGTGCACGGTGCCCGTCGTCGCATCCGGAATGCCCGGCGTGCCGAGCACGGTGACGACGATGTCGTCGGGGGTGAGCGCCGCCGCCGTGACGGCGCGGTCGACCGCGCCGACGACGGAGCGCACCAGTGTCGCGCCGGAGCGGCTGCGGTTGGGCTGCTCGACCCTGGCCACCACGGTGCCGTCCAGGTCCGCCACGGCGACGTGCAGCGCCCGTCGTCCGACGTCGACACCGACGATGTGGCCGGCGTCGGGCGCGGTGCGGTACACCACCGCCGCCCGGCCGGGCCGGTCGCCGCGACGGCCGATCGCACGGACCAGGCCGTGCTGTTCGAGATCCATGAGCGCTTGTCCCACAGTCGGTTTCGAGAGACCGGCCTCGGTGGCCAACTCGGGCCGGGTGGCCTCACCGTGGTCACGCAACCGGTTCAGGACGAGCCGCTGGTTGAGTGCGCGCATGCTCGCGGGCGTTCCCGGTTGAGGTGCCGCCCGACCGTCCACCGCCACCTCGATCCGTCGTCACCGTCGTCAACGTTTTCGCGCCAACTCTTACATACGCGCCCGGATTATGTTAAGAAACTTTCCTAACAAACTCAATCAATCCCACTCCAGGAGGTGTCGCGTGAGCTCACCCACCCCGTCCGGGACGACGTCGTCCACGCAACCTGCGCTCGAGCGCCGGATCGGTCCGCTTCAGGCGACGGCGATCAACATGACCCAGATGTGCGGCATCGGGCCGTTCGTCACCATCCCGGCGATGGTGGCCACCATCGGCGGCCCCGAGGCCATGTTCGGTTGGATCATCGGTGCCGTCCTCGCGCTGGCCGACGGCCTCATCTGGGCCGAGCTCGGCGCGGCCATGCCCGGCGCCGGCGGCACCTACATCTACCTCCGCGAAGCGTTCCAGTACCGCACCGGGCGACTGATGCCATTCCTGTTCGTGTGGAGTGCGGTGCTGTTCATCCCACTCATCATGTCCACCGGGATCATCGGGCTCGTCCAGTACCTCGGCTACCTCATTCCCGGTGTCACGTCGGACTCGGGAAATACGGTGCTGGGCAAGGTGATCGGCGTCGGGATCACGCTGCTGATCATGCTGGCGCTGTTCCGCAAGATCGGCCAGATCGGCAAGCTCACCACCGGCTTGTTCGTCGTCATGCTGGTGGCCGTGCTCGCCACGATCATCGCGGCGTTCAGCCACTTCAGCGGTGCCCAGGCGTTCGCGTTCACGCCGGGCGCATTCGGCTCGCACGGCACGTTCTGGGCCGGTCTCGGCGCGGGTCTGATCATCGCGATCTACGACTACCTCGGCTACAACACGACCGCCTACCTCGGCGCGGAGATGCGCGATCCCGGCCGCACGATCCCGCGGTCGATCGTGCTGTCGATCGTCGGCATCATGGCCCTGTACTTCCTGCTGCAGGTCGGCGTGCTCGGCTCACTGCCGCTCGACGAGATCAAGAACGCCACGTCGGTGGCCTCGTCGGTACTCGAACAGGCCTGGGGATCCGGTGTCGCCAAGGCGATCACCATCCTCATCGTGATCGCCGCCATCGGATCGGTGTTCGCCGGTCTGCTCGGCGGATCCCGCGTGCCGTTCGAGGCAGCCCGCGACAAGGTGTTCCTGCCGGTGTTCGGCAAGCTTCACCCGAAGCTGAACCTGCCGACCGCGGGCGTCATCGCCATGGGTGTCATCACGATCATCGGATCGCTGTTCACCCTGACCGACATCATCAACGCGGCGGTGGCGACGCTCGTGCTGATCCAGTCGCTCGCGCAGGTCGCCGCGATCGTCGTGCTCCGTCGTCGCCAGCCGAACCTCGTTCGCCCCTATCGGCAGTGGCTCTACCCGGTGCCGACGGTGATCGCGCTCGTCGGCTGGGTGTACGTCTACGTGTCGGCCACGTGGCTCTCGATCGGGCTCTCGGTCGGCTGGATCGTCATCGGTTGCATCGCCTATCTCGGCTACGCCAGGGCCGAGCACACGTGGCCGTTCGGGCCCAAGGAGATTCACGAAGGCTATGTAGTCGAGGCGAGTAGTCGCGGCGAGTAGTCGAGGCGAGTAGTCGAGGCGGAGTAGACGACGTCACGCCGACGACCTGACGGGTACCGTCGGCGCCATGCCTGACTCCGACATCGCGGCCGCGCGTGAGCTGCTGCGCGACTCGTTCACCCGGCTCATCGAGCACGCCGACGACCTCACCGACGGGCTGACCGACGACGTCGCCTACCACCAGCCGGCGCCGGGCGCGAACACCGTCGCGTGGCTTTTGTGGCACAGCGCCCGCGTGCAGGACGCCCAACTCAGCGAGATCGCGGGCACCGATCAGGTCTGGTTCCGCGAGGACTGGGAGGGGCGGTTCGACCTCGACCTGCCGAAGGGATCGCACGGCTACGGCCACACCCCGGAACAGGTGGCCAAGGTGCGCGCGTCGGGCGAGCTGCTCGGCGGGTACTACCGCGCCGTGCACGCGATGACGCTGGCGTACGTCGCCTCGGTCACCGCCGACGACCTCGCCGCGATCGTCGACCGGCGCTGGACGCCCGCCGTCACCGCGAGCGCGCGCATCGTCAGCATCATCGACGACTGTGCCCAGCACCTCGGCCAGGCGGCCTACATCCGGGGACTCGTCACCGGAGGATGACGCCCGCCACGGTGATCCGCTGGTGGCCCGTCGTCGGCCTCCTCGCAATGGTGGTGCTCGGCCTCGTGGTCGGCGGCGGCTCGACGGCCGTCGACGACGGGTTCCACGACACCTATTACGCGCATCCGTGGCTCGGTCGGCTGCTGTTCGTCACCGATCCCCGCACGCAGTTCACGCTCTGGCTGATCGTCGTCGCGGTGGCGGCGTTGCGGCGGCGGTGGCGGCTGGTCGCGGTCGTCGTGCTCGCGCCCGTCGTCGGCGTCACTGCGGCCCGGCTGGCCAAGCGGGTCTTCGGCAGACACCGGGACGATGCGCTCGCGTATCCGAGCGGCCACACGACGCTGCTGGTCGTGGTGCTGGGCATGGCGGTGCTGGTGGTCGGCGCGGCCGCGTGGTCGGTGGCGCTGGCGACGGCCGTCGGCGTCGTCGGCGCGCTCGGGCAGGGCTTCACGTACCACTACTTCACCGACACCGTGGGCGCGGTGTTCCTCGGCACGGCCGTGGTGTGCCTGGCGTGGCGGCTCGCCGGACTTGACAGGTGTCAACCCCGCTGCGACCTGCGTCACAGCGAGGGTTAGCATGGCTCTATGACCGCTACGCCCGAAGTCGACGCCACCGCGACCATCCGCAACCCCGCCACGGGCGCGGTCGCGGGCACGGTGCGGTGGACCGATCCCGCCGACGTGTCCCGCATCGCCGCAGGCCTGCGGCAATCGCAGCGCGAGTGGGAGGCCCGCGGCGCGGCCGGCCGGGCGAAGGTGCTGGCCCGCTACGCCGTCTGGCTCGGCGAACATCGCTCAGAGATCGAGTCGCTGCTGATCGCCGAGACCGGCAAGTCGGCGACGGACGCCGCGCAGGAGGTTCCCCTCCTGATCATGATCGCCTCCTACTACATCAAGACGATGGAGAAGGCGCTGGCGCCCGAGAGCAGGCCCGCGTCGCTGCCGTTCCTGTCGATCAAGAAGATCGCCGTGCACTACCGGCCGCGTCCGGTCGTCGGGATCATCGCGCCGTGGAACTACCCCGTCGCCAATCTGCTGATGGACGGCTTGGCGGCGCTCGCGGCGGGCTGTGCCGTGCTGCTCAAGCCCTCCGAGCGCACCCCGCTGACCGCCGAGCTGCTGCTGCGCGGCTGGATCGACTCCGGCGCCCCCGACGTGATGGCGATCGTCCAGGGCGCCCGTGAGGCGGTCGAGGCCGTCGTCGACAACTCCGACTACGTCCAGTTCACCGGGTCGAGCGCGACCGGAGCGAAGGTCGCCGAGCGCGCCGCGCGCACGCTCACCCCGATCAGCCTGGAGCTCGGCGGCAAGGATCCGATGATCGTGCTCGAGGACGCCGACGTCGACCTCGCCGCGCATGCCGCCGTGTGGGGCGCGATGTTCAACGCTGGGCAGACGTGCGTGTCCGTCGAGCGGGTGTACGTGCTCGAGCAGGTGTACGACGCCTTCGTCGACGCCGTCGTGCGCGACGTGAAGAACCTCAAGATGGGGGCCGGCGACGGCTACGACTTCGGCGCGCAGATCGACGACAGCCAGGTCGACGTCACCGACAGGCACGTCGCCGACGCCATCGCCAAGGGTGCCACGGCGCTCACCGGCGGCGCGCGCCCGACGGGCCCTGGCAGCTTCTACCCGCCGACGGTCCTCGTCGACGTCGACCACACCATGTCGTGCATGACGGAGGAGACCTTCGGACCGACGCTGCCCATCATGAAGGTGAGCACGGTCGCCGAGGCGGTGCGGCTCGCCAACGACAGCCCCTACGGGCTCAGCGCATCGGTCTTCTCGCGCGACGTCGAACGGGCGAATGACGTTGCGCTGGAATTGGATTGCGGCGCAGTGAACATCAACGACGTGATCTCGAACCTGATGTGCACCACCGCGCCCATGGGCGGCTGGAAGACCTCGGGCATCGGCGCCCGGTTCGGCGGCGCGGACGGCATCCGCAAGTTCTGCCGCCAGGAGGCCATCGTCGCGCCGCGCACCAGCGTCGGCGCGGGCGGCAACTACTACAACAACTCGCTGGCCGCGATGAAGCGGATGAACACGATGATGACGAAGTTCGCGTTGATCCGGCCCAAGCGCACGGCGAAGTAACCCTGCGCTCCTGCCGTACGGCCCCGCACTGGCGCCACCTCCTGTTCACCTCGGTGTCACCTTCGCTTTCGCGCGGGTCGATACCTTTTGCCGGTGACTCTGGAAGCAAGCGGCTACACCGTCCGCGACGACGACGACGATGACCCCGAGCTGATCATCCAGCCCAGCGGAGAGGTCGTCGACACCTGGCGCGAGAACTACCCGTACGACGAGCGCATGAAGCGCGAGGACTACGAGGAGCAGAAGCGCCTGCTGCAGATCGAGTTGCTCAAGCTGCAGAAGTGGAGCCAGTCCAACGGCCACCGGCACGTCATCGTGTTCGAGGGCCGCGACGCAGCGGGCAAGGGGGGCACCATCAAGCGCTTCATGGAGCACCTCAACCCCCGCGGCGCCCGCGTCGTCGCCCTCGAGAAGCCCACCGAGCGCGAGACCACCCAGTGGTACTTCCAGCGCTACGTCACCCACCTGCCCGCCGCGGGCGAGATCGTGCTGTTCGACCGCTCCTGGTACAACCGGGCGGGCGTCGAGCGGGTCATGGGCTACTGCTCCCAGAAGCAGCACGCCGAGTTCATCCGGCAGGCGCCGCTGTTCGAGCAGATGCTGGTCAACGACGGTGTCAGCCTGACCAAGCTGTGGTTCTCCGTGACCCAGGCCGAGCAGCGCACCCGGTTCACCATCCGGCAGGTCGACCCCGTCCGCCAGTGGAAGCTCTCACCCACCGACCTCGCGTCACTGGACAAGTGGGAGGACTACACCGCGGCCAAGGAGGACATGTTCGCCTGGACGGACACCGAGATGGCGCCGTGGACCGTCGTCAAGAGCAACGACAAGAAGCGCGCCCGCATCAACGCGATGCGCCACGTCCTCGGTAAGTTCGACTACGACAACAAGGACCACGACGTGGTCGGCCGCGCCGACCCGCTCATCGTGGGGCGCGCGCTCTCGGACTGACGGCGGCCGCGCCCCTGACAGGAGGACGCCCCCGTGCGGTCGCTGGTGGCGTTCCTGTTCTGGATTCTGTTCACCGTTGCGCTGGCGGTCGCCGTGCCCGCGACCTGGGCGCAGCACAACGTCGTCGACAGGGATGGCTACTCGGCGCTGGCGACGTCGGCGGCCAAGGACCCCGCGTTGCAGCAGGCGATGGCCGCGGCGCTGGCGTCCCAGGTCGGGACGCTGGCCGCCAACAACGGCTACGACGTCAACCCGACGCTCATCACCGGTACCGCACGGGCCTACACCGGCAGTGACGCGTTCCCCGGCCAGTTCGCCCTCGCCAACCAGGTCGCCCACCGCTGGCTGTTCAGCGACACCGTCGGCCAGTCCGATGCGTCCGGCCGCTGGGAGATCGACCTGTCGCCGATGCTGGCCGACAGCTCGTTCCAGCAGACGCTCGCCGGGTTCGGCATCCAGCCGCCGAAGTCGCTGGAGATCCCGCTGACCGAGAACGTGTCGCAGTCGCTGCGACCCGGCCAGCTGCGCGACGTGGCCACGTGGGGCCCGTGGGCCAGCGTCGGGGCCGCCGTGCTCGCGGGCGTGCTCGGCTTGTTGACGTTGGCAGTTGCCAAGCGGCGCGGGAAGGCGCTTGTCGCCCTTGGTGTCTCGGGCCTGATCGTCGGTGCCGCGGGATGGGCGGGCATCGAGGTGGGGCGACGCTACGTCGACCAGGCGCTGGCCGCCACGACAGCTGACGTCCACAACGTCGCGGCCGCGATGATCGACCATGCCATCGGCAGCCTGCACCTGTGGCTCAGCCTCACCCTGGCTGCCGGGGCCGCGCTCGTGGTTCTCGGCTTCCTGGCCTCGATGCTGGGTGGCCTTCGCAGGCGGGACTAGTTCGGGCTCAGGTCGTCGGGCCTGACGATCTTGGCCAACTCGTCCCGATCGGTGACGTCGAGTTTGATGCAGGCCCGGTAGATGTGGCCCTCGACGGTGCGCACGGACACCACGAGGCGGTCGGCGATCTCCCGGTTGGTCAGGCCCGCCGCCACCATCGCGGCGATCTCCCGTTCCCGCGACGTCACGGGCAGCGGCGCCGCGGCCGTCCGGACCGCGGGGGTCAGCGCCCCGCCGCACGACGCCGACAGCCTCAGCGCCCGCGCCGCGGCCTCGGAGTTGCGCCGTCGGTCACCGGTGCGGCCGTGGATGGCCGCGGCCTGGGCGGCCGAATCTGCCGCGGACAGCCGGAATCCCGCGGTTTCGAAGGCCGCGCCGACCTCGTCGAGGGCGACCCCGTCGGCGGTCGAGACGGCCGCCGCGTGGCGGGCATACAACTCGGCGAGCGGCCCGGTGATGCGATCCTGAAGTGCGCGCAGGCGGCCCGCCACCGTGCGGTCGCCGAGCCGGGCCAGGTGGTGCAGCGCTTCTCCCTCCACCGCGTACTGGCCCGATCCATGTGCCAGATCGGCTGCGGCCCTTGACAAGTCGAGAGCCTCCCGCTCGGAGCCCTTGGCTGCCGCCAACCACGCCCTGGCCAGCAGCCTCTGCGGCTCGTGGATGGCGACGTAGAGCCCGGCGTGCTCGGCCGCCTCGCTGAGCACGCGCTCGGCCTCCTCGACGCGGCCCAGCGCCGAGTAGGCCTTGGCCAGCAGCAGCCGGGCCGGGAGCCGCCACGGCAGTGGGGCCTCGGCGGTCAGTGCCGCCAGCGCCTGCTCGATGGAGGAGATGGCGTCGGGGAAGCGGCCGCGGTAGGTCGCGACGACGCCCTGGGTGATCTTCGCGATGGCCCAGCCGAGCCGCTGCCCGGACGACGAGAACGTCGCGTATGCGGCGGCGCGCTCCTCGGCGAGGTCGAGCTGGCCGATGGTGGTCAGGGCCAGCACGTCGCCGTAGCGCACCATCACCTTGATCATGCCGTCGGTGGGCGTCTGCTGGGCACGGCTGCGCGCGGCGATCGGCTCGAAGTCGCCGCCGCGACCAGCCACCGGCATCGCGAGACCCGCGGTGAACGCCGCGAACTCGAAGGCCTGCTTGGGCGCCTCCGGGTCGGACAGCACCGCCTCGGCGAGCTCGAGGCCCTCGGCAATCTTGTTCTCGTGCACCGCGAGTGCGGCGGCCGTGGCCTCGACGACCAGTTTCAGTGCGGGGAACCGGACCCGCTCGGCCAGCACCTGCATCACCGAATGTGCCTGTGCGACAAGGCCCATGGACCAGAACAGAATGCTCACCCTGGGGATGCCCCACTGCACCAGCTGTAGTTCGTCGAGGTCGTCGGGGTTGAACTCGGCCAGGATGGCATCCGCCTCGGCGGGCCTGCCCTGCCACAGCAGCGCCCGCGACAGCACCTCTGCTGCGCGCAGGCCACCGTCGTGGTCGAGCGCGGCGCGGGCCAGGCTCTCGCCGAGCGGGACGTTCGACAGGAAGATGGCGTCCTTGGCCGCGGTCACCAGGAGGTTCACGTCGGGAGTCTGGTCGCTGCCGACGTAGAGCTGCGCCAGCCGGATGCGCGCGGCGGTGGTGTCGGTCGGGCGGTCCTTCAGCGCGGTGACGATGTTGCCGCGCAGCCGACGCGCGGACGCCATGCCCGTGCGCTGGCGCACCACCTCGCCGTACAGGGGGTGGCTGAACCGCGCGTTGAGCTGCATGCCGTCGCGCGTGACCCGGATCAGACCCTGCACCTCCGCGGCGTCGACGGCCTCCTCGCCGGCGAGTGAGCACAGGACGTCGACGTCGCAGGGCTCGCACAGGGCCAGCAGTTTCAGCGCCTTGACCACGTCGTCGCTGGCGCGGTCGAGGCGCTGCGAGAGCAGCGACGACAGGCCGGACGAGATGACGGTCGACGAACCGCGCAGCTGCCACACGCCGGACACCTCGGTGAGCGTCCCCGCGTCGACCGCGCCCTCGACCAGGTGCCGCAGGTAGAGCGGGTTGCCGCCCGACGAGTTCCACATGACGTCCGCGCTGAGGCCCTCCAGTGGTCCGCCGAGAACGGTCTCGACGAGCGCGACGCTTTGCTGCTTGGTCAGCGGTGCGAGTTCGAAGCGCTTGAGATAACCGTCCTTCCACAGCGACGTGATGGCGTCGGGGACGGGTTCGCCGCTGCGCACCGTGGCGACGAAGCGCGCCGCCCGCTCGACGGCGAGCTGATGGACCAGGGTGGCCGAGAGCTCGTCGAGGAGGTACGCGTCGTCGACGCCGATGGTGGTGTCCGGTTGTCCGAGAAGCGATTCCCGCGCCGAGGCGATCAGCGCCAGCGGATCGCGCGAGCCGGACGGCGCCACCTGGTGGGCGAACACGCCGAGCGGAATGCTGCGCGCGGACTCGGTGCAGGCGATCCAGTGCACCTCCGACGGCAGCGTCGCGACGACGCTCCGTGCCAGGGTGGTCTTGCCGACGCCTGCGGGTCCGACCAGCACCACGCCGCCACTGCCGGGGTCGGTGAGCGCATGGCTGATGGCCTCGAACTCGGCAGGGCGGTCCAGCATCTGCCATTGGCGCGCCATGTCTCGCGATTCTAGGTGCCAGCTGTGGGATTCGCTGCCTTATCCGCAGGTACCGGCAGGTAACGTTCGCCCGTCGAGTTTGCCTGTGCCGCCGATCATTTGCTGTGGTGCCTCACTGCGGCAGGTCGGCGACGGTGGACGGCTCGCTGCGTGCCACGGCGTTGGCCCGGTGCCGGAAATCGCTGGACGCGTCGTAGACGAGCTTCTTGAGCCGGTTGATCGAACCGAGCGGTCGGTGCGCCGCGAGCCCCCGCCACGAGTTGAACGACAGCACGTCGTCGCCGTACGTGAGCCGTTGCACGGTGTCCGGATCCTGCACCGGGAAGGTGAGCTTGGCGACCCCGCGGTGGGGTGACGCCGCTTCGGGCCAGTCGATCGACGCGTCCTCGATCGGCATCGTCTTGAGGTCGGTGCACAACTGAACCTGGAACTCGTATTCGGCGCTGTCGGTGCGGAAGAGGTCGACCACCATCTCGCGGTGCGCGTCGTCGCCCGCCGTCTTCGGCACCACCGTGCCCTGCAGCGCCGTCACCGATGACGACATCGGCACCACCGCGAACCGGGCGATGTAGTCGCCGTAGCGCATGGCCGATGACGAGTAGTAGCTCTCGCCAAGCACCGGCGTGTTGGGCCTGGCGAACAGCTCCAGCGCCCGCGGCAGGTGCATCCCGACGCGGGGCAGCACCCGGTTTCCGAGGAAGGCGAACACGCCGCTGGCGAACTGCAGCGCGGAGTCGGGGGTGCGGGCGAGCACCCTGGCCAGCGGCATGCCGCGCTTCAGGTACGCCTCGGCGTCGGCGAAGGGGAACTCGCGGTGGGTGACGAGGATGAAGTCCTGGTTGGCGGTGTCGTCGTCGGGCAGGATCTTGGGGCCCGCGACACCGAGCACCTTGATGCCCAGCCCACGGATGCCCTTGGTCTGGTCGCTGCGCAGCGCCCCGGCGGTGCTCGACAGCCGGGCCACGACGGGGTAGCTGGCCGGTGCGGCGAACAAGCCCTGGCGTAGCTCGTCGGGCAGGTCGGGGTAGACCGTCAGTTCGCCGCGCAGGAGCCCGTGGCTCTTGGCGTGCGCGTCGCGGATCCCGTGCCGGTACTTCCTGAGGGCCCAGACGTTGTTCTTGTTGAGCGATGCCGCGATCCTGAAGACGAGTCCCTCCTCGTCGATGCGGGCGTGTTCGACGTCGTCGGAGAAGCGGACGTAGGTCCGATCGGTCACGGCTGATCCGTTCTGGGCGCCCGTCGACGTCCACGGGGCGAAGGGGTTCTTGACGCCTGCCAGTGCGGGCGCGAGGTCGGGGAAGTGCCGCAGCAGCACGCTGCGCATCGAGTTGCCGCGGATCCAGTCCATGCCCGCGGGGGTGTATACCTCGGGCCGGAAGTCGCGGGTGAAGAAGCGGTCGCTCTCCAGACGTCGTGACGCCATCAGGATGAAGACGCGAAACGCGGTGTCGCTGAAGCCGAATCCCGGCGGCTTGGGTTCGGCGTACATCCCGACGATGAGGTCGACGCGCTCGACGTCGCCGTAGACCTCCTCGAGCTCGCGCGCCCATACCGGATCGTCGGTCAGGTCGGCGAACGTGGCGGCAGGCTTGAGCCGGAACAGCCGGCGAAACTCGTTGTAGCGCGGCACGCCCCGCTCGCGGACGCGCAGGACGTCGACTGCGGCCAGGTCGATCCGGTGATGGTCGCGGACGATGTCGGTGAGGTCGACGGGAAAGTTGTGCAGGGTGATGGCGCCGGGGTGGGCGCGGCCGAACGAGTACAGCAGGTCCGCCATCTTCGTCTCCGAGAGGCGTTGGCGCACGTGCGCGAACTCGAGGTCCCGCAGTCGGTGACGGGCCAGCGGCCGGTCGTCGGCCAGGGACCGGAACTGGTACTCGTCGGCCAGCAGCGGGTGCATGCGGTATACCGCCACGAACTCCTCGGTGAGCGAGTACGGCACGCCGTGGTGGTTGGTCGGTGACCCGGGGATGCCGGTGAACACCTCGTTGGTGGTGAACCGCCGGACGAATGGGTTGAGCCGCTCGCCGAACACGCCGAACCAGTTGGCGCGCATCGCGAACGTGGTGGTCGGGTGGGAGATGATGGCCGGTGTCCAGTCGATGGTGTGAATCTTGGCCATCAGCGCCGCGTTGATCAGACGGGCCTTGTCGTACAGCTCCTGGTCCGACATGTGCGGGTAGTGCCCGACGAGGACGTCGCAGATCGCATTGTGCTCGCGCATGAACAGCGAGTGCAGCAGCGCCAGCCCGACCCAGAAGTTGCCTGCCACCCCGTTGGGATCGATTCGCGACTCGACCTCGACCGGCGGCAGTCCGAGCTCGTCGATGAGCAGCTTGCCGTCGTGGTGGCTGCGGAGGGCATCGGTGAATTCAGTTGTCCCGCCGTAGATCTGGGAGCCATCCCACCAGTGGGTGTCGTCGGTGACGAACGTGGGCGGGCCGTGCGGATCGGCGTCCGCGTCGAGCTCGGTGCGTCTGACGGTCATGGTGTGGTTCTTGCCGTCGCCGTCACGCGAAGGGATGCGCCACGGATCGTCCTCGGTGGTCGGGTGGCTGACCCAGTCGTGCACCTCGAACTGGATCCACGCGGCGGCCAGCATGTTCAGCGTGGTTGCCGGTTGGAATTCCCTGCGGCGCAGGAGCTTCTCGCTGACCTCGGTCGGGTTGGGGCTCAGCAGGTCGGCGTGGTCCTCGAGGTGGACGTCGGCGAGCGGGACGTTGCGGCCGAATCGGCAGCCCTGCGCTCCCATCAGCGGGTCGTCGAGGTCGTTGAAGGTGCCGTCGACCAGGCGGGCCCCGCGATACCGCCCGTCGGTGGCCTTGGGCTCGGGCTTGTCGGGATCGCGGCCGGTGTCGTAGAGGTTCTCCGCGCGCAACCGGTAGCGCAGGCCGACGAGTACCGGGATGCCGAGCACCGTGGGCAACCGCGACCAGCCGACGGACCGGTCGATGCGTTCGGCGGCCGCGCCGATCACCCGTGCCGAGCGCTGCCGCAGGGTCGGCGTGCCCTCACCCATGGTGGGTCGCCGCGTCGAGGCGGGCCGCCTGCAGGATCGCCCAGGCGACCTGGGGATGGACGATGTCGCTGTGCGCCCCGCTGAACGCGGATTGCGACGTGTCGTCGATGACCGCGTTGGCGTCCAGCGCGTAGAAGCCGCCGACGTCGAAGCCGTAGGTGGGCGTGCCGTCGCTCAGCGTCACGGTCTGCGCGGGCGGATCGTTCTGGTAGCCGTCGTGCCCCATGGCGCCCCACCGGAACATCACCGCCTCGTCACCCTCGGAGTCCTCCTGGGCCAGCAGGCTGGCGGCCGGGTACCACCAGCCCACGGCGCGGTCGGCGGCGGTGAACGTGGAGAGCAAGGGACCGTCGACCCGGTCGGTGAACGCCGACAGTCCGCCTGCCCGCCCGCGGTCGAACGGCAGGCTTGAGGCAAAGGTGAAGTGGGAGAAGGCTCCCTGGACCAGGCTGAGCGACTTGACCGGGCTGGCCGGCCCCTTCGCGGCGTCGGGCAGCCCCGACAGCGCGTATGACACCAGTCGGGCGCCGAAGCTGTGCCCGATGAGGTGGACGCGCGGCGCCCCGTCCGGCCCGGACAAGCTGCCGATCAGCGGGCCGAGGCCGTGGCTGCCGACGACGCCCGCCCGGTTCTTCATCTCGTAGTAGCTCATCGTCCTGAGCAGTTCGCGCCCGCCCGCCCAGAGCCTGCCGAACACGTCGCCGAGGCCCTGCGCGTCGGAGTGCGCCTTGGGCGCCAGCGTCGCGGCGTGGCTCAGCGCGGTCATCGGATCGGCGGTGCGCAGCGTGGATTCACCGGCGTCCTCGGCAGACTGTGGGGGAGTGGTGACCAATCCGACTGTCAGGGAATGAAATTCGGCGAGCTTGTCCGCGTCCTGCGGCTGGTCGTCGAGCAGGGTGGCGATCGTGCCGAGCTGCGCCTGCTGCTGGGGCATGGCTGGGGCGATCGCGGCGACCAGCTGACTGCCCGTCGACGGCTGCGGCGGCGCGGTCACGGGATCGTCGTCGGGGAACAGCAGCGAGGGCCACAGCACGCCGACGAAGGCGCTGTGCGCGAGACGTGCCCCAAGACCGTCGGCCAGCAGCGTGAACATGCCCTCGTAGAGCGTGCGCGCGGAGTCGACCCCGTTGTTCCAGCCGTGGGAGAACACGAAGACGTCGGTGATGCCCCCCGCGGCCACCGCGGCCTGCAGCCCGGGATGGTCCTGGTGGTCGGTAGTGTTCGCCGAGCCGTCGGCGTTGAAAACGACTTCGTAGTACGGCAATTGGTCCAGTGACGTCATGACTCCCCCTAGGTGCTGGTCAGGGCGCGCATGAGGTTGACGAGACCCGCGCCCTGATAGAACTGGTGTCTACCGAGATCGGTCGCGGAGCTGGTGAACTGCTTCTTCACCATTTCCGGCTGGCCGATGAATTCCGGGCGTGCCGACATGAACGCGGCGGCGGCGCCCGACACGTGGGCGGCGGCCATCGAGGTGCCGTCCATCTCGATGTAGCGGGCCAGGCCCGCGGTACCCGCATCGAGTGGCGGCACGTTCGTGGACTGGACGGCTGCGGCGGCCGACGTGATCCGTTCCCCCGGTGCGATGAGGTCGGGCTTGAGCCTGCCGTCGAGCGTCGGTCCCTTCGAGGAATTGAACGTGACGCCGAACGTGTGCGGACTGGAGCGGTGCGTCGACCCGACCGTGATGGCGCCCGCGGAGTTCCCCGGGTCGGTGATCGTGGACAGCTGGCCGAAGACGTCCCTGGTGGGGCCCATGACGTCGGCGCCGACGCCACCGGCCACCGTGCCGGCGCCGATGTTGCCCGCGCTGACCACCGCCACCACGCCGGTGCCGACCAGAAGGTCCAACTCGCGGCACAGCGGGCTCTGCCCCGCGGCGTAGTCCGACGGCTGCCAGGCGCAGCCCAGCGACAGGTTGACCCCGTGGATCTGCAGTTCGCGGCCGCCGTCGTTGACGTTGCGTACGTAGTCGAGCGCGTCGAGCACGGCGCTCTCCAGCGTGTTCCCGTTGGCGTCGAGGACCTTGAGACTGACCAGATTCGCCTGTGGCGCAACACCACTGAGCGACGTGCCCGCTTCGAGCGTGCGGCTGATCCAGCGCGGAAGGCCCACCGCGCGCTCGGTGCCCGCGATGCGGAGCACGGCCGGATCCGACGGCGACCGGCCCGCGATGATCCCCGCGATGTGAGTGCCGTGCCCGAAGTCGTCGGTGAGCGGTCCGCTCTTCTCGTCGTCGGGTGTGATGGTGAAGTCGTGGTGCAGACCCTTGACGGCGCCCGCCGTCAGCGTGCCGAAGTCCGCGAAGTGCGGGTGGGTCGCGTCGATGCCGGAGTCGATCACGGCCCACACCACGCCCTTGCCGCTGCATCCGTAGGTCCTGGCTGCGGCATCGGCCTGGATCGTGGTCACCGAGCGGTCCAGGTGCGCCTGGACGACGAGGTCGGGCCAGATCCGGAAGATGAGCGCGAGTGCCTTGGCCTCCTTGGCGCTTCCGCTCTTGCCGCCGCCGAGCATGAGCCGTGACACCTCGTCGGGAGTCAGCACGCAGCGCACGTAGTGGCGGCCGATGGGCACCGGCTCGAGGTGCCCGGGGACGGCGCCGAACACGGAGTGGAACAGCTTGCGGAACCGGTCGCGCGCCGACTCGACCGTGGTGCCGGGTTCCACCCGCAGTTCGACCAGCATCACGCGGCCGCCGTCGTCGTTCACCAGCACGGCGTTCCGTGCCGCCGCCGAGATGTCGTCGGCGGGGGCGAGCAGCACCGGGCTCACCAAGGACGTGCGCCGCGGCGCAGGACTCGGGCTCATCGTGGCCACTCCCTCCCACTGGCGGACCGGTACTCCACGCGACCAGCCTGCGTGCGCGCGCGTGCGATGACACGCGTAGTCGGGTACTCGATTTCGCCGTTCACGCCGCCCCCGCTGGTCGGCATCACCGAACCGTACCGCCGTCGGGCGCCTGTGAACGGCCTCACGGCACGATGACGTGCGACGGGTCGGGCCTGCGTTCGGGAGGAGCCTGGCTGTAGTCGCCCCACGGACCGTCACGGCGTTCGACCGCGGTACGCACCCCGTCGGTGGCGGCGGTGTCGACGAACGACAGGGCGTCGGGGGTGTTGCGCATCAGGCCGTCGAGGATCCCGCCGAGCGTCTGCGTCGACGACAGCCCCATGTTCTCGTAGGCCTGGTTGACGATGAGTTTCTGAGCCTGCAACTGGGACAGCGGGATTCGGCACAGCGCTGCCGCGACCTCGGCGACCCTTGCCTCGAGCCGGTCGAACGGCACCGACTCGTTGATCAGCTCGACGCGCGCAGCCTCCACCCCGGTGAGCGGCTCGCCCGTCAACGAGTGCCACTTCACCTTCGCCAGGCTCAGGCGGTAGAGCCACATGCCGGTGAGGTACGCGCCCCACATCCGGCTGTAGGGCGTGCCGATGACGGCGTCGTCGCTGGCGATGACGAGGTCGGCGCACAGTGCGTAGTCGCTGGCGCCCCCGACGCACCAGCCGTGCACCTGCGCGATGACGGGTTTGGACGCCCGCCAGATCGCCATGAACTTCTGCGTCGGCCCGGTTTCGCGGCTCGACACCATCGCGAAGTCCTTGCCGGGGTCCCACCGCCCGTCGGTGTTCATCGCGTCCGCCCAGTGGGCGAATCCGCCGCCGAAGTCGTAGCCGCCCGAGAATGCGCGTCCCGCGCCGCGCAGCACGATGACCTTGACCGCGGGGTCGCGCTCGGCCAGTCCGACCGCCGCCTCGATCTCGTCGGGCATGGGAGGGACGATCGTGTTGAGGTGCTCGGGCCGGTTCAGTGTGATGGTCGCGACGGCGTCGTCGGTGCGGTAGAGCAGTGTCTCGAATTCGGCTGGCGTCGTTGGCATACGAGAAGTCGAGTCACCGGAATGCGAGATGTCAAGGAGTGATCCGGGCCCGGCAACGGCCAGGCTTACCGGGCTAGCGCCAGTCCCGGAAGGCGTTCAGCAGACGGTCGCGGAAACCCGCGTCCAGTTCTCCGTCACCGAGGGCGCCGAGGGTGCGGACCGTGGACCGGAACTGCTGGAGGTAGTTCTCGCAGCCGTCGCACTCCAGCAGGTGCAGGTCGAACCGCTCGCGGGTGTCCTGGTCGAGAGCGTCATCGAGGTAGGCCGTCACCAGTTCGACCAGTTCGTTGCAGTCCATCGGTCGGGTACTCATGTGGCGTCCCTCAGGTAGTTCTCGAGCCGTAGCCGCACGGCGGCCCGGCCCCGGTGCAACAGCACGCGCTGATTGGCGACGGTGAGGTCGAGCAGGTCGCAGACCTCCGCGGAGTCGAGCCCGAGCATGTCGCGCAGCGTCACCACCACGCGCTGGCGCTCCGGGAGTTCCGCGAGCGCCGACTGCGCCACCGCGAGGAACTCGGACGCCAGCGCGGAGCCCTCCGGGGTCTCGGGGAAGGGCGACGGCTCCTCGGTCTCGCGCCAGTGCCCCGACCACTCCTCGCCGGCGGCCCTGAACCGCGCGGGGTCGACGGTGCCGCCGGTGAACGCGGCCACGGCGACGTCGGCATCGCGGCGCTCGCGCACGCCGCGGCGCTTGGCGATGTTGATGAGCACCGCGAAGAGCCAGGTGCGCAGGGAGGATCGACCCTCGAACGCGTCGATCCCCTGAAGCAGTGCGAGCCAGGTCTCCTGGACCACCTCCTCGGCGATCGCGCCGCTCGGCACGTAACCCCGCGCGACGCGCAGCATGGCAGGCGTGTGCAGGTCGACCAGCGCGGCGAAGGCGGCCTCGTCACGGGCACGCAGTGCCGTGACGAGAGCGGTCTCGTCGGTCGCCTGGGTCATCTGCACGGATGGTAACCGCTCAGCGGCGGAGGGCGTCGCCGAGCGTCCACACCGAGATCCCCAGCAGCGCTGCGTCCTTGACGAGGAACTGACCCTCCGACGTGTTCGATGCGCGACGGGATCCCGGCGCGAGGGTCAATCCGGTTCCCGATGGCGGTCATGCTGCGTCCTTCCGATGAATGAAAACCTTCGCAGGTGCAGTGTCGGAGGATCGCTGACCGTTACGGCCAACGCCGAACGGACGTCGACGACGAGGACCTCGGCGGGCAGGCACGCGCGCTCGGCGCAGTGTTACACGTCCTCGCCGCTGAGGACTCGGTGCAGGAACTCGTAGACGAGCGCCGACTTGAACGCCGTCTGCGCGTTGTCTGCGGCGCCCGCGTGGCCGCCCTCGACGTTCTCGTAGTACCGAACCCGGTGCCCCGCCGCCTCGAGCGCGGCGGTCATCTTCCTGGCGTGGCCGGGGTGGACGCGGTCGTCGCGCGTCGAGGTCGTCATCAGCAAGGCGGGGTACTCGCGGTCGGCCGAGATGTTCTCGTACGGCGAGTATTCGGAGATGAATGCCCAGTCTCCCGCGTCGTCCGGGTTGCCGTACTCCGCCACCCACGACGCGCCGGCCAGCAGCAGGTGGTATCGCTTCATGTCCAGCAGCGGCACGCTGCACACCAACGCGCCGAACAGCTCCGGGTACTTCGTCAGCATGATGCCCATGAGGAGACCCCCGTTGCTGCCGCCCTGGGCGCCGAGCTGGTCGACGGTCGTGATGCCGCGTTTCACCAGATCGGCGGCGACGGCCGCGAAGTCCTCGTGCACCAGGTGTCTGCCCTCCCGCATCGCCTGGGTGTGCCAGCGCGGCCCGTATTCGCCGCCGCCGCGGATGTTGGCCAGCACGTAGGTGCCGCCCCGCGTCAGCCACAGCTTGCCGAGAATGCCGCCATAGCCGGGGGTGTTCGACGACTCGAACCCGCCGTAGCCACCGAGCAGGGTCTTGCCTGGTCCGGTCGAACTACGATGTCCCACAACGAAGTACGGAATCATGGTGCCGTCGGCCGAAGCGACGAAGTGCTGCGCGACCTCGATGTCGGAGGCGTCGAAGAACGACGGCGCGCTCTTGATCTCGGTGACCTCCTCGCCGACGCGCCCCCACAGCAGCCGAGACGGGCTGTCGAATCCGCTGGAGTCGAGGAAGATCTCGTCGCCGAACTCGTCGGCGTCGACGATCACCGTCGTGGTGTTGGGCGGGACGCCGGCGATCGGCTCGCGGTGCCACGACCCCGGGGTGACCAACTCGACGTGCGTCGCCACGTCGACCAGCGTGACGAGGATCAGCCGGTCGCGGGTCCACGCATAGTTGTCCAGGCTGGTGTGGTCGTCTGGCTCGAAGATCACGCTCAATTCGATTGTGCCGCCCAGGAAGTCGTCGTACTTGGCGGCCAGCAGCGAACCGGCGGGGTGGGTCGTGCCCTTGATCGTCCAGTCGGTGCGCGGACGGATCAGCAGCCACTCGCGGTGGATCGACATGCCCGCGTCGGTGGGCACCTCGATCGCGATCAGTTCGTCGCCACGGACCTCGAAGCGCTCGCGGTTGAAGAAGTCGACGGAGCGGCTGGCCAGCAGCCGCTCGAAACCCGGTGTCGGATCGAAGCCGAGCCCGACGCTGACATCGGACGCGACGCCCTCGAACGCCGTCTGCGCGGCGTCGAGTGGCTCGCCGCGCCGCCACCGCTTCATCACGCGGGGATAGCCGGAGTCGGTCAGGGAGCCGGGACCGAAGTCCGTGCCGACCAGCACGGTGTCACGGTTCTCCCAGGAAATGCTGGTCTTGGCCTCCGGCACGGTGAAGCCGTCGGCGACGAACTCGCGCGTCGTCAGGTCGAACTCGCGGGTGACGGTGGCGTCCGACCCGCCCCGCGACAGGTTGATCAGCGCCAGGTCGCGGCCCGGCTCGATGACGTCGGCACCGGCCCAGACCCAGTTCTCGCCGTCGGCCTCGGCCAGCGCGTCGACGTCGAGCAGCACGTCCCACGGCGGATCGTCGGAGCGGTAGCCGTCGAGCGTGGTGCGCCGCCAGAGCCCGCGCGGGTGGTCCGCGTCGCGCCAGAAGTTGTAGAGGAACTCGTCGCGACGCACGACGTAGGGGATGCGGGCGTCGGTGTCGAGGATCTCGAGTGCCTCCCGGCGCATCTCCTCGAAGCGTTCGCCGGAGAACTCGGCGAGCGTCGGTTCGTTGTGCGCGCGCACCCAGTCGAGTGCCTCGACGCCGGTCACGTCCTCGAGCCAGAGATGGGGATCGTTGTCCACGCGAACCATTGTGGACTCGGGCGTAGTGTGAGCCGTACGACACCTCGCCCATCGATCAGTATCTCGACGATCGGCGGGCGGCGCGGGACGGGTGCGGGAAGCATGGGCTCGGCGGAGAGGACCGGACATGAGCGACGCGACACCGTCGAGGGCACTGATCACCCAGGCTGCGGCCGAGCTGCTGGAGACGCTCCAGAAACGCCACGGCGCGTTGATGTTTCACCAGTCGGGCGGGTGCTGTGACGGCTCGTCGCCGATGTGCTACCCCGACGGGGACTTCATCGTCGGTGACCGGGACATCCTGCTGAGCATCCTCGACGTCGGATCGGGCGTGCCGGTGTGGATCTCCGGCAGTCAGTTCGAGGCGTGGAAGCACACCCAGCTGGTGATCGACGTGGTGCCGGGCCGCGGCGGCGGCTTCAGCCTCGAGAGTCCCGAGGGCAAGCGCTTCCTCAGCCGCGGCAGGGCCTACGACGAGGCCGAGCTCGCGCTGCTGGCGGACAGCCCTCCGGTGACCGGCGCGCGGTACGAGCGCGGCGAGCGGCCCGTCGCCACGGGCACCCACATCGTCGCCGAGGCCTCCGACGCCTGCCCGATCCCCGCCCCGCGGACGGTGCTCGCGCAGAGCTGAAGGATCGACCGCTGGCCCGACGACCGCGACCATTAGGCTGGGGCCGTGACTCACTATGACGTCGTCGTACTAGGTGCAGGCCCCGGCGGTTACGTGGCGGCCATCCGCGCGGCCCAGCTCGGGCTGAACACCGCCATCGTCGAGCCGAAGTACTGGGGCGGCGTCTGCCTCAACGTCGGGTGCATCCCGTCCAAGGCGCTGCTGCGCAACGCCGAACTCGCCCACATCTTCAGCAAGGAAGCCAAGCTCTTCGGCATCAGCGGGGAGGCATCCTTCGACTACGGCGTCGCCTTCGACCGCAGCCGCAAGGTCGCCGACGGCCGAGTCGCCGGCGTGCACTTCCTGATGAAGAAGAACAAGATCACCGAGGTTCACGGCTACGGCACGTTCACCGGGCCCAACGCGATGACCGTCGACCTCAACGAGGGCGGCACCGAGGAGCTCACGTTCGACAACGCGATCATCGCGACCGGCAGCAGCACCCGGCTGGTGCCGGGCACGTCGCTGTCGGAGAACGTCGTCACCTACGAGGAGCAGATCCTCTCCCGCGAGCTGCCCGGCTCGATCGTCATCGCGGGCGCCGGCGCCATCGGCATGGAGTTCGCCTACGTGATGAGCAACTACGGCGTCGACGTGACGATCGTCGAGTTCCTGCCCCGGGCACTGCCCAACGAGGACGCCGAGGTCTCCAAGGAGATCGAGAAGCAGTACAAGAAGCTGGGCGTCAAGATCCTCACCGGCACCAAGGTCGAGTCGATCGTGGACGAGGGGGGCGACGGCCCCGTCAAGGTCGCGATCAGCAAGGACGGCAAGACCGATGAACTCGTCGCCGACAAGGTGCTGCAGGCCATCGGTTTCGCCCCGAACGTCGAGGGCTACGGCCTGGACGCGGCGGGCGTGAAACTCACCGAGCGCAAGGCCATCGCGATCGACGAGTACATGCACACCAACGTGCCGCACATCTACGCGATCGGCGACGTGACCGGGCTGCTGCAGCTCGCGCACGTCGCGGAGGCGCAGGGCGTGGTGGCCGCCGAGACCATCGGGGGTGCCGAGACGCTGGCGCTGGGCGACTACCGGATGCTGCCGCGGGCGACGTTCTGCCAGCCGCAGGTCGCCAGCTTCGGGTTGACCGAGCAGCAGGCGCGTGACGAGGGCTACGACGTCAAGGTCGCCAAGTTCCCGTTCACCGCCAACGGAAAGGCGCACGGGCTCGGCGATCCCAGCGGCTTCGTCAAGCTGGTCGCCGACGCCAAATACGGCGAGCTGCTCGGCGGGCACCTGATCGGGCACGACGTCTCCGAGCTGCTGCCCGAGCTGACCCTCGCGCAGAAGTGGGACCTGACGGCCAACGAGTTGGCCCGCAACGTGCACACCCACCCGACCATGTCCGAGGCGCTTCAGGAGTGCTTCCACGGCCTCACCGGCCACATGATCAACTTCTGAGGATCACCGCGTGAGAGCGACGATCGTCGCCGGCCTCGGCGGGCTGATCATCGGGCACATGGCGTGGCTCTTCGCGATCTCGTTCGCGACGAAGACCACGACCGTCAACGCCTGGGTGCTCGTCGTCGCGGCGGCGTCGCTGGTGCTCGCCGTCGTGGCGGGCGTATTCGGCTGGATGTCCTACCGCCGCAAGGCCTTTGCGAAGGCCGCGTTCCTTTGGGGACTGCCCGTCTCGCCGATCCTGTTCTCGATCAGCGTCCTCGCCGTCACCTACCTGTAGCTCAGTCGGGGAAGTCCAGCGGGATGCGCAGCGTCGCCATCGTGGCGGCGAGCCCGTCGTACTGAGCGGCCAGCATGCAGAACTCGATCAGCTGCCTGCGATCGAGATGCGAGCTCAGCGCCGCCCACGTCTCCGGTGACATGGACCGGGTGACGACGAACTCGTCGGTCGCGGTGATCAGCACCCGCTGCTTGTCGGTCAGCCCCTCGGCGTCGGGCCCGGCGAAGATCGCCTTCTGGATCGCGTCGTCGAGACCGCGGCTACGCGCGAGGCGGCGGTGCTGCTGAAGCTCGTACTCGCAGTCGCGCAGATGCCCGACGCGCAGGATGACGAGTTCGGCGTCCCTGCGGGACAGCTTGCCCCAGTTGAGCAGCACGCCCGCATACGGCATGAACGCCAGGAAGAGCAGCTTGTGCTGTGCCAAGGTGTCGAACAGCTGGAACCGCGGTGCGCGGATGGCGCGCGCCCCCACGCGCACGGCCACCCACCCGATCGGTCCGAGTTCGCGGAGGCTTCGGGTGGCCGGGATGCGGGCGGGCTGGGCCGAGCCGCCCGCCGCTCCGCGGCCCGTCGGCGTCTCGGTCATGAGTGCTTCACCAGGTAGGGCGACACGGTGCTCCGATGTTCGTCGAGATCAAGGGCACGGCCCAACGTGGGGAAGGCTCGCTGCGTGCAGTTGTCGCGCTCGCACACCCGGCAGCCCGCGCCGATGGGTGTTGACACGTCGCCGGACACATCCAGACCCTCCGAATACACCAGTCGTTGTGCATGCCTCAGTTCGCAGCCGAGACCGATCGCGAACGTCTTGCCCGGCTGACCATAGCGCTTCGCCCGCAGCTCCACCGTGCGGGCGACCCACATGTAATGCCGCCCGTCGGGCATCTGCGCGATCTGCACCAGAATCTTGCCGGGGTTGGCGAAGGTCTCGTAAACGTTCCACAGCGGGCAGGTACCGCCACTGGAGGAGAAGTGAAAACCCGTGGCGGACTGGCGTTTCGACATGTTGCCCGCCCGGTCGACGCGGACGAACGACAGCGGCACGCCCCGCATCGATGGGCGCTGCAACGTCGAGAGCCGGTGCGCGACGGTTTCGTAGCTCACCGAGTAGAACGCCGACAGCCGCTCGACGTCGTAGCGGAAGTTCTCCGCGACGTCGTGGAACTGGCGGTAGGGAAGGACCGTCGCCGCGGCGAAGTAATTGGCGAGGCCGAGGCGGGCCAGCGTGCGCGACTCGTCGCTGGTGAACTGCCCCTCGTCGACGAGGGAGTCGATCAGGTCGCCGAATTCGAGGAAGCCCAGTTCGGCGGCGAGCTTGAACACGTACTGGCCCGACGACAGGTGGCCGCCGATCTCGAGGGTCCTGGTGGCGGGGTCGAAGCGGTGCAGGACGGTGCCCCCGAGATCGATGCGGTTGACGATCCGGACGCCGTGCACGGCGGTCAACCGGTCGGACAGGTCCCTGGACAGGTCGGCTCGGTGGAACCGCATGCGGTCGGTGAGGTCCTCGGCGGCGGTGTCGAGCTCGTGCAGGTAGTTCTGCCGCTGATAGAAGTAGTCCCGCACCTCCTCGTGCGGCATGGTGATCGAGCCCGATCCCGAACTGTTGCCACCGTCGGCGAAGCGGTCCTCGGTGGCGGCGGCCAACTGCGTGGCAGTCAGCCGGTAGCGGCGGTGCAGGTTGACCATGGCCTTGGCGAGGGTCGGGTGGCTGCTGACGATGTCGGCCAGCTCGGCCTGGTCGACCTCCACGCCCAGGTCGCGGTCGAGGGTGACCTCGCGAAGCTCGGCGACCAGGCGGGTGTCGTCCTGGCTGGCGAAGAACGTCGCGTCGACGCCGAAGACCTCGGTGATGCGCAGCAGCACGGCCACGGTCAGCGGACGCACGTCGTGCTCGATCTGGTTCAGGTAGCTGGGGGAGATGTCCAGCATCTGCGCCAGCGCCGCCTGGCTGAACCCCCGCTCGCTGCGAAGCTGCCGCACCCGTGATCCGACGAAGGTCTTGGCCACGTCAGCCAGCGTAGCAACGCTTGTGAAGCCTTTCTTCGCATTCTTCGCATCGGCGTCGCTGTGGCAGTATCAGACTCCGTGAGTAGCGCCGACGGCACGCGTACCGGCCTGGCCAAGGCCATGATGCCCGTCCCGGATCCGCACCCCGACGTCTTCGACGTCCAGTGGCCGCTGCGGGTCGCGGACGTGGATCGCGAGGGAAGGCTGAAGTTCGACGCCGCCACCCGGCACATCCAGGACATCGGGTCCGACCAGCTGCGGGAGATGGGCTACGAGGAGGTCCACCCGCTGTGGATCGTCCGGCGCACGATGATCGACCTCATCGAGCCCATCGAGTTCAAGGACATGCTGCGGTTGCGGCGCTGGTGTTCGGGCACGTCGAACCGGTGGTGTGAGATGCGCGTCCGGATCGACGGCCGTCGGGGCGGCCTGATGGAGTCCGAGGCGTTCTGGATCAACATCAACCGTGAGACCCAGGGGCCGGCCCGGATATCGGACGACTTCATCTCCGGACTGCAGCGCACGACGGACGTCGACCGGCTGCGCTGGAAGGCGTATCTCACGGCGGGCCGCCGGGAGACGGCCGACGAGTCCCGCGCGTATCCCGTTCGCGTGAGCGACATCGACATCTTCGACCACATGAACAACTCGGTGTACTGGTCGGTGGTCGAGGACTACCTCTACACCCATCCCGAGCTGCTCAAGGCGCCGCTTCGGGTGGCGATCGAGCACGATCTGCCGGTGGCGCTCGGCGAGCAGTTGGAGATCGTCACCCATGTGTACCGGGCGGGCTCGACCGACCTGTTCGGCGAGCATCTGACGGATCGGACTGTTACGACGCTCACATACCTAGTCGGCGATGAGGTCAAAGCCGTCGCCAGTCTGTTCTCCCTCTGAATCGATCGGGTTTAACAGTACGGGCGTACTGACCTGCACAAACTTGCTACCTGACGGTAACTTCTGAACCGTTTCAGCTGTTTGCAGTCTTCGCAATCTTCGCAAGTTCGTGCCTGGCGTTGGCGAAAATTGACAAATGAAACGGGTGGACCTGCGCATATGCGCTGTGACACTGTGGTTACAGCACAAGAAGTTAACTCGCGGTGGCGTTAACAACGAATCAGCCAGACGTCGCCTGCGGCCGTAACCAAAGGAGCATCGATGTCCACCGTTGGCACGCCCAAGAGCCCCGAGCAGATCCAGCACGACTGGGACCACAACCCCCGCTGGAAGGGCATCACCCGCACCTACACGCCGCAGGACGTCGTCGCCCTCCAGGGCCACGTGGTCGAGGAGAGCACGCTCGCCCGCCGCGGCGCCGAGGTGCTGTGGGAGCAGCTCCACGACATGGACTACGTCAACTCGCTCGGCGCGCTGACGGGCAACCAGGCCGTGCAGCAGGTCCGCGCGGGCCTCAAGGCCATCTACCTGTCGGGTTGGCAGGTCGCCGGCGACGCGAACCTCTCCGGCCACACCTACCCCGATCAGAGCCTGTACCCGGCCAACTCGGTGCCGCAGGTCATCCGCCGCATCAACAACGCGCTGCTGCGCGCCGACCAGATCGCCAAGGTCGAAGGCGACCGCTCCGTCGAGAACTGGCTGGCCCCGATCGTCGCCGACGGTGAAGCAGGCTTCGGTGGCGCGCTCAACGTCTACGAGCTGCAGAAGGCCATGATCGCCGCCGGTGTCGCCGGTTCGCACTGGGAGGACCAGCTGGCCTCGGAGAAGAAGTGCGGCCACCTCGGTGGCAAGGTGCTGATCCCGACGCAGCAGCACATCCGCACCCTGACCTCGGCCCGTCTCGCGGCCGACGTCGCCGACGTCCCGACGGTCGTCATCGCCCGCACCGACGCCGAGGCCGCCACGCTGATCACCTCCGACGTCGACGAGCGCGACCAGCCGTTCATCACCGGCGAGCGGACCAAGGAAGGCTTCTACCGGGTCAAGAACGGCCTTGAGCCCTGCATCGCCCGCGCCAAGTCCTACGCGCCGTACTCGGACCTCATCTGGATGGAGACCGGCACCCCGGACCTGGAGCTCGCGAAGAAGTTCGCCGAGGGCGTCAAGGCGGAGTTCCCGGACCAGATGCTGGCCTACAACTGCTCGCCGTCGTTCAACTGGAAGCAGCACCTGGACGACGCGACCATCGCGAAGTTCCAGAACGAGCTGGGCGCGATGGGCTTCAAGTTCCAGTTCATCACCCTCGCGGGCTTCCACGCCCTGAACTACTCGATGTTCGATCTGGCCCACGGCTACGCCCGCAACCAGATGAGCGCCTACGTCGACCTGCAGGAGCGCGAGTTCGCCGCCGAGGAGCGCGGCTACACCGCGACGAAGCACCAGCGCGAGGTCGGCGCCGGCTACTTCGACCGGATCGCCACCACCGTCGACCCGACCTCGTCGACCACCGCGCTCGCGGGCTCGACCGAAGAGGGCCAGTTCCACTAAGAACGAGTTGATAGCGTCAGGCCCCGTCCGTTCCATCGGGCGGGGCCTGATTGCTGTGAGGGAGACGAATGACTATCGAACGAGTGGGCGTCGTCGGCGCCGGGCAGATGGGCGCGGGCATCGCGGAGGTGTCACTGAAGGCCGGCGCCGACGTGCGGATCTACGAGCCGACCGAGGAGCTGGTGGCCGCGGGCCGCAACCGCATCACGGCGTCGCTCGAGCGTGCGGTCGGCAAGGGCAAGCTGACCGAGGCCGACCGCGACGCGGCGCTGGCGCGGCTGACGGCGACCACCACGCTGTCCGACCTGGCCGACCGTCAACTCGTCATCGAGGCGATCGTCGAGAACGAGGCCGTCAAGGCGAAGGTGTTCGCCGAACTCGACGAGGTCATCACCGACCCCGATGCGGTGCTGGCGTCGAACACGTCGAGCATCCCGATCATGAAGATCGCGGCCGCCACCAAGAATCCGTCGCGCGTGCTGGGGTTGCACTTCTTCAACCCGGTGCCCGTGCTGCCGCTCGTCGAGCTCATCAGCACGCTGGTGACCAGCGAGGACGCCCTGGCGCGCACCGCGCAGTTCGCCGGCGAGACGCTGGGCAAGAAGGTGGTGCGCTGCCCCGACCGGTCCGGTTTCGTGGTCAACGCGCTGCTGGTGCCATACCTGCTGTCCGCGATCCGGATGCTCGAGGCGGGGGTCGCGTCGGTCGAGGACATCGACACGGCCGTCGTGGCCGGGCTGTCGCATCCGATGGGCCCACTGCGGTTGTCGGACCTCATCGGCCTTGACACCATGAAGCTCATCGCCGACGCGATGTACGACGAGCTCAAGGATGCGCACTACGCGCCGCCGCCACTGCTGCAGCGGATGGTGGAGGCGGGCCAGCTGGGCAAGAAGTCGGGCAAGGGCTTCTACGGCTACTGAGCGCCTGCCGCGCCCAGCGCTCGTCGTACGCGCGCCAGGATTTCGCGTCGCTCGTAGCGCAGCTGCCTGCTGCTCACACGCACGATGGTCCAGCCGCGACTCGCGAGGAACTCGAGTCGGATGATGTCCTCGGCATAGTGGTCGGCATCGGTGAAGTGCTGCTCGCCGTCGTACTCGACGTCGACCATCGCATCCGGCCAGCCCATGTCGATGCGCCGGACGACCCGACCGAGATCGTTGCGTACCGGGATCTGAGTGACCGGTCGCGGCAAGCCATTCCGCACCAGGAGCAGGCGGAGTCTCGTCTCCTGAGGTGACTCTGCTCCGCCGTCGACCAGATCGAGCGTGCCGCGCAACTGCTTCATCCCCCGCGCCCCGGGATACCTGGCGGCGACGTCCTCGACGTCGGCGATGCCGCAGCGGGTCGCGTTCAGCAAGGCATCGACGCGAATGATGCCCTCGTCCTTCGGAACTCGCCTGCAGACGTCATACGCCGTGCGGGCTGCGGTCGTACATCTCACCGAGTGCACGTCGGTCAGCTCGTCCTCGGCGATGGCCCCACCGTGTACGACGATGCCCGTCGGCGACGGATGCCTCGTCCGTGCCAGCTCGGCGGGTCCGTCCGGGGGCAACCACTTCGTGCCGAGCATCGCCGCGGCCGAGGTGCCGACGAGTACGGCTTCGCGGCGAGACCACAGCCACGCTGCTACGGCGCGATCGTGGGCGGTCAGTTCCGCGCCGCCCCGGGCGTACACGTTGTGGTGCACCTTGACGTACCGCGTGCGCAGCACCTGCCGGGTCACGGTGCCGTCGGCGAGTGCTTCGGATGCCATGATCAATCTGCTCACACCTGTTTAGGCGCAGCACAAGCGCGTTCGGTTCCGCG
>JAESGJ010000381.1_pt1 | contig 31454 bp, 32 predicted proteins | sample 9266241 | NCBI WGS metagenome assembly JAESGJ01 (sample SAMN14514841, study PRJNA621669) | algae metagenome | isolation source: Brasilonema octagenarum HA4186-MV1 and co-occurring heterotrophs from wet... | place: USA: Manoa Valley, Hawaii | collected 2009-07-20 | reverse complement strand
CGGTCTCGGGCGTGATGACGGGCGGCTGGACGATGCCGACGGCCTTGATCGTCGCCAGCAGCAGGGCGTCGGCCTGCGGCGTCGACTTCGTCTGGCGCATGCGGTCCGGATTCTCCTTCAGCGCACGCGGATCGACCTTGATGAGATGCATGGGATTTCTCCTGTTCGGGGTTGGTGGACCGCGCCTCGCGCGTCCTTCCTCGTCTTCTTTCCGAAGACACCCCCCGGCCCGCGGAGCGGTCGGGCCGGCACAACTGCGGCCGAGCATCCCTGCCTGGCCGGACCAGCGGGGCTCTTAAGCCCTGCGCAGGACGACGGGCCGGGATCGCGCAGGCGGCGGTTGAGCGTCAGCGTTGCGGGCCTGGCCGATCTGCGAGCGGGCTCCTCCCTTCCTTCTCATCACGCCGCGATGGCGCTCGCGCCGCTTCCCTCCACATCACTCGCAAGGGCTTTCTCCACCTCCGCCAACTGGCGGCGCTTCTCGGCGAGCTCGTCGGCGAAAGTGAAATCGCCGGCCTCGCGCGAGCGGTAGGAGGCCAGCCTGCGATGCGCGTCGGCGAGCCGCTGGCGATAGCGCTCCCGCTCGCCCTCGAAATCGTCGAGCGCATGCTCGAGGCGGGAGATCGCGCCGAGCGGCGTCACCGTCACGGGCAGCTCGATCTCGTCTTCCGCGCCGGTGCGTAGCAGCACGGTGGTGTAGCGGTAACCGTCGCGGCCGAAGCGTTCGCCGGAATATTCGAGGTCGAAGCCGCCGAGCCCGGCGATGGTGCTGTCGCCCTCCTGCTGCAGCTGCACCAGGGTCAGGATTTCCTTCATCAGCGCGCGGCCGGCCTCCTTGCGCTCGACATAATGCGTGCCAGTGACGCTCGCGGCGAAGGCCTCGCCCGTTGTGGGAACGCGGCGCTCGATATCCTCGCCGACCTCCGCGATCCGTCGCGTCGAGAATTCGATGTCGCGCTCGGCGTCGCGAATCTGCCGGCGCACGGCGTGCTGATCGTCGATATGCGCCGCGCGCAGGCGTTCGAGCCGAGCGATGTCGGCCTCAAGCCCGGCCTTGTGCATCAGCCGCTGGTCGCCGCTCGCGATCGCCTTGGCCATCGCGAACTGATTCGCCTGGCCTTCGCCGAGATCCTCGAGCCGGCGGATCGACGTGTCGCCGGAGAGCGCCGCGGCGATGAAGCGGGCCTTGCGTTCGTTGTTCTGCCACATGCTCGCATCGAGCGAGCCCTCGGTGGCATAGGCGAAGATGTCGATGACATCATGCTGATTGCCCTGGCGCTCGATCCGGCCCTCGCGCTGCGCGATCTGCGACGGCAGCCACGGCACATCAAGGTGATGCAGCGCCTTCAGCCGCAGCTGTGCGTTGACGCCGGTGCCCATCGTGTCGGAGGAGCCGATGAGGAATCGGACTTTGCCGGCGCGCACATCGCCGAACAGGCGCTGCTTGGCCTCGGACTTCTTGAAGTCCTGCATGAAGGCGATCTCGGAGGCCGGAACGCCGAAGCGGACGAGTTCGTCTCTGATCCAGCGATAGGCCGAGAAGCCGCGGGTCTTCTCGACGTTGATGGTGCCGAGATCGGAGAAGATCATCTGCGCGGCGCCGGGCAACTCGTAGGGCTTGCCGTCGGCGCGCACGTAGCGGTGCGCCGACGTCTCCTGCCAGATGCGCAGGGCGTTGGCGACGAGCAGGTTGAGCTTGTTGTTCGGCTCGTCGTCGTTGTCCGGATCGACCAGACGCAGGTCGATTGCCGCGTGGCGGCCGTCGGTGATGACGGAGAGCAGGATGTCGTCGCCCGGCTCCGGCGGCCGATCGCGCATCTCGATCGCCTTGATCCGCGCATCGAGCAGGAGCTGATAGCGCCTGAAGGCGGGCGTGGGCTTCGCGGTGAGAATCTGGCGCCGACCGGTCGAGATCGCCGGGATTTTGACGTACTCACGCAAATCCTCCGGCATCACCACGTCGGCGAAGGACCGGAACATGGCGATCAGTTCAGGGACATTGACGAAGGTCGCGAACCGCGTGACCGGCTTGTACTTGCCCGAGGGCTGCAGCTCGAGCTCGGTCGAGACGTCGCCGAAGGTCGAGGCCCAGGCGTCGAACTCGTGCAAGCCGCGATCCCGAAGCGCCGCGCATCCGAGATAGCGTTGAACCGAGAACATCTCGCCGAGCGTGTTGGTGATCGGCGTGCCGGAGGCGAGGACGAGCGCGCGGCCCGGATTCTTCGTCTCGATGAAGCGGGCCTTCACATAGAGATCCCAGGCGCGCTGCGAACCGTTGGGATCGACGCCCTTCAGCGTCGACATGTTGGTGGCGAAGGACAGCTTGCGGAACTCCTGCGCCTCGTCGACGATGACCTGGTCGACACCGATTTCCGAGATGGTCAGGAGATCGTCCTTGCGGATGGCGAGCGCTTCGAGCCGCTCTTTCAATCCCTCCTTCAGCCGTTCGAGGCGCTTGCGCGAGACGCGGTCGTCGCTTTCGACCTTGGTCAGTAACGTCTCATAAAGCTCCAGCTCGTCCTGGATCATCTGCTGTTCGAACGCCGACGGAACGCCGATGAAACGGAACGCCGAATGCGTGATGATGATCGCGTCCCAGCTGGCGGTCGCCGCGCGCGACAGGAAGCGATGCCGCTTGTCCTTGGTAAAATTGGTCTCGTCGGCGACGAGGATGCGGGCGCCCGGATAGAGCGCCAGGAATTCGCGCGCCGCCTGCGCCAGACAATGACCGGGCACGACGAGCATCGCCTTGGCGATCAGGCCGAGCCGGCGTTGCTCCATGATGGCGGCCGCCATCGTCATCGTCTTGCCGGCGCCGACGGCATGCGCGAGATAGGTCGCGCCCGAGGCGATGATGCGCCAGATGCCGCGCTTCTGATGGCCGTACAGGACAAAGGCGCCCGAGGCGCCCGGCAGTTTCAGATGCGAGCCGTCGAAGGCGCGCGGCACGATGTTGTTGAAGCGATCGTTGTAGACCCGCGTCAGGCGATCGGTCCGGTCAGGATCGGACCAGATCCAGGTCTGGAAGGCGGTCTTGATCCTTTGCAGCTTCTCCTTGGCCGCCTCGGTGTCGACGACGTTGAGAACGCGACGCTCGCTCATCTCCTCCTTGATGGTGTCGAAGATCTGCGGCACCGAGGAATTGAGCGCATCCGACAGAAGTTGACCGGCGTGCCGCCGCTCGGTGCCCCATTCCGACGTGCCGGCGGCCATCCAGGCGAGCTGCCGGGCCTCGACCGTCCATGACGCCAGCTCCGGCATGTGATGGATCTTGATCTCCGCGCCCATCGTCTCCTGAACGAAGGCGACGATGTCGGCGGCGGGAATCCACGGTGCGCCGAGCCGCGCGGTGATGTCGGATGGCCGCAGGTCGGCGGGCTGCACGCCCTGCAACGCCATGACATTGCGCGCATAGGCGGGGTCGAGCGCGGCGGCAGCTTCAGCCGTCACGAGCTTCGAGCGGACCGCGCCAGAGAGATAGGCGTCGGCGCTCTGCCAGGAGCCGTCGGTCGGATCGCGGAAGATGGCGCTGCCGAGCTCGGCGATGACGTCGTCCGCATCGCGATGCAAGAGCTCAGCGATGTGGTCGGGATCGACATGGCCGCGTTCGTTGAGCACGACGGCCAGTGCGTCGGCGGCGCTGGTGATGATGGGCGGCGCGGGGGGCGCGATCACCCGCTCGGTGAAGATCGGGCCCGGCCTCGCCGTGTCGGATTCGAGGTCATAGTCCTCGATCGACGCGACCAGCCAGCAGTCTGGATCGTCGAGGAACGGCTGGAGGTTCGGGCGGCGATGGGTCTCGCGGACCTCGCCGGTTTCCGGATCCTCCGTCGTCGAGACGACGGTCGTGTTGATCGGGCCGAAGGCGCGGACGAAGTTCGACCAGGCAATGCGTAAGCGGACCTGCGCATCCTTCCACGGTCGGTCGAGCTCCTGACACTTCAGCACCTCGCGCACCGCGTCGCGGATCGGGACCAGCTTCTGGACGATCCGGACATGCTTTTCCAGAACGCCGTCGGCGCTGCGGCCCTTGCGCACCGTGACAGCGACCGGCTCGCCGTCGAGGATCTGCATCAGGCCATGGCGGTTATCGAGGAGATAGCTCCCCTCGCGCGCCGTGAAGCTCGCGGCGCTCTCCAACTTCGCCGGCACGGCCTCGTCGTCACCGTCAGGGTCGACCGCCTCCGGCTCGCCGTCATAGATTGCGTCCGGAAGGAGGGCGGTCGCGGCGGCCAGGGCAGTCGCGAGGTCCTCGCCGGCCGTGGGAAGACAGGTATAGGTCTCGCCGAACGGACCGGAGGTGAGCGCATGCGTCCCGAGCACAAAATCGGGATGGCGCGTGAACCAGCGATTGACGCGAAGGGCGCCCTCGTCCTCGGTCGCCGGGCGCACTTCCTCCAGGTCGAGCCAGGACAGATCGCCCTCCGGTTCGCCGTGCTTGCGACGGCGAAAGATCAGGATGTCAACGACGGCATCGGTGCCGGCATCGGCGCGAAAGCTGCCTTCCGGCAGGCGGATCGCCGCGATGAGATCGGCGTGCTGCGCGATCAGCTCGCGCGCCGAGCCGTCCGCCTTGTCCATCGTGCCGTGCGACGTGATGAAGGCGGCGAGGCCGCCCGGCTTCAGCAGCTTGATCGCCTTGACGATGAAATAATCATGGAGGCGCAGGCCAAGCGAACGCAGCGCGCGGTCCGAGCGCACGGTGCGATCGGAGAAGGGCGGATTGCCGATCGCCAGGTCGAAGCGTGGCGGCAGCTCGGTGCGCGCGAAATCGCCAACGACGATGCGCGCGCGCGGCTGCAACAGGCGCGCGATGCGAGCTGTGACCGGATCGAGCTCGACGCCGGTGACGTGCGAGGCCTCGCGCAGGTCCTCGGGCATCAGCGCCGGAAACAGGCCGGTGCCGATACCGGGCTCGAGCACGCGGCCGCCGCGCCAGCCGAGACGCAGCACTGCAGCCCAGATCGCCTGGACGATGAACTCCGGCGTGAAATGGGCGTACTGGGTGCAGCGTGCGAGCGAGGCGTAATCGGCGTCGTCGACGGCATCCTGCAGATCGGCGCCGATCTCGTCCCAACCCTTCGCGAATTCGGTTTCGCCCGGCCGGCGGAAGACGCCGTTGGCGAGCTCCGACGCGCCGAAGCCGGTGAAGCGGATCAGTTGCCGCTGCTCCTCGACCGTGGCGGGTCGGAGCTCGGCCTCGATCTGCGTTGCGAGCCGGACCGCCGCGATGCTGTCGCGGGCGCGCTGCTTCCAGCCCTTGGCGAGGCCGCGCTCGCCGGACAGATAAAAATTGTTGCCGCGCTTGCCGGGAGCGGCCGTGGGCATCCGCGCCGATGCGACCGGCGGGTTCGCTAGAGCCGGCGTTGACGGTGGCGGATCGTCGTCAGGATCGTCATCGCTGCGGGACTCGGCAAAGGCGGTGGCGCCGAGGCCAAGGCCCGACGAGAGCGCGGTGTTGCCGAAGAGGTCGAGGGTGAAGGGATCGTCATGCGCCATGGGAAATGTCCTTCTGTTGGGCGCGCGCGGCCGTCCGCCGGCGCGGGCTGCGACGGACTGCACCGCGTTGCGGGATTGACGGGAGGCCCGGCGCGATTACCGGGTGTGGAAATGCGAAGCCCGGCGCGTGGCCGGGCTGTTCGCAGGTCAAAGAGGGAGAGGGCGGGCTAGGCCGCGATCGTCTCCGGCAAATGGCGGAGCTGGACCGGCAGCTTGGCCGCGATCTCGACATCGGTGAGTTCGTCGAGCAATTTCAGCATGGTGCCGAACCGCGCGGCATAGACGAGCACGGTGCGGCGGCCACGCATGGACGCGGGCCAGCGCTCGCCGGCATAGCCGCGATAGTCTTCATGCGTGCTCGACCAGATGTGCTCGAGCCGCTCGTCGCGCGTCATGGCGCGAACCGGCCGCGCCTCGCGCTCGATGATCGCCGCCTTCATCCGCTCCGGCGAATCCCGGTCCGACAGGTCGCAGTAGCCGTGAAACCAGCGCCGCTTGCCGTCGATGGCGAGCGCGAAGAAGATGCTGGTGACGCTGCCGGTCATGAACTCGCGCATCGCGAATAGATCGCCGCGCAGGAACAGCGGCGGCAGGATCTCGAGCATGTAATCGTGCTCGGCCTCGGCGATCTCGAACCACTCACCGGCGAAGAGCTGCGCGGCGTCGCCGGCAGACCAGGCCGGATCGTCACGATGGCGGTTGAACATGCGATACATCTCATGGCGCGTGGCGACGCCCCGGAAGATCTTGCGGAGTGGCGGGAGGGTGTGCATGGCGGCTCCTTTCGGCCTGGCGGACTGAGGCGCGAGCGATCCGCCTGATCCCTCATCACTTCAGCCCTTCATCACCCTCCGGCGGGCCGCCTCTCCGGTCCGGCGGGTCAAGGGCCGCGGCACGCGGGCGAAGCGCACCCTTGACGCGACGGCCGGGCATGCGGCATCGCGCCTTCAATTCTTTTGCTCTCTTCCATTCCCCTCCCGCTCTTCAGCGAGGCACCGCTCGGCATTCGCGATCGCCGCAAGTGCCGCCTTGAACACGGCCGAGCCGCGTTCCTCCGCAAGATCCGTCGATGCCACGACAGCAAGGCAGGCGGCGTGGATATCGTCGTCGCTGACGGCATCGGATGCGAGTTTGGTCGCGGCGGCGTCATGGCTGATAACCTCGCCAACCATCGCTCGCACTTCAGCTTCGTCGAAGCGGAGCAGGACGTGAACGCTGGGCGCGGCCGCGGCGGCTGCCTCTTCGCGAAATCCTGCGAGCATCTCATCCGTCGAACCTGACAAAATCGCGTTCGCGGTAATTAAGGTGGCCATCCCGCCGAAGCCGTCCGAACGCATGCGCGAGCATGTGAAGGCGGAGGAGACGGCGATCTCATTGAGCGTCGGCGAGCGGCGCACGACATCCTGAAAGATCGTCGCCCAGGAGATGACAGTCAGATCGAGTTCGACATGAGTATCGCCGGCTTCTACCTCGGCCAGCCGATCGGCGACGATGGCGTTGAGCACGCTGTCGGCGTCGGCCGAGGCGCGATACGCGTCGTGCAGCTCCGCGACATCGAGTTCGAGGCACTCCGACGGACTGTCCTCGGCGAAGAAATAAAGGTCGTCGCCGTCGGGTTCGGCGCTGAAGATGTGAGAGAGGATGAGCCGCTCGAGCGGCGTCATGTCGGTATCGGGAATCGTCGTCTGCACGACGGTCGGAACGTAATAGCTGGCCATATCCGGCTCCTGAAAATGCAAAAGCCCGGCAGGGCCGGGCGGGATGTGCGGATGGAACGATGTGCGCCGGTGGATCAGTCGGGATCGCGGGCGCCGGCGAGGATGGCCTCGGCCTTGGCGATGGCCGGCAAGGCGCGTTCGCGCCAGTAGGCGCGATCGAGCGCCTCATCGTTGCCGCTCAGCACCTTCACCAAACCGAGCAGCACCTCGAAATGATCGGCCTTGCGCTGCAGCGTTTCGCGATAGCGCGACGGCACCGGCACGGATGGACCGCTATAGGCGGTGTCACGGCCTTCCCAGGCGCCTGTCACATAGGTTTCGCCGGCGGTTTCATAGTCGCGCTTCTCGTTGTCCCAGTCGTCGTCCTCGACGGCGAGGCGGCAGGCCTCAGCGAGGCTCGCCACCTCGTAGCTGCGCTGGCGATAGACCGGCAGGCGGTAGGTGGTCTCGATCGTGAAGATGGGCATGAGGGTCGTCCTTCCCTTCGGGTGTTGAGGACTCCCTCGGGGCGGCCGCATCGAAGGTCCGGCGGGTCAAGGGCCGCGGCACGCGGGCGCAGCCTCCCTTGACGCGCCGGCCGGGCATGCGGCAGCGGGGTTCATCCGGCTGCTGCTACGGGTTCCTCCGCCAATCGGCCGACGAGGATCTTCAAGTCATCGTTCCAGTCCCCGGCGCGCGGCCGCGACCGCGCATACGACGCGCCCGTCTCCGCGGCGATCGCGCGCAGGCGTTCGGCGTAGACATCGCCTTGCCGATTGTTGTCGGTGGCGGCGACAAGTCGGCTGTCTGCGCGCATGGCGAGATTGCGGATGGCATCCTCGCTCGCCGGGGACCAGCCTCCGCCGGTGCTGACGAACAGCGTGTCCGGCCGCAGAACCTGGATCGCGGCGAGGCTCATGGCGTCGATCGCCGCCTCCGTCACGCAGACCCGGGACGCGGCTGCGGGACCGAAGCGGAACAGCTCTTTCGCCCCGCCGGTGGCGAAGCCGCGCCATTGCGGTCCGCGCTCTTCCCAGCCGATCAAGACTCCATCGGCCCGGCGGTGCGCCGCCCACATACTGCCCTGCGGACCCTCGTGCAGGACGCCTTGCTCGACCGCCACCGCGACGACCGTGTCGGGAATGCCGCGTTCCACCGTCAGGTAGCGCCACGCCGGCGAGCCGGGGCGCGGAATGCCGCGGCGCATCCAGCGATCACCGATGGGGTGCAGCGTCGTGGGGCGGGGCTCGCGCTGCCACGCCGGCGGGCTCGGGACGAAGCCGACGAGCGAGGCGACATGGGCGCAAGCCTCGGGGAAGCCTTGCGCTCCGAGATGCTCGGCCAAATCGAACACGTCGCCTTTCGCGGTCGACAAGGGATCGAACCAGCCGCGATCATTGTGAATGACGATGATGATCTTCGCGTCGCGGCGATATTTCACCGCCCGGCGCGTGCTTTCCTTCAGATCGACCTTCCAACCGTCCTGCTGGAGCAGGGCGGCGCAGCCGACCCTGGCTCGCAATTCCTCGATTTCTCTTTTCTCCATGGCTTTCACCAGGCGCGCATCCCGCGCCACCCGGTCCTTTCTTCAGTTGACGTCCCTTCGCCCTATCGCGACGGCACGCCATCCGCCCGCCGCGAAGCCTGCCGGATGCAAGGGCGCGCTGACAAGTCGTCCAACGTGTCGGACTCCGGCCGCGGCGAAGCTTCCCTTGCGAACGGCACGGCGCCAGCGGCAGCGGTCACCCGGCTCAATGAGCCGGGGACCACGGATCGTATTCATGCACGATGGCATCCTCTTCGCCGTCGTATTCGCTGGAAACCATGACGCCGAATTCGTCGTCGACCTGAAAGAGAACCACTGGCACCATCAACGTGCGGGCGAGATCGAAGGCGTGATCCTGAGCGAGGGTGAGATTCTGCGACATCGTGAGGCTCCCGTCTTGGGGCGGGGACCATCCCCGCTCGACAGGCGCCGACGTGTTCGGGCGTGGCCGCGGTCACCTCGTAGGCGCAGCCGAAGAGGTCGCACGCTGGCGTAGCGAACCCCTTGTGGGTTGATCGTGGAAGGCCGCGCCCGAACCAAGGAAAGCCCATTCGAGAGCGGGGTGGTCCTTTCCCCGGACGCAGGGCGCCGAACGTCACAGTCTCAACGGCGGATGCTTGCCGCCGTGGACGCCACACGAAATCAAGTGTGCTCGGTGGTCTTGTTGTTGTGCCGATGAAGGCTGGTGGTCGATGCGTGCGAAGGATCTGGGGGCCGCTTGACTGGCGCCGGGCCGCGTTCGGCGCTCTGACGTTGGAGATCATTCCGGTTGACCGCCCGGAGAGATACTCAGCAACACATGAAACGAGGAGTCGGAGCCGGCACTTATGTCGTTCGGTGGGGCATCTGGTTTTGGTTCGCCAGATCGAAGAAGCGGGTGAACTCACCCTGAAACGTCATGGCCACCGTCCCTGTCGGGCCGTGCCGCTGCTTCGCGATGATGATTTCGGCCTTGCCGCGCGCGTCGCTCATCTCGGATTCCCAGGTGAGGTGCTCCTCGGTGCCAGGCCGGGGTTCCTTGTTCTTGAGATAATACTCTTCGCGATAGACGAACATGACAACGTCAGCGTCCTGTTCGATCGAGCCTGACTCGCGCAGGTCGGAGAGTTGCGGCCGTTTTTCGTCGCGGTTTTCGACGCCGCGCGAGAGCTGGGACAGCGCAACGACCGGAACGTTGAGTTCCTTGGCCAGCGCTTTCAGGCCGGTGGTGATCTCGGTGATTTCCTGAACACGATTCTGGGTCGCACGCTGGGATCTACCCTGCATGAGTTGAATATAGTCGACGACAATGAGGTGCAGGCCTCGCTGTCGCTTCAGACGCCGCGCGCGGGCCGCGAGCTGGGCTATGGAAAGCGCGCCGGTCTGGTCGATGAAGAGGGGCAGGCGGCGCATTTTCTGGCGGTGCCTGAGCAGCCTCTCGAAATCGGACTCGCCGATCTCGCCGCGCCTGATGCTGGAGGAGGGGACCTCGGCCTGTTCGGACAGCACGCGCGTGGCAAGCTGCTCCGACGACATCTCGAGTGAGAAGAAAGCGACGATACCTCCGGCGGCGGGCCTCAGCGAACCGTCGACCTGTTGCGTCGGATCGTAGGCGCTTGCGACATTGAACGCGATATTGGTGGCGAGGGAGGTCTTCCCCATGCCGGGACGGCCGGCGATGATGATCAGGTCGGTCGGTTGAAGACCGCCCATCCGGGCGTCAAGGTCCTTGAGCCCGGTTGCGAGCCCGGAGAGCCTGCCGTCGGATTGATAGGCCTGCGCGGCGCGATCGATGGCGCTGTCGAGTGCGGTCTCGAACGTCTCGAAGCCGCCGCCATAGCGTCCGGTTTCGGCTATTTCGTAGAGGAGCTGCTCGGCATGCTGGATTTGATCTTGGGGGGCGCAATCCACCGCCGCGTCAAAGGCGCTGCCGAGCATGTCCTCCGCGATCTTGATCAGCTCGCGCCGCACCGCGAGATCGTAGACGGTGCGGCCATAATCGGGTGCATTGATAACGGTCGTCGCTTCCGCGGCCAAGCGCGCGAGATATTGCGCGACAGATAGTCCGGCGATGTCGAGCGTCGCGGGAAGGAAGGTCTTCAGCGTGATCGGGCTGGCAATCCGGTTCGCGCGGATCAGATCGTTCATGAGCTCGAATATGCGCCCGTGTAGAGGCTCGAAGAAATGGTTCGGCTTCAGGAAATCGGCGACGCGGTAGAAGGCGTCGTTGTTGATGAAAATGGCGCCGAGCAGCGCTTGCTCGGCCTCGATGTTCTGAGGAAGCTCACGATAAGTCGGAGCGTCCAACGCCGTCAGTTTGAATGCCGCTTCTGCCACGTTTGTCCGTCCGCCGACACCAATGTTGACGTGCAGGATCTACGAGCAACATTTGATCATGCGGGGAGGACGACGAATCGTCCTTCGATGCCGGAGTTTACCGTCAGATCCAATATATCCAATGCCTAAGCTGGGCGCGGCGCGTTCGAGACCAAGACGCTGCCGCGACATGATTCGCCGAATGGTCCCGGCTTTATCGCGCCAGTGCCGACCGCTGCATTGCGCTCTTGCGTCAGGGATGGCCGCCCGCGAGGGGGAAGACCCGCATGCGGGGCTTCAGCGCAGCCGCCAGCCCGGCCCGCAAGGGCGACGCCCAAGCCTCATTCAAATAACCCTTCCACACATCCCCATAGAGGGCATGTGGGACGATTATGAGCCGGACGTCGCGTTCTGCGAGAGTGCCAGAAATTTCCAGCAATCAGGTCATTTACCAAAGGGACCTAGAACGCAGGCCGTCAAACGGCTATGAATCGGGCGGGGCGGTACGCGCTGCCCTGGGGCGTCGAAACCCCTACGAGCGGTTTGGTGCCGGCTGTTACGGCGCCGCACTCCTTGACCTTATGGTCGGGGAGCCTGTGGCGTATGCAACAGGTTCTCCGAACTAAAGGCCACAGGGCCGTCTCGTACGGTTTCGAACTCCCCGATCACCAAGAGTCAGCGAGGATCGTTTGCGGGGGCGTACCGCAGACACATTCTCTTCAGGGGAGAATGCAGTGCGCAGGTTTAGAGAGGCACAGGACGGATCGCTGGAGGCCCGAACCATAGCCGCGCATCGCGCTTATGTGACCGCGCTCGCGGCGTGGGAGCGGGCCGTTCACCGGGCGACGTGCGCGATCTGTCGATCGGAGCATGTTCCGGCGGAGGAGCAAGAGCGCCTGTGCGACGCCACCGAAGCCGAGAAAGAGCGCTGCCGCATCGTTTTTCGCGACCTATGCGATGAGCTCGGCTTCGTGCCGACCGGCCACGGGATTGGCTTGCCGGCCGAAGATCATCCCTGTTGCCAGGGCCTCGGCGAGCTGACGGCGGCCGGGGGACCTCGGAGGAACCGCCGGACCATGGGCTCCTGACGAAGTTGACGAACCTGACGAAAGCCACCATATTGCGGAGAGGCATTGGAGGTGGCTCATGACAGTCACGCACAAAAAGCGCGGAAATGCGCGCAAACGCGGCGCGAGTCGCTGACACTCGGCTTCGTAACCTCGCTCGGGTTGATCGGAAAGGACGTCGCCAGCCGCAAGGCGGCGCGAGGTCTCTTGTCCGGTTTTGCGAATGCCATCAAACGCGCGGAACGGACCGGCAAGTCCGTGCGGATGACCGTCGTGGTCGATCCCAAAACTGCCGCTCCGCAAATCGCCGTCGAAGAGGTCTCGGCCCCGAAGGGTGATATGCTTGATTCGGCCTTGGCGGCCGCGCGCCAGCGCGGATCTGCGCGGGCCGCTGAAATCTTGAACGGGACTGACATGCTGTCGGCCGATGCGTTTGCCGAGGAGATCGGGGCTACCCGTGAAACGGTGCACAAGAAGCGCCGGCGCCACGAGGTGCTTGGCCTCGAAGGCCCGAAGCGCGGTATCCGCTTTCCGAAGTGGCAAGTGAGCGACTCCGGCGGTCTGATCCCCAGTCTGCCGCAGCTCTTTGAGGTCTTGGGTGATCACCCATGGACGATCTACCGTTTTTTGCTCGAAGAGCATGGCGAACTTGAAGGTCGCACGGGCCTCGAGGCGCTTCGCGCCGGCCGCATCGCCGACGTGATGGCGACCGCGGAGACCATCGGCCGAGGCGCCTTCTCCTGACCGCGCCGCCGCCAGGACCGTTACCGCCGGCCCGGTTTGCATCGCGCGCGCTGTCGCTTGTCGACGTCGCGCGTGGGGCGGCATGGCGGCGGCTTTACCAGAGCCGCTTCCCGGACCCGCTTGGCTATGGTTCGGCCCGAGCCGGTTCAGCCATCCCGAGACGACATTGGTCCCCCCGGAGCGTTTCGGCGTCGTGTATTTCGGTAGCAGCATCAAGGTGTGTTTCGTCGAGGTAATTCTACGGGACCGAGGTGTCGCCCGACTTACGATTACCCACATTTTTGAGTCAGAGTGCCGCTCCCGTTGCGATATCGATGAATCGCGATAATCCGCGCCACATGATCAGATTCCCTGGTGGCGGATCGTTGGCGCGGGCGAGATAGCCGCCGAGCCTGGCGATCTTGATGAGATAATGCGACAATGTCTTTCGTTGCGTGCTGACCGGATTCTTGTCTTTGACGAGCCGATCAAGTAATTGGATTTCAGCTTTGGTCAGGACAAATTCCGGTGAGGCATTTGGCGCTGAACGATTAAGCATCGTCATCCAAAAAATGCGCCAGCTCACAATGCAGAATACCGAGATCAGATTCGTCAATCGCTGAGCAGTCCGCAGTTGCGAGTCCTCTGCCCTACAGCCGGATTTGAGTATCTTGTGGAAGACCTCGATCTTCCATCGCAGGGAATACCATTCGAGTTTCTCGATCGCGTCCCCGCGCGATTGCACCGGAAGATAGGTCAAGAGTTTCCATTCAATCTTCTTTCTGTTCTTTGGCGTTCCTCTTTCATCAGCGTGGATCACTGTCAAAGTCAAAGCTGGATACCGCGACTGCTTGCCTATCGGTGGCAGAATACGGATTTTACGATACCGGATTTCAAGAACAGCCTGGTCTGGATTGCCCTTGCTATCCTGGACTTCGATCCGGTGGAGACCTTTGACCACGACCTCGTCCATTATCGTTGCAACGGTATGATCGCCATCGCCTGCCAGGCGATTGACGCAGGTCCTTACCAAGAAATGCGTTCCAACCTCTTGGGCGGCGCAAAACAATTCATAAATATCGGCCTCACGATCACCGATATGGATGCACTGCGATGGCTTCTCGAAGAGCTCGGTGGATTGCTTGAGGTTCTCCAGCCACCGAATGCTCTCCTTGGTTTCAATGGGGATCCGCGTCAGGTTGACCTCGCGCCTGAGCGCAGCGACCCCTCTGAATTTCTTTCTGGTCCAGAACTTCACGGCGCTGAGCCCCAGTGGAAGCCCCTCGAGGGTCACCGCAAGGCTCGAATGCATCAATATTCCGCATGTCGTGTACGTTTGGGGTTTTCCGTCCAATCTTCGAGAGTTGCTTTTGGGGATGCGCTTAATCATCCCGATCAGATCCGGGCGCTCCCTTTGATAGCTGAATTCGGTCGTATCATGCAGGACAAGAACAGGCTCTTTCGCAGCCGCGATACGTTCCCGCGTCGATCTAAAATGACCAGACAGGATGTCGGCCTCGCTTACTCGTTCATTGGAGAAGAAACGATAGGCCGCCTTGGTATTCGCCCAGTCTTGGCAAACCATCGGAATGCTCTGTCCGATGTCTCCACCAATCTGCTTTAGCAGCATGCGAAATCTCTCGCCAAGTCGAGCGTCCTGGAATTCGCACAGCGCAGCTTCACGGTCAAACCAAGTCACCGCGTCAGACGCCAACCGATGCGCCTTCTCATCCCGGGCGCGTGAAGTCAGTCCCATAGAGCACCTCTTCTCGAATCAGGTGCCCATCAAAGAATCACAAGTGATTCTGGCGACTCAAGTTTTTCGGCTCAGTGCCCCTCAAAAAATGTGGGTAATCGTAAGGTCGCCCGAACCCATACCTTCCCGATCGAATGGGCGGAGCTCGAGGCTTGGAGTTGCGCCGAGGTTCGGGTCGAGGCGGCGTTGCGGGTCGTCGATCTGCGCGGCGATGGTCTGGTTCGGATGGGAATTCCGACCGACGTCGCGCGCGCAAGCGCGCAGGGTCTTGCCCGCGTCTGGTCGCGGGCGCTTTGGGCGCACGACACGAAACCTGACGGCCTGATGTACGACTCGCGGCTCAACGGCGAGACGAACGTCGTTGTCTTTGATAGAGCTTTACCAAAGCTGGCGCCGGTCGCCACGCCACGGCTCGTCGATTGCCGCGGCGATCTTGCGACGATCCTCGCCGACCTGGATCTGGCCATCGTGTGAACTGCGACAAGGCTCTGTGACTTACCGACTGGAGCCTGCCCACCGTGGAAGGCTTCTAAGGTTGTGCAACCGGTGGGGCGCACCGTCGCGCAATGGTGCTTTGTAACCATACCGCCCAGAACCGGTTCATGACCAACTCGGCTTGACCCACAAGCCGAGGAGTCTTCAATGCTCATGGTCATTCCCGGCTCGGACATCAGTCGGCATGCCACGCTGATGGATCGAGTCTTCCGTTTCCGTCATTCGATCTTTGTCGACGAGAAGGGCTGGACTGAACTGCGCCAGCCGGACGGCCTCGAGCGCGATCGCTTCGACGATGTCCATGCGATCCACCAGATCTGCCTTCGCGGCGACGACATCGTCGGGTATCAGCGCCTTCTGCCGACGACCAGGCCGCATCTTCTCAGCGACGTCCTGACCGATCTGTGCCGTCGCCGGCCACCGCGCGGCCCGCGCGTCTTCGAGTGGACGCGCTTTTGTATCGCTCCTGGCAGCCGCGAGATGCGGCCGCGTGCGGACGGGCCGTTTCTCGAGCTCGCGCAAGGCGTCGTCGAATGGGGGATGGCGCACCGGGTCGATACCGTCACGGTCGCGATCGATTGGCGTCTCATGGTGATCGCCATGCAGTTGCGGTTCTTCGTGCGGCCGCTGGGCTTTCCCAAGCGCATCGGACGCGACGAAGTGGTCGCGCTACGAATGTCCTTCAATCGCGAAACACTTACCACGATCCGGCAGGCGCGCGGATGCGATGAGCCTGTGCTGCCGCTACCGACAGCGGCTTAGCGGCGCGTATCAACACAGGATAGGAGAAAGTCAGGTGATTCGGACTACCGATACAAAGATCGTCGCTCAGGAACTGCTCACGCGATACGACCATGCACGTGCTGTGACACTCATTGGACGAACACTGCAGAAGGCGTTGTTTGCAGGCCGCTCCGATGAGGTTGTCTTCTGGGCGCTTGTCCATGCGCACTATCGCGGCGGCGATCTTTGCGATGCGACCGAAGAGCAACTGCGCGCCTTCGCCGATTTCATCATCCGCGATCCCAGCGAAATGAACTGAGACGCAAGGACATCGTGAGATCGTCCTTGCCGCTAGCGGGATGCCCACAATCTGGCTCCTCGGAACAGCGATGGCGAGGACGCGCCCATTTCGGCGCGCCCCATCATCAAGGGTCGAGACGCTAGACATCGGTCGGGGATACAAGGATCGATGCGCTGCCAGCCGTCGGCGGATTGGCGGCGACGCCGGTCGAGGTTGGGAAGTCGCCTGGTCCAGAGGGGCCGCAGACGGTTTGGCCGTCCTGGCAGTTGGGATCCGCCATCGCGCGCGCATTGTTAGCCATGCGGCAGATGGTGGTGCCGTTGATATCCGCGAAGCCGGAGCATTTGCCCGAATTCAGCATCTTCTGACAATTGCCGGTGCCAAGCTGAATGCAGGCGGCAATAAAACTGGCATCGACCTTCTGGCCGTCGAAGGTCGACATCGAGGCGAGTTGTCTGACAGCAGGTGAATTGTAGCCGTCATTGGTCAGCTTGGCCCAAGCGTCGACCTGGTCCTGCAGCGACATACAGCCGTAGCCCGCCCGATCGGTGCCGGCATATTTTTGGACGTTGGCATTGTTGAGCTGGAAGATGCCGGTACAGCAGCTGCCGTTGTAGTTGCCTTTGTTGCCGCCCGACTCGAAGCGTCCCAATCCGCCAAGCGAGCAGGATGTTCCCTTGAGATCATCCCGTAATGGAGAGTCTCTCACGGCATTGGTGATATCCTGGGCGGAGTAATTGGTGCGCTCGCAATACTGTCCAGCAACTGCCTGCCCCTCGCTGAACCACAAAATACTCACGCAAAGGGCAAAGAAGAACATTGGACCGCTAAAGCGCGTGCGCATGAAATCTCTCCCGATCCTCGAACGTCATTTGAGCGAATAGACACGTGCGCAACTCGGCACGTCGCGGCCACCGATCGTGGTGCGGAAACTGATCGTGCCGGTGGCTGGGTCGTAGCGCGTGTAGGAATTGTCGTTGCGGTTCTTCGCCGGCAGGTCTGGATCGACGTGATCCGTGTAACAGCCGGTGTCCGACTTGATGGACTTGACCTTGCCGTTCTCGATCGTGACGATCCGCAGAGGGCAGATCGACGGCTCGATCTCGGCGCCTTTGTCATTGGCGCCGCTATCACAAGCGCGCGACAGCGCCGTGCTGACAATGATGGTGCGGCTGCCGTCGCGATAGGTCGAGGCGAGCGCGGTCACGAGTGCGTTTTTGCCGCCGAGGGGCCGCTTGAGCTCGGTGGTCACATAGGCATTGGCCTCGCGGATGACGTCGGGCCAGACCAGCGTCTGCAACGGGTCGTTCGACGGGGTCTCGAAACTGTAATAGCTCATCGCCTGCCAACCGCCGGCAGCTTGATTCTGCGCGGCAGCGATACCCGGAATGGCGAGCAGCGCGACGATCGGAACGGTGAACTTGAATCGCATCGAAGCCTCCAGATGCTGAGATTGCCGACCAGCATGGCACGGCCGCGAGCGCGGTCGAGGCCGCGCGTCCGCGCGCCCCGCAGGGGTCGCCTTGACGGCGCCGTCAGCGGGCGTGGCACCATGATGGAAAGGCGGGTGGCGTTTCATTGGGGATATAGGGAAATGTTTTGCGAGCAGCCATCGACGGCCCGGTGATCGATGATGAGACCGGTTTTCACGGTCTTGGTGGCCACATCGTAGGACGCGTAGGACGCAGCCTGCGGTTCACCGCTTTTGCCGGCGACGGGCGACGCGAGTTCCAGAAAGCAGGCGCGGCCGCCGTCAAGGGTCCGAACCTGAAGTCCTTCGTAAATGGCGATCCGCAGCGGGCAGAGTTTGACGGTCGCGCCGGCGGCGGCGCGCAGTTCCTTGAGCGTGCATCCGGTGACCGTATTGAGGATTGAGAGCACGACGGATTTCGTGGAACTCCAGATCACGAAATGCGCTTCGGTGGCGGGCGCGTTGCCATCGACAAATCTCTGGTCGCCCCGCGCCTTGTAGGCGCGGTTGTTGACATCGATCTCGTCTTTCCAGATGTCCAGATAGGTCGCGGTCTGCGGTGACGGTTTCTGAAGATTCGCATAGGACATCGGCCGCCAAGCCCCGGGATCGGGCGTTAGCGATTGCGCATGAGCGCCGGCGGAAAGATCGAGCATTATTGTCCCCGCGATCAAGGCGCCTGCAAAGCGCAGCGGACGACTGCGGCAAAGTGAGCACGAAATATACCAACATCTAATATAGTGTCTTTGCATCGTCGACACGAGCGCGGTGCGCACGCCCGCCTCCTATTCATAGCGCGGCCGGCCGGGGACCCACCACCAGAAGTCCTTGGGCGACCGCTCGCGATTGCGCCACGGAACGGCGGCGCGCGGCGGAGAAACCGGCTGCATGTTCCACACCGCACCGTAATAATAAAAGTTCGCCGTCTCGCGCCGCGATCGCCGGCCCGAGCCATCCAGAAAGTCTGTCGCGCAATGGACGACGGGACCGCGATAGCGCGTCACGCGCGCGGTTTGTTCGTCGAGCGCGCCCGGCTTGCAGCCGAACAGCCAAATCGAGGCGGGGTAGGTGCGATTCGCCGGCGCTGTCGCGAGCAGACGACGATAGGCCGCGTTTGCCTCGGGCTGCGTCGGATACGGAAATCGTTCCGTCAGAACCGGCGCGAAGGTTGACCGGTCGGGGGCATATTCCAGGCGGCCCGGCTTCACATGCTCGGGGCTGTAAAGCGGCTCCGGTATCGGTGGACCATTGTCGACAATGGGCGCAGCCGGGGCGGCGCAACCGGCCAGCGCGATCAACAATGGTGTCGCCAGATAATGGTGTCGCCGGATCATGGTGTTGCCTCGCCGCGCGCCATCGGTTGCCGCTTGACGTCACGGCTGGCGCGCCAATCCCACGGCATCTGGAAGGTGCTCGACCACAAGCCACGGTACGCTTTGCGCGCGTCCTGCTCGGCCAGCGCATAGCTGCGAATCCCAGGGTCATCTTGCGTAGCCGGCATCGCCACCGCCACCCCTTCACGGACCATGTCGGCGGCGATGTCGGGATGACCGGCGGAGGCGCAGCGCACCAGGTGTTCGCTGGCCTCATCGCGCAGCGTGGTACAGGCAAGCCACGTGTTCAGTGTCGCGGTCACAAGCCACGCCGTTGCCATCGTGCCGCAGGGCCAGGCCTGCCGGCCGAGACGTGCGGATTGATCGGGCACGCAGGTGTCGATGCCGTAGAGCCGGTAGGCTTCGTGCGTTTCGATATCGCGAAAGCGCGTACCGTCGATCACCTCGACGCGCAACGGCGGCGACTGGACGGCGGCCTTGGGTGAATAGACGCCAGGTGAAGCAGCAGGCGTCTGCGCCATCCCCGCCTGGCTATTCAAGACCGCAAAGCCCGACACCATCCCAAGGACGAGCTTACGCGGCTGCATCGTCGCGCGATCCGAGATCGAGCTTGTGGAAGACGTTGGCGATGATGTCTGTCGTGTAGACGGTTTCGCCGTCCTTCTTATAGGAACCGTCCGCAATCCGGCATTCGGCGTAGACGGCGTCCCCCTTGGCGATGTTTGCGATCGCCCATTCGGCGGCCTTTTCATAGAGGATCGTGACCGTCACCCAGTCCGTTTCCTCTCGCCGCTCGCCCTTGCCGTCGGTCCAGGCACGATCGGTCGCGACATTGATCTTGGCCGCCTTGTTGAAAGCTTTCGGCGTTTGGCCGACACGGCCGCGCAGAATGAACAGGTTCGTTGTTCTCAAGGTCTGTCTCCTTCATTGCTGGATGGACTGTGCGGCAGTTGGTGGTTGCGGCGGCGTAGGCGTGCGCGCCCGTTCGTGAAGCGCGCGCAGGATGATCGCGTTCGGGTCGGGCAGGTCAGGAAACGCCCACAAGCCTGCCTTGGCGCGCTGCGCAACAAGCTGCGCGACGAAGTACGGGGCATGGACGGGCTGACCGTCCGGCTTCAAGGCGGCGAAGGCGAATCCGGTCGTGATCAAGGCCGTGCCGAGATCGATCCGCGATCCGGCGCCCGCGCCGGTTACCCGGGTCGCGACACAGAAGACGAAGACGGTTTTGGTCTCCGGCTGCTCGGCGGCGTCATAGCATTGCGGCCGCAGATCGCGGGTGAGCGCCACCAGCATCGCGAGCGAGGCCTCGCCGCAATCGCGTTCAAGACCGTGGGCGTTGGTGAAGCGCGTGCCACGAAGGCAGGACTGCACACCGTACAGTCGGTAGGTGACGCCGGCGTCAGACCAACTGTCGCCAGTAAGATAGAGCGCACCGGCCGGCACCGGAAACCAATGGGAGGCCGGCGCTTCCGCGAGCGCTGCGCTCAGCGTGAGCAACGGCGCGACAATTCCGGCAACGATGTGGGCGCGCCTCATCTCAATAGCCTTGCAAAGAGAAGTAGAAGCGTTGGGTGCCGTTCGCCGTGCCGATGTCGACGTAATAGGGATCGCCGCGCGGATCGCGCGCCGTCGTTGGATAGGTCGTGCTGCAACCGCCATCGCCACCGGAACAAACCTGTTGCGGCTTCGACAGGTCAGCACAGAGATTGCCATTGGGCGCTGCGGATATACCCAAGGCGCCATCCGAGCCTGACTGGGCCGGCGTCAGGCCGGATGGACAGGCTTGATAGGGCTCGTAGCCGAGACCACTGGCGTTGCCCTCGGGACAGGACGGCCATCCGCCGCCCTTCGCCAACTGCCGAAACAGAGTCTGCATGACCGGCACGCAATAGGCGATGCCCGACCAGCTTGGCGCTGCCGCGGCCGCGCACAGCAGCACCTTGCATCCAAACGAGGCGTCCTGCGCGCGAGCGCGCTGGAATGCGCCAGGCGCACACAAAAGGCCAACGGCCATCAAGAAGGCTGCACCGCGCTTCATCCATCCTCCGGGAGTGAGAGCAGGGAACCCCATGGTTTATCCTGTTGCCAATGTATCAACATTCAATATATTGTCTATGGGAAAATGGAGGCGGGGTGGCATGTCGATTCGCATCATGGCGATCGGGTTCAGCGTCCTGGCGGCTCTTGGCAGCGCGCATGCGCAGGATTCCGCCCAGCCAGACCGCCTCGCCGCCGTGGATGCCGGGGGCAGAGTGCTTCCCGTTGAGCGGCCGCCGGCTTCGATCGAACGCATCGGCAACACGTTTGCCGCAGCCGCACCCTGTACGGGCGTCAAGGCGATAGCGGCGGACGAGGCGCGCGCCATCGTAGTCCGAATCGCGACGGAGGAGAATTTCTTTCCCGATTTCGTCCAGGCCGTCGCCAAGAACGAAAGTCACTTCAATTCGATCGCCCTCTCGGACAAAGGCGCATTCGGCTTGATGCAGTTGAAGCCAGAGACGGCCCAGCGCTTTAAGGTCGACCTGTGCAACCCCGCCGACAACGTCCGTGGCGGCGTTCGCTTCCTCCGGGCGCTGCACGAAAAATATCGGAATCCATTCTTCATCCTCGCCGCGTACAACGCAGGCGAGGGTGCGGTGGAAGAGAACCGCGGTGTCCCGCCATTCCCCGAAACTGTGCGCTTCGTGGCGCAGGTCATCAACGACTTCTACGCCTGGCCGGAGCCGGGCAGCGCGAGCCGTCGTGGCGAGCGGCATCCCGTCGGACAGCCGGATCTGATTGAGCCGGACACGCCGAGCGCCGTTGCGGCTTCGCCGGCCACGCCGGCGCGCCAAGGCGGCTGGAGCGATGGATTCGTCATGCATGTCGACTGAAACGGAGGATCGGATGAGGAGATCGTTGTCGCGCTGGCCGCTTGCCGGAATGCTCTTGGTAGTGAGCATCGCCGACGCCGCTGCGCAGTCGAGCGGTGGGACGCTGCAACCGGTGCAGTCGACGTTGACCCAATTGGTGTCGGCGCTGACTGGGCCAATCGCGACCGCGCTTGCCACGCTTGCCGTCATCGCCTGCGGCTTCTTCGCCTGGTCTGGTCGGCTGACCTGGGGCATTGCCGGCAGCGTCATTTTCGGGATCGTGCTGGTGTTCGGCTCCGCGCAGATCGTCCAGTTCTTCCAATCTGCGGTCGGGCAATGACAGAGAACGAGCTCGAGGACCCGCTGATCACGCCTCTCGTCAAGGCGTTGACGCGCGCGCCGACGCTGATGGGTGTGCCGTACATGTACTTCATGTTCAACGGCGTGGTTTCGAGCGTGTGCTTTTTGATCTCGCACAATCTCTTCATGCTGTTGGTGGCGATCCCGCTGCACCTGTTTGGCTTCGTCATGACGCTGCGCGACGACCGCATCTTCGAAATCCTGTTCGTCAAATCCACCAAATGTCCGCCCCGCTCGCGCGCCTTCTGGGCCGCGGACAGTTATTCCTCGTGAGGTGACGGCATGGTCGCGCGTGCTCTGCTCGATGAACTGACCTTCGGCGCCGTGTCGCGGCGCGAGCGTCCCGTGGCGTCGCACCTGCCCTATACGCGTCACGTGGACGACCACATCATCAAGACCCGCGACGGACTCGTCCTCACGGTCCTCAAGCTCGACGGCTATTCCTTCGAGACCTCCGACATGAGCGAGGTCAATGCGCGATTGCTGGGCCGCAATGACGTGGTCCGAACGCTCGCCAATTCGCGGTTCGCGCTTGCCGCCCATATCATCCGGCGCGAGGTGCAGCCTCGCATCGACTCGACCTTCGACAATCCGCTCTGCCGTGAACTCGATGAGCGCTACGACGCGGCGCTGTCGCAGCGCCGCATGTTCGTCAACGACATCTATCTGACCCTCGTGCGCCGCCCCCTGCAGGGACAGGCTGGCACCTTCGACGTGATGCTGACCAGGCTGCTCGGCCGCAAGGACGAGGCCGGCGAGTCCGTCGCAGCGCAAACCGCCCTGACCGAGCTTCGCGACGCCGCGACGGCGGTCCGCGAAAACCTTGCCGGATACGGCGCCCGCCAGCTCGGCGTGGTGCGCCGGGACGGCTTGTGGTTTTCCGAGCCGTTGGAGTTCCTGGTGCAACTCATCGATGGCGGCCTCCCCCGTCCGATGCATTTGCCGCGCATGAACATCGCGGACGCGCTCTCGATGAAGCGGATCTTCTTCGGCCGCAACGCCATTGAAATCCGCGGCGCGGGACCCGCGGATACGCGCTTCGGCGCCATGGTATCGATCCGCGAATACCCGGCACAGACCGGGCCGGGCTCGTTCGACAATCTCTTGCGTGTGCCCCACGAGTTCATCGCGACGCAGACCTTTGCCATCGTCGATCGGCCGGAGGCGGCCAAGCAGATCGACCGCGTGTCGCGCCAGGTCGACATGTCCGATGAGGCCGGCTCCATCGTCGCGGAACATCTTGACGACGCACGTGATGAGTTACTCGCCTCCGAGGCGATCTATGGCGAGCACCACATGACGGTGATGTGCCTCGGTCGTGATCTGCCCGAGGTGGGGGCGGCTGTCACGGCGGTCGGCGCGGCGTTGACCGATCGTTCGGTGATCTGGACCCGAGAAGACCTGAATTGTGAGCCCGCCTTTTGGGCGCAGCTTCCCGGTAATTTCCAATACATCGCTCGCAAGGCCGTGATCTCGTCGAAGAATTTCGCGGGCTTCACCTCGCTGCACAACTATCCGAGCGGCCGGCCTGACGGCAACCATTGGGGGCCGGCGATCTCGGTCTTCGAAACGACCTCGCAGACGGCTTACTATTACAACCATCACGTCCGCGATATCGGCAACTTCACCGTGGTCGGACCGACGGGATCGGGAAAGACTGTCTTTCTGTCCTTCATCGCGGCGCAGACGCAGCGCGTTCAGCCTCGACCGAAATTGCTGTTCGTCGACAAGGATCGCGGCGCCGAGATTTTCATCCGGGCGCTTGGCGGCCAGTATGAGACGTTGGTGCCGGGCGAACCGACCGGCTTCAACCCGCTGTCCTTGCCGGACAGCGCGCCCAACCGCGAATTCCTCTACCAGCTGTTCGCCTTCATGTTGCGGCCCGCGAACGGCGCCGACCTGACCGCGTCCGAGGAGCAGGTGATCCGGAACGCGATCGCCGCGGCGCTCACCGGCGGTCCGGCGGGTCGCACGCTGAAGGCGTTCTCGACCCTGTTGCGCGGCCGCATCAGGGCGGGGGAGGGCGACCTGCTGGCGCGCCTCGAGAGCTGGATGCGTCCCGACCAGCGCGGCTGGCTGTTCAACAACGAGGAAGATCAGTTCTCGTTGTCGAGCGTGTTCGGATTCGACATGACGCGAGTGCTGGACGATCCGGTGATCCGCACCGCGGCCCTGATGTATATTTTCCATCGGACAGAGGAGTTGCTCACCGGCGACCCGGTGATGATTTTTCTCGATGAAGGCTGGCGGCTGCTCGATGACGACGTGTTCGCTTTTTTCATTCGCGACAAGCTCAAGACCATCCGCAAACAAAATGGCATCGTCGGTTTCGGCACGCAGTCTGCGGCTGACATTGTGCGGTCGAAGGCGTCGAACACGCTGATCGAACAGACCAGCACCAATATCTTCTTTCCCAATCCAAAGGCCGACGATGAAAGCTACCAGAAGGCTTTTCGCCTCTCCGGACGCGAGGTCGCCTGGATCCGCGGCACGGTCCCGGAAAGTCGTTCATTTCTGATCAAGCATGGCCGCGACAGCGTCGTGGCGCGGCTCAACCTCGCCAGCATGCCGGACATGATCAAGGTGCTGTCCGGCCGGACCGAGACGGTCGCCGAGCTCGACGCGTTGCGCGCGCGCGTCGGCGATGACCCGGCGTTGTGGCTGCCGATCTTCATGGGGAGGAGCGCCGGATGAAACGTGCGGTTATCGTCATGCTGTTCGCGCTCGGCGCGACACCTGCGCTGGCGGATATTCCGGTCAACGACGCGGCGCAATTGACGCAGCATTCGCAGACAGCCGGCACCACCGTGAAGCTCGTGCCCGTCACGACGCAGCGGCAGGACGCCAATAGCGGCGTCAAATGCGCGGTGACCACCGGCAAGAAAGCGGCCATCACCAACCCCACCGTGCAGCCGCAGAGCGGCGCCGGCAGCCAGGCGATCCAATCCTACGGCCCCGATCTGCCGGCGACGCCCGATCCAGCTGCCCAGGGCGCCGCGCTCAACAGCCAGACCCTGTTCAAGTCGAGTGGGGACGTCGTGGCCGGGCTCGACGCCAGCGGCTCGACAATGACGGCGGCTCAATCGGCGTTCAAGGCAGCCGGCCAGCAGGTGGGAGCCGCTCCGACGGTGATGGCCGCGATCGACATGAACAGCGCGGCACGGCTGCAAAACAACCTCGCTTGGAATAGCGCGATCGGCTCGGCCAATCTCTGGGTGACGGCGCTCAATGCCTTGAATTTGGCCATGACGAGCGACATGAGCCGGTCGGCGCTCGGCATGCGCGCAACGACCCGTGCTGCGCAGGCGACATCAGGGCCGGCCTGTCCGACCGGCATGGTTGGATCCGGGACGTCGGCCGATCCCTGTCGGGCGCCATCGGCGTGTTCGACAACGCCCCCCGGCTCGTCGCCCGACCCATCCTGCGTGAGCGCGCGCTATGTCGACACCGACGGCAACGTCATCTTTTACCTCGCTCAAGTGCAGAACGCCGCCAACACCGGCAATGACGGCGCGAACGCGGCGTTAACGGTTGCCGAAGTGACCGCGGCGCTTGCCGCGATTTCCGCCAACAGCCGATAGGAGACTCCGATGCGTTGGATATTCATGTTCGCCGTGTTGACGCTGGCTTTGACGGGCGCGCCGCCGGCGATGGCACAAGTTCCCGTCCTCGACAGCGCGAACCTCGCCAAGGCGCAGCAGATCGCGACCAGCACGCAGCAGATCCTCACGGCGGATCAGCAAATCCTTCAGTTCACACAAAAGACCTTGCAGGCAGTCACCGGCGATCGGTCGTCGCAGGCGCAGGGGACGCTGGCCCAGATGGCGCTCGGCGGAGGCTTCTCGATGGCGCAAGCGCCTTCCCTCGGTTCGGTGATTTCGGGCGGAGCCTTGTCGTTCGCGGGCATGGGGTCGGCTTCTCAAAACATCGTCTCGACCCTTATCAACGGGCTCCAGTTGGTGCAGACCATTACCGGTCTCGTCAACGGCCAATCCCACCCCGCCGATACCGCATACAAAAACTCCGTCAACGTTGTTGCAACGCTGTCCGGACTGATCAACTCGACGCAGAGCGCCGTGCAGCAGCGATCATCGGCGTTCACACAAGGCGGGCAACAGATCGGCAAGGCGCAGGATCTGAAAGGCAGCGTCGACCAGAACACCCAGGTGCAAATCCAGACGGGACAAACGATCAACGAGCTCAACGGCGTGGTCAACAACGCCGCCGCCGCCGCCAACCAAGCGAACCTCGATCGCATTGCCGCGGAATCGTCTGCCGCCCGGGCGATGAAATTCACGCAGCAATAACCGTAGCGTTGGGGAACCCGTGTCTAGGCGTACTTTGATCCTTATCGCAATCCTCACGCTCGTTGTCGGCGTCGTGGTCGGCCGCTACGCGCTTCCGCGAGGTGACGCGCCTGCCATCAGCGGCGAGGCTGGGGCCGGGGCCGGGGCCGGACAAGAAGACCCGGATAAAGCTGCTTCGCGCGCCATGACATTCACGCAACCGAAGGCGCCGGCCCCGTGAAGACCATCGTGACATTCGCCGCACTCATACTCATCGGCACTGCGCTCGCCGGCTGTGCGTACAAGCCCTTGAAGGCGCCTTGCTCCCCCGACGAAGGCGGCACGCCGCTCGCCTACTCGGACATCACGCCGCCGGCCGTCCCGGAGCCTCTCCAGCGCCTCGACCGCTGCGGTCCGATGCGGCCGATCTGAGAGGGGCAATGGGAAGCACCTTCAACATTACGACGTTGCTGCAATCGGTCGACCAGCTCGGTCAGAACTATGTCTCCACCGCCTACCAGGCGCTGGCGAGCGCGGCGACGTCGGGCGGCGGGACCGGCGTCGCCGGCTTGCTGCTAACACTCTACGTGATTTTTTGGGGTATCGGCATCTGGCAGGGCACCGCCACCGGCGGGCCTGCCGACCACGCATTTCGCCTGCTGCGCGCGATGCTGACCTACGCCATGGCCACGAAGTGGGGCGACTTCCAGACGCTGGCCTATAATTTTCTCAACGATGGCCCCTCCGCCATTGGCAACGCCCTGCTCAGCGCGGTCACATCCGCCAACAACACCGGGACGTCGGCGAACCTCAACTCCGTCAACGGCGTCCAGACTGCGCTGCAGAACATGTGGAACACGACCAACAGCGCGACGGAAGCCTTTCTTCAGAACGCCGGCATCACCAATTGGGGCCCCTATATCTTTGCCGCCGTGTTCTACGTCGTGATGGCGATCCTGATCGGCTTTGCGCTCTTCCTCATCGTACTGGCGAAGATGTTCATGTGGCTGCTGCTCGCGCTGGCGCCGCTGTTCATCATCCTGTTGCTGTTCGGCGTCACGACGCGCTTCTTCAGCGGTTGGCTCAGTTCGCTGGTCCAGTATTTTCTGGTGCAAGTCCTGGTCTACGCGTTTCTCGCCTTCTACGTCTCGCTGATCCAGCAGACGATCGATACGCTCAACGGCGTCGCTAATTCCAAATCCGCGACCTGGGCCACCATCGGCCCGGTCGTGCTGCTCGCGATCATCGGCATCCTGCTGCTCAGCCAGATCAACAATATGGCGGCGGCGATCGCCGGCGGCGTCCCGATCTTCGCGCCGCGCATCGGTGCGGTGCTCGCAACCGCAACCGGTTATCGCCTCGGCGCGGCCGCCAACCGCGCCCGCCTTGCGTTCCGCAATCCGCTCAATCCGGCCTCCATGTCGCGCCGTGAGGAGCTGGCATCCCGTCAGCGCGCGCGTGTCGGTCTCCGCGCCGCCTCGTGGGCGCAATCGGCGGAATTCCGCCGGCTGGCTGACCAGCTCCGCAATCCCGGCGTCCCGCCGGCGTCGAGCGGCGGAGGCCGGCCATGACAGAGACGGCTGCCCCGGACTCTGCGCGGGTCGATCCCAGCTATTACACGGATGGCGCGACGTGGGAGCGGGATATCGCACGCCGCAATCGCAATTCGCGCGCGCTCGCCTGGATCGTCGCCGCGGTGATGACGGTCGTGGCTGTCGGCGCGCTCGGCACCCTGGCTCTGCTGGTCCCACTAAAGACCTACGAGCCCTATATGGTCGTCGTCGATAAGACGACCGGCTTCGTCGAGGTGAAGCGCCCCATGGCCGAGGGCCCGTTGACGCAAGACGAGGCGGTGACGACGTTCAATGTCGTGCGCTACATCAAGGCGCGGGAAACCTATGACCCGAAGGCGTTGAAGGACAACTTTGACCTCGCCCAGCTGCTGGCGACCGGGGACGCCGCGCGTGAACTGACGGAACTTTATTCGCCCGCCAATCCGGGCAACCCCGTCAAGGTCTACGGCACCAACACGGTCGTCGCCGTCACCATCAAATCGGTGACGTTCCCGAACAACCGCACCGCGCTCGCGCGCTTCTCCACCGAGGAGAAGTCGTCGACCAACATCATCACCCGCAACTGGGTCTCGCTGGTGCGCTTTCGCTACACATCCGCGCCGATGCGCAATGAGTGGCGCTTCGACAATCCTCTCGGCTTTCAGGTGTTGGAATATCGCCGCGATCAGGAAACGGCGCCATCGCCCGGAACTGTGGGTGCGCAGCAATGAGGAAGCGTTGTGTCGTCGTCGGTCTGATCTTCTGCATCACGGCGAGCGCGGCGCACGCGGAAGCGCTTCCGCGTCCTGGTCGCACCGATTCCCGCGTCCGGGATGTCGTCTACAGCAGGGACAACGTCACCGCGATCGACGCCAGCTACGGCACCTCGACGATGATCGAGCTGCAGCCGGACGAGAAAATCGAAACGTTGGCACTCGGCGACTCGATTGCCTGGAAGGTCGAACCGAACCGCAAGGGCGACATCATCTTCGTCAAGCCGGTCGACAAGAACGCGATATCGAACCTCAACGTCGTCACCGACAAGCGCATCTACTCGTTCCTGCTGCGGTCGAATACGCGGCCGCCCGGTGGACAGATCTACGCTGTGCGGTTCCGGTTTCCGGATGATGAAGCGAGCGCGAAGCTGTTAGCCGAAGCCAAAGAGCGCGCCGCCAATCCGAACCTCAAGGATCTGAATATCGCCAACGCCAACAGCGACTATGGCTACAAGGGCTCGTCGGTGAACAAGCCAGTCGCCGTGTTCGATGACGGGGCCAAGACCTGGTTCCGCTTCGAGAGCGAGACGCCAACGATCTACATCGTCGACGCCGACCGCAACGAAAGCCTCGTCAATTTCCGGACCGAGGGGCCTTACGTGATCGTTGACAAGGTGTCGCCGCAATGGACGCTGCGCAACGGCCAGGAGTCGACCTGCATCTTCAACCGCCGTCTGACCAACCTGCATGAGCCGAACGGGCTCGAACCCTATGCGCCGCAGCGCGTGGGAGCGGCCACGAATCTGGGAGGTTGACCAGCCATGCCGAGCGCCGACGACTATCGCTCGTTCGAACTCGAGGCCGCGGCCGCGACGTCCGTTGCGCGTGGGCGCACCGCGCTCGGCAGTTTCCTGAAATTCGGCGTGCCAATCGGCGCGCTTATTGTCGCTGCCTGGATGATCTACGGCTCGGTCGTGCGGCGTTCACCTACCCTGACGACGCCGGACAAGGAGGAGTTCACGACGACACAGTTTCCGGCGCCGTCGCTTTCGACCCCTCGCGTGCAAACCAACCAGGGCACCATCGTCATCCCGCAGGCCCCGGCCGAACCCGCCCCACCACCTCCTCCGGTCGCGCCGCCGCTTGCGTTGCCGGCACCGCCTCCGCCTGAAGCACCGCTGGCTGGCGCACCGCCGAATGACGACGAAGCCCGCCGTCTGGCGGAGCTCGAGCGTCAGCGCCAGGAGGAAGAGCGACGAAAATGGGAGCGCCTGCGGGCTCCGCAGGTCATTGCCGACAACGCCGCAGCATCGGCGAGCACCGCAAACCCGGACGATGGCACCAAAGCCGCCGCAGGTCCGGAGGACGATCCCAATCGTCGCTTCCTGTCGTCCGTTTCCGCGGCTGGCGTCGAGGTGTCGCGCGCCACCAAGAACAACCGGATCGACGCGCTGGTTGCGCAGGGAACGATGATTCGCGGTGTGTTGGAAACGGCCGTTCAGAGCGACCTGCCGGGCATGGTACGCGCGGTCGTCACGGAGAATGTCTGGTCATTCGATGGAAGGCGGGTGTTGATCCCGGCGGGGAGCCGCCTTGTCGGTGAATATAAGTCAGGCATCGCCCAGGGACAGACCCGCGTCTTCGTGGTCTGGACGCGGATGCTGCGGTCGGACGGTGTTTCCGTTCAGCTCGGCTCGAACGGTACGGACGACCTTGGGCGGGCCGGCAATGCCGGCTTCGTCGACAATCATTATCTGGAGCGGTTCGGCTCCGCCATCATGCTGTCGATCGTCGGTGGCGCCGCGCAATTCCTCAGCGCCTACGGTCAGAACACCAACAACACCGGCAACGGCTCTATCATCACGACGACGGATCCGGTGACAGGAATCGTGACGCAGACGCAGACGGGGGTGAACCAGAATCAGTTGAGCCTGCAGGCTCGGGAGATCGCGGCGCAAAACGTGTCGCAGACCCTCACCAACATTGCGCAGGAGGCGCTCAGAAACTCGATCAACATCCCACCCACGATCTACCTCGACCAGGGCACGCGGATCATCGTGTTCGTACGGCGCGACCTCGACTTTTCGGCGCTCTATCCGGACCCGGTCAAGGAAGCCTTGAGGGAGCTGAAGCGTGAACGTGCTGGCGCGAAGTCTGACGGTCTTCATTGACCGCGCACTCGATCCGATCCGCACCTGGCTCGATGACGACCAGGTCGTCGAGATTTGCGCCAACGGTCCGGGCGAGGTCTGGGTCGAGCGCTTCGGCCAGGCCGCGATGGAGCGCCACGAGGTGCCGAGCCTGACGGAGCACGCCATCCGGCACCTCGCCGAGCGGGTCGCCGGACATTCGGGCCAGAGCGTCAACGAGGAGCATCCGTTGCTGTCGGCGGCGCTCCCGACCGGGGAGCGCTTTCAAGGCGTGATGCCGCCGGCGACGACAGCGGGAGGCGCGTTCGCGATCCGCAAGCAGGTCATCAAGGAAATGCGGCTCGACGACTACCGCAAGCTGGGTTCGTTCGAGAAGGTGACGACGGCGGGGGAGGGCACGCTATCGGAAACCGACCGACAGCTCTGCGAGCATCTCGACGCCGGCCGCATCGAGGACTTTATTCGGCTCGCCGTGGTCAGCCGTTATTCGATTCTCCTGTCGGGCGGGACGAGTTCCGGCAAGACAACGTTCCTCAATGCCATCCTGAAGGAGGTGCCGATTGAGGAGCGCATCATCACCATCGAAGATACCCGGGAAGTTAAACCGATCCAGAAGAACCACCTGCCGCT
>JAESGJ010000379.1_pt1 | contig 31593 bp, 33 predicted proteins | sample 9266241 | NCBI WGS metagenome assembly JAESGJ01 (sample SAMN14514841, study PRJNA621669) | algae metagenome | isolation source: Brasilonema octagenarum HA4186-MV1 and co-occurring heterotrophs from wet... | place: USA: Manoa Valley, Hawaii | collected 2009-07-20 | reverse complement strand
CCGGAGATCTGCTGGCTGATCTCGCCGGTCGCTTTCGCGGTCTGCTCGGCCAGCGTCTTCACTTCGGCCGCGACGACCGCGAAGCCTCGACCGGCTTCGCCGGCACGCGCCGCCTCGATCGTGGCATTCAGCGCCAAGAGGTTGGTCTGGCCGGCAATGGTGTTGATCAGCTCGACGACGTCGCCGATCCGGGTCGCCGCGACCGAGAGCTCGCTGACGCGTTCGGTCGTGGTGCGGGCCTGGGCGACGGCTTCACCCGCCATCCGCGCGGATTCCTGCACCTGCCGGCTGATCTCATTGACTGACGAGGACAACTCTTCGGTGGCGGTCGCGACCGACTGCACATTGCCGGTGGCTTCGCCCGAGGCGACGGCGACGACCGAGGTCAGCTCCTGCGCGCGCTGCGCCGTGGTGGCAAGCGTCGAGGACGATGCTTCGAGCTCGGTGGACGCCGAGCCCACCGTCTCGATGATTTCGCCGACCGCGCGTTCAAAGCCGTCGGCAAGGTTGACCATGTCGCGGCGGCGCTGCTCGGCAGCCTGCTTCTCGACCTCGAGCTGCGCAGCCTTGAGGCGCTCGACTTCGAGCGCATTGGTCTTGAAGACTTCGACCGTCCTGGCCATGTCGCCGATCTCGTCGTGCCGGTCCTTCTCGGACACCTCGGTCTTGAGATCGTTGCGGGCAAGCCCCTCCATGGCGAGCTTGAGCCGGGCAATCGGCTGCGACATCGCCTTGAGGCCGATGAACAGCGCGATCGCCATGCCCAGGATCAGGCCGCCGGCGCTGACGCCGACCACGGTCCAGGTCGCGGCGCGCGTATCGCGATTGATGACCTCTTTGCGCTTGGCGACGGCCTGACCGGTTTCGGTGGTGAATTGGGCAATGCGTGCGAGGGCCGCATCGAGCAGCGGATCGCACTCCTTGTGCGCCCGGTCGGCGGCCTTGGCATTTTCTTCCGTGCTGCTGGCCTGCGATCCCGCCTTCAGCACCGGGTCGCAACCCGCGAACGCTCCCGTCAGCTGGTCACCGATGCTCTTGATCTGATTGGCGCGCTGCGGATCGTCTCGCTCCGCCGCGTCCAGGTATTGACGAATCTCGTCGCGGTTCTGGTTCGCGGTCTTCAGCCGGGCGGCATTGCCGGCCTCGGTTGCCTCGGTGAGGACGGCATAGAGCGCGGCATGGTAAGTCTCCGCACGGCGCTGAGCGCGCGCGAGGTTGAGCGCGGAGGATTGCGCGGCGGCGAGTTCGCCGAAGCTGTCGACGGTTGCGGCAAGTTCGCGCGCGCCGAAGCCCGCGACGGCGATCATCGCGCAGCCCATCACCGCCACGATCAGCGCCACTTTCCAGACGATCTTCAGATTGTTCAAAAAGCTCATGTCCGCCGCTCACCAATGTTCTGCCGGGCATAAACCCAGCACCGTGCATCAAAACCTGCGGTTGTTAAAATTTAATGCAATTTGAGGGCGTCCTCTTACGGAAAATAAACCCCTCTGCGCTCCGGCGTAAGCTTCGCGTAAGCTTGAGCCCGTTTTCGCGGCACCCGGGATCTCTCCAACAGCGGAACCGCGCCCGGGCGTTTTGCGTTGTCGGCCCATGCGGATCAGAGAAGAAAACCGGAATATGTTCTTGCTGGCGACGGTGACGCTGTGTTGCGGCGCTGTGGCGGGCACGTTGGCGCTGCTGGAGCCTGCCTTCGGACCCCAGTCCGAACGGCTGGTCGCTGAGCGGGCGACGACCGAGATGCCCCGGACGTCGGATCTCACGCCGGTTCGGGTAATCGGCGCCCCCTTCGAGCCGAACGTCAATCCACGACAGCGATAACGCTTACTTCGGCGACGCCTGCGCGCTCTCTGCGGGCCGGTCCTGCGCACGTGCCAAACCCTCCACGAACGCGATGACCTCCGCCCGCTTGTCGGGCGGCAGCGACAGGAACGCGCGGATGAGCCTTAGGCCCTCCACCGCGTTCGACCGTTCTGTACCGGAGTTCATCCGCCCTATGTCGGATGACCGGGAAAAATATGCAATCCCTTTGCGAACTTGCTTGATTTGACGCAGCCGCTTTGCTGGAATGCGGCGGCTGAGGTGGATCATGAAATGGATCGCGGAACGCGACGCTCTGATCGCGCAGACAATGGCCTTTGTCCAATCGGTGACCGGCAGGAAGGATCATGTCCTTCAACCGGGCACGAGCACGGCTGCCCAAAGCGTCCCAGCCGATGACGTCGCCGTGCAGGCTTGCGCTGTCGAGACCACGCGGACGCAAGCCCCGCTGCCGCCCCCGCCCGCCCCCCTGCCGGCGCCGCGCGCGGGCGGGGACTTCCGGAACGAGATGCAGGCCCGCATCGCCAGTTTCCGCAGGCATCAAGAGCGGTTCGAGCGCGAGCGCGAGGAATATTGCGCCGAAACCCTGTCCAGATTGCGCGCCGCCATTCGCGACGGCTCCCGCCCATCGGTGCGAAAGTAAGGCCGCCCCCTCAAGGCCTTAGATCCAGGACCACACCAGCCAAAGATTGGCCGCGCAGGCGCCGACCAGCGCCAAAGTCAGCGGCAGAAGCATGTGCCCACAAGAGGTGTTCAGGTCGCTCGTCATGGCCGGGAACATCCGCTGATTCCGCCAAACGAGTCCCAGGGATTCTTTTTTCCGGGATTCAGGACTCGTTAAGGACTCAGAACCTCTGCGCTCCGATCACGGGGCCGTGATCGGAAGCCTCCCGGAACCGCTTGGCCCGTCAGGTCGTTAACGCGCTTTCCGGGAGCGGGAAGAATGCCCTACGCCTTGTTCTGCAACGACGCCCAGATCAGCAAAGCCTATCCGAGCGAATCCGACGTCTGGAAGCTGGCGCATCGGAGCGGGCTGGTCGTGGATGTCAGCGCCGACGAGGACCGTCCCGGGCCGCGCCGGGTGCTCGACAACGATTACGAGATCAAGCCCTGCCGGGCCGCCGAGGGAGAGGACCCTGCCAGGAACAAAGCCGAGGCCGACCGCCAGTCGAAGATGGAGCTCGAGCTGAATTCGTGACGGCCGGTGGCAGAAGCCGCCAAGCGCTCAGGGCGTCGCCGCGGCCAATGAAGCCTGCTCACCCGGCATGGGTACGCAGGCCTTGCGGCGATGCAGCCCCCGGATCGCTCCGGTCACCTTCAGCACCTTGCCCGACGGGCAGGACGCATCCTTGACGAAAGCCACCTCGTAAGGTGCCAGCATCAGAGGCTCGGATTTGAGGATTGTCTGTGCAGAGCACGGCAGGCCAAAGAGGCAAGATAACGCCACTGCCGACACCAAGATACGCATGTCCGTCGTCCCACCAGCCCGGTAATTCTCATATAACGCTTTCCGGAGCGCCAGTTCCGTAAGCGGCAAAAATTATTTTTGCTTTACCCAAGTCCCATGACGCGCGTGAGAAGTCGCGCGCCGGAATAATTCCTGCAAATGACGCGCCAGATGGTTCACACGAAGGAAATATTGAGCCGGCAAGCCAAGGTCTGACAAACGAAAGGCCGGCGCGAAGCCGGCCTTTGTCAGAGCGCTGGCACGGGTGGTGGATCAGTAGCGCGAGGCTGCCGGTCCGCCCCAGCCGAAACGGTAGTTCACACCGACCTTGACGGTATGCTCGTCCTCCCGACCGCGAACGCCGACGATGTCGGCCGGGCCGGAGGTGAAGGTGGTGCTGCCGAAGTTATAGTATTGGTACTCGGCCTTGGCCGACCAATTCGGCGCGAACATGTATTCGAGACCAGCACCGACGGTGTAGCCGTCTTTGCTATTGCCGGTGGTGGTGAAGCCCTGCGGCACGCCGGCGATGTTGACCCCGAGGCCGCCATTGCGCCAAGCGTAACCGCCCTTGGCGTAGAGCAGCGCCGGACCCCAGGTGTAGCCGAGGCGACCGGTCACCGACCCGAGCTGGTCGGTATTGGAAGTTACCTGCGTGCCCAGCGGGAACGTGACACCGTTGTTGCTGGTCGGCAGCCAGGAATACTGGGCCTCGATACCCAACACCCAGTTGGGTGCGAACTGATAGTCGAAGCCGCCCTGCACGCCGCCAAGGAAGCGGGCGTCACTGGACTGGAAGCTGCTGTCGCCGGCAAACGCGCCACCGACATGGCCGCCGATGTAGAAGCCGGTCCAGTTGTAGATTACCTGCGGCTGCGTGTAGGCCGGAGCCTTGGTATAGGTACGCGCTTGCATGTCCGCGGCTGCGGCCGGCGCCGCCAATGCGAGCAGAGCGGCTGCACCCAGCAAAATCGATTTCATTGTCATCCCCGTTCTTTCATTTACGACACTCAGGAAACAACGTGGCGTGAATTGGGTTGCTTCGCGGCGATGCCGGAACGTTGATCGTTCGTAACTGTGACGGAGGGGCAACAACGCGATTTTGTTCCCCCGGATTGCCTTGTACAGGCGGTTTTTATCGCCTGCGCAAATCCAGCCGTAACAATTTGTCGCGCGGTCAGTCCGCCCCGTTCAAAGTTCTCCAAAATGTGATCCACGGGCCTGGCAGCCCCGGTCTAGCACCCAGCGATGAAAACGCGCTTTGCGCTACCGCGTCATCTTTTCGAGTTCCGGAAAGGGTACGTAAACCGCGCCGGCGCAGAGGTCGCTTGTCCGGTCGACGACGCGGTCCGCCCGTCCGTTCACGAAGATCACAGCGCGCTCCCGCATGGCCTTATAGCTGCCGTCGCTCTCGCGCGGGGTGAAGTGGAGACAGCTCACATAGAACTGCCGGCCGCCGACCTCGCGCTGGACCGGCTCGGCCATGCTGGCCTCGCGCACGCCGACCGGGTTGTTCAGATAGGTGCGCATCAGTGCCAGGATGTCGGTTCGGAAATTGTCGGGAAACGGCTGCGGCCCTCCGGCTTGCGGTCCACCGATGATGGTGGGACGGTCGCCGTCGCTGCCGAAACATGCCATGAGCGCCAGCGGCAACAGCAGGACCGATGCCAAGCTCACCGCACGTTTCGCCAATCGCCCCACAGGTCCCGCTCCGCTCGAACAGACTCGGGGGACGTTCTAGCCGCAAGGTCGCGCAAAGGGAATTCGGGCCTGCCGGCAGGCCTTGCTTCACGCACCGCGGCCGGCGCCTGCGCGTTCGCACGGACGCCGGCCGGGCCTGAAATCCTCCCCCGGCGGCGGGCAATGGATGCCGCCGCGTAAGGACCAACCGTCAGCTGCGCTTCTCGGTGGCCAGCGGCTTGGTCGCGTCAGGCTGCGCCTTCAGCTTCTTCGCCGACAGATGCTTGTGGTGGTGGCGATGGGTGCGCACGGCCTTGTGCTCGTCGGCCGTAACCGCGGCGTTGGCATTCATCGCCTTCGACTTGGTGTCGACCTTGGCGTCCGCCTTGACGTCGGCGGGCTTGATGGCGGTGTCCGGCTTCGCGGCGGTGGTCGAGGCCTTGGTCTGACTCTGGTCGGCCTTGATCACCGGGGCCGTGGTGGTTTTGCCGGCCTCGGCAGCGAAGGCCGGGGCTGAGATCACGGAAGCGGCGAGCAAGGCTGCGGAAATGGTCTTCAACATGGCAGGTCTCCTCTTGGAAGGATCTCGAGGCGGCGCCCTCTCGCCGCCCCTTCGATCATGGGTGGGAGCCTAGGGGCGGCGCGCTGAACCCGGTCTGAAGCCCCTTGCAGGCTCCCGTTCATCTGGATGACGAGTTTGTCATCCACGCCGGGGCGAATAGATCGTGCGAAGCCGGAATGTTTTCGCCAGACGGGTGTTCCGGTCTTCGGGCAATCGTGTAGGATCGCCACGTTCCATACGGGAGAATTCAGATGCGCAAACTCTCAATGCTTGTCTTGCCGGGATTGGTCGCCATGTCGCTGGCGGCCGCACCGGTGCTGTCCAGCGCCTATGCCGCCGGCAGTGACGAGCCTTCGTCGCCGCCGAAGTCCGACTCCTCGTCCAAGAAGGGCAAGAAGAAGAGCTCTTCCGTCAGCGATCCCAAATTTCTCGCCGCCTATCGCACAGCCTACACTGCGATCTACGACAACCACGACTACAGCGGCGCGATCGGTCAGTTGAAGTCGCTCAAGCGCGACGACGTCGCCGACGTCGCCAATCTGATCGGCTACTCCTATCGCAAACTCGGCGACTACCAGTCGTCGAAGGTCTATTACGAGCTGGCGCTGAAGGACGATCCAAACCACGTCCGCACCTGGCAGTATTATGGCCTCTGGCAGCTCGAGCAGGGCAACCGCGAACAGGCGCAGTACCATCTGAACAAGATCGCCTCGCTCGCCGGCACCGACAGCTCCGAGTATCGCTCGCTTGCCACGGCGCTCGACAAGCCGACCGGCGCGACGCTCGTCTACTGAGACGATCGCATCCTCAAACCCCGCCAACGGGCACAACCTTTCGGTTGTGCCCGTTCGGCTTTCTCGGTTAGCGTTGCACATCGATTTTCCCAGCAAATTGGTGTGCAATGGACCCGTGGCTGCGATCCGCGATCGACTACATCGGCTCATGGATCGAATTCCAACTGACGACGATCCAGCAGCCAGGCGTGATCGTCGCTTTCGCCCATCGCGGCGAGATCGTCGCCGAGCATGCGTTCGGCCTCGCCAATCTCGACACCGGTGAGAAGCTCACTCCGCGCCATCGCTTCCGCATCGCCTCTCATTCAAAGAGCTTCACCTCGGCCGGCATCATGAAGCTGCGCGAGCAGCGCAAGCTCCGGCTCGACGACGCGATCGGCCAACATGTCGGTGGCCTCGATCCGCGCGTCGCCGAGACGACAATTTCGCAGGTGCTGTCGCACAGCGCCGGGCTGACACGCGACGGCGTAGATTCCGGCCAGTTCATCGACCGCCGTCCCTATCTCGACGCGCCGGAGCTGCTCGCGGAATTGAAGCTGCCGACCGCGATCGAGCCCGGCACCCGCTTCAAATATTCCAATCATGGCTTCGGCCTGCTCGGCCTCGTCATCGAAGCCGTAACGAAAGAACCCTACCCGGCCTGGATCAAGCGCGAGATCATCGAGGCCGCCGGCCTGCGCGAGACCGCGCCGGATGCGCCGCTTTCCAAGGGCACGCCGTTCGCGCGCGGCCACACGCGAAAACTGCCGCTCGGCGTGCGCTGCGTGATCCCCGGCGACAATCCCACGCAGGCGATGGCATCAGCCACCGGCTTCGCCGCCACGGCCGGCGACACTGCGCGCTTCTTCGGCCAGCTTGCGCCCAATGCGAAGAGGAGCGTTCTCTCTGTCGCCAGCCGCCGCGAAATGACGCGGCATCACTGGCGTATCCCGCAGAACATCGAGGCCTATTACGGCCTGGGCGTCAACGCCGGCAAGACCGATGGATGGGACTGGTTCGGCCATAGCGGCGGCTTCCAGGGCTACATCTCCCGGACCTGCGCCATTCCGGCTTGCGAGCTCACGATCAGCATCCTCAGCAACTCCATCGACGGTGGGGCGCCGTTCTGGATGGACGGCGCGATGCAGATCCTGCGCGTGTTCAAGACGCGCGGCGCGGCCGACCGCCGCCTGCGCGACTGGAGCGGCCGCTGGTGGACGATCTGGGGGGCGACCGACCTCGTGCCCGCGGGCAACCGCGTGCTCGTCGCCAATCCGCAATTCATCAATCCGTTCATGGATGCTGCCGAGATCGAGGTCACCGGCCGCGATACCGGCAAGCTGGCCTGGGCTGCCGGCTATTCCAGCCATGGCGAGCCGGTGCGCCGGATCCGCGACAAGCGCGGCAAGGTCAGCGACGTCTGGATCGCCGGCGCCAATGTGAAGCCCGCGAGCGTCGTCGCGAAGGAGATCGCGCGTCGATACAAGCCGCGCAAACGGAGGCCTGTTTGATTGGAGCACGATCTCCGCGCTAACGCGCTCCGCGGTTGTCGCGAGGAAAAACCGCTACGCCTTTTCCCGGATCACGCTCTACTCCCTGATGAGTGACTCGACCTCGCTGCGAAACGCCTGCCGCGAGGAGCCCTGCGAATAAAACATGTGGCCGCCGGGATAGACGACGAACTTCACGCGCTGGGTCGCGAAGGCCGGCATCTGGTCGAGCACCCGCTTCGTGCCGAAATAGGGCGTTGCAAGGTCGAACAGACCGTGCCCGACCAGCACGTTCAGCTTGGCATCGGTGGCGAGGATCTGGCGCAGATCGGACACCGATTGCGGCGGGTTGATGCCACGGCCGAAATCCCAGTGACCTTCCACGGCGCCGTTGAGAACTTCATAGGAGCCGTCGGGCCGCCAGTTGAGCTTGCGCGTGAGCACGTCGACCGCAGCGCTGGTCAACGGCGCCTGCAGCGCATCGCCCGAGGGGTCGCCAAATCGTGAGCTGCTCGAATCCGGATAGGGATCGAAGCCGCGCACGGAGGCATCGTAACGTCCCGTCACCTTGCCGTTCTTGCGGTCGAATTCGCGGCGGAATTCGCCGACGTCGAAACGGCCGGCGAGCCTGTGGCTCACTGCCGGGTCGATGCCGGTAAGCGCGGCGACCTTGTCGGCAAGCCGATTGGTCGCCTCCTTGTCCGCCTCGCCCTTGACGAGGTCGGCCAGGAATTCGCCGCGCGCATACGCCTCGACGTCGGCCAGGTCGGCACGCTTGACGGGTCCTTTGGCTTCGCGCGCCACCGCCACATAGCTCGGCAAGGTCGCGACATATTGCAGGAGGCTGGTGCCGGTGAACTCGCGGAAATCCAGCAGCGGCGACACCAGGATCAGGCCCTTGATGCCGACGCCGTGCTGGATCTGCAACTGGCGCACCACCTTCGGCCCGCGAATGCCGCCATAGCTCTCGCCCGCGACGTATTTCGGCGAGGTCAGCCGGTCGTGCTTCTCGAGCCAGCGGCGGATCACCAGCGCGATGGTGTTGGCGTCGCCATCGACGGAGTAGAACGATTTTCGCGCGTCCTCGCCGCTCGCGATGAAGCGGCTGTAGCCGGTGCTGACGGGATCGATGAAAACGAGATCGGTGAAATCGAGCCAGGTCTCCGCGTTCGGCTTCACCTCGGGCGAGGCTGACGGCGACAGCCCTTCGCCGTCGAGCGGCAGTCGCCACGGACCGGCCGCCCCGAACTGGAGCCAAGCCGAGGAGGCGCCGGGCCCGCCGTTGAACAGGAACGTGACCGGGCGCGTGGCGCGATCGGCGCCGTCGAGCTGGTAGGACGTATAAGCGATGTCGGCCAGCGGCTCGCCCTTGCCGTCGAACACGCGGATGGAGCCGGCCGTCGCGGTGAAGTTGAGGCTGCGGCCGGGAAGATCGAGCGTCTGCTTCGTGGTTGAATCCGGCGGGAGACGGTGCGGCTCGGCCGCCGACGGCGAAGCCTGCGTCGCGCTTTGAGCGCTGCCCGCGCGCCCGCCCTTCTGTGCCGCCGGCGATGCCGCCTCGGGGCGAGGCTGCGGCGCATCTTCCGCGCGCGCAACGCTCGTGAGCGCCATCGCGAACACGGCCAGCACCAGTCCGGTTCGTCGCAGCGTCGGCAAGATCGTGAGCATGATCGTTCTCCCTGCCCCGCTGTCACAGCCGGCGCGCATCGAAGCTAGCGAGGAATTGCGACGGTTTGCGGGATTATCGGTCCGATGTCGCCCGGACAGGCTCAAATCAACCCGTTTTGTTCTCCAGGTCAACAATCAGCCGTTTGCCCTGAGTGCCGGTCATCCTCGACAATGCAGGCCCACCTCGTATAGACGAGCCCGGCGGAACTTCCTCCAGCGAGCGGCCTTGCCCACAAGCCATGACCAAGCCCAAGCGATATGACCGCATCGCCTTCGTCGCCAGCCCGAGCAGCGAGGCGCAGGCCGCCTTCGGCCAGCTCACCAGGGACTATGGCAATTGCGACCCGCAGGAGGCCGACATCGTGGTCGCGCTGGGCGGCGACGGACTGATGCTGCAAACGCTGCACCAGAACATGCGCACGGGAAAGCCGATCTACGGCATGCATCGCGGCACCGTCGGCTTCCTGATGAACGAATACTCGCCGCACGATCTGCGCACGCGGCTCGAGACGGCGCATGAAACCGAGATCAACCCGCTCCTGATGCGGGCGACCGACGTCAACGACCGTGTCCACCTGCATCACGCCATCAACGAGGTCTACCTGTTCCGGCAGACCTCGCAGGCCGCGCACCTGCGGATCCTGATCGACGAGCGCGAGCGCATGCCCGAGCTGATCGCCGACGGCATTATTGTGGCAACGCCCGCCGGCTCGACGGCCTACAATCTGTCGGCGCAGGGCCCGATCCTGCCGATCAACGCCGCCCTTCTGGCGCTGACTCCGATCAGCGCATTCCGGCCGCGGCGCTGGCGCGGCGCCCTGCTACCCAACACCGCCTATGTCGTGATCGAGGTGCTGGAGGACGACAAGCGCCCGGTGGCGGCCGTCGCCGACCATGAGGAGGTACGCAGGGTCCGGCGAGTCGAGATCCTCTCCGACAAGAGCATCTCAATGCGCATGCTGTTCGATCCCGGCCATAGCCTGGAAGAGCGGATCCTGCGCGAGCAGTTCGGTTACTGAAACCGCCGTCCCGCCGGCCGCCGCAGCTTCGGTCGCAACCCTTCATTAACCCCCGCCGCGATATGGTTAACGAAACTTGACCGCTTCGGCCCGGGCTCAATGTTCCGCATCGACTTCAACAAGCTGCGCTTCCTCGTCTGCGACGACAATCCGCACATGCGCCGCATCCTGCGCACGCTGCTGCATTCGTTCGGCGCGCGCGAGGTCTATGAGGCCGAGGACGGCGCCACCGCGCTCGAAATGTACAGCCATTACGTCCCCGACATCGTCATCACCGACTGGGCCATGCCGATCTTCGACGGCCTCGAACTGGCGCAGATGATCCGGCAGCCGGAATCCAAGGGCAACCCTTACGCGCCGATCATTATGCTGACCGGCCATTCCGAGAAGCGCCGCGTCACCGTGGCGCGCGATGCCGGCGTGACCGAATTTCTGGCCAAGCCGATCTCGGCCAAGGGGCTCTATCAGCGCATCCTCAACGTGGTCGCCAATCCCCGCCCCTTCATCAAGACCAAGACCTATTTCGGTCCGGACCGGCGCCGCAACACCAATACCGCCTATATGGGCCCCGAGCGCCGCGTCGGCGAAAAGCACGAGGTGCTGCAGCAGCCCTCGCTGCTCGACAAGGCCCGCTCCAGCATCTAGCGCGACGTCTTTAGACAAGGCAGCATCATGGCGAAGAACAGCGCAAAGGACATCGAGGTCACGGCCTTCGCCACGCATCAGGTCATCACGCAGCCGAACCCGCTGCGGAAGGTGCTGCGCCGGGTCGACGAAAAGGACACGGACGATCCGGTCGCCCGCGCCGAGCAGGCGCTCGCCAGCCTCTCCGGCGAATTCAAGGAGTGGATGACGACGGAGGTCAACCGCCTGTCGGCCGCCTATGCCGCCATCCGCAACGGCGGCTTCACCAGGGAGCGGCGCGACGAGCTATTCCACGCGGCCCACGACATCAAGGGCGACGCCGTGACATTCGGCTATCCGGCCGCGGCGGGAATTGCCGAAAGCCTGTGCCGTGTCATCGAGCACGCGCCCAATCTTGAAAAAGTCCCGGCCGAGCTGTTCACGCACCACATCAACGCCATCCTGGCGATCCTGCACGAGAACACCAAACTCGACAGCATCAGCGTCTCCGCCGAGCTCAGCCGCCGCCTGCGCAAGGTCGCCGACGACTATCTCGCCGACGTCAACCGCGACCGCCCCGAGCATCTCGAGGTAATCCTGGCGCCGAGCATCGCGCCGGCTGAGTAAGGCACGGCTCTTTCCGTTCGTCATTGCGAGCGCAGCGAAGCAATCCAGAATCCCTCCACGGGAAAAGTCTGTATTGCTTCGCTGCGCTCGCAATGACGGTATTTGCAGATCCTGCTACGCGGCAATCAGATCGTCATACACGGGATCGAGCGACTCCTCCGCGACCAGCTCGTCGCAGAACAGCCGCGCCTCCTCGCGCGCGGATTCCGTGGCGAAGCGGCGCAGCAGGACCATCAGCGGCTCGGTGGCCCCGCGGTCGGTCTGGCAATGGGTGAGCACGCGCTCGACCATGCGCCGGCGCAGTCGCACCGCGCCGTCGTCGCTGTCGACGAAGCCCTGCTCGTGGCACGCGTCGAGCGCGACCTGGAACGCCGCGAATGTCGCCTCGGGCAGCCCGGCACGGCGGAGCAAAGCGTGCAGGCTGTTGCCGCCGCGGTCGTGCAGCAGCGCCGAGACGCGCGCCAGCGGCAGGTCGGCGAGCTCGGACAGCGCCGCGTCGAACAAATCGAGATTGCTGGACAGCAGCGCGCGCAGGATCAGGCCGGCGGTGAGCTGGCCGGTGATGCGCAGGTGCCGCACCAGGCCCTGCATGTCCTCGCCGCGCGAACGCGCCGCGATATTCATGGTGGAGCGATCGCGCGCCTCGAGCGCGATGCGTTCGGCGCGGTCGGCGCTGAGCCAGTTTCGCGCCACGACGAATTGCGCCAGCGTCTCCGAGAGTTTCGCCACCAGCGCGGCGCGGGTGGCGGCCGGCAGATCGTCCAGCACCAGCATCGCCTCGCGGATCGCGGCGAGATGGCCGTGACGCTCGACGATGCGGTGCCATGAGAACGGCGCGAGTTCTGCGTGAGAATTCTCGATCAGCTCCAGCGCGGCGGCCGCGCAGCCGACTTCGGCAATGGCGGCGCAGACCGAGACGGGCAGCGCGATGCGGCGGGCAACCGCGCATTGCACCTCGTCATTGCCGGTCGCGACGATGTCGACGAGATCGGCATCGATCAGCAGCGGAGAATGTTCGAGCACGGGCAGTGCGACGGTCGGCTGGTCTGCCGACAGCGCCCGCACGATCGAGGCCGGCGCATCCGTGCTGCGCGCAAACGCCTCGGCCATCGCCTGCCGCACCAGCGGCGAGGGATCGTCGAGCAGCATCAGGAGCGCGCCTTCGGCGGCGATGCGATCGTCATGGGAAAGATCCGAGATCAGCCAGGCCCGGGCCAACGCCCGCGTGGCCTCGGCCCGCTCACCGGCGGGCGCGGTCCTGATCCAATTGATGAACTGCCGAACAATCATGCTGCTTCCGGCTTACACAACAAACGAAAATGGTGACGGCTCGTCACCTGCAACACAAAATAAACCACGACGCTTAACAAAGCGTTCACCATAACTGGCTGGTTTCGTTGAGGATTTGTTAAGGGCAGAATCTCGAGAGGCATTCGCGGCTAGGTCCCGGCCCTGCGCGGCAGCGTTTCACGCTGCAGCCCGTCCGGGACACGAGAGCGAGGATCAGCTCGAGAACGTGCCGCTGCGATCGCTGAACAGATCGAGCGGCTGCGGCGGCCGCACATCCGGCGTCGCGGATGCAACCGACGTGAGCGAGGCGTTGTTGCCCCACAATTTCTGCACCGTGGTCGAGACCGGCTGCGTGACATCACCGGGCTGATAGATCGAACGAAACACCGGCGTGGTCGGGGCATTGTCCGCCACCGTCGTCGGCGATGTCGCGCTCACGGGAGTTACCGCGCGTGTGTTCGGGAAGGTCTGGAGATAGGCGGCGTTGTCGATGACGGGCGCGGTGGGCTGCACGCCGCTCGCGCTCGCAACCTCGGTGGTCGACGGCGTGCCGCCATACATTGCCATCGCGCTGCGGGTCGTTTTCGAATTGGCCGCGCTGGCATAGCGCGCGTCCAGCACCGAATAGACTTCGGAGACGCTGCGGGCGCGGCCGTCCCTGGCGTAGAAGATCGAACGGTTGGCGGAGGCCGCATTGGGAAACAGCCGCGCGCCGACGGCCTGCGGATTGTCCTCGGCGTTGGCGATTAGTTTGGCGGCTCCTCCGACGCCCATGAAATGCGCCATGTAGAGTTCGCTGTCGCTCGGCCTGCGTCCAAGCAGGCCCGTCAGCTTGAAGCTGTTCGACTGCGTCAGCGCCGCGGCCATGCTGGAGGCGGCCTCGGGATCGTCGCGCAGCTTCATGATCGATCGCTTCATCGCGGGATCGTCGACGGCATAGCCGCCCGAAGTCGTCCTGGAGATCGCGTTGGCATAATTGCCGTAGCCGAGCTGGGGGCCCGCCTCCTTCACCGTACCAAGCCAGGTCTGGTCGATGAACTGATAGAGCCCGTGCGCGGATGACGTGGTGGCGCCGGCCGAGGGATCGAAATCCGATTCCATCTTGGCGGTGGTCAGCATGTACTGGAAGCTGACGCCTGAAACGTTGGAGGCCTGCTTGATCGCACCGGCGACGCGCGCCCGCGTCGGATCGAGAGGGGCAGTCTGCGTGGCACTGGAATTGTCGACCGACATGATGAAGTGCCCGCCCCGCGCGGCGTTGAGCAGCGCCGCAAATTCGGACGCCTATCGTCTCACCGTGGGACAGGTATGGTTAATGCGCGGTTAATTGTCCCCACACGAGCCGTTCCGAGGGGCACGAGCCGCGAGCCCCAGACTGACGGAAGCTATTTCTTATAAACGTCGCTGGGATCGAACAGCCGCGCTGCATCGGTGAAGACGAGCCTGGCACCGCCGCCCTCGGCCTCGACCTTGCGATAGAAGCACGACCTTCGCCCGGTGTGGCAGGCTGCGCCGGTTTGCTCGACGCGGATCCAGACCGCGTCCTGGTCGCAATCGGTGCGCAGCTCGACCACGCGCTGGGTTTGACCCGAGGTCTCACCTTTTCGCCACAAGGCATTGCGCGAACGGCTGAAGTACCAGGCTTCGCCGGTCGCGATCGTCTTGCGCAGCGCTTCGTCGTTCATGTGCGCGACCATGAGCACGTCACCGGTGGCAACGTCCGTCGCGACCACCGTCACGAGGCCGGCAGCATCGAATTTGGGGAGGAAGGCAAGGCCTTCCTCGATCTCGTGTGAATGAGCGGACACGACGAGCTCGCTTGAGATACTTGCGAGGTCAGCGCTGCATGCCTCGCACCATGGACAGGAAACGGGCCTGCTCCGCCGGGTTGTCGCGGAACATGCCGGTGAAGCGGCTGGTGAAGGTGGAGGCGCCGTGCTTGGCGACGCCGCGCACCGACATGCAGGTATGCTCGGCCTCGATCAGCACCGCCACGCCTCGCGGCTTGAGAACCTCGTCGATTGCAGCCGCGATCTGGGCCGTCAGATGCTCCTGGGTTTGGAGCCTGCGGGCGAAGATGTCCGTGAGGCGTGCGAGCTTGGACAGGCCGACGACGCGTTCCACCGGCGTATAGGCGATGTGCGCCTTGCCGTAGAACGGCATCATGTGATGCTCGCATTGCGAGGTGAATTCGATGTCGCGCACCAGGACGAAGTCGTCATAGCCGGCGGTCTCGCCGAAGGTGCGGTCGAGCACCTCGGCCGGGCATTGGTGATAGCCCTGGTAGAGTTCATCGAAGGCCTCGACGACGCGTCGCGGCGTGTCGAGCAGGCCCTCGCGCTCGGTGTTCTCGCCGATATAGGCGAGCAGCGTCTTTACCGCCGCTTCCGCCTCGGCGCGGGCGGGACGCGGCTGATCGGCGCGCACGGCGGCCGCGAGGAATTCGGCCGGGTCAAGCTCGGCCGGGCGGCTCTCGGGCTGCCGGTCGGAGGGCTTGTTGGGGCGGATGGCTTTGATGGTCGCGTCCATGTCGACTCCGTTCGACGGCCTTGCGGCCGGAGTGTCACCGGCAGACGGGGGCGGCAACGCCGCCGGACGCCTGTAGAGAACAGTTCGGCGAAAAAGGTCCTGGCGCTATAACGCGGGGTGCACCGATCTGGATCACCGCCGCCACATTGCTGGACTGTTTTTCCGCCAGTTCCGCTCCTATATAGGACCCTGGACGTCGCCCGCCAAGGCCGATCCGGCCGGACGTGGGTGTGGACGTGTTGGACTCCCTCACATGCTGAACGACATCTACAACAAGCGGATCATCGAACTGGCCGGCAATATTCCGCGGCTCGGACGGCTGCCGGACCCCGACGCCACCGCAACCGCCCACTCCAAGCTGTGCGGCTCGACCGTAAAGGTCGATCTGAAGATGGAAGGCGACAGGGTCACCGACTTTGCCCATGACGTGAAGGCCTGCGCGCTCGGACAAGCCTCTTCATCCATCATGGCAAGTCGCATCGTCGGCTCGACTGCGAGCGAACTCCGTGAGTTACGCGAAACTGTTCGCAAGATGCTGAAGGAGAACGGTGCGCCTCCCGAAGGCAAATGGGAGGAGATCAAGTTCCTCGAGCCGGTCCGCGACTACAAGGCGCGGCACGCTTCGACGCTGCTGACCTTCGATGCCGTGGTGGATGCCATTGGCCAGATCGAAGCCAAAGCAAAGACTGAGGGCAAGCAGCCGGCCGCGGCGCAGGGCTGAGGCCTGGTTCGCGCACGCGCGAACCTGGAATGATTGCCAGGGTTTGGATGCTTACTTCTGCGTCGCCGGGACCGGTGCGGCCACTCCGCCGGTCGGCACCACGGCTTCCGCCGTCTTGGTCGACTTGTCAGGCTGCGACTGCTCCGGCTCCGCCCCGAACCTCGCCTGCGTCTTCGGCGCGAGCCCCGCCATGGCCGGCGCAGAAATGTCCACATGCGGCAGCACGTCGGCAACGAGGTCGGTCGTCACGAGATTGGTGAGCTTCAGTTCGCCGGCATCCAGTTCGTGCAGGTCTTCCCAGGGCGGCACGCTGAGCGCGAGGGAAAGCAGGTCACCGGCACCGCCCATTTCAAAAGTGTATTTGGCGAGCCGGCCGATGTCGCGCTCCACGATCATCAGGTCCTGCGCGCTGTAGGTCGCCGCCTTGGCATCGTCGGCGCGATCGCCCATCCAGATCTGGTGCACGCGGACATGGGCCGCTTCCGGCACGTAACGCTTCTTGCCGGCCAGCAGCAGGAACACGCACATGGATTCGCAATAGGCCTCGGGCGCAACCGCCGGACGGGCCGACTGCCCGCCGCGCAGACTGACGCCGACCGTGGTCAGAAGTCCGAGATTGCGGAAACGCCGGCCGAGGGTGATTGCGTCGTTGACGGAACCGCCGCTGGAATCGAGCACCACGGTGGCGCCGCCGAGCTGGCGTCCGCGGGAAAATTCCTCGAAATCCTTCGGTGTGTCCGCGGTGATGATGCCGACAGCGCTGACCCAGCCGCGGCAGTTCGGCTCGCAGGCGATCCAGTTGAACTTCATCGGCAGCTTGCGCTCTTCGAGAGCAACACCAGCGCGGGCCGACGATCCGAACGTCGCAACGGCGCCAGCCAGTGCGACTCCACAGACGGCGGTTCCCACCAGCAACCAGCCGCGAAGATTGAGCGACGTCAGAACTTTCAAACTGGTCCCTTCCCCAAGCCCAAAGCACTAAGCCAAAGCCGATTCAGGCACGCCCCGTTTTACGTCCGATGAGTCTACACATGAACGTCACAAAAATGGTATCCGGGGGAATACAGATCGTCCATAGGTTCTTGCTGCACTGCGCCCCAAAAGCATGCAGAATATGGCGCGAAAACAACAGCTTACTGTTCCCTGCGTCGGAACCGTGCAATTCTGGCTCAACATCGCAGCACATCGCACATGAAGCATTCAGCCTGTGGGCACTGTTCCAGTTCGCTCGAAGGGGTGTCTCGGCTCCCGCGCAGATTCGGGCGTGCCTTGATCTGGCTCTACCGGCACACGCTGTCGCCCCTGGTCGGTTACAACTGCCGGCATCTGCCGACCTGCTCCGTCTATGGTGATGAGGCGATCGAGCGGTTCGGGCTCTGGGCCGGCGGCTGGATGACGCTCGCCCGCTTGCTGCGCTGCAATCCGTTCGGCACATCGGGCATCGACAATGTCCCGCTCACGGCACCGCCCGGCGCGCATTGGTATCTGCCATGGCGCTACGCCCGCTGGCGCGGCGTCAATGCATCCTGAGAGTGCTGCGGTGCTTTGCGCATCGGCGGCCTGACGGGAACCGCGAGCTTTCCTCCCGCGTTGTTTTGACGCTCCCCCGGGAGGACACAAAAATGCGCTGGAAAATCAGCCCTCAACTGCACGTCAGACATCTTCGTGTCAGGCCTGAAGCAACGCCCGCCTCAAAGCGGCAGCACGACCCCAGAACCATGGATCTGCTCGCGATCGTCGCCCTGCTGGCGCTCGTGCTGGGCTCCGGCTGGTACCTGGCGACGAGCCTTGCGACCGCGCCGGCTACGACGGCGTTCATCGTGCCGAGCCAGAGCGTGCACTGGTAATCAGCGATACCAGTAGAAGCGCCCGGGCGGCGGAATCGGCTCCGGCGGCCGCAGCCGCTTCGGGCGCGGCTGTTTCTGCGGCGGCTCTGCGCTGGAGGTCGCGTCCGCCGCGGGCGCGGTCTCGCTGCCCGGCACCCGCACCGACAGCAGCAAGTTGGATTCATGCATCCGCCAGCGATAGCCGACGCCGAAATCAATCGGCTGGGCGCGGGTGAACAACTCGGCATAGCGCTCCTGGTAGCGGCCGGGGAATTCGCCGATCGGCCCGAGATAGCGGCCAAACGGGAAGAACCGCCATTGCCGGGCGCCGTAGTTCGCAAGCGGAATGCCGGAATCGTCCTGAATGATGGTGGCGCTGTTGGCGAGCAGCCAGTCGCGGACAACCGCGAAGTCGCTCTTGTGCAGCAGATAGGATGCACTCTTGAGCAGGCTGTTGCCGGGCCCCAGGGTCTCGCAGAATTTCAAGAATCCGGTGTTGCGCGCGCCGGCATTGGAGAGGTCGGTCGAGAAATAATACAGCGTGCGCGCTTCGCCATCGGGGCCTGCGAAGGTGATGCGAACGCCGCGCACTGCATTACGCCCCGGATTGTCGTCGCCGACGTGCAAGCCTCCCTTGTCGTCGAGCGCGATCATCTCGACGTTGCGGATGGTCTTGCCGGAGCGCGCGAGGAAAACATAGAGAATCGGCAAGGTGCCGTTGACCTGGTTGGCGTGCAGGTCGACCTTCATCTGCTTGGTGATGAAGAAGGAAAAGCTCAGGATCGAGCCGAGCGAGCGCTCGACATTGTAGAGCGCGGCACCGACCGAACCGCGCGGCAGTCGGGTCAGATCGGGCACGGCGCCGACCGGCTCCAGCGCGCCGAGCACGTAGGTGCTGGCCTTGGTATAGAAGGTGTTGGCGTAAAGGAAATCGGGACCGCTGAACATGTAGAACATGGTCGGCCGGGGCGCCGCCAGATTGACGTCGGCCCAATTGCGGATCCTGGAAAGCTGGCGCTGTTCGAGCTGGGCAAAGGCCCCGTCGAAGAATTTTGCATGACGCTGCCAGCCCGGATCCTTCGTCAGCGGCAGCAGCGGCGAGTCCGCGGAAGGCTGCATGCCTGCGAGGAAGCGCGCGGTGTCATCGAAGCTGACCTCGGCGGCACGGGCGGACGAGACGGCCGCAGCCAGCAGGGCGAGAGCGACGGCCGCAGTTCTGAAGGGACGAAACATGTCTATGCGCGATCGTGTGAATTGCCAGCGGCGACCGGCCGCCTGCGGAAAACAGCATAAATCAACAGGCCGAACATCATGACAAGCATCCCCGACAGCGACTGCAGGGGACGCTCGGTCAACAGGTAGTACATCATGAACCCCGTCACGAGCAGGAAAAGCAGCGGCGTGAACGGGTATCCCCAGGCGCGATAGGGCCTGGGCAAATCGGGATCGGTGATGCGCAGCTTGATGACACCGGCGACCGTGAAAAACGAACAGAACAGCAGCGCGAACTGGATGAAGTCGAGCACCGCCTCGAAGCTGCGCGTGAACAGCAGCAAATTGGCGACCGCGAGCTGGAACAGGATGGCATAGGCGGGCGCACCGCTCGTCGATCGCTTCGAGAACACCCGCAAGGCCGGGATGTCCTCCCCCATCGTCATCATCACACGCGGACCGATCCACATCATCGCAGAGATCGAGGAGATCAGGCCGACGCAGATCATCGCACCGACGATGCGACCGCCGAGACTGCCGAAGATGGCGCTGCCGGCGACGCTGGCGACGTCGAGCTGGCCGGCGAGCGCACCGGCGGGCGTGGAGTAGAGGAACACCGCGTTCAGCGCGACATACAGGACGAGCACGATCAGCGTGCCAGCGAGCAATGCGCGCGGCAGATCCCGCTGCGGCATGTTCATCTCGCCGATGATGTAGGTCGCGGCATTCCAGCCCGAGAATGAATACATCACGAAGACGAGCCCGATCGCGAACGGCGCGCTGACGATGTGGGCGAGATCGCCCGGCTGCGGCGTGAATGCGATTGGCTGCGGCACGCCGATGACGAAGCCCGCGACCAGGAAAGCGACGATCAGGACCACCTTGATGATCGTCGCGATCAGTTGGAAGGTCGAGGAGTGCCTGACGCCGGTCAGTTGCACGAGCGAGACCAGCCACACCACGGCGATCGCGAGCGGGATCGGCGGCAGATCGGGCACGACCGATTTGGCGTATTCGCCGAATGCCATCGCGGCGAGCGCGACAGGTGCCGCGAAGCCGACCGTCGCCGACACCCAGCCTGCGAGAAAACCGAAGGCGGGATGGTAAGCGCGGCCGAGAAAATTGTACTCGCCGCTCGAGCGCGGAAACATCGCCCCGAGCTCGCTATAGGCGAACACGCCGCACAACGCGACGATGCCGCCCACGGTCCACAGCAGCAGGATCGAGAAGCCGGAGGGAATGTCCTTGACCTGGAAGCCGAGGCTGGTGAAGACGCCGACCCCGATCATGTCGGCCACGACGATGGCGGTCGCGACCAGAACCGAGACCCCGGTCCCGCTTCCAGTCAGCCGGTCAGTCCAGGGCGCCGTTCCCGCATCTGATGCCGTCATCGGGGTCCTCAGCTTCAGGCGCCTTGCCTCGCCGGTCATCGTGCAATTTCGCCCAGTCAATTCAAGCAGGGTTAACAAGTGTTAAATGAGGCGGCGAAACGGGGTATTCGGGCACCGCTTAGATGCGCTGGCGGGTGAAAAGGCGCGTCAGACCTCGGAAGTCCCGCTCCCCTTCCCCACAATCAGGACATGATTGCATGGTCCTTTTGAGCGTTCCGGATGTGGGGAAGTTTCTCCGGACACTTAACGTCGCCTAAACGCCACTCGGCTCATTTGAAGAAGCCGATGGATGTGACTTTGGGGTCATGGGTGGATGGTCGGGGCCGTTCCGAAACCGAGAGCTGACATGCGTGCTGACCGGACCACGTCCGGTGCGCGCGGTCGTGCGCTCCGGATTGGCCTGATCTCAGCCTTGGTGCCGCTGTCACTGACACTGGTTCAATGCGGCAAGGCGCCCAACCCGGCGGCGCTCGCGGCGAATTCGCAGGCCAATGTCCAGGGTGGCACCCAGGTCGTCGCCAAGACCAACACCCAAGTCGCGCGCGGCGACACGTTTGAGGATCGCTTCCCCGCTGCGCAATTCAGGGAGCGCTTCCCCTCGACGAGCGAGAGCTTCCTGCAGCGGCAGATGTCGGACGTCTCGCCCAAGCGCGCAGTGCAGCAACCGTTGCCGGAGCAAGCCCCCTACAAGGTCGCTTCGCTCGAGCCGCAGCTCCCCTACAAGCGTTCGCCCCGCGACGACCTGACGACCCTCGTCAGCATGAAGTCGTCGGCCTTTCCCTATTTCGGCACCAACCCCGCCTCCGACGCGCCCTTCCTCAACATCTCCAAGGGCGACCGCCGCGGCCATCGCAGCTATTCCGGTCGCGTGTTCTGGCAGGACGAGACTTACAATGACAGCCGTGTGCTGATGCACGTGCCCGAGCATTTCGACGTCCGCAAGCCGGGCGTGATTGTGGTGTTCTTCCACGGCAATGGCGCAACGCTGGAGCGCGACGTGCGCGATCGCCAGATGGTGCCGAAGCAGATCACCGATTCCGGCGCCAATGCGGTGCTGCTTGCCCCGCAGATGGCGGTCGATGCCGCCGATTCCAGCGCCGGCAAGTTCTGGCAGCCTGGCGGCTTCAAGCGCTTCATGGCGGAATCGGCCGACCATCTCGCCCGCGCCACCGGTGATCCCAACAGCGCCCGCGCCTTCGCCAACATGCCGATCGTGATCGTCGGCTACAGCGGCGGCTTCCTGCCGACGGCGTGGAGCCTCGAGGTCGGCGGCATCAGCGATCGCGTCCGCGGTGTCGTACTGCTCGACGCCATCTATGGCGAGATGGACAAGTTCGCGTCCTGGATCGAGAGCCATCGCTCCGGCTTCTTCGTCAGCGCCTACACCCGCGGCACGGCGCGGCGCGACCGTGAGCTGATGAGCATGCTGCGACAGAAGGGCATCAGCGTCGCCGAGGACATGGACGGCCCGTTGCGTCCCGGCAGCGTGGTGTTCGTCGAGACTGCAGACGGCATCACCCATCGCGACTACGTAACCCACGCCTGGACGCGGGATCCACTCAAGGACGTGCTGGTGAAGATGTCGGCAACACCTGCGCTGGCGCTGACGCGCGTCGCCGCGACCAACCCGCAGGCGTCGAGCCGCTAATTGGTATTGCGCCAGCCGGCATCAAACGGCATTGCCCGCAATTGCCTCAGGCCCTGATCAAAATGTGACGTTGATGGCTTGCATCCCCGGGAGCCATCGGATTGCTTCCGCTGGCAAGGCTCATAGTTTGCGGCCGGGTTGCGTTTGGAATGTGGGAACAAGCAGTGCGGCAGGGATTGTACAAGGTCGACTTCCACACCGTTCATGGAACGGGCTGCGGCGTCGTCTATGTGACGGATGGCAAGATGCGTGGAGGCAATTCCGCTTTCGCCTTCATCGGTACCTATACGGGCGAAGGCGACAGCATCAAGGTCAAGATCTCGACTCAGCGCTATAACGACGACCCGTCCTTCAAATCGCTGTTCGGCGCCGACCGGATCACGCTGGCGCTTGCCGGCCGGGAGGACGGCGACACCGCGGAATTCGAAGGCAACGCGCTGCAGGCGCCAGGCGTTGCCTTCCGGGCGGTGCTGAGCCGCATCAGCGACTGAGCCCTGGCTCGTTCACGATCGGCTCTTTTGCAGGTCTCAGCTCTCGTAAATCTCAGCTTTTGGGCAGCTTCGGAATGCTCTCGGCAAAGCCGTTGAAGCAGGCTAGCCGCTCGTCTTCTTCCTTGAGGAACTTGCAGTCGGCATAGCCCTTGGCCTTCGGCGGCTTCGGCTTCGGCGTCGGCGGGATAATGGCATCGTAGCAGTTGAGACGGTCCTTGGTGCCGTCGTCGAGCTCGAGACAGGCTTGCAGCCGGGCCGCGATCGATTGCGGTTTACCCTTCGGCGCTGCGGCCGGCTTGGCCGCTGCCTCTTTCGTCCCCTTTGGCTTGACCTGCACCAAGGGCTTGTCCCCCACCATCGGTGGCTTGTCGGCTTGCGCGAACGCGGAGGCTGAATAGAGCACCGCGGCAACCGCCAGAATCATCCTCATTTCAGTCAACTCTCTTTGGTCCCCCATGACCGGCCTTCTAGCGCTCCAGCGCGCGGTTTGCCAAGCACCTTGCGTATACGAAAATGCGGGATTCAGGCCGTGGCGGCGGCAGGCCGGGGCCGGGTCATGACCACCAGGATCAGCGCCAACACGACGAAACCGACCGCGACGAAGCCGAGCGCATGCAGGAACTCATGGGCGAACAGCAGCCCGCCGACGGCGGAGCCGACCGCCTGGCCGATATAGAGGACGGACGTATTGAGCGCGACGGTTGCCGATGCCAGCAGCGGCGCGGCCGCGACCAGCCGCACTTGCTGCATCGAATTTGTCGAGGCAAAGGCGAGGCCCCAGATCGCGACACCGACCGTCATGAAAGCAAGCGTGCCTGCACCGAGCGCCCAGCCCGTAACGCCCGCGAGCAGCAGGCAGGTGAACAGCAGCGAGGTCCTGTATGGTCCCCAGCTGTCGACGATGCGGGTGGCTACGACGACGCCGAGGAATCCGCAGACGCCGTAGAGCGCGAACACCATGCCGATCGCATCGGGACCGGCGCCGGTGAGCTTGTTGAGCAGCGGGCCCATGAAGGTAAACACCACGAACTGCCCCGACATCTGCAGCATGGTGATCGCCAGCAGCAGCAGGATCGTCCTGTTGCGACCGACATCGCGCCAGGTCTTCAGGTCCACCGGCGCGCCCTTCAGGCCCACGGGTAGCCGCAACATCAACAAGAGGAAACTGACGCAACCGAGCATGCCGATCGCACCATAGGCGGCGTGCCAGCCAGTGCGGCTGGCGATGAAGGTGATCAGCGGAAGGCCAACGGCAGCAGCGAGCGACCAACCGAGAAAGATATAGGCGATGGCGCTGCCACGCCGCTCGGCCGGCACGATCAACGCCGCGGTGCCGGCAGCCTGCGGCGTATAGAGCGCACCGACCGCGAGCATCACGAGGCGGATGGCGAGGAGGCTGGCGTAATCGGGCGCAAAGGCGGAGGCGAGATTGCCGAAGGCAAGCACCGCCAGCGTGGTCGTGAGCAGCGTCCGCCGATCGATGCGGCTGGTCAGCCAAGCCGTCAGAGGCGAGCCGATGCACAGCGTCACAGCGCCGAAGGTCACGAGGAGCCCGGCCGCATGAATGCTGACGTCGAGCCCCCTCGCCAGCTCCGGCAGCATGCCCGCCGGTGCCAGGACCGAACATCCGGTGACGAGATTGCCGAGCATCAAGGCGGTTGGCGTGAAACGGCCGGCAGCGGGCGGATTTTCCATGCAAGTGCATGTAGAGCACCGCCGTGAACGGTGAAAGGGGGCGGCTCGAAATAGTTGAAGCGCCGCCCCGGTTTTGCGCGCCACTTTCTTGGAATTGCCGGATTGCGCAGGCCGAATCGCCTGATATATCGCTCGTTCCCGCTTACCTGCGCTCGTTCGCAGGAGTGAGCCTCAGGAGAAAAGCAATGACCGAGCCTAAATCCGAATCCGGCTTTCAATATTCCCTCAGCAATCTGAAGCCTGTGACCCCCGCCGCCAAGGTCACCCTCACCTTCCCGGACGGCGCCCAGCGCCAGTTCGATTACGGGATCACTGGCCTCGATATCGCCAAGGGCATCTCGCCGTCGCTGGCCAAGCGCACGGTCGCGATGGCGCTCGACGGCGTGGTCTCCGATCTCAACGATCCGATCGAGGCCGACGCCAAGATCAAGCTGATCACCCGCGACGAGCCGGAAGCGCTCGAATTGATCCGCCACGACTGCGCCCACGTGCTGGCGGAAGCCGTGCAAGCGCTGTGGCCGGGCACCCAGGTCACCATCGGTCCCGTGATCGAGAACGGCTTCTATTACGACTTCTTCCGCAACGAGCCGTTCACGCCGGACGACTTTGCCGCCATCGAGAAAAAGATGCGCGAGCTGATCGCGCGCGATAAGCCTTTCACGAAGGAAGTCTGGGACCGCGAGAAAACCAAGCAGGTGTTCCGCGACAAGGGCGAGGCTTTCAAGGTCGAGCTGGTCGACGCCATTCCCGGCAACGAGCCGATCAAGATCTACTACCAGGGCGACTGGTTCGATCTCTGCCGCGGCCCGCACATGACCTCGACCGGCAAGGTCGGCAACGCCTTCAAGCTGATGAAGGTGGCCGGCGCCTATTGGCGCGGCGACAGCAACAATCCGATGCTGACCCGCATCTACGGCACCGCTTTTGCCAAGCAGGAGGACCTCGACGCTTACCTCAAGCAGATCGAGGAAGCAGAGAAGCGCGACCATCGCAAGCTCGGACGCGAGCTCGACCTCTTCCACTTCCAGGAGGAGGGTCCGGGCGTCGTGTTCTGGCACGCCAAGGGCTGGACCATCTTCCAGCAGCTGATCGCCTATATGCGCCGGCGCCTGACCGGCGATTACAGCGAGGTCAACGCGCCGCAGATCCTCGACAAGTCGCTGTGGGAGACCTCGGGACATTGGGGCTGGTACCGCGAGAACATGTTCGCGGCGCAGTCGGCCGGTGACGAGGCCGAGGACAAGCGCTGGTTTGCGCTGAAGCCGATGAACTGCCCGGGTCACGTCCAGATCTTCAAGCACGGCCTGAAGAGCTACCGTGACCTGCCCTTGCGCCTCGCCGAGTTCGGCGTGGTGCATCGCTACGAGCCCTCCGGCGCCATGCATGGCTTGATGCGCGTGCGCGGCTTCACTCAGGACGATGCGCACATCTTCTGCACCGAGGACCAACTGGCCAAGGAATGCCTGAAGATCAACGATCTCATCCTGTCGACCTACGCCGATTTCGGCTTTACCGGGGATCTGACCGTGAAGCTGTCGACGCGGCCGGACAAGCGCGTCGGCACTGACGAAATGTGGGATCACGCCGAGCGCGTGATGGCGACGGTGCTGCGCGAGATCCAGTCGCAGAGCAATCACATCAAGACCGAGATCAACCCCGGCGAAGGCGCGTTCTACGGGCCGAAGTTCGAATATGTGCTGCGCGACGCCATCGGCCGCGACTGGCAGTGCGGCACCACGCAGGTCGACTTCAACCTGCCGGAGCGATTCGGCGCATTCTACATCGACCATGACGGCGGCAAGAAACCGCCGGTCATGGTGCACCGTGCGATCTGCGGCTCGATGGAGCGCTATATCGGCATCCTGATCGAACACTATGCCGGTAACTTCCCGCTCTGGCTCTCGCCGGTGCAGGCGGTGGTCACCACCATCACCTCGGAAGGCGACGAATACGCCAAGGTGGTGATGGAGCAGGCACGCCGCGCGGGCCTTCGGGTCGAGATCGATCTGCGCAACGAAAAGATCAACTACAAGGTACGCGAGCATTCGCTGGCCAAGATCCCGGCGCTGCTCGTGGTCGGCAAGAAAGAGGCCGAGACGCATTCGGTCTCGGTCCGCCGGCTCGGTAGCGACGGCCAGAAGGTGATGACGACCGAAGAGGCGATCGCCGCGCTGGTCGACGAGGCGATGCCACCCGACGTCAAGCGAATGCGCGGCGCGATCTGATCTCTGAAATCGATCTAAATTCGCTTCCGGTTGCGGGCGTGCATGCTTATCTCGGCATGGCACGCCCGACGACCATTTGAAGAGGATATCGCAGTGCCCGACGCCATCGAACTCCTGAAGACCCGCCGCTCGGTCAAGCCGCGCGAGATGACCGGGCCCGGCCCTTCGGCGGCCGAGCTCGAGACCATCCTTACCATCGGCGCGCGCGTGCCCGATCATGGCAAGCTCGCACCCTGGCGCTTCATCGTTTTCGAAGGCGACGCCCGCCAGCGCGCCGGCGAGGTGATTGCCAACGTCTTCGCCCGGAAGAATCCCGGTGCACCCGCCGCTGACGTCGAGACCGAGCGCAGGCGCCTCACCGACGCGCCGCTCGTGATCGGCATCGTCAGCTTCACCAGGCCGCATCCGAAAGTGCCGGCGTTCGAGCAGGAATTGTCTGCCGGCGCCAGCGCCATGAACATCGTCACGGCCGCGACCGCGCTCGGCTACGGCGCCTGCTGGCTGACCGGCTGGTTCTCGTTCGATCGCGACGTGCTCGACGGCCTCGGCCTCAAGCCGGATGAGAAACTTGCCGGCTTCATCCACGTGGGTACGCCGACCAAGCCGAGCGAAGACCGTCCGCGACCGTTCCTTTCGGAAATCGTGACGCGTTTTTAATCGAACGCTTGTTGACGCCTCCAGCGTCTTGCGGCTTTGATCCCGCCGAGGAGGAAGATGCGGATGAAGCGTCGTGATTTTCTGGTGGGGGCCGCCATGCTCGCCGGCACGATGGCGCGAAGCCGCGCCGCCGACATCCCCGCCCCCTCGTCCGAGGGGCTCGACCGCATCACGGCATTCTTCGACGACGAGGTTGGAAGCGGCCGGCTGCCCGGCGCCGTGATCCTGGTGCAGCAGCACGGCAGGCCGGTCTACCAGAAGGCATTCGGCGTGCGCGATACCAGGACCGGCGTTGCGATGACGCCGGACACGATCTTCGCGATCCACTCGATGACCAAGCCGATCACGTGCCTTGGCGCGATGATGCTGATCGACGAGGGTAAGCTGGCGCTGACCGACCCCGTGTCGAAATACGTTCCGCTGTTTGCCGCCACCGAGGTCGGCCTCGAGGTCACCCTGCCCGACGGCAAGCTGAAGCTCGATCTCGTGCCGCCGGTCCGTCCCGTCAACATCGAGGATCTGCTGCGGCAGACCTCGGGCATCAGCTACGACTATATCGGCGGCAAATGGGTCGAGCAGGCCTACAAGGCCGCCAACATCTTCGAAGGCGGCTTCAACAACCGCGAATTCGCCGACCGCATCGCAAAACTGCCGCTGGCGCGGCAGCCGGGAACGCTGTGGCGTTATGGTCATTCAACCGACGTGCTTGGTGCGGTCATCGAGATCATCTCGGGGCAAACGCTGTATCAGTTCCTGAAACAGCGCATCTTCGACCCGCTCGGCATGAACAGCACCAAATTCGCGCTGGCGACGGAGGACGAGCTTGCACGGATGGCGCGACCGTTGCCGAACGACTTCATCCTGCTCGCTGGAGAGCGCGAACGCCTCGACCATCCCGAATGGCAGTCCGGCGGCGGCGGGCTACTCTCGACCATCACCGACTATCAGCGCTTCTCGCAAATGCTGCTCAATGGCGGCGAGTTTGACGGCAAGCGTTACCTGAGCCCCGCCGCGTTCAAGGCCATGACGACGGATCACATCGGGCCCCGCTCCGGCGTCGGACGCGATTATTTCTATTTCCCCGGCGACGGCTTCGGCTATGGCTACGGCCTTGCGGTGCGGACCGATCCCGGCAACGCGAAACCGCCGCCGCCGGGCTCGCTCGGCGAGTTGAAATGGGACAGCGGCAGCGGCACCTATTTCGGCGTCGATCCCAAGCTCGACATGGTCTACCTCATGATGCAGCAGACCCAGGCCGAGCGCGGTCGCATCACGCCCGCCTTCAAGGCGCTGGTCTACGATTGCTACCCGGAAGGTCTACGCCGCCCGTGAGGCGCGTTGACCAAAATCGGCGAGCAATTTTGCGATCTCCCCGGCGGGCCGCGCCGCGCTGAACAGAAAGCCCTGCACCTCGTTACAGCCTTCGGCACGGAGCCAGTCGAGCTGGTCCTCCGTCTCGACGCCCTCCGCAGTCGTGGTGATGTTGAGGCTACGGCCGAGCCCGGAAATCGCGCGCACGATCGCGCCGCAATCGGGCCGCTCTGCCAGATCCTTCACGAACGAACGATCGATCTTGATCTTGTCGAACGGGAAACTCCTGAGATAGCTGAGGCTGGAATAGCCGGTTCCGAAATCGTCCATGGAGATGCTGACGCCGAGCTCGCGCAGCTGGTGCAGGATGGCGAGGTTGGCATCGGTTTCGGCGAGGAAGATCGACTCGGTGATTTCGAGCTCGAGCCGCCGCGGTGACAGGCCGGACTGTGCCAGCGCCGAGATCACGATTTGAACGAGGTTGCGGCTGCGGAATTGCGCCGGCGACAGATTGACCGCGACCTTCACCTCGGCAGGCCATTTGACGGCCTCGGCGCAGGCTTCGCGCAGGACCCACTCTCCCAACTGCGTAATGAGGCCGATGTCTTCGGCAACCGGAATGAACTCCGCCGGCGAGATCATCCCCTTGTCCGGATGACGCCAGCGCAGCAACGACTCGAAGCCGGAGATGCGGTCGGAGGCGATCGACACCAGTGGCTGGTAGTGCAGCTCGAACTCGCCATTGGCGAACGCACGGCGCAGATCGAGCTCCATGTCGCGGCGCTTCTGGGCCTGCAGGTCCATCTCGCGCTCGAAGAAATGGTGGACGCCGCCGCCGTCGGACTTCGCCCGGTACAGCGCCATATCGGCATTGCGCATCAATTCTTCCGGCGTCGTGCCGTCACCGGGCGACAGCGCGATGCCGATGCTGGCGCCGATCACCATCTCCTGACCGTCGAGGTCATAGGGCGCCTTCAGCATGTCGATCAGCAGGCCGGCGCAGGCGCTGGCCTCGTTCGGCGAAACGTCGGCGGCGAGGATCACCGCGAATTCGTCGCCGCCGAGCCGAGCCGCCAGATTGCCGCCGCGGACCGCAGTGGTCAGGCGTTCGGCGACGTCCTTGAGCAAGCGGTCGCCGACGGGATGACCGAAGGAATCGTTGATGTTCTTGAACAGGTCGAGATCGATGTAGAGCACGCCGACGCGCCTGTCGCCGGCCTGGTCCAGCGCCTGCTTCAGGCGCTCCTGGAAATATTCCCGGTTCGGCAGGTCGGTGAGCCCGTCGTGGTGCGCCATGTGCGCGATGCGTGCCTCGGCTTTGCGGCGCTCCGTGATGTCGACCACCGCGACCAGATAGCCGTCGCGATCGTCGAAGGCGACGCGGCGGCCGAAGGTGAGCACCTCGATCTCGCTGCCGTCGGCGCGCAAATGCCGCCAGTTGCGCGAGGAGTGATAGGCCTCGCCGAGGCGCTCGAGAGCCTCGGCGTGGCTGTCCCACTCGTCCTCCGGCCATATCTCGTGCAGCTTCATGCGCAGGAAAGTGGCGCGGCTGTAGCCGTAATGCTGGACCGCGGCGTCGTTGACGTTGAGAAACCGCTTGGTCTCGGCATCGAACACCCACATCGGCATCGGGTTGTTGTCGAACAGCAGGCGAAACGAGGCATCGCGCCGCTTCAACGCGGTGACGTCGGAGATCGTCAGCGAGACCACGTCGGCGAAAGCGGTGGCGCTGAAGCGGAGATGACGCCCCTCGTGCTCGATCTCAAGCTGCTCGCCGCGGCCGCCCGCCACGGCCTTGAGCAGGACGTCCATGATTTCGGGCAAGGCCAGCAGCGTGGCTCCCTCGCCGATCCGGCGCCACAACAAGCTTCCGGTCGCGACATTCAGCAGCGCGCTCGCGCTGTTGTTGTGATGCACGATCTGAAGGTCGAACGGCTTGCCGTCGGCGCCGCGCAGCGTCGCCAGCGAGATTACCGCGTCGTCGGTCGCGGCGAAGATCGCGTCCAGCAGATTGTACTGCGCGCCGCGCTCGTTGACATAAGCGCCGACCAGCGTGGCGCCCCAGCGCGAGGCCGTCGGCAGCGCCAGCACGTCGTAGGTCCTGACCATGCCGTCGCGCACGCAATACGCGCTCGCATGATGGGGCTGCCGCGTCGCGAGCGCGATGGAAGCTGCCTCCGTCAGGGCCGTGGCGCAATCGGGCGACAATTCGGCCACGGGGATATCCCAGCGCTCCTCGCCGAGCCATTTCTGCACGTAGCGTCCGCTGCGCGACAGTTCGAGCCTGCCGTCGTTCCTCAGCAGCGCGATGTGATCGGCGAGCCGGCCGAGACTGCCGAGCATCACGTCCTCGTAACGCGGCAGCCGATCGCCCGGCTTCAACGCCGCGCGCCATTTGCGCTGAAGCACCGGGATGTCGTCGAACATTTCGGTGACCGGTTTTCCCGGCATCTTCTTCGCGGCACTCATTGCAGTCCCCAACGCACTTTCCTGGCGCATCCAATGCAGTCGCACTTAACGACCTGTAAAAAGTACGCAGGCGCCGGTTCCGTTCGGTGATTATGACAGTTTTAAGTCAGGTGTTGGTTAGTGCGCTTTAGAGACTGTGACGATCGTGCGAAGGCAATGCGCCGGGTGTGCATTTCGAAGTTCGGGCGCGCGTCTCGTGTCGGACGCGCTGCAACGCTCATGCGTTGCGGCGCAGAGCCGCGACCGAGCAAGGCACAGCGCGCGCTGCGACATGGGCCCGGCTCAGCAGCGCACCGCCGAAGGGGCGCTGCGCCGCGTCCGGGGCACGAGAGCGGTGTTCAACGGCACACATGATTGATCATCCTCGCGGCGCATTTCGCCCGAGCTTTGCTTCGTCGCTTCGCCCTCGATTGAAAG
>JAESGJ010000378.1_pt1 | contig 31710 bp, 30 predicted proteins | sample 9266241 | NCBI WGS metagenome assembly JAESGJ01 (sample SAMN14514841, study PRJNA621669) | algae metagenome | isolation source: Brasilonema octagenarum HA4186-MV1 and co-occurring heterotrophs from wet... | place: USA: Manoa Valley, Hawaii | collected 2009-07-20 | reverse complement strand
TGACGCGTTGGCAGGGGCATATTGGAACAGCCCGACGCCGTTGGTGCTGACCCTGCTGTACTCGACCGACTCGATGAATCTCGCGCCTGGCAACAACATGGCGTGGGTGTCGAACCCCGCGATCGACGCACCGTTGAAGAACATTGCCGCCGCGTCCGACGTCGAACAGCAGAAGCACCTCTACGACCAGGTGCAGCAACTGGTCGCGCAGAACGCCTATCACCTCGGGCTGTACCCGCAGACCACCAGGCTCGCGGCCAAGAAGCATCTGCAGGACGTCTGGATCGAGCCATCGGAGGGCGAGCCGGTTCTGCACGACGCCTGGCTCGCCCAATGAGCCCGAGGCGGAGTCTCTGGCGCATCGGCGGCGTCGTCGGCGTGCTGTGGGGCGCTGCGACGTTGACGTTCATCGTCGAGCAGTTGATGCCCACCGACCCCGCCCAGACCATCCTCGGCGGCGCGGGCGCGAAGCCGACCCCCGAGCAATTGGCAGCGGTCAGAACGCAATACGGGTTCGACCGGCCGGTGATCGTTCAGTACCTCGACTATCTGGGCGGACTGCTGCGCGGCGATCTCGGCACGTCCTACGTGCGCAAGCAGCCGGTGTCGGAGATCATCGGTCAGCAGATCGGTTCGACGGTGACGCTCACGGCCGTCGCGCTGGTGGCTGCGTGGGTGATCGCCGTGGTCGTCACGCTTCTCACCGCCCACCGGGGACGATTCCTCGCGGCCATCGGATCCGGCCTCGAGACCCTGCTCGCCGCGCTGCCGCAGTACTGGCTCGGAATCGTGCTGCTCGTCGTGTTCGCCTTCCAGCTGCACTGGCTGCCGGTGGTCGGTGACGGCGGCCCCGAGGGGTTGGTGCTGCCCGCGCTGACGCTCGCGCTGCCGTTGGCGGGGTTCCTCGGCCAGGTGACTCGCGACGAGTTCTCCTCGGCGATGGAGCAGCCGTTCGCGGTCTCCGCGCGGGCTCGCGGCAGTGGTGATCTCGGAGTACGGTGCCGCCACGCGCTGCGGCACGCCGTGCTGCCCGGCCTGACGCTGTCGGGCTGGGCGCTCGGCTCGCTGTTCTCGACCGCCGTGATCGTGGAGGCGGTGTTCGTGCGTCCGGGCATCGGGCGCGTCCTCGTCTCCGCCGTTTCCTCTCAGGACATGCCGGTCGTGGTCGGGGTGACCCTGTTCGTCGCCGCGGTCTACGTGTTGGCGAATCTGTTGGTGAACCTCGCATTCGGACGGATCGACCCACGGTTGCGGAGGACGGCGCGATGACGGTCAACGTTGCCGAGGGTCTGGTTTCGCAGACCGCCCGAACGGGACTGCGCGCCCCGCGGGCGCGCACGGTGCGTCCCGCAGTCTGGTTGTCCGCGGCGTTCCTGGTGCTGGTGCTGGCGTGGGCCGTGCTGCCCTCGGCCTTCACCAGCGAGTCACCCTTCGACACCGACATCGACGCCGCGATCCAGCCGCCGTCGCTGGCGCACTGGTTCGGGACCGATGCGTCCGGCCGCGACATCTACACCAGGGTGGTGTTCGGCGCCAGGAGCTCTCTGTTGATCGGAACCGGCGCCACGGCACTGGCGCTCGTCGCGGCGATCGCGTTCGGTTTCGTCGCAGGACTCGGTGGGCGGTTCACCGACGGTGCCATCAGTCGTTTCCTCGAAGTGCTGCTGGCGCTGCCGGGGTTGCTGTTGGCGCTGCTGTTCATCGCGATGTTCGGCCCGGGTGTGGCGACCGAGATCGTCGCCGTCGCGCTCGGTTCGGCCGCCGGGTACGCCTGGATGGTCCGAGGGCAGGTGATCGCGGTCAAGGATTCCGGCTACGTGCACGCCGCAACGGCCTTGGGGCACAGCCGGTCCCATATCATCGGCCGACACGTGTTCCCGAATGCCATGCGGCCACTCGTGGTGCTGGGAACCCTCGGCGTCGGACAGTCCATCGTGTGGGCATCGTCGCTCAGCTTCCTCGGCCTCGGCGTCGCACCGCCCGCACCGGAATGGGGCGCCATGCTCGATGCCGGAAGGGATTTCGTGTCGACGGCATGGTGGCTCGAGCTGTTCCCCGGGCTGGCGATCGTTGGCTGCACGCTGGCCGTCACGGTGCTGGGCCGCCACGTTCAGCAGCGACTCGAAGGACGGTTGTCGTGACGTCGCCCCTTCTTCACGTGCAGGACCTGACCGTCGCGTTCGGATCCGGCGAGCCGGTGGTCCGCGGCGTCTCGTTCGACGTCGCGCCGGGCGAATGCTTCGCCATCGTCGGGGAATCGGGTTCCGGCAAGAGCGTCACTGCCCGCACGCTGCTCGGGCTGGCAGGCGCTGGCGCGCAGGTCGGCGCGACATCGCTCACACTGCGGGGAAAGTCGCTGCTGCAGCACCGTGATCGGGACTGGCGACGGGTGCGTGGCCGCGAGGTCGGCTTCGTCCTGCAGGACGCGCTGGTCTCGCTGGACCCCCTCCGCACGGTGGGACGCGAGATCGGCGAGACGCTTCGGCTGCACCGGTACGGCAGCCGGTCCCGACGGGCTGCCCGCGTACTCGAGCTGCTGACCGCCGTGGGCGTGCCCGAACCCGAATTGCGGGCCAGGCAACTGCCCCACGAGTTGTCGGGCGGCCAGCGACAGCGTGCGCTGATCGCGTCTGCGATCGCACTCGATCCGCCCTTGCTGATCGCGGACGAGCCGACCACCGCTCTCGACGTGACGATCCAGGCGCAGATCCTCGACCTGCTCGCCGTGAGGAAGGATGGCGGCACGGGGCTGATTCTGATCAGTCACGACCTCGCAGTGGTGAGCAGACTCGCCGACAGGGTGGCGGTGATGCGCAACGGTCTGCTGGTCGAGCAGGGCCCGGTCCGCGAAGTGCTCACCTCGCCGCGTCACCCGTACACCCAGGCGCTGCTGGACGCGGTGCCCGCGTCACACCGCAAGGGCACCCGCCTGTCCTCAGTGCCACCGCGGCCGACAGCTGCGGATCACGTTGATCATCAGGAAGATCCGCCGTGCGACGGCGTACTGCTTGCCGCAGACGGACTGGTGAAGCGCTTCCGTGGCCCCGACGGCGTGTCACGCGCCGCGGTCGACGGCGTCTCGTTCACCGTCGGCGTCGGAGAGACGCTCGGCATCGTCGGGGAGTCCGGCTCAGGCAAGACCACCACCGCGCAACTCGCGCTGGCCCTGCTGTCACCCGACGAGGGCAGCGTCCGGCTGGCCGGTGAGAAGTGGAGCGAGCTCACCGAAGCCCAACGGCGGCCGCGCCGCAGGCAGATCTCGGTCGTCTACCAGGATCCACTCGGGTCATTCGACCCGCGCTGGTCCGTGCGCAGGATCGTGGAGGACGCACTCCCGACCGAGCTGTACCCGGACGCCGCAGGAAGGCGGCGGCGAGCCGCCGAACTGCTGGCCGACGTCGGGCTGTCCGACGAGCACCTCGACCGGCGGCCGCTGCTGCTGTCCGGAGGCCAGCGTCAGCGGGTCGCCATCGCCCGCGCGTTGGCGCCGGAGCCGTCCCTCATCGTGTGCGACGAGCCGGTGTCGGCGCTCGACGTCACGATCCAGGCGCAGGTGCTCGACCTGCTCGCCGATCTGCAGAAGCGCCTCGGTCTGTCCTACCTGTTCATCTCACACGATCTCGGCGTCATCCATCACGTCGCCGACCGCGTGCTGGTGATGAGCGACGGCAGGGTGGTCGAATCGGGCACCGCCGCAGACATCTTCGACGCACCGCAACACCCGTACACCCGGAAGCTGCTGGCGAGCCTGCCGAACGCAGAGCCGGAGCCACAACCCGTCTCCGGAGGCTGACATGACGCGCCAGATCGTTCTCAACGCATTCGACATGAACTGCGTGACCCACATCGTGGCGGGCACGTGGCGCCACCCGGAGTCGCGTGCCGCTCAGTACAAGGACATCGACTACTGGCTCGACCTCGCGAAACTGCTCGAGCGCGGACTGTTCGACGGGCTGTTCATCGCCGACGTGCTCGGCATCTACGACGTGTACGGGGGCGGTCCCGACGCGGCGATTCGGTCGGGAGCCCAAGTGCCCGTGAACGATCCGCTGCTGGTCGTGCCCGCGATGGCGACCGTCACCGAGAACCTCGGCTTCGGGATCACCGCGGCCACCTCGTTCGAGCACCCGTACTCGTTCGCGCGCCGGATGTCCACGCTGGACCACCTGACCAAGGGCAGGGTCGGCTGGAACGTCGTCACCGGCTACCTGGAGAGCGCGGCGCGCAACCACGGCCTCGACACCATCACCCCGCACGCCGACCGCTACGACATCGCCGACGAGTACACCGAGGTGCTCTACAAGCTGTGGGAGGGCTCGTGGGACGACGACGCGGTGGGCACCGATCCAGGCCGCGCACACTACGCCGACCCCGCCAAGGTGCATCCGATCGACCACGACGGCAAGCACTTCCGCGTTCCCGGCATCCACCTGTCCGAACCCTCGCCCCAGCGCACCCCGGTGCTCTATCAGGCGGGCGCCTCGAATCGTGGCCGCCAGTTCGGCGCCGAGAACGCCGAGGTGATCTTCATCGGTGCGCCCACCAAGGAGGTGCTGCGCGAGGCGGTCGCCGACATCCGCACCCGAGCCTCCGATGCCGGGCGTGACCCCTACGACGTCAAGATCGTCAACGGTCACATCGTCGTGACGGGCGCCGACGAGGCTGCCGCGCGGGCCCGATACGAGGACTTCCGGCGCTACACCGATCCCGAGGGTGCCCTTGCCCTGTGGTCGGGATGGTTGGGCACCGACCTGTCCCGGTTCGATCTCGACGATCCGGTGGCGGTCACCGACAACGAGTACCTCAAGTCGTCGGTGCAGATGTTCGGCCAGGGACAGTGGACGCTACGCGACTTCATCGACGCTCATGCAATCGACGCCGAGGGCGGGTTCAGCGTCGGCTCGCCCACCAAGGTCGCCGACGACCTGCAGGAGTGGGTCGAGGAGACCGACGTCGACGGCTTCAACCTCACCAACGTCATCACCCCCGGGTCGTTCGTCGACTTCATCGACCACGTCGTTCCCGAACTTCAGCGGCGGGGGGCATACAAGACCTCCTACGCCGAAGGCACGTTGCGGAACAAGTTGTTCGGCAACGGTTCCCGGCTACCCGAGACACACCGAGCGGCCCGCTACCGCCGCGTTACCCAGGAGGTCACCCGATGACTGTCACCGATCAGCGCACCCCCACCCTCACCTACGGATCCGACGGGCTCGCCGAGCTGATCGCGGCGATAGGCGAGGGCGCACTGGAGAGGGAACGCACCGGCGAACGGCCCTTCGGGGCAGTCGATCTCGCCCGGCGAGCCGGCCTCGGAGCCCTGCGCGTCCCGCGCGAGCACGGAGGTGGAGGTGCGACGCTGCGCGAACTGTTCGCCACCGTGATCGCCCTCGCGGCGGCCGATGTCAACGTCGCCCACATCCTGCGCGGTCACTTCGCCCACGTCGAAGAGCGCCTACGCCTCGGCGCCGACGAGCGTTCCCGGGTGATCGACCTGGCGCTGAGCGGCAAGATCGTCGGCAATGCGTCGACCGAGCTCGGGTCGACGCCTGCCGGTGCGTTCACCTGGCAGACGAAGCTGACCAAGGATGGTGACGGATTCCGGCTCAACGGCCGGAAGTACTTCACCACGGGCACCCTCTACGCCGACTACGCCGAGGTCCTGGCCAGCAACCCCGAGGGCGCGACCGTGATCGTGCTGGTGCCGACCGATCGGGCGGGCGTGACGGTGCTCGACGACTGGGACGGGATGGGCCAACGCGCCACCGGCACCGGGACCGCCATCTTCGACGACGTCGCCGTCCACGCGGGGGAGACCCTGCAGTTCGCGCCGCCGGATGCCGACACCGAGCCGCCCGCCCTCTACCACTCCGGTGCGTTCTTCCAGCTGTACGTGACGGCACTGGAAGCCGGTGTGCTGCACGCGCTGCGGGCCGATGCCGTCGCGCACGTGCACCAGCGGTCACGCAGCTTTGCTTGGGCCCCAACGCCTTCGGCTCCCGACGATCCCCTCCTGCAGCGGGAGATCGGTGAGATCGCTGCGGCGGCGTTCGCCGCCGAGGCCACCGTGCTTGCCGCCGCCGACGCGCTGTCCCTGGCCTATGAGGCCGACGTTGACGGTACGGACCCCGATCTCGCGCTCGCGCACGATGCGTCGCTGCAGGCGGCGAACGCCAAGGTGGTCGTCGACGCGCTGGCGCAGAGGGCGGCATCGCAGATCTTCGACGTGGGTGGCGCATCCGTCGTGCGGCAGGCGCATCTGCTGGACCGGCACTGGCGCAACATCCGCACGCTCGCGTCGCACAACCCGACCAGCTATAAGGCCCAGGCCATCGGGGCCTATCACCTGCGGGGTGTGAAACTTCCTGGCAGCGGCTACTTCTGACGGTGCCTCGCAGCTAGGCCGGTTGCCCGTAGACGGCCACGACGACGGTCCTGTCGAGGCTGTTCTCCGACCACACGCCCATGAGCGAGTAGCGGCAGTCACGCATGATCGTCAGATCGGCGGGGTTGCCGTACCACTGGTTGATCAGCTCGATGCCGCTGATCGCGAGCGCCGGGTTGATCGCGACCGTCTCGGCGACGTTGGAGCCGGCGAATCCCGCCGCCCTGGCGCGGTCCTGCGGGGTGGACCCGTCGGATCCGAGGTCGCCGTCCAGGTCTCGGTCGTTCAGCACGTCGACGGCATGCCACTGAGCGGCGAGCTGCAGCTGATTGTTCATCACGACGTCGTTCGTGCATCCAGCGTGATGCTGAATCGTGTAGACGTCGGCGACCACGCTGTTGTTGAGACGGTGATTGTCGGCATGCGCGGAGGGCAGCGGCGTCGACACGGTGGTGACCACGGCGATCGCCATGCCGACGGCAGCGCGCCCGAATCCCGAGAGGTGTTGCGTCACTGTGGTTGGAAGTCCGAGACGAGCCATCGGTCGTTCACCTTGTCCAGAGTGGCCAGCACGGTGGACCTCGTCGCCGACGGCGCGTCCGTGCCCACTGTCGCGGTCTGATTGATGAACAGCAGGACGACGGCGTGGTGCTCGCTGGCGGAGACGGTCGCCGCCGCGGGGACGGTGGCGACGGTCGAGATCCGTTGCTGCTTTGCACCGGGAATCACCACGTCGTGCGTCAGCGCCGAATACGAATCGCGAAAGGGACCGGTGAGTCGGTCCTTGGCCGCGTCCAATTGTCGTTCGACGGTGTCGGGCTGATACGACAGCATCGCGACGGCGGCATCGCGTGCGGCCTGGATCGACGCCGTCCCCGCGTCCTGCGAGTCGCGGACGGTCGTCCCCACGAACTTGACGTAGCCGCCCGCCAGTGCCAGGAGGAGGGCGATACCGGGCAGGACGCCCACCAGCAGGACGCGGTGCCAGCCGATGCCCTTGCGCGTCTTCGTCGTCATGGCACGAACTCCACGTTGGACACCTTGACGTCGTCGCCGACCTTCTGCACCGTCAGTCGCATCCGCCATGACCGTGGTTCCTGTTGGGCTGCAGCGGCATTCGACGTGTCGACCGTGACGGCAACGAGAACCTGGGCTCCGCTGTCGGTGGACGACTCCAAGCCTGCCGCCGTCACCGTGCCGACGGTCTTGGACCTGGTCTGCTTCACCACGTCGACGAACGGCTGACTGCGCTTGGAGAAGTCGTCGTAGAACGTGCCGGTGGCCGAGTTCAGGATCCGCTGGATGTCGGCATCTGCCTCGGTGAAGTCGATCGTGGTCAGGTTGATCGCGCCCTGTCTGCCGACCTGCAGGAACGTCGCGCGCTGGTCCTGCGCGCGGTGCTCCTGGTAGGCGCGCAGTCCGAGCCAGCCGGTCACTGCCGCCACCGCCACGACGATCGAGACGACGATCGCGTAGGCAAACACCTGGTGACCCGACCGCGCCGCGGTCTCGGCATTCTCGCCGTCGACCTCTTCGGCGACGTCGTCGAGGACGTCTGTCATCTCGGTGCTCCTCTCATGGCTGACCGGGCGGCAGCAGCATCGTCTGCCAGGTCGTGTTGTCCGGGTGGGCGAGATCGGTTTGCGTATAGCGTCGTCCGTCGGGGCCGATGTAGTCGCCGGTCGCGGGGTCGTAGGGGATGGCCGCCATCGGTGCGGGCAGCGGTGCGGGGCCCGCCGACGGAACCGGCAACCCGGAGGGCGCAGGAAGTACCTCGGGGGGCGGGTCCACCCCGGGCGGGTACTGCGGCACGCTTTGGCCCGTCAGCGTCGCGTTCGGATCGCCCTTCCAGTTGTAGCCGTCGTTGAGTGGCACGTATTGCTGGTCGCTCTCGCACATCTCGACGGTCGGCGCGCGTTTGGCCGGGTTGTTCTCGCATGGAATGTTGCGCACGCCGCGGACATTGAGGTCGGAGTCCTGGGGCACCCGGCAGTACAGCTCTCCGGCGGGGCGGTCGGGCGCGTCCTGGTCGGACGCCGACCGCTGCTGGCGCACGGGCAGGAACCCGGTGTTGCAGGGCGGCGGGGAATTGAGGTTGAGGTTGAAGTCGAGGTAGATGCCCTTGTATGCCTGCTTGGTGCCGGAGTCCGCGACGGCGATCGCGGACATGACGGCCGTGCCCTGCGGGTAGAGGACCAGCATCTGCTCGAGATCGGGCCGGTAGGTCACCGCGATGTCGCCGAGGCTGACCAGGTTGGCCAGCATCACCGGGAGCGCGGGGGCGACGCGGTCGAACAGGGCCTTGCCCTCGTTCAGTGCCGGACCGCCCTGGGTGAGCAGATCACCGAAGGCCTCGTCCTGAGCCTTGAACTGACCGGTGATCGACGCAAGGTGGGCTGCCCACTGGGCGATCGAGTCCGACGTCTGCACCTGGGAATCCAGCACCGGCGGCGACTGGTCGATCAGTTGCGTGAGCGGATCGACGGTCTTGCCCGCGTCGATGGCCAGAGACGACGAACCGTCGACGATGCGCGACAGTTCGGGGCCAAGCCCTCCGACGGCCTTGGCGGCCTCGTCGACGACGGTGCGGAGATTATCCTGTGGGATCGCCTGCAGCGCCCGGTTCGTGGCGTCCAACAGATTGCCGATGTCCGGCGGGACCTGCACTCTGCCAACGGGAATCGTGTCTCGGTCGTGAAGCTTCGACGCGTCGGTCGTGACCGCACCCGGTTTCGGCGTCAGTTCGACGAACTGCTCGCCGACGGCCGAACGACTGTGCACGGCCGCCGTGACGTCGGCGGGGATCGGGGTGTCGCTGTCGAGGGTCAGGTGGGCGTCCACGCCGTCCTTGGTGACCTCGATCGAGCTGACCCTGCCGATCTCGTCACCGCGGTAGGTCACCACCGACGACGTGTACAGCCCGCCGGTGGCGGGCAGCTTCAGCGTCACCTCGTAGCGGCCGATTCCCAGCAGCGCAGGCACTTTCACGAAACCGAAGGCCATTACGCTGCAGGCGACCAGCGTGATGGTCGCGAGGATCGCCAGCTTGGTCCAGATGGCACGCGACAACCTCAGCACGTCAGTACCCCCCGAAGTGGTACGGAGCGATGAGCGGATTGGCCGCGGTGTACGGGCTCGGCATCTGGCCGATCGTGCGCCCCCACTGCAGTTCGAGCTCGGTGAGGTTGCCCTCCCACCGCGTTCCCGTGAACAGGCTGCTGTCGATGCGGCTCAGGGTCAGGTCGATGACCAGGGTGATGTTCGCGAAGTCACCGCGGAACCAGTTGCCGATGGTGCTCTTCACCCACGGGTAGGTCGACAGGAAGTCCAGACCCTTGGTGAGCGCGGGTCCGGCGTCGGCGAGCGACCTCAGCACGGGCGCGATGTTCCGCAGGTTGGCCACCAGTGCGTCCTTGCTCTGGTCGACCGTCGAGGTGGCGACGGCGCTGAACTGACCGAGGGCGGTGATCGCGTCGGCGATCTTGGTGCGCTCGTCGGCGAGCACCTTCAGGGCCTGCGGAATGGTGGTGAGCGCGTGATCGACGGTGTCGTTCTTGGCTGCCACCTGTCCGGCCAGTGCGTTGAGATGTTCGGTGGCGGTGATGATGTCGTCGGTCTGGTCGTTGAGCTGAGCGATGAAGGTGTCGAGCTGGGTCAGCAGACTGCGCATGTCGTTCTCGCGGCCCGCGAAGGCCTTGGCCAGTGACTGGTTGATCTCCTGCAGCTGGCCGAGACCGCCTCCGTTGAGCAGGATCGACACCGAGGCCAGGGTCTGCTCCGTGGTGGGATACGTGCTCGCCGAGGACAACGGAATCACGGAACCGTCCTTGAGTTCGCCTTCCGGCGGGGCGTCCGTCGGCGGGGCCAGCTCGATGTGCATCGAGCCGAGCAGGCTGGTCTGGCCGACCTTGGCCGTGCTGTTGGCGGGCAGATGGACGTTGCCGTTGATGCGCATGGTCACCAGGGCGTGCCAGTCCTGCACCTCGATCTTGGTGACGTTGCCGACGTTGACGTCGGCGACGCGCACCCTGGTGTTCTGCTGGATGACGACGACGTCGGGCAGCTGCGCCTGAATCGTGTACGAACCATCGCCGCTGCCTTCGGTTCCCGGCAGGGTCAGCGAATTCAGGCCCCGCCATTCACATCCGGGGACCGTCATCAGGCAGACGATCGCCAAGGCGGTCGCGACGAGGCGGGTCACGGCGTCCCCTGCGGTGGCGGGGGAACCATCAGGCCCTGCAGACCCTGCTCCGGGTCGGTGGGAACCGCGGCCTCGGCGGGCAGCGGAGGTTGCGCGGGCGGCGGCGCGGCTGGATCGGTTGGCGCGACCTGCGGAGGCGGCGGAGGCGGCAGGTTCGGGTTGAGCCACGGCTCGCTGTAGGTCAGTTCATTGGGCCGCGCCGCCGCGCCGACGAAGGGGTTGAAGCCCAGCGGCGGGTAGTTGTACTGCCGGTTCTTGATGATCGGCGCGAGGTACTGCATGCACAGCTTCGAGGATTGTTCGTAGTTCTCCCGCGACGCGGCCTGGATCGAGCTGCAGATGAATTGGACGGTGTTGGCGAAGTTGCCTGCGGCCAGGATCCCGGTGACCGCGCTCTGCGCGGGTTGGTAGATGTTCATGAAGTTCTGGAACACCGTCGGTGCGATGTGCAGCACCTGCTTGACGTCGCCGCGACTGTCGTTGAGCGCCTGCGTGATGGCGGCCAGGTGATCGACCGTGGTGCCGATGCTCTCGCGGTTGTCGGAGACGAAGCCGCGCAGGTCGGACACGGCGGCGTCGAGTCCCTTGGCCGCATTGGCGATTTCGTTCGGGGTGTTGGACAGCACGGTCGTCACGTCGGCGAGGTTGACGTTGAACGCGGCGAGCAGGTCGCTGCTCGAGGACAGCGCCGATACGAGCAGTTGGAGGTTCTTCACGGTGCTGAAGATGTCCGTGCTGTGGTCGCCGAGCGCCGAGACCGCCTGCGACAGTTTGACGACGGTGTCATGCGCGGTGTCGCCCTCGCCGCGCAGATTCGCCGCGGCGCTGTCGATGAACTCGCCGACGGCGCTGGGACCGCCGGGCGTGGTGGGTTGCAGCGAGTCGGTGAGCTTCTCCAACTGTTGACGAAAGTCGTCCCACTCGACGGGAACCGCGGTGCGGTCCAGCGAAATGCTGGCCCCGGATCGCAGTGTGGGTCCACCCGAATAGGCGGGGACCAGTTGGATCGCCCGCGCGCTGACCAGCGACGGGGACAGGATCGCCGCCCTCGCGTCCGCGGGCACCGGGTACTTGGCGTCGATCGAGAACGTCACCTTCGTGTTGGTCGGCTGCGGCTCGATCGCGTCCACGCGGCCGACGGCGACCCCGAGGATGCGGACCTCGTCGCCGGTGTAGAGACCGTTCGCATTGGCGAAGTACGCGGTGAAGGTGTCCCTGTTGACGTGGTTCCACCACGGTGTGGCCACCACGCTGATCGCGGTGGCGAGGAGGACGACCAAGGCGGACGCCGTCGCGATGCGTACGGTGCGGGTCGATACCGACATCGTCACTGACCCCCGCCCGTGGATGGCGGAACCTCATTGGGCGCAGGCAGATACACCGGGCTCGGCGACGGTGCGGGGCTGGCGGGCCCTGCGACGCCGGGTGGTGCGGCGGCGGGCGGGCCCGGGGGCGGTCCGCCAGGCGGTGCTGCAGGCGGTGGTTCGCGATAGGGGTAACGGCCCGGGAATTGGGCGGGAAGGTTCGGGTCCTGGTTGCCGGTGATGGCGTCGGGCAGGTTGAGGTTGGGCGCGCCACCCTGCCCCGTCCGCGGGTAGGGCATGGGCAGCGGAGGGGTGGCGGGCTGTCCGGTCGCCGGGTCGACGGCCTGGGACGGCAGCAATGTGTTGGGGTCCAGTCCCAGATCGGAGAACGCGGCATCGATGAACGGCTGGGAGAACTGGCCGGGTATCAGGTTGACCAGCGAGGCCTTGAAGAACGGGCCGGAGCCGAGCACCTCGCCGAAGGACATCGCGTAGCGCCGCAGAAGGTAGAGGGTGCGCTGGAGTTCGGTGCGGTGATTGTCGAGAATCGACAGAACACCGTTGAGCTTGTCCAGCGCCGGCTTGAGTTGCGTGCGGTTGTCACCGATGACGGCCGACAGCTGCGTGGAGACCGCGGTGAGGTTGCCCATCAGCTGATCGATCGAATTACGTTGGGAAAGAAGCTCATTGAGCAGTGCATTGGTGTTGATGACCAGGTTGGCGATCTGATCGCTGCGCTTGGCGAGTACGCCGGTGACCGTACTGGCGTTGGCCAACAGATTGCGCAGCTTGGCATCGCGGGTGTCGAGGGTTTCGGAGAACCGCGCGACGCCCTCCAAGGCGAGCTTCAGATCGGGAGGGGTGTCGCGGAAGGTGTCGGCCAGCGTCGTCAACGACGACGACAGCTGCTGGGTGTCGAGACCGCTGATGGCGGTGGTCAGGTCGCCGAGCGCGGAGGGCAGGTCGTAGGGGGAGGTGGTGCGCTCGAGCGGGATCGTGCCCTGCAGCGTGCCGGTACCGCGCGGAACGAGTTCGAGCATCTTGGTGCCGAGCACCGTCTCGGTCTTGATCGCCGCTTCCGTCCTGTCGCCGAGCGGCACGCCGGTGCGGACCGTGAAGTCCACCAACACCTTGTCGCCATCAAGCTCGACGTCAGAGACCTTGCCCACCTGGAGGCCCGAGACCCTGACTTCGCTGCCCGGCTTGATGCCCCCCGCCTCGGCGAAGAACGCGGAGTAATCCGACGTGCCCTTGATGAACGGAAGTCTGTCGTAGGAGAACGCCGCGACGATCACGGCGACGAGAACGAGCATGCCGACGGTGCCGACGGCGACCCGGTTGCGTTCGCCGAGTGGCTTGATCCTGGGTCGCTTCATTTCGGTGTGCACCGCCCCGAGTCCTGTCCCGCGAGTTTGACGAAGACCGGTTGGCCGCCCTTGCCATTGACCTTCAGGATGGCGTCGCAGAGGTAGAACCCGAAGTAGTCGCCGTATAGCCCCTGCCGCGAGAGGATCTGGTACGCGTCGGGCAGGGTCTTGACGAGGTTGTCGACGTAGGCGTGGTCGGCCTCGACCTGCCCGGCGAAGCGATCGGTCTGCTGCACGGTGTCCTTGATGGGTTGGCGGGCGTCGGTCAGCAGGTCCGCCACCGACCCCGCGGCGGCGTTGATGTAGGCCAGACCGGTGGTGATGTCGCCCTTGCGGTCGGCGAGCGCCGTGGTCAGCTGGGAGAGTTTGTCGAGGCCGTCGGAGAACTGATCGTTGCGCGCGGCGAACGTTCCGAGCACCGTGTCGAGGTTGTCGATCACCTCGCCGATCAGTTGGTCCCGACCGGCGAGGGTGGTGGTCAGGGCGGACGTTTGGGCCAGCACCGAGGAGATGGTGCCGCCCTGGCCCTGGAACACCTTGAGCAGCTCCCCTGACAGCGCGTTGACCTGGTCTGGGTCCAGCGCACGGAACAGAGGTCGGAAACCTCCGATCAGCGCGTCGACGTCGAGCGCGGGCGACGTCCTGGTCAGCGGGATGGTGTCACCCGGTCGCAGTGGGCGCACCGAACCGGGGCCCTCCTCGAGGGCCAGATACCGGTCGCCGATGAGATTCTCGTAGCGGACGGCAGCCTTCGTGCCCTCGGTCAGCTTGAGCGACTTGTCGATGGCGAAGTCCACCGTCACGGTGCCGTCGGGGTTCAGGGTGAGGTCGCTGATCTTGCCGATCTCGACGCCTGCGATGCGGACGAAGTTCCCGCCCTTGAGTCCCGACACGTTCGTGAATACGGCGCGGTACGAGGTGCGGTCGTCGAATCGGAACTGCCCGAACACGGTCACGAGGGCGAACATGAAGACCAGGCAGATCGCGGTGAACACCCCGACCCGCGCCAACGTGCCTGCGACACCCTTGCGCTTCACGCGGCCCTCCCTTCCTTCTCGTCGTGGCTCATCCCTGTGGTGGATTCGTTGGATCCTGTTGCGGCGCAGCTGGTGGTGGAGGCACGCCCGGGTACAGCGGCGTGCCGTCCGGTCCGTACAGCGGTGCCCCGTACGGCGGCGCTCCTGGGTAGGCGGGCGCCAGTCCCGGCGCCGGTGGGCCCTCGTAGCGGATCTTCGGTGGCTCCGGCACGGCCTTGGTGACGGGGAGGTAGTTGGCGAAGCCGGGGAACCCGATGCCCGGGTTCGGGCGGATGTCGAGCCCGGTTCCCCAACCCGTGTCGGTGACCAGTGACTTCACCGGGAAGTTGGCGCTGACGTCCGGCAGCGAGCCGCAGCTCGGCCGGCCGCCGGGACCACCGGTGGCATTGACCTTCGGCAGGTTGTCGGGGTAGCGGTAGGCGTCATCGCCGAACAGCAGCGCAGCATCCATGATGACGGACTTTCCGTTGCCGCCCAGCGCATCCCGGCCACCATGGTCGAGGAACCACTGCGCACCCTGGAAGAGGCAGGTGTAGGTCGGCGAATACTTGAACAGCAGGTCGGTGGTCGGGACCAGTGTATTGGCCGTTCTGACGAATGGCTGCTCGTTGGTCGCGAGCACGGAGCTCGCCGAACGGGAGAATCCGAGCGACGCCAGAAGTAGATCGTCGAGGGCACCCCGCTGATTCACCAGGGTCGTGCTGGTGGTCGACGCCGAGTCCAGGATCGACAGGATGTCCTGCGCCGCATCCGAATACGCCGCGGCGGTCTGGCCGAACAGTTGCCAGTCGCGCTTGACGGTGGGCATCCTCGGATTGACGGCGACCAGCACGTCGTTGGCCGCGGTGATCGCCTCTCCGATGCGATCGCCCTTGCCGCGCAACGCCTCCGCGAAGGCTGACAGCACCGAGTTCAACTTGGCCGGATCGATCGAGTGGACCACCGACTGCAGATTCTCGAACACGGTGTTGACCTCGACGGTCACATTGCGGGACTGCACCACCGCGCCGGGCGTCAGCGGCCTCGGGCTGGGGTCGGGCGGCACGATGAGATCGACGTACTTGGCGCCGAACGCCGTACTCGACTTGATCTCCGCCTCGACGTTGCTCGGAAGGTATTGGAAGGGGCCGGGATCCAGCTTCAGTTGTAGCGTCGACAGGGCAGTCCCGTGCGGGTCGGTTCGCGTGCCGAGCGAGTCGACCGTGCCGATCTGGACGCCCCGCAACTTCACCTTGGCGCCGTTCTCCATGACCAGCCCGATACGGTCCGAGACGATGGTGACGGGCACCGTGTGCCGGTAGGTTCCGGAGAACAGGACGGCGGTCATGGCGGCGAGAGCGATGACGACCACCACGAGAACGGGTGCGTACCAGATCGGATCGATTCCGCCGCGACGCGTCGAGTTGTCCATCGGCGTCACCCGGCCAGGTTGAAGTTGCCGGATTGACCGTAGACGGACAGTGTGATGGTCAGGAGCACGAAGACCGTTGCGGTGACCGATGTCCTGACGGCCCGCCCCACCGCTTCGCCGACTCCGGCGGGGCCACCGGTCGCGGTGAACCCGTAGTAGGTGTGCACCACCATCACGGCCGCCGCCATCGAGAGGGCGGCCACGAACGACCAGACCAGATCGGTCGGCTGCAGGAACGTCGAGAAGTAGTGGTCGTAGACGCCCCGCGACTGTCCGTAGATGACGGTGGTGCCGAATCTGGTGGCCAGGAACGACATCAGGACCGCCACCGTGTATAGCGGGATGACCACCAGCACGCCTGCCACGATGCGGGTGGCGACGAGATAGGTCACCGCGCGGATGCCCATCACCTCGAGGGCGTCGATCTCCTCGTTGATCCGCATCGCGCCCAGTTGCGCGGTGGCACCGGCACCGATGGTCGCCGCGAGCGCCACACCCGCGGTCGCCGGCGCGATGAATCGCACGTTGAGGAAGGCTCCGAGGAATCCGGTGAGCGCTTCGATGCCGACGTTGGACAGCGTGTTGTAGCCCTGCACCGCGATCAGTGCGCCGGTCGACAACGTCAGGAAGCCGATGATCACGACCGTGCCGCCGATCACCGCGAGCGCACCCGTGCCCAGCCCCATCTCGGCGATCAGGCGCAGCACCTCGGCCGGATAGCGACGCACCGCGTCCACCGTCGAGACGAGCGCGTTGCCGTAGAAGGCCGTCTGTTCACCGAGCGTCCGCGTTGCCTCGACAGCCCGGTTGGCCTGCTGCCCGAGCCATGACGGCTCGGTCGCCGCGCCGTCACTCACTGCGTCGGCGCAATCTTGACGCCCATCGCGGTCGCGAGGATGTTGATGAAGAACAACGCCATGAAGGCGAACACGACGGTCTCGTTGACGGCGTTGCCGACCCCGGTCGGACCGCCTCCGACGGACAGCCCCTTGTAGCACGCGATCAGCCCTGCGGAGAGCCCGAACAGCAGGGCCTTCACCAGCGACACGATCACCTGCGGCAGCCCGGTCAACAGCGTCAGACCCGCCACGAAGGCCCCTGGTGTGACGTGCTGGACGTAGACCACGAAGACGTAGCTTCCGGTCAGTCCCACGATGGCGACCACCGAGTACAGCATCAGTGCGACGAAGGTGGCGGCGATGACCCGCGGAACCACCAGTGCCTGAATCGGATTGACGCCGATGACCCTCATCGCGTCGATCTCCTCGCGAATGGTCCTGGCTCCGAGGTCCGCGCACATCGCGGTGGATCCCGCGCCTGCCACCACGATCGCCGTCACGACGGGACCGACCTGGGTGACCGACGCCAGCGCCGCCCCTGCGCCCGACAGATCACCCGCTCCGATTTCGAGCAACACGATGTTCAAGGTGAAGACGATCAACACCGTGTAGGGGATCGACAGCATGATGGTGGGGAAGATCGACACTCTGGCAACGAAGGCGATCTGCTCGAGCAGCTCGCGCCAGGCGAACGGACGTCTGATGCTTGCAGCGAACGCCTCGCCGCTCAGGACGAAGAAGTCGCCGAGCGCGTTCATCGGCTTGACCAGGGAAGTCGTCGTCACCATACGACCACCGCAAACCAGGAAACATGTTCTCGGGGGTCATCGGAAGGCACTGCAGCAACGTAGACGGAGGCAAGGGCCGAGCAGAGGTTTGCGATCAGCGCGAAGAAAACCTGCTCGGGGCCGCCGCCGACCGTCGAGAATGTCCGCTTCGTGAACGCGGTGTCAGACGACCGCTCGCTGGACTCGCCTCCCGGATCCTAGCCGTCACCCCTCCGCGGTCGGCCGAAGATCGGCAAGTGGAGGCGGCCCAGCAGGGCACGGCGGGTAGACACCCGGAGGCGCTCGTCGAGCAGATGGTCCGCCTGCCAGGTGGACGCGTCGCAGCCATCCTGACGCAGCGCCAGTCGCACCTCGGCGACTAGCGACAGTTCGTCGTCGATCGACTCCAGGTCGCGCACAGCCTCAAGCTAGGTATCGGCTGTGGGGGTGACGAGACTTATCGCCGACGTGATTTTTAGGCCGGAACCGAACGTGCGCACCGGGATCGAAGCGGTAGCCTCGCCCGCGGACCGTGGTGAGGACGTGGGCGTGCTCGCCGAGCTTGCCCCGAAGTCGGCGGATGTGCGTGTCGACGACGCGGCTCGAAATGTCCTGCCCTGGGCGGTCCCCCCACACGGTCTGCAGCAGAGCATGGCGTGACACCGTCTGTCGAGGCCTCTCGGCGAGGTGGGCGAACAGAGCGAACTCTCGGTAGGCCAACCGCAGGGGGCGACCGTCGACGCTGACCCGTCGGTCGGCGAGATCGATGGTCAAGCCGCGCTCCTCGGCAGGGGTGGCTACGACGGCTTCGTGTGCGCGGAGGCCCGGAATCACCTGGGCGATGGTCGATCCGAACTCGTTCGCCAGCCGGATGGCGTGCGCAGCGGCCGCGTGTCCGCCGGGTACCTCGAGGACGAGAACGACTCGGGTGGCGGCATCGGATCGGTCGTCGACGCGCTGTGGCACGGCTTGGTACACGAACCACACTGTCCGCCCTCGCCGGGCGGCCGTACAGAATTTGCGTCGTCACGAGGACAACGCCGACCGCTCAGAACGCGGCGACGAGTTGCCCGCGGTACGTGACGTCGATGAAGTCGCGAGTCGACTCCGATTGCAGGGCACCAGCCAGGGCGCGGATGCCAGCGGTGCCTCGCATCGACTCGGGCGCCACCAGGTACTCCGCGTACGCGGGATTGCCGCGCTCGCAGTACAACGCCGTGCCGGTGTCGATTCCCAGGCCCATGGCCTGGTTGCCGAACAGGAAGACGACGTCGAAGTCGTCGCGCACCTCACCGAGGTGGGCGCTGTCGACCTCCTTGAGCGTCAGGCCGTGGGGATTGGCCCTGATGTCCGTCGTCGTCGCGACCCGGTCGGCGGCGACGGGGCATTCGATGAGCCCCAGATCGTCGAGCATCGCCAGCGCGCGGGTGACGTTGACGGGGTCGGCGGGCAGCGCGATCTCGGCGTGGTCGGGAATGGAGTCCAGACAGTCGATCTGGTTGGCGTACAGCCCGAACGGCTCGATGTGGACGGGCACGATCGGTACCAGATCCGTCGGGCGAAGGCGATTGAATTCGTCCAGGAATGGCAGATATTGAAAGAAGTTGGCGTCGAGTCTGCCGTCGACGACGAGTTCGTTGAGTTCGTCGAACGTCTCGTAGACCTCGATCCGAAGATCGATGCCGCGCGCCGCGACGGCGTTCCGCACGTGGTCGAGGATCTCGGCATGCGGCACGGGGGTCGCCCCCACCCGCAGCGGCGTCTTGCCCTTGCCGCCGAGGGAGCGAAGCGTGCTACTCACCGGCATCCCGCGAAGACTACCGGCGTTTCCGACGGTAGCAAGCGGTCGGGCGCCATCCTTTGTGTCCGATTGTGACGTCCTAGGACTCGTGGTGAATTCAGGGGTGGTCCATCGTCGGGCCCAGCTCCTACGGTGCGTCTTGCCCGCAACGTCGCATCATGGGAGACGGTCACGATGTCCGAAACAAGTACGCCTGCAGAAATTTTGGGAGATCCCCCCAGCGGTCCGACGCGGAAGCTCCGCGGCAACCTCGGCGTCGCGTCGATCGTATTCATGGTCGTGGCCGCCGCAGCGCCCCTCGGTGTCATCGGCGGTGTCGTGCCGCTGGGCATCGCGGGTGGCAACGGCGCTGGGTTCCCCGCGACGTTCGTCGTCGCGACGATCGTGCTGCTGCTGTTCGCCGTCGGCTTCACGGCGATGACGCCACACGTCGAAGAGGCAGGCGCCTTCTTCTCGTATGTCCGCAAGGCCCTTGGCTTTCCGACGGGCATCGGCATCGCGTTCGTCGCCATCGTGAGCTACCTGGCCATCGAAGCGGGTGTCTACGGTCTGCTCGGTCCGGCCGGTGCGAGCATCGTGGAACTGTTCGGCGGCCCCTCGCTGCCGTGGTGGCTGTTCGCGCTGGTCGCGTTCGCCGTCACCACCTACCTCGGGTACCGGAACATCGAACTGTCCAGCAGGGTGCTCGCCGTGTTGCTGACGGCCGAGATCGCGATCGTGGCCGTCCTCGACCTCGTCATCGTCGCCCGCGGCGGTGACCACGGTCTGTCGACGGGCATCGTGAATCCGCACGCGATCCTGTCCGGCTCGGTGGGCATCGGACTGCTCTTCGCGATCATCAGCTACGTCGGGTTCGAGGCGACCGCCATCTTCCGCGACGAGGCCAGGACCCCGGAGCGCACGATCCCGCGGGCCACGTACGTGTCGCTGATCCTCATCGGCGTTTTCTACGCGGTCACCAGCTGGGCGCTCATCTCGGGTTGGGGGGACGACGAAGCGGTCAAGCGGGCGACCGACTCCGGATCGACGTTCCTCGGCGACACCGCCCAGCGCTACCTCGGAGCGGTCGGCGCAGACGTCATCACCGTCCTCTACTTCACCAGCCTGTTCGCCTGCATCCTGTCCTTCCACAACGTGGTGTCGCGCTACCTGTTCGCGCTGTCGCAGCGTGACGTGCTGCCCGCCTCGCTGAGTCGCCCGCACGGCAGGCACGGCTCTCCACATCTGGCGTCGCTGTGGATCTCGGGCGTCGTCGCGATCAGCGTGCTCCTCGCCGTGGTGTTCGGACTCGACCCGGCGGCGCAGTTCTACACCTGGTTCGCCGGCGCAACGACCGTCGGCATCGTCGTCCTCCTCATCGCCACCAGCGTCGCCGTCCTGGTGTACTTCCGCACCGACTCTCGCGGTTACTCGCCGTGGCGTGTTCGTATCGCACCGAGCCTGGGCCTTCTCGGGCTGGTGGGCTCCCTCATCCTGATACTGGCCAATCTGAAGGATCTGGTCGGCGGTTCGAGCGTGCTGGCCTGGGTGATCGTCGTCCTGCTGGTCGTGGCGTTCGCTCTCGGCGCGGTGGTCGGCACGCGGGTCGCCGACGAAAGCGCGACTGCGTCATGACGCAGACCGTGGACGGGCAGCGGCAATCGGCATCGGCCAGGGAGTTGTTGAGCGGGCTCTCGGACGGTTCCCTCACCGAGATCGAGGTCGCCTGGAGCGATCCGTTCGGCCATGCGGCGGGCAAGCGGATTCCCGCGGCTCAGTTCCTGGAGCGCGCCCAGGGCGCAGGCTTCGCCTTCTGCGAGGCGGCGCTCGGATGGAACGCCGACGCGACGGTGATCGACGGACTGCGGCTCACCAACTGGAGCGGTGGTTATCCCGACGTGTATGCGGTGCCGGACTTCTCGACGTTTCGACTCCTCCCGTGGAGGCCGCGCGTAGGCCACGTCATCTCCGACATCGTGACCCACCAGCGCACGCCGTCGCTGCTTGATCCGCGCGCCGTTCTTCGCCGGGTCGTGGACAGGCTGGCGGCACACGGCTATACCGCCAAGGTGGGGGTGGAGTTCGAGTTCTATCTGCTCGAGGCGGACGGCTCGCCACTCCAGGACGACATCCACGCCTACTCGCTGGAGAATGCGAACGCGCTCGATCCGCTGATCGCGGACCTCAACGAGACCCTCGGCGCGTTCGTCCGTTTGGAGGGTGTGCAGACCGAATACGGCCCCGGGCAGGTGGAGACCAACCTCGTCTACGACGATGCGCTCGATGCCGCAGACGACAGCGCCCGACTGAAGTACGCGGCCAAGGAGGTCGCCCGCAAGCACGGCAAGCTCGCCAGCTTCATGCCCAAGCCGTTCTCCGAACACTCGGGAAGTTCTGCCCACCTTCACATCTCACTCTGGCGCGACGGCGTGGCCGCGTTCGCACCCATCGACGGCGCCGAGAGCGAGGTGGCGCTGCACGCCATCGCGGGCCTACTCGACCATCTGCCGTCGATCACGCTGTTCGGTGCGCACTCCGTCAACGCCTACCGCCGCTACGTGCCGGACTCCTTCGCGCCGAACACCGTGAACTGGAGCCGTGACAACCGAAGCGCGGCGGTGCGATCACTGGTCGACGTATCGCCGAGCGCAACCAGGATCGAATTGCGCACGGGCGCTTCGGATGCGAACCCGTACTGGTTGGTGGCCTCGGCGTTGGCGGCGGTGGTAGCCGGGCTCGAGGCGGGCCGACGGCCGCACGAACCTGCGACCGGGAACCTCTACGGCAGGGGATCGCCGCTGCCCGATTCGTTGGGCACCGCGCCGGCACTCGCGACGCAGGATGACACCATCCTCGACATCCTCGGTGCTGATTCGGTCCTGGACTTCGCCGCGATCGCGCGCAGTGAGTGGCAGCTGTATCAGGGTCACGTCAGCGACTGGGAACGTCAACGTTATCTGGCGAGTTCGTGACCGGATCATCGCGATCCGATGTCTTGTCGCCTGGTCATGACCGGTCGATCATCACCGTAAAACGTCTTCGAGGGGAGTGTCGTGAGCCAACAGAGTCCCGATTCACGGGCCGACGCGGCGTGGTACGCGCGCATCGGTACCGACTGGTGGGCCACCATCGTCGCGGGTGCCATCGTCGTGCTGGCCGTCGCAAACCTCCTTCCCAAGATTCCGTGGTGACCCGATGAGCACGACATCCGTCGCCGCCGACGAGGACCGCTCCGAGTCGACGTTTCCGACCACCAACCTGCTCGCCTACGTTCCTGGTGTACTGCTGCTGATCGCGGTCGGCCTCCTCGGCAAGTACGCCGAGATCTGGTGGCTCGCGATCGCGAAGAAGGAGCATTGGACCGTACCCGACATCGAATACGTGTTGTGGGCGATTTTGATTGGTCTGCTGATCACCAATACCGTTGGCGTGCATCGCATCTTCAGGCCCGGGGTTCAGACCTACGACTTCTGGCTGAAGATCGGCATCGTCGCGCTCGGGTCGCGGTTCATCCTCGGCGACGTCGCGAAGCTCGGCGGCACCAGCCTGGTGCAGATCCTGGTGGACATGACGGTGGCGGGCGCGATCATCATCGCCGCCGCGAAACTGTTCGGACTGTCCGGCAAGCTCGGATCGCTCCTGGCAATCGGGACGTCGATCTGTGGGGTGTCGGCGATCATCGCATCAAAGGGAGCGATCCGAGCACGCAACTCCGACGCCAGTTATGCCATCGCCGCGATCCTGGCCCTCGGAGCGGTCGCGCTGTTCACCCTGCCGCCGCTGGGGCACCTGATCGGCCTGAGCGATCACGAATTCGGCCTGTGGGCCGGTCTGGCCGTGGACAACACGGCGGAGACCACCGCCACCGGGTACCTCTTCTCGGACGAGGCGGGCAAGATCGCCGTCCTGGTGAAGTCGGTGCGAAACGCCCTCATCGGTTTCGTCGTCCTGGGTTTCGCGCTCTACTGGGCGGCCCGCGGTGAGGCCGATCAGATCGCGCCGGGACTTAGGTCGAGGGCGACGTTCGTATGGGAGAAGTTCCCCAAGTTCGTCCTCGGCTTCCTCGCGGTCTCGGCGATCGTGACGGCGGGATGGCTGAACAAGGGACAGATCGCCAACCTCGCGAGCGTCTCGAAGTGGGCATTCCTTCTCACCTTCGCCGGAGTGGGGCTCAACACGAACTTCCGAGAGCTGGCCCGAACCGGTTGGCGCCCACTGGTCGTCGCGGTCATCGGCCTCCTGGTCGTCGCGACGGTCTCACTCGGTCTGGTTCTGCTGACGTCCCGGGTGTTCGGCTGGGGTGTGCACACCTGAGCTGAGATCTGAGCGCCGCGGCGGACTACCGTCCCGCGGGGACGTAGCGTCGCGCGATCTCGAGCCACGCCTCGAGATCGGGCGACGTCTCGTAGTCGGAGTCGAGTAGGTACAGGGCCCGCACCGGGCAGCTGGCTCCGATCTCGACGAGCACGGGCCGCAACGTCAGCTCGGGCGCGAGCGCGTGGGCCGGCGAGCCGCCGAGCATCAGCGCAAAGGTCGGGATCTGCCCGAGTTCGCCAGCGCCGAACTGGTCGAGGAAGAGCTTCAGCAGGCCCGTGTACGTCGCCTTGTAGGTCGGTGATGCCACTACGAGCAGATCGGCCGATGTCACGATTGCCTTGGCCTCGGCCACCTTTGGGTCACCCCATCCGAGCAGACCCGCTCCGAGATCGATGACGTCGATGACGTGTTTCGGGGGAGCGCCGGTCAACTGGGTGGCGACCAGTTCGGCCGCTGCGCGCGTTCGCGAATTCGGTTTGGGGTTTCCCACGACCACGACGCTCATCGCGGGTTCTTCTCCCCGGCTTCGACGGCGACGGTCAGCCGGTTCTCGGCGGGTGCCACCGGACACGTCGCGTAGTCGGTGAACGAGCACGGCAGATTGGCGGCCCGGTTGAAGTCGATGATCACCGAACCGTCGGCCTCCGGCTGACCGACCGCCAGCGATCGGGCTCCCGGGTAGGTCGTCACGCCGCTGGTGGCGTCGGTGAACAGGATGTGCAGATCGCCAGTCGCACGCGCGAATACGACGAGTCGTGCTGGGTCGCCGTCCAATTCGAAGTCGACGACGCCTGCGGCACTGTGATGGTGCTCGAGTCCCTCCACGACGGCGCGCGTCGTGACGGTCGTCGGCTGGTCGTAGGGCGTGTACGTGGCGGGAACGCGCCACTGCGCGCGCGGTGGATAAGTTGGAATGCCGTGGTAGTCCTGCAGAGTGCGGGCGTTCGGGTCGTGCACGCGCAACGCGACGGACCCGGTTCTGCGGATGACCTCGAAGCGTCGCTCGCCGGCCTCCACGAACAGCCCGGGCGCACCCTCCAGCGGCTCGAGTCGCTCGACCCCGGTGATCCCGTCGACGTAGGTCGCTTCGGCGTCCGCCCGCCACCGGCCGGGCAGATCGGCGACCGTGTCGAACTCCTCGCCGAGCCAGTGAAGTCCGGTAATGCTGACCCAGCCCAGCGGATCTGCGTAGTAGTGCTCGCGGTCGCCGTGCCACTCGTGCCACGCCGTCTCGAACGCGTCCACTCCGGAATCCGTGGTGATCGTCATGGTGCCCGTCCTCTCGGCGTCGGTGTCATCACCAATGTCTCACGCTGAACGATCGCGTTCCACGGTGCATTCCCGGCAGCCCAGGGCCCTGCCTCGTCTCGGCTTCGAACCACGATGATTCCAAACACCCGATGTCGCCGCCGTGGGTGGTGGCCATCGCGAAAGCCGCTGTCAGACAGTCGCTTAGAACTTGCCTGATGCCGAGGCCGCGTTCGCGGCCACCGATGGGCGTCGGGTCGCGCCGGTGGCGACCGACATCGCGCAATTAGCCTTCAGCCGTGTCTGGTCGCAACGACCGTCTCGGTTCGCCCGTCGATGTCTGGGTCCGCCAGTGGTGGCCGTGGTTGGTCCTCGCCGTCGGCGCGACGGTCATCGCGATCGGTGGATACCTGTTCTCCCGTGGCCTCGACGCCGACGGCCGGTTCGGCGACGTTGCAGGCACCCCAACGCCCGTGATCGTGGCCACCGCAACCAGTTAGGGAAGACAGTGCCCAAGCCCGCGAAGGACCGCCCCCTGTACTACTCGGCGTTCGTGATGAACACGCCGTCCCACGTGATCCACGGGCTGTGGCGCGACCCGAAGGCCGCCAATCACGAGATCAATTCGCTCACGCACTGGGTCGACCTGGCCCGGTACCTCGACGGCGCCGGCTACGACCTGATGTTCTTCGCCGACGTCAGCGGCCTGCGTTCGCCGTGGAACGGCACCTATGAGCTGGTCGCCGAGCAGGGCATGCAGATCCCGACGAACGATCCCTCGGTTCTGATCTCGGCGCTGGCCACGGCGACGACGAACCTCGGACTGGTCTACACCAGCTCGATCGCGCAGAGTCTGCCGTTCGACTTCGCGCGACGCATCTCGACGCTCGACCACTACACCAACGGTCGGGTGGGTTGGAACATCGTCACCAGCTTCTCGGACAACACGTATCGAAACTACGGTCACGACAAGCTGATCGAGCACGATCTGCGCTACGAGATCGCCGAAGAGTACGTCGACGTGGCCTACAAGCTGTGGGAAGGCTCCTGGGACGAGGACGCCCTACGGGCCGACAAGCAGGCGGGCATTTATGCCGACCCGTCGAAGATCCACAAGATCAACCATGTGGGCCAACACTTCTCGGTCGAAGGGCCACACTTCGTCACACCGTCACCGCAGCGGGTTCCCGTGCTCTTCCAAGCCGGCGCGTCGCCCGTCGGTCAGCGGTTCGCCGCCCGCAACGCCGAAGGCGTGTTCATCTCGAGCCCCGATCCGCAGTCCGCACGCGGCCTGATCGAGGAGACCCGGGAACTGGCCGCCGCGTACGGGCGTGATCCCTACGACGTCAAGTTCTTCCAGGGCCTGTCCTTCGTGGTCGGCCGCACCTCGGAGGAGGCCAGGGAGCGCGAGGCGCAGATCGAGGAGCTGTCGAGCATCGAGGGCGTGCTGTGTCACATCCTGGGCGATGCGGGCATCGACGCGGGCGCGCTGCCGTTGGACACGCCGCTGTCGGAGCTCGGCGAGTTCCGCGGCGTGCAGGGGTGGGCCCGATGGGCGGGGGAGGGCTCCGACGGGGAGCCGACCATCGCCGATCTCGGTCGGACGTTCGAGCGCAGCAGCCGCATCGTCGGTTCGCCCGAGGAGGTGGCCGACAAACTCGAGGAGTGGCGGGACGCGGGCATCGACGGGGTGAACGTCTTCCACGCCGTCCGACCCGGCACCTTCAAGGAGATCGCAGACCTGCTGTTCCCCGAGCTGCGCAGGCGTGGCCTGTTGAGCGAGGACAAGTCGGGAACGCTGCGGCACAAGCTGTCCGGCGGTGGCGCGGACCGCGTTCCCGTCACGCATCCCGCAGCCAGGTACCGGGGTGCCTTCACCGACAACTCGTTGTCCGACAAGGTGTCCGAGCCGCTGTCCCTGCCCGCGCGGGTATAGCGCTCTACCCGAGCGCACGTCCGTCGCGTCCGACGATCGTCTCGACGTCCTGGCGCAGGGATTCCAGCGCCCGGCGTTGTTCGTCGGAGTAATCGCGGGCGGTGTCGTCGAGCACGCAAACCGTACCGACGACCTGCCCGTCCCGGTCGTGTACGGCGAGTCCGAGGTAGTTGTGCAGGCCGAATTCGATCTCGTCCTCGTTACCCGCGAAGGTCTCGTCGCCGCGCGAGTCGCGGACGTAGAGGTCCTTGCCGGTGTCCACGATGCGCTCGCAGTACAGCGGAACCCGCCCGGCGTCATCGCCTGCCTTCTTGCCCGCCGCGCCGACGGTGTAGTGCCTGGTGGCCTCACCGGCGGTGGCGGCGACGACCATCGAGTCGGGTTCCGAGCGCATCACCAGGACGGACTTCACGCCGAGTAGTTCGGCGACCTTCTCGAGCTGGGGCCCGAGGTCGGACAGTCCAGCGGTGGTGTCGGTGCGATGAGCTTCAGAGGTCATGCCCCGATGATGCCCGGTCGTCTGAAGAAGGTCAGCCGAATTGCCTCGGACTGATCGCAACTATCCGAACCAGCGAGCTCCCGGCATATGTTTCGAGGACGTAAAGAGTCGCCGTACAACGTTTTTCGCATGGACCTGAGAAGAGGACACATGACCGACCTGGCCGTCAAGGACCCGACACTCGTCGAGTTCACCGTAGATCGATCCGCGCCGGTCAGGGAGGGCAATCCGGGACTGCTGGCGCTGCCGCTGGTGATCGCAGGCGGCTTCGGGCTCGGCTTCACCAACACCGGGCTGGTCGACGTCGGCGCCGCCGCCGTTCCGATTCTGCTGTCCGCCACGTCGATCGGACTGTTGATCGCCACGATCTGGGCGGCGGCACTGACCCAGAACGTCAACGCCACGGTCTACGGGGTGTTCTTCGGCTTCTACGCCAGCTACGCCGCGCTGTCGCTCGGGCTGACGCACGACTGGTTCGGTATCCCGGCCGCCGCCGCGGGGCAGACGACGGCGCTGTGGCTCGGCAGCTGGCTGCTGACCATCGGGCTGCTGACCGTCCTGGTGCTGCGGCTGCCGTGGACGTACCCGCTTCTCCTCGCGATCGTCGACGTTGCGCTCGTGCTCCTTCTCGTCGGAAATCTCACCGGGAGCATCACCGCGACCCATGCCGGCGGCTGGTTCGTCTTCGCGTTCGTCGCACTCGTCGCGTATTACTACGTGGCTGCGCTGTGGGAGGAGACGGGCGGACGGCCGCTGCCGCTGGGACGGCCGCTCGTCGGGGACTGACCGACGCGTCCGGCTCGGATGCCTACGTCGGGGCGTTGGCAGGCTGGAACACGCCGGTGCTGTCCGCTTCCTCCTCGGCGCGGATGACGTGGACGACGGCGTTGATGAGTGCCAGGTGGGTGAACGCCTGCGGGAAGTTACCGAGATGGCGACCGGTGCGCGGCTCGATCTCCTCGGCGTAGAGGTGCAGCGGGCTGGCGAACGACAGCAGCCGCTCGCACAGATGCTTGGCCCGACTGATCTCGCCGATCTCGACGAGCGCCGAGACCAACCAGAACGAACAGATGGTGAACGAGCCCTCCTCGCCCTGCAGGCCGTCGTCGGTCTCGTCGGTGCGGTAGCGCAGCACCAGACCGTCCTCGGTGAGCTCGTCGGCGATGGCCAACACGGTCGCGCGGACGCGCGGGTCGTCGGACGGAAGGAACCGCACCAGCGGGGCCAACAGTAGCGAGGCGTCCAGCGCGTCGTCACCGTAGCGCTGGGTCAGTGCGCCGCGGTGGTCCACGCCGTGGGCGAGGACGTCGGCCTTGATCTCCTCGGCGATGTCCCGCCACTGCTGGGCGTAGCTCTTCTCGCCCTGCAGCTCAGCGAGTTTCGAGCCGCGATCCAGTGCCACCCAGCACATCATCTTGCTCGAGGTGAAGTGCTGCGGTTCCCCGCGCACCTCCCAGATGCCCCGGTCGGGTTCGCGCCAGTGCTTGATCGCCTCCTCGACCTGGAGCTTGAGCACGGGCCATAGCATCTCGGGGATCTGTTCACGGGACTTGGCGTGCAGGTACACCGAGTCGAGCATGGTGCCCCAGATGTCGTGCTGGATCTGGTCGTAGGCTCCGTTGCCGATCCGCACCGGCCGCGAATTGTCGTAGCCCGAGAGGTGATTAAGTTCCTCCTCGACGAGCTGGCGTTCACCGCCGACCGCGTACATCACCTGAAGGGGATGGCGCTCGCCGTTGTTGGCGCCCGACACGTCGGCGATGAACGAGAAGAAGTCGTCGGCCTCGCGGTCAAGGCCCAGGGTGTAGAGGCCCCAGAGCGCGAACGTCGAGTCGCGCACCCATGCGTAGCGGTAATCCCAGTTGCGTTCGCCCTGAGGCGTTTCCGGCAGCGACGTGGTGCTGGCGGCGAGCAGGGCGCCGGTGGGCGAGTACGTCAGCCCCTTCAGCGTCAGCGCGCTGCGCTGCAGGTAGGAGCGCCACGGATGGTCGGGGAAGTCGCCGATGTTGATCCACTGGCGCCACGACTCGCTGGTCTTCCACATCTTGTCGGCGGCCTCTTCGAAGGTCTGGGGCGCCGGGTGGCCCGACCAACTCAAGGCGACGAAGACGTTGTCGCCCTCGGTAAGTCGCGTCCTGGCCCTTGCCTCGTGGCCCTCCAGACCGATGCGAAGGTTGGTGGTCAACCGCAGCGTGGGGTGGGCCTCGGGGTTCTTGCTGGCCCGCGCGATCGCCTCGCCGTACGCCGCGGCCGAGTACTCCCAGGTGGCCGACTCGCGGTGGTAGTCGAAGGACGGCTCACAGCTCATCACCAACTCGACGACGCCGCTCACGCAGCGCACCGTGCGCAGCAGGATGTGCTCGGCGTCCCAGTCCATCGGCGTGCGGCGGTGTGTCCGTGAGCGGGTGTCCAGGTCGTGCCACGGACCCATGACGAGCGCATCGCGCACGATCAGCCAGCCCGTGTGGGTCTGCCACGTCGTCTCCATGATGAGACTGCCCGGCAGGTAGCGGCGGGCGGCAGGCACGGTCACGCCGTAGGGCCCCAGTCGGAAGTGTCCGGCGCCGCGGTCGAGGATCGCGCCGAAGACGCTCGGTGAGTCGGGTCGGGGCACGCACAACCACTCGACCGACCCGGCGGAGGACACCAGGCACGTGTTCTCGCAGTCCGACAGGAAGCCGTAGTCCGCGATCGGCGGGAAGGGATTGCGCAACGGGCCGCCCTGCGCATACGGGACCGGCGCCGTCACCGTGTACGGCGCCTCTGGCACGCGTTCGGCCTTGCTCAATTCGTCGCCCGGTTCGGTCTGCAAAACCATCCCGACATCATCGACCGCCCAGGTACCCGGCGTCTACTCGTGCGCGCGGATCGTAGTGTGGACGAGATGAGCGGCATCCTGAGTTGGTGGGACGGGGTCGAACTGTGGCTGTCCGGCCTCGGGTTCGTCGCGCAGACGGCGATCGTCATGCCGGTCGTCCTGCTGCTGGCCTACGCCGTCGCGGTGGTGCTCGACGGCGCCCTCGGCAACGGCATCCGCCTGCTGCAGCGGGCCGGCCACACCGACGAGGATCCGTCATGACGGGGATGCCCCGCTCCAGAGTGACGTTGGTGCTGGTCGCGCTGGTCGTTCTCGTCGTCGTGATGTGGCTGTTCGCCCGGTGACGCGTGGTCGCACCGGTCTGTTACGCTTCGGCCCGTGTACGCAGCGTCCGGCACTACGGAGAGCCATGTCCTGGCCCTCATTGCCGTGGGTAATTGCGCTGTGGCCGATGTGCACTGTTGTCGCTGACTCCATCCCGTTGCGCGGTTTGGTGTCGGTAGTGGCCGTTTGCGTGCCCAGCAACTGATACGTCCCCTTTCCGTCGTGACGGGTTCCACCTCGTTCGTCACCCCAAAGGAAAGGCCCCACCCGATGTCCAGCACGAATCCCAAGCCCAAGCCGAGGGCCTTCAGGTCGCTGACCGCCGTCGGCGCCATCGCCGTCACGGCTACCCTGCTCGCGGCGTGCGGTGGTGGCGCCAGCGACGTGGCCGGCGGTGGCAACCAGCCCAAGGCCGACGTCACGCTCAACCTCGTCGCCTACGCGGTGCCGCAGCCCGGCTGGGACAAGATCATCCCGGCCTTCGCTGCCACCCCGGAGGGCAAGGGCGTGGCCGTCACCTCGTCCTACGGCGCCTCGGGCGACCAGTCCCGCTCGGTCGAGAAGGGCAGCCCCGCCGACATCGTCAACTTCTCGGTCGAGCCGGACATCACCCGTCTGGTCAAGGCCAACAAGGTCGACAAGAACTGGAATGCCAGCGCCACCAAGGGCATCCCGTTCGGATCCGTCGTCACGCTGGTGGTCCGCAAGGGCAACCCGAAGAACATCAAGGACTGGGACGATCTGCTGCGTCCCGACGTCGAGGTCGTCACCCCCGATCCGGGCAGCTCCGGTTCGGCCAAGTGGAACGTGTTGGCGCCCTACGCCGTCAAGAGCAACGGCGGCCAGGACCCCCAGGCCGGCATCGACTTCGTCACCAAGCTGGTGACCGAGCACGTCAAGGCGCGTCCCGACTCCGGCAAGTCCGCGACCACGACGTTCTTGCAGGGCACCGGCGACGTGCTGATCAGCTACGAGAACGAGGCCATCAACACCGAGCGGTCGGGCAGCCCGGTCGAGCACATCACGCCCCCGCAGACGTTCAAGATCGAGAACCCGGTCGCCGTGGTGACCACCAGCTCGCACCTCGACAAGGCGACTGCGCTCAACAACTTCCTCTACACCCCGGACGGCCAGAAGCTGTGGGCCGAGGCGGGCTTCCGGCCGGTCGACCCGACGGTCGCCGCGGCGTTCACCAACGACTTCCCGACGCCTCAGAAGCTCTGGACGATCGCCGACCTCGGCGGCTGGTCCGCGGTGGATCCCGCGCTCTTCGACAAGACGAACGGCTCGATCACCAAGATCTTCAAGGCGCCCGTTAAGTGACGGCCGCCGTCGACGCCGGGCCGGAGCCTGCGAGTCGCCCCTCGGGCGGCCGCAGGCGCGGCACGACGTCGCTGCGCGTCGGTGCCGCCTCGATCTGGCTGAGCGTCATCGTGCTCCTGCCACTGGCCGCGATCTTGTGGCAGTCGGCAGGTGG
>JAESGJ010000377.1_pt1 | contig 31752 bp, 34 predicted proteins | sample 9266241 | NCBI WGS metagenome assembly JAESGJ01 (sample SAMN14514841, study PRJNA621669) | algae metagenome | isolation source: Brasilonema octagenarum HA4186-MV1 and co-occurring heterotrophs from wet... | place: USA: Manoa Valley, Hawaii | collected 2009-07-20 | reverse complement strand
GGCCGAACCCAGGAACAGGAGGGCCAAAACACCTGCTTGACCCGCGGCCACAGCCCGCGGGACATATCCCCGCACGGGTCAGTTCTCGATGAAAACCCCGGGTCAGTTCTCAGCGAAACTCAACACTCCGCACTATGGATTTCCACGCTCTGCCTATCCTGGGCATTTCGCTCGTACTCAATGACGATGCCGGCAACGGCCTGGCGCTCGGCACCAGTTCAGAAGATCCCGCCTACCTCCTTGCCGTGGTCGAGGATGCCGCCGGCCGCGCCATCATCTGCAACCTGATCGACGGTGAGAGCGAGGCGCTGTTGCTGGCCATGCTGACCGAACGCGCGGCCGTGCGCGCCGCCGCGGCGATCCCGCCCTATCGTGCTACACCGGGCGCCGCTGGGGCCTCGTCGTGACCGCGTTAAGGTGGTGCGGGCAGGCTTCGGCCCGCCCTCGCTGCCCCGCTCTGTGCTTCGCCGCTGGCCGCCTCCGGGCGGCCTTCTACGTTGCGGCCGGTGCCGTCGTTGGGTCATTACCGTCCGTATGGCTATGTCCCCATCCCGCTTCGCCGAGTGCCTGGAAACGATCGGCTGGACCAAGCGCGGCCTCGCACGCCGACTGAACGTGGGGCAAGCGGCGGTGCGCCAGATGGCCAACGGGCGGCACGAGATCCGCGACGACTTCGGCGGATGGTTAGAGGGGTTGGCAGCGGTCCATGCGCCGCTGTCGCCCGAGCTACGCGAGTTTTCTGACCAGATGGGGTGCGATAGGGGGGAGTGGGTGCGCTATCCCCGTGGCATACGGCCCCTATCTGACGAGGAGGCGGCGGCGCTGCGCCGCGTCGCGGAAGCGCACGCTGCGATGCCTTGGCCGCCAGGATGGCGGGGCGGCACTGTGAAGGACGATAATACAGACTCGTAATTTGGCCGAACCTGAAAAGATCAGGTGTTGCGCTCCACTCGCCCGGCCGGCTTCGCCGGCCTGCCGTCCTCGATCCATCGATACTACCACGACATCGTAACGATATATCGCTCAGCCCAGACGTGACGCCGGCTCCCCATGTATGGGGACAGTACAGTGCCCATGCCCAAAGTCCGCCAGTGTCTCGATGATACGGCACTCCTCCACGTGGCCGCCCACGCACTGGCTGGCCATCCGCTGCAATTCCGATCGCAGCGCCTCGAGGCGCTTCATCCGGGCGTCCACCTCGGCGATGTGGGCCATGGCGATGGCGTGTGCCGCCGAGCAGTCCGTCCCGGGCCGGTCGGCGAGGTCGAGGAGGGAGCGGATGTGCTCCATGGAGAAGCCGAGTTCCCGGGCATGGCGGATAAAGCCGAGCCGCCGGAGGTGGGCATCCCCGTAGGAGCGGTGCCCGCCCTCGGTTCGGGCGGGAGGAGGCAGCCAGCCCTCGGCCTCGTACCAGCGGATCGTGGTCGCCTTCACGCCGGTCAGCCGCGACAGCTCGCCGATCGTCAGCCTCGCCATGGTATCTCCTCGGTCAGGGCCATCCTGGAGGATATGGGGCCTCGGTGACACCGTACCTCCCTGCTGGCTCCCTGGCCTGCCCTGCAAGGCCGACAGGGGGGTGGGACAAGATGTCCCCCCGTCTCCCGATGACACCGGATTACAGCTGCGTTAGACTTGGGCAGCATGCTCGCCCTGCCGACATCGCTGGCCGCCAGGATCCTTCGCCGAGTGCTCTCGGTGATGATGTGCGCGCTCATGCTCCTGTCTCTGGCGGTCTCGGCGGATGCTGGTGCCCCTACGGTCACGAGTCCGCCCGCGCTGGTCGAGTTGGTTCTCATGGACGCTGGCTCTGGTGACGAACCCCTGCAGCCGGACTCCCTGCCGTGTCACTCAGCCCACCACCTCTGCGGCAAGGTAACCCCGCTCCCGCCGATCCTTGCGGCCGGGGCGCCTGCGGTCGTCCATCCTGAGTTCAAGCCGGTCCCGGTGCCGGACCGGCTGCTGCCCTCCGGCGTGACCGAACTGCCGCCAAGACCACCTCGCGCCTGACGGAACACGCCTTCCTGCTGGTCCGGCCCGCCCATCCCTGAGGGCGGCGGTGCCCGGCCCGTTCGCGGTCCGTCATTCCAGGTACCTCCATGTCATTCAGCACTGCCCGGCTAACGGCGCTCCATGCCGTCATCCCTGAGGCCGCCCTCGCCCAGGGCACCCGGCCACCCGTCGCCTCACCCACCGCCTGCATCGTCCCGGCGGCACCTGGGCTTCCCCGAAGGCTCCCTGGCCTTGGGCCCCGCAGGCGCCCGTTCAGCCATGCTTCCACTCCGACGGCGTCTTCCAACGCAGAATGGCCCTTGAACCTCCAGTCGCTAGAGGCCCTATCTGCCGAGCCATCGACGGGAGATCACCTGGTGGATGGCGCGCGAGACGAAGGACAGAGGCGGCACGTGTCCCTGGAGACACGGGGAGCAAACCGCTCCTGGGCCGCGGCTGGAATCTCGGTGGCCGCCTCCCATCCCGCGGACTTCAGTGGCGCCACGGTGGGTGCCCTGGCCCGGCGGTGCGGGGCGACAATGATGCTCAGCGTTGCCCGGCTCGCGGCGGTTCTCGCCGTCGTCCCGGCCCTGGCCTTCGGACAGGACGCCCGTCCGCCTGTTGCGCCCCTCACCATCCTATCGCCCCAGCAGGCGGTCGAGGCCGCACTCACCGTCTCCCCCGCTCTCCGCGGCGCCGGGGCGGCCCGCCAGGCCGTGCAGGCCGACGCCCTCCAGGCACGGCTCCGGCCCAACCCGGAACTGAGGGGCAGCTTCGAAAACTTCGGCGGCTTCGGTGGCCGCCAGGAGAACCGGGCCTTCCGGACCCTGGAGAGCACGGTCGGCCTCGCCCAGCGCATCGAGCTCGGCGGCAAGCGCTCCGCCCGGATCGATCTTGCTGCCCGCAGCGGCGAGGTCGCCGCGCTCGACTTCACCGGCGTCCGGCTGGAGATCGCCCGGGAGGTGGTGACGGCCCTGGCCACCGCAGAGGCCGCCCGGCGGCTCGTCGGCGTCGAGCGAGAGCGCGCCCGCCTGGCAGCCGAGACGCTCCGGGCCGCTCGCGCCCGGGTCGAGGCAGGCCGGGATCCGTTGCTCCAGGCCGAGCGGGCCGAGGTGGTCCGGGCCACGGCCGACATCGCCGCCGAGCGTGCCCAGCGCGAGGTCGACATCTCCCTAGCCGACCTTGCCGTGCTCATCGGGGTGCCCCGGGTCGAACTCGCCCCTCGCCAGGCTTGGTTCGACGAGATCGGTCCCAATCCCGGCCGCCCGGTTCCAACGGACCCGCTGGCTCGTCTCTCGGGTAGTCCCGAGCTGGCCCGGCTGGAGGCGGCGATCGCCCAGCAGCGGGCGAACCTGACCCTCCAGCGCGCGACCGCCGTGCCTGACGTGACCATCTCCGGGGACGTGCGCCGCTTCGGCGACAGCAACGAGACGGCCTTCGTCGCGGGCGCCTCCATCCCGCTGCCCTTCTACGATCGGAACCAGGGCGGCATCGCCCGTGCCCAGGCCGAGGTGACCCGCGCCGAGGCCGAGGCCGATCGGGGGCGCAGCGTTCTCGTCGCCACCCTCGTCGCGGCCGAGCAACGCCTGGCCCTGGCCTGGCGGTCGGCCGACACCCTTCGGCGAACGGCACTGCCCTCCGCCGAGCAGGCGGCCCGGTTCGCCACCCTCGGCTACGGCGAGGGGCGCTTCAGCTTCCTGGAGGTCCTCGACGCCCAGCGGGCGCTCTCCGACACCCGCGCCCAGCTCGTGGAGGCCATCCAGGCCTTCCATGCCCTCCGTGCCCAGGTGCAGCGCCTGCGCGGCGACCTGCCCGCCGTCTCCCCCCAGCCCGTGAACGCCCCGAACGGGAGTGCCCGCTGATGCTCCGCATGACCTTGCTGGCAGGCGCCGCCATCGGCGGCCTGGCCCTGTCTGTCGCCTACCCGTCCATCCCCGAGACCGCCCGAAGCCTCCTCGGGATGCAGTCCACCGCCACCGGAGCAGCCCGCGCCGCCGCTCCCGCCGCTGCGCCAAAGGGGGACGGCCACGGCCACGCCGAGGGCGAGGAACACGGCGAGGAAGGCCGCATCAAAATGACGGCCGAGCAGGTCGAGGCCGCGGGCATCCGGGTCGCGGCCGTCCAGGGCGGTGTCCTGGTGACCCGTGCGGCGGTCCCGGGCGTCCTCGCCGCGAGCCAGGACCGGCAGGCACGGGTGACGGCCCGCCTCGGCGGAATCGTGGCCGAGGTCCGCAAGACCCTGGGTGAAGAGGTCGCGCGCGGCGACATCCTGGCCGTGCTGGAGAGCCGCGAGGTTGCGGACGCCAAGGGCGAGTTCATGGCCGCCACGCGCGCGGCGGCCCTGGCCGAGACGACGCTGGCCCGCGAGACCCGCCTCTGGCGCCAGAAGATCTCCGCCGAGCAGGAGTTCCTCCAGGCCCGGACCGCGGCGGAGGAAGCCCGCATCAAGGTGGACCTCGGCCGCGCCCGGTTGGCCGCACTCGGCCTGTCGGACGCCGAGGTCGCCGCCTTGGCACGCCAGCCCGCTGCCACGCTCCGCCGCCTGGAGCTGCGGGCGCCCATGGCCGGGCGGGTCACCGCCCGCAACGCGGTGCTGGGCGCCTCCGTGGCCGCGGACGCCGAGGTGTTCGCGGTTGCCGACCTCTCGGTCCTCTGGGTCGAGCTGACCATCCCGCCGCGGGACCTGCCCATGGCGCGCCAGGGCCAGACGGTGCTCGTCACCGGGGAGGGCGAGGCACGCACCGAGGGCAAGATCGTCTTCCTCAGCCCGGTCCTGGATCCCGAGACCCGCTCGGCCCGAGCGGTCGCCGAGATCGCAAATCCCGAGGGCGTGTGGAGGGCGGGCGGCTTCGTCACCGCCCACCTCTCCACGGCCGAGCAGCAGGTGGACGCGCTGGTTCCGCGCGACGCCGTGCAGGAGGTCGAGGGCAAGAAGGTCGTCTTCGTGAGGAACGAGGAGGGCTTCGAGCTGAGGGAGGTGGAGACCGGGCGCGAAGACGCGAACGGCTACGAGGTCATCTTCGGGCTGGACCAGGGGACGGAGATCGCGGTGGCCAACGCCTTCTCGCTCCGGGCCGAGCTGAGCAAGTCCGAAGCCGGGCACGCGCACTGAAAGCCGCCCGGACATGATTGGACCCATCCTCGACTTCTCCGTCCGCAACCGCTGGACGGTGGTGCTGCTGGCCCTCATCGCGGCCTGCATCGGCGCATGGTCGGTCACGCGGCTGCCCATCGACGCCACGCCCGACATCACCAACAACCAGGCTCAGATCAACACCCTCGCGCCCTCGCTCTCGCCCTACGAGATCGAGAAGCAGGTCACCTTCCCGATCGAGACGGCGCTGGCGGGCATCCCCGGGCTGGAGAGCACGCGCTCCATCTCCCGTAACGGCTTCAGCCAAGTCACGGCGGTCTTCACCGAGAGTACCGACATCTACTTCGCCCGCCAGCAGGTGCTGGAGAGGCTGATCGAGGCACGGGAGGCCATGCCGGAGGGGGTAGAGCCGCGTCTAGGCCCTGTCTCCACCGGCCTCGGCGAAGTCACCATGTGGACGGTGAACTTCGCGCCCAGGAAACAGGGCGATGTCGTGCCGGACGGCCAGCCGGGATGGCAGGCCGACGGCAGCTACCTGACCCCTGAGCGCGAGCGCCTGGCCACGGAGGCGGACCGGGCCACCTACCTCCGAACGGTCCAGGACTGGATCATCCGGCCACAGGTCCGGAACGTGCGGGGTGTCGCGGGCGTGGACGCCATCGGCGGCTACACGAAGCAGTACGTGGTCCAGCCCGACCCGGCCCGCTTGATCGCCCTGGGACTGAGCTTCTCCGACCTCTCGACGGCCATCGAGCGGAACAACGTCTCGACCGGCGCGGGCTACGTGGAGCGGGGCGGCGAAGGACTCGTCGTCCGCTCCGGCGGCCGGGTCACGAGCGTGGCCGAACTCGAGCAGGTGGTCGTCGCCACCCGCGAGGGCGTGCCCATCCTGCTGCGTGACGTCGGGCGGGTGACCATCGGCCAGGCGCCGCGGACGGGCAGCGCCAGCGGCAACGGGCAGGAGATGGTGGTCGGCACCGCCCTCATGCTCCTCGGCGAGAACTCCCGAATTGTCGCGGAGGCCGTCCACGCCAAGGTGGACGATCTCCGGCGGACCCTGCCGCGGGGCGTCGAGGCGGTCACGGTGCTGGATCGCGGTCTCCTGGTGGATGCCACCATCCACACCGTCGCCAAGAACCTCGGCGAGGGCGCGCTGCTGGTCATTGTCATCCTGTTCCTGATGCTCGGGAACATCCGGGCGGCCATCATCACCGCCCTGGTCATCCCGGTGACGATGCTGCTGACTGCCTTCGGCATGGTCCGGGGCGGCATCTCGGCCAACCTGATGTCGCTCGGCGCGCTCGACTTCGGCCTGATCGTCGACGGCGCCGTCATCATCACCGAGAACAGCCTGCGCCACCTCGCCGAGCGCCAGCACGAGAAGGGACGCCTGCTGACCGTCGCGGAGCGCCTCCAGACCGTGGCGGACAGCGCCAAGGAGATGATCCGGCCCTCGCTCTACGGGCAGGCCATCATCATCCTCGTCTACGCGCCGCTCCTGACCTTCACGGGGGTCGAGGGCAAGATGTTCATCCCGATGGCGTTGACCGTCATCATCGCCCTGGTCTGCGCCTTCATCCTCTCCCTGACCCTGGTCCCGGCCCTCATCGCCATCTGGATCAGCGGCCGGGTGCAGGAGAAGGACGTGGCCATCGTCCGCGGCCTCAAGCACGCCTATGCCCCGCTCCTAGGCGGCGCGCTGCGCGCCCCGTTCCCCGTCGTCGCGGCGGGCGCCCTCCTCTTCGTCGCCTGCCTCGGCCTGTTCTCCCGGCTCGGGCAGGAGTTCATCCCGACGCTGGACGAGGGCAACCTCGCCATGCAGGCGCTCCGCATCCCCAGCACCTCCCTGCAGCAGTCCCAAGCCATGCAGTCGGTGCTGGAACGCCGCATCTCCCGCCTGCCCGAGGTGCAGGTCATCTACTCGAAGACGGGTACGGCGGAGGTCGCCTCCGACCCGATGCCGCCGAACGCCTCCGACACCTTCATCATCCTCAAGCCCCGCTCGGAGTGGCCCGATCCGTCCTTGCCGAAGGCTGAGCTGGTCCGGCGCATCGAGGCGTCGGTCGCGGGCATCCCCGGCAACGCGATGGAGTTCAGCCAGCCCATCCAGATGCGCTTCAACGAGCTGCTGGCGGGCGTGCGCGGCGACCTTGCCGTGAAGGTGTTCGGCGACGAGTACGGCCCGATGCTCCAGGTGGCCGGGCAGATCTCGAACATCCTGAACGGCATCGACGGCGCCGAGGACGTGAAGGTGGAGCAGGCGACGGGCCTGCCCTTCCTGGAGATCACGGTGAACCGGGCGGAGGTGGCACGCCGTGGGCTGAGCGTCGCCGACGTCCAGGCCGTGGTGGCCACCGCGGTCGGCGGACGCGAGGCGGGAATGGTCTATGAGGGGGACCGCCGCTTCGCCATCGTGGTGCGGCTGCCGGAGAACCTGCGGGGCAACTTCGAGACGCTCCGCAGCCTGCCGGTGCCGCTGCCGCCCGTGGCCGGGCGCCCGGCCGCCTCGGTGCCCCTGCAGCAGTTGGCGACTCTCCGCGTCGTCGAGGGGCCGAACCAGATCAGCCGCGAGCAGGGGCGGCGCCGGGTGGTCGTCCAGGCGAACGCCCGAGGCCGGGACATCGGCTCCATCGTGGCCGAGGCCCAGGCGCGGGTGGAGCGCGAGGTGCAGCTGCCGCCCGGCTACACCGTCACCTGGGGCGGGCAGTTCGAGAACCTGGCCAAGGCGCGCGAGCGGCTGACCATCGTGGTGCCCGCCTGCTTCCTGCTGATCCTGGTGCTCCTCTACGCGGCCCTGGGCTCCGTGCGTGACGCGCTGGTGGTGTTCAGCGGCGTGCCGCTGGCGCTCTCGGGCGGCCTGCTCGCCCTGTGGCTGCGGGACATGCCGTTCTCGGTCCCAGCGGCCGTCGGGTTCATCGCGCTGTCCGGCGTGGCGGTGCTGAACGGGCTGGTGATGGCGACCTCCATCAAGGACCTCATCCTGCGGGGCCACCTGTCCCTGCGGGACGCGGTCTACCAGGGCGCCATGACCCGGCTGCGGCCCGTGGCCATGACCGCCCTCGTCGCGTCGCTGGGCTTCGTGCCCATGGCCATCGCGACCGGCCCCGGGGCGGAGGTCCAGAAGCCGCTGGCGACCGTCGTCATCGGCGGCCTGATCACCGCGACGCTGCTCACCCTGCTGGTGCTGCCCGCCCTGTACGTGATGTTCGGCCGCGTGCAGGCGCCCGCGACCGAGGAGGCGCCCGCCCGGGCGGGCCACGCCCCGGCCGAGTGAGCGTGCCGGTGGCCGCCGGGAACGGCGGCCACCGGGTTCGACCAACCCCAGTCACCAAGGATCTATGACATGCGCAGGACCATCCTCGCGGCCATCGCGGCCGCCGCACTCTCCACGGGCGCCCTGGCCCAGCAGGGTCACAGCCACGGCGACCAGGGCCCGCACGGCGGCAAGATGCAGGACGTGGTGGGCGTCCACGCCGAGCTTCTGACGTCCGAGCGGACACTGACCGTCCACCTCTACGACGAGGCCGGAAAGCCCGTCCCCGCGGCGGGCTACACGGCCTCGGCCCTGGTCGGCTCGGGGCAGTCGCGCCAGGTCGTCCAGCTGGCACCCGGCGCGGAGAACACGATGACCGGGGCCGCCGCGAGCCCGGTCGCCCGCGGAACCTCTGTCACGCTGCAGATCAAGAACCCCGCCGGTCGCAGCGGCCAGGCGCGGTTCTGAGGCGGCGGCCCGTGTGATCGCCCGCCCGACCGGGCGGGCGCCTGCCGCCGTGCAGCTCCGCGCGGCGGCGAAGGCCTGAGGATCATCTCATGGCGATGCAATCGAAGGACCCCGGGGCCCTGGACGGGCCCCGGCGGGACATGAACGTCCACGCCGCACCGCGGGTGGCCGGAGGCGCAGGATGAACGAGAGAAACCCGGGCAGTGCGGGGAGCGAGCCGCCGTGCGGCACGCCGACCCAGACCGAGCCGCCCCTGTACGGCGAGGGGCGCCACGTCCTCGTGGTCGAGGACGACGAGGAGATGCGGAAGCTCCTGCTGTCGCACCTCCGCCGCAGCGGCTTCCGCGCCAGCGGGGCGCGGGACGGCGTCGACATGGAGCGGCTGCTCGTCTCCGCGCCCGTGGACCTGATCCTGTTGGACGTGATGCTGCCGGGCCGGTCCGGTTTCGAGCTCTGCCGCGAGCTGCGGGCACAGGGCGACATGCCCATCATCATGCTGACCGCCCTCGGGGAGACCTCGGACCGCGTGACCGGGCTGGAGCTCGGGGCCGACGATTTCATTGTGAAGCCGCCCGAGCCGCGCGAGCTGGTGGCCCGGATACGGGCGCTGTTACGGCGGACCGACGGCAAGGAAGGACATGCCGGGACGCCGAGGCGCGAGATCGCGCACTTCGCGGGCTGGTCGCTCGACACGAGGCGACGTGAGCTGTTCCAGCCCGACGGGGTGGGCGTCGACCTGACGGGGGGCGAGTACGACGTCCTGCTGGTCTTCGTGGAGCGGCCGCAGCGAATCCTCACCCGGGACCAGCTCCTCGACCTCGCCCGCAACCGCCCCTACGGCGGCCTCGGCCGCTCCATGGACGTCCAGGTCAGCCGCCTGAGGTCCAAGCTAGACTCCCTTCCCGGTGCCGAGGCGCGCCCGTCCCTCATCAAGACGGTGAGGAACGCCGGGTACATGTTCACGAGCCCCGTCGAATGGACCGGCTGAGGAGGATCCTGCCCGAGACGCTCGCGACCCGCACGGTCGCGGCCCTCCTCATCGGCTTCGCGGTGCTGTTCGGCGCCATGGTGGTCGTTCACGACTACCTCCTCCGCCACGCCGTCGACTGGAGCACGGAGGAACTCCTGTCCCAGCGGCTCGCGACGCTCCTCGACGCCCTCGCGGCCGCCCCGCCCGGCGCCCAGGACAGCATCGCGCGGGCGATGTCCCGGCCGGGCCTCGAAATCAATCCCCTGGCCGAGCAGACCCCCGTCGCGGGCGGCACGCTGAACGCCGCCGCCCGGCGGATCTCCGAGCGCACCCAGGCCCTGGTCGCGGTCGCCAGGAACTTCCGGGTCGATGCGGGACGCGTGGATCCGGCCAACGGGCACCTCATCGGCATCGCGGCATCCGCCCGGCTCGGCGACGGCTCGTGGGTCGACATTGAGATGCGGACCTTCGACCTGCTCTCGGCGGAGCTGAAGGCGCTGTACCTCTACGCGGGCGCCTTCGGGCTGGCGCTGCTCGTCGCCGTCGGGCTGGCAGCCCGGGCCGTGGCCTCGCCCGTGTCGGCCCTGGCAGGTGCCGTCTCCCGGATGGATCCCGCGGGGGAGGTAGAAGCCGTGGAGACGACTGGACCGCGGGAAGTGCGGCAGCTCGCCGACGCGCTCAACGGGATGGCCAGGAGGACACGCGACGCCTTTCGGCAGCGCACGCTCGCCCTGGGCGCACTGTCCCACGACCTCATGTCGCCCATCACGCGAATGCGCCTCAGGGTGGACGACCTCCGGCCCGAGGTGAGCGACCCGCTCCGCCGTGACCTGGCCGAGATGGAGACGATGGTCTCGGACGTCCTGGCCTACCTGCGCGGCGGGGATGGCGGCGAGATCGCCCGCCCCCTCGCGATCGCCGCCCTGGTCCACAGCATCACCGACGAGTTCGCCGATGCCGGGCAGGCCGTCGAGGATCGCGGGATGAACAGGCGGGCCATAGCGACCGTGCGCCGGGTCGCGCTGAAGCGGGCGGTCACGAACCTCGTCGCCAACGCCTTCCGGCACGGCGAGCGGCCATGGGTGGAAGTGGAGGCCACGGAGGATGAGGCCGTGATACGGGTCGGCGACCGCGGTCCCGGGATTCCTGCCGAGGACCTGCCCCGCGTGACCGAGCCTTTCTTCCGGGGCGATCGCGCCCGGACCAGCGGGGGCGGCAGCGGCCTCGGCCTCGCCACCGCCCGGGCCATCGCCGAATCGCACGGCGGGCGCCTCGAGATCACGAGCGAGCCGGGCAGGGGAACCGTCGCCACCATCCGCCTTCCCGTGGACGTCCCGACGCCCGGCCAGAAGGCGAAAACCAAGCAATAAGTTTTCCGGGTCGTTGCTGGCTGTTTCCGGGTTTCATCGTGTTGTTTCCACGCGGGCGCAGCGGGACAATGCTCGTTGTCAGTGCATTTCGGCCTTGCACAATCGGCGGCGCAGTATCGCCCCGAGGAGACTTCCAATGCCGAAGTTCATGACACCCGTCGCGCTTGTCGGCGCTACCCTGACGCTCGCGGCCTGCTCCGCCGGGCAGGTGGCCTCGACGCCGCCCACCACCACGGCGCTGAGCGGCGTCGTCTGCCCGCCAGCCGGGACCGTTGCGGTGCGCGACGACGGCGTTCGCGTCCGCTACGCGGGCGCCGATCCGAACGATCCGGCCGTCTGCCTGGTCCGCACGCAGCAGGGAACCGCCCGGGCACTCGGCGGCCTCCTGACCACGCACCCCATGAACGAGGGCATCCGCCGCCAGGCGCTGGCGTCCCTGTTCCCGCTCGCACCGGGACGCTCGTCCACGGCGCGGTACCAGCTCGTCAACCAAGCCTTCCGGCCCGACATGCAGCCCGTCCCCTTCGAGGAGAGCTTCCGCGTCGTCGGCGAGACGGTCTTCCAGACGGAGAGCGAGGAGCGCCCGGCGTGGGCCGTGGAGGGCACGTTGAGGAGCATGCTGGACACCTCCTTCGTGTTGCACTCGACCTACACGATCGACAAGGAAACCGGGGCGATCCTGGCGCAGGCTGGCACGAGCAGGGCGGGAGCGGTGTATTCGGCCCGGCCGTGGCGCGTCACCGAGCTGACCCTGCCGACCCGCCGGTAGTCCGGCGTTCGATGGCCCGGCCGTCCGTACCGGACGGTCGGGCCTGAGGGCGACACAGGTGGGCTCGTCTTCCACCCACACCAGCGATGTTGGTCCCGCATCCGAGCCAGGGGGCCACAAGGGGGATCGACGCCACATGAGCGGAGAAAGGTCGAGCAGGTGGCGCATCGCGGCGGTCCTCCTGTCGTGCGTGCCCGCGCTGCTGGCGCCCGGTGGGAAGGCGGCAGCCGACACCGCATGGACCCGGCGCGCGGGCGCCTGGAGCGTGTCCCTCTACCTCGGGGAGCGCGGCGATGCCTGGTGCGGATGGACCACCATGTGGACGGACGCCACCGGCGGGCTGGGGCGCAGCCTCTCCCTCCAGATGCGGGGCGCCGAGGCCATCCTCTTCCTGTTCCTGGAGGGGGCTGGAACGAATGCCCTGAGCCCCAGGAGCGAGCTGGCGCTAAGCATCGACGGGCTCCGCGAGGTCGCCCTGGCCGACCTCGTGCGGTCGCTGCCAAATGGCTTCCTGATGGCGCGCGGCGTTCTCGCGGCCGATGCCGGGGAACGAGTGCGCCTTGTCGCCCGGCTCGCGGCGGCATCCTCCATCGAGTTGACCATGCCCGGCGGCGGAACCTGGCCCATCCCGGCGACGGGCCTGGCGCAGACCGCACCGGCCCTCGGCAGGTGCCTCGCCGAGATGGAAGCCCCTGGGCCGCCACGTTGACGCCGATGTAGGCCGGAAGGCGCAGGGTTCTCCGGCATTCGGGATTTACAAGCCGGAAACACGTCGGAAAAGAAAAGTAATCATCAAGACAAGAATTCAAATACACAAATAAAAACATTAGGATCCGCTGAAAAATCGGGCCTCTGGCGTTATCTTCTCGGCAGGGCGGAAAGAAGCCGTCAGCACCCACACGGAGAAGAGAAGATGTTCCGCAGCAAGAAGATGAAGGCGACGGGAACCCTGGCTCTCGCGGCCGCTATGTTCGCGCCGTTCGTCGCCACGACTGCCTCGGCCGAGGGATACTACCCGCAGCGAGTCTTCCAGACGCAGGTCATGTCGCGCAGCGACGTCCAGCCCCACACCCACGAGGACCACTACCGGCCGCGGCCGCAGGATCTCCCCTACGCAGGCATGCAGGGGGCGAAGCAGACCTTCCTCGAGCAGAGCGGCGCGACCGGCGGCGGCGGCCAGGGTCAGTGAGGCATCCCGGCGCGGCGGCCGGACGACCGCCGCACCACCGGGCCTCATCCAGCCCCTTGGACGCACGCGCTCAGCAGGAGACACCCCAATGAGGAACCACGCCCTCGCCCTTGCCCTCGGACTGGTGGCGCTGCCCGCGCTGGCCCAGTCCCCGGTGACGCAGGGTTCCGGGCCGCCCCAGGTCATGGTCCCGACCGCACCGCATCCCGGCCACCCGGCCGCCATGGTCCCGGACCAGGGGGCAGGCGTGCCGGGAGCCGCGGCCTCCCCGGCTGCCCCGCACGGCCCCGACCACAGCGGCGAAGGTCCGCCGAGCCCGCAGGCTGGCGTACCAGGCATCCAGGATCCCTCGCAGCAGAATTAGCGGCCGAGGCGCTGGACTCAGCGAGAGCCGGGCGCCGCGGGCATTTACAAAACTAAATATTCGAGCGGGGAACGGCGTCTCGGGATCCGGAGTTTACCGCGAACCGAGGCGTCGCACTGTGGAAGCCATGGATGCCAGGCGGTGACGGCGGGCTCGGGGCCAGTCAGGAAGGAGCGCGAGGATGCCGCAGGAACAGCCGGGCCCGCACCACGATCATCCCGGGCACAAGCCGGGCGACCTCGACCAGCACGGCCATCGCGACCAGGCGACGAAGGAGGTTCCCGGTCAGCACCATGACCATCCGGGGCACACGCCGGGCGATCTCGACCCGGAGGGCCACCGCGACAGGAGCGTCACGGAGACGCCCGGTCCCCACCACGACCACCCGGGCCACAAGCCCGGCGACCTGGACGAGCACGGACACCGCGACAAGAGCGCGCCGCCGCTGCCGTGAACGACAGGCGGGGCCATAGGGCGGCCCCGCCCCGCCGCCCGTCTACGCGGCCCTCAGTCCTGCCAGGAGCAGGCGCACGGGATGGGCGACTAGGTTCCCGATCTGGTCGCCCTCGTGCCCTGCCGACATAGTGCGCGGGGCGCGCCGGTCATGCCGACGCCCTCCGCGTCATCGGCGACAAGTTTTTCCTTGATGCTCCAGTGACTGGAGATTGTACCCACCCTTGCGGCGGCCCCGAGGCGGTGGGCCGACGTGGAGGTGCGAATGGGACAGGATCACGACCATGGGGTGGGCAACGCCAACTCCGCCGCGCTGACGAAGGCGCTCGCCCTGACCGGCACCTTCCTGCTGGCCGAGGTCGCGGGCGCCTACGTCTTCAACAGTCTCGCGCTCCTGTCCGACGCGGCCCACATGCTGACCGACGCGCTGGCCCTGGCCGTGGCGCTCGTCGCCATCCGCATCGGCCGCCGTCCCGCGGACAGGCGCCGGACCTGGGGCTACCACCGCTTCGAGATCCTCGCGGCCGCCTTCAACGCCTCCCTGCTGTTCCTGGTGGCGATCTACATCCTCTACGAGGCGTACCAGCGCTTCCGCGAGCCCGCCGAGGTCGGCACCGTCGGCATGCTGGCCGTCGCCGCCTTCGGCCTGCTGGTGAACTGGATCTCCATGCGCCTGCTCGCGGGCGGCAGCGAGAGCAGCCTCAACGTGAAGGGCGCCTACCTGGAGGTCTGGAGCGACTTCCTGGGTTCGATCGCTGTCATCGTCGGCGCGGCGGTCATCTGGGCGACCGGCTGGACCTGGGTGGACCCGGTGCTCGGCATCGGCATCGCCCTATGGGTTCTTCCACGCACCTGGACCCTCCTGTCCGAGGCCATCGACGTGCTGCTGGAGAGCGTGCCTCGCGGCATCGATCTGGATGCCGTCGAGACCGCGATGCGGGACACGCCGGGGGTGCGAGACATCCACGATCTGCACGTCTGGTCCCTGACCAGCGGCAAGGTGGCCCTATCGGCCCACGTGGTGGTCGAGCCCTCCCTGGCCCGGGAGGACCGCCTGGAGGATGCCCTGGGCACCATGCTGGCCGGGCGGTTCGGCATCACCCACGCGACAGTCCAGGCCCAGCTGGCGGGCGCCCACGGGGGCACCACGACGGACAACTGGGGCGCCGCGGAAGCAGGGCACCGCCACTGACGGGTGACCCTGGCGGGCGTTTCCCCAGGGCGGCCCGCAAATTCTCTCTTGAACCTCCAGCCACTGGAGGTCCCATCTCAGAAGCCGTCAGCAGGAGGTCGCTAGATGGACGGCACACGGAACGGCAGCCAGGGGCAGTCCGTGTCCTGGCGCGTGGAGGGCATGGACTGCGCCTCCTGCGTGGCGAAGGTGGAGAAGGCGGTCACCCGCCTTCCAGGCGTCAAGGACGTCTCGGTGAACCTCATCGCGGAGCGTCTGACGGTCCGGCTGGAGCCAGGCGCGTCCGACGCCACCACCATCGAGCAGTCGCTGGCAGGTCTCGGCTACACGGCTCGGTCGCTCCCGGCGAACGATGTCGTGGCTCCTGCTGACGGTCACGCCCATGCCGCGGAGGAGCGTGACCATGCCGGGCATGACCAAGCGGACCACGATCACGGCGAACATGGCCACGGCGATACCTTCGGCCATTCACATGCCGACCACGAGAATCCGGCCGATGCCACGAAGCCCTGGTACGCCACGGGCAAGGCACGCCTGGTCTGGCTGCTCGGCGCCTTGGTCCTCGGCGCCTATGCCCTGTCGCTGGTTCTTCCCGCCCGGCTGACTTACCCGCTCTTCCTGGCCGCGACCCTCGTGGCCCTGGTTCCGTTCGGCCGCCGCGCCTTCGCCCTGGCCCGGGCCGGGACACCCTTCTCCATCGAGACCCTGATGGTGACCGCTGCGGCGGGCGCCGCCGTCATTGGGGCAGCCGAGGAGGCTGCCGTGGTCGTCCTGCTGTTCGCTCTGGGTGAGCTGCTGGAGAATGTGGCGGCCGGGCGGGCGCGGGCGGGCATCAAGGCCCTGGCCAACCTCATGCCTCGGACGGCGCGGCGCCTGCGGGCGGACGGCTCCACCGAGGAGGTGCCTTCCGACCAGCTCTCCGTCGGCGACCTCGTCCTGGTCCGCCCCGGCGACCGCGTGCCCTGCGATGGCACCATTGAGGAAGGCCGGTCCGCGCTCGACGAGAGCCCCGTCACCGGGGAGAGCATCCCCGTGTCCCGCGGCCCCGGCGAGGCGGTCGTGGCGGGCTCCATCAACGCCGACGGCGCCCTGCGGGTGCGCGTGACCCGAGCCGCTACCGACAACACCATCGCCCGCATCATCCGCATGGTGGAGGAGGCCACCGCCTCCCGTGCACCGACGCAGCGCTTCATCGAGCGCTTCTCCACCTGGTGGACGCCGGGCGCGATGCTCGTCTCAGCATTGGTCATCCTCGTCCCGCCCTTCCTGCTGGGCTGGGACTGGTGGACCAGCGTCTACCGCGGGCTGGCCGTCCTCCTGATCGCCTGCCCCTGCGCCCTGGTCATCTCGGTGCCAGCCGCCATGGCCTCCGGCCTGTCCGCCGGTGCCCGGCGCGGCCTGCTTATCAAGGGAGGTGCCGCCCTGGAGGAGATCGGCGCGGCGAAGACCGTGGCCTTCGACAAGACCGGCACGCTGACCGAGGGTCATCCCAAGGTGACGGACATCCTGCCCGCGCAGGGAACCTCCGAGTCCGACCTGCTGACCTTGGCGGCCGGGGTCGAGCAGGGGTCCTCGCACCCCCTGGCCAAGGCCGTCGTGGCCGCGGCGGAAGCGCGGGGCGTCGCGACGCCGCCCGTTTCCGACCAGGCTGCTGTGCCCGGGAAGGGGGTCACCGCCACGGTCGACGGCCGCAAGGTCAGCGTCGGCAGCCCGCGCCACGCCGCGGAGGCGGGCGCCCAACTCGGCGGACTGGCCGAGGCGGTCACCCGCTTGGAGAACGAGGGCAAGACGGCCGTCGTGATCCTGGCGGACGGCACCGTCGCGGGCGTCCTGGCGCTCCGTGACGAGCCTCGGGGCGACGCGGCCGAGGGCATCGCCGCCCTTTCGCGGATCGGCATCCGCTCCGTGATGCTGACGGGCGACAACGCCCGGACCGGGGCGGCCATCGCCAAGGGGCTGGGCCTGGACGTGAAGGCCGAGCTGCTGCCGGACGACAAGCTCCGCGAGATTGGAGCCCTCCGGTCGTCCGGCTCCGTGGCCATGGTGGGTGACGGCATCAACGACGCCCCGGCGCTGGCGGCAGCCTCGGTGGGCGTCGCCATGGGCGGCGGCACTGACGTGGCCCTGGAAACAGCGGATGCAGCGGTCCTGAAGGATCGCGTGACCGGCGTCTCCGAACTCGTCAGCCTGTCGCGGTCCACCATGGCCAACGTGAAAGCGAACGTCGCCATCGCCGTCGGGCTCAAGGCGGTCTTCCTCGTGACGACTCTGATGGGCGTGACCGGGCTGTGGCCCGCCATCATCGCGGACACCGGCGCCACGGTGCTGGTGACGCTGAATGCCCTGCGCCTCCTCGCCTGGAAGCCCTCGGCATGAGGGACGTCAGCATGTCTGCGCCGGGAAGGGATGCCTCGACGCTGCTGGCCTTCAGCCTGCCCGGAGCGATCTGTTGGCCCGCCTGATCATTCATCGAGAACAACGCGCATCCAACACGTCTACTTCGGCGGGGCAAGCGCCTCGATGATGCGGCACTCCGCCACGTTGCCGTGACGGCACTGCCCGATGAGGGAGGCCAGTTCCCGCTGCAGCGCCTGCAGGTCGGCGATCTTCCGGTCCACCTCGTCCAGGTGCTCGCGGGCGATGACGTCCACCGCGTCGCAGGAGCGCTCGCGGTCCTCGGCCAAGTCAAGCAGGGCGCGGATCTGTTCCAGCGAGAAGCCAAGGTCCCGGGCGCGCCGAATGAAGCTCAGGCGGCCGAGGTGCGGCTCGCCGTAGGTTCGATAGTTCCCCGCGCTGCGGGCGGGCACCGGGAGCAGGCCGACCCGCTCGTACCAGCGAATGGTCTCCACCTTCGTTCCGGTCACCCTAGCAAGGGCGCCGATGTTCAGGGGCTTTTCCACAACCATTCCCTTGACCCTGTAGTGGCTACAGGGTCCATGTAGGGAGCCTTCTGTCCGCGCGCCAACCGGCGGGCACATTCCTGGAAGGGAAGGCAAACGATGGCCAACAGCGAAACCACGGCGCCCGGGACGCGGGTGGACCTGCGCTACCGGGTCGACGGCATGGATTGCTCCAGCTGCGCTTTGAAGATCGAGGACGCGGTGGAGCACCTTGGCGGCACCGAGGACATCCAGGTCAACTACAAGACCGAAACCCTGGAGTTTCGGCTGGATGAGGCGACCACGCCGCGCTCGGCCGTCGAGGATATGATCCGCAAGCTCGGCTACGGCGTCGCGCCTCTGGCGTGACTGGCAAGGACTGGGTGGCGGCGATGGCTGACGGCGGAACGGCTCAACTGGCCCCTGGGTCCAGGTCGGCCCTGCGATACCACGTGGAGGGCATGGACTGCCCGTCCTGCGCCTCGAAAATCGAAACGGCGGTTGGCCGCTTCGGCGGGGCCGAAGACATCCGGGTCAACTACCACAGCCAGGTTCTGGCCTTCCGGCTGGACGAGGCGGCCACGCCGCGCTCGGCCGTCGAGGAGCAGATCCGCAAGCTTGGCTACGGCGTCGCCCCCGTCGAGGCGCCGCGGGTGGTCGCGGGCGAGCCTGGCGCCGCCGCCGACCTGGCGCTCGTTCGCCCACGCCAGCCATGGTGGAAGGGGAAAAAGGCGCGGCTCGCCGCGGCAATCGGCGCCCTTATGGTGGCCGGGTTTGCCGTCTCGCTCGCTGTCCCGGCCCTGGACCACTGGGTCTACCTGCCCGCCGCCCTGCTCGGCCTTGTCTACTTCGGCCGCAAGGCAATCGCCGCGGCACGCGCCGGGTCGCCCTTCAGCATCGAGATGCTGATGTCGATCGCGACCGTCGGCGCCATCGCCATCGGCGCGACCTCTGAGGCGGCCGTGGTGGTGTTCCTTTTCACCATTGGCGAGCTGCTCGAGAACGTCGCGGCCGGGCGTGCTCGCGCGGGCATCGAGGCGCTCGGCGCCCTGGTGCCGAGGACCGCGCTGCGCATCGAGGATGGCACGGCACGGGAGGTGCCCGCCGCCAGCCTCAAGGTCGGTGACCTCGTCCTGATCCGCCCGGGAGACCGCGTCTCGGCCGACGGCGAGGTAGCCGAGGGTGAGTCCGAGGTGGACGAGAGCCCGGTGACCGGCGAGTCCGTCCCTGTCCCTAAGGCCGAGGGCGCCTCCGTCTTCGCGGGCAGCATTAACGCCTCCAGCGCGCTGCAGGTCCGCGTGACCCGGCCTGCCTCGGACAACACCATCGCCCGCATCATCCGCTTGGTGGAGGAGGCGCAGGACGCCAAGGCGCCCACCGCCCGCTTCATCGAGCGGTTCTCGGCTGTCTACACGCCGATCGCGGTTGCCGTAGCGGCCTTGGTCGCCGTCGCGCCGCCGCTTGTCGTCGGCGCAGACTGGGACACCTGGATTTACCGGGGCCTGGCACTGCTGCTGGTCGCCTGCCCCTGCGCCCTCGTCCTCTCGACGCCCGCGGCCATCGCCTCCGGCCTCGCCGTCGGCACCCGGCGGGGTCTGCTGGTGAAGGGCGGCGGCGCCCTGGAGACCATCGGCCGGATCCGCGCCGTCGCCTTCGACAAGACCGGCACCCTGACCGAAGGGCGCCCGCGCGTGACCGACCTCCTCGCCCTCTCCGGCCCGGAGCGTACCATGCTCGGCCTCGCCGCCGCGGTGGAGAACGGCTCCAGCCACCCGCTCGGCCGCGCCATCCTGGAGCGGGCGGACGCCGATGGCATCCCACTGCGCCCCGCCAAGGATTCGCGGGCCATCCCGGGCAAGGCCGTTGAGGCGGTCGTGACCGGCAAGCGCGTGGCCGTCGGCTCGCCCTCTCATGCCGCCGGGCAGGCGCCGCTCCCGGCCGACGCGGCGCGGACGGTCGCCGAGTGGGAGAACCAAGGAAAGACGGTAGTCGTCGTCTCCGTGGACGGCACCCATACCGGCCTGATCGCGGTGCGCGACGAGCCCCGGCCGGACGCGGCCGCAGGCATCCGGGCGCTCGGCGCCCTCGGCGTCGAGGCCGTCATGCTGACCGGCGACAACATCCGCACGGGTCAGGCCATCGCCGGGGCGCTCGGCCTCAAGGTGAAAGCGGGGCTGCTGCCGGAGGACAAGCTGCGGGAGATCGGCGCCCTCAAGGAAAAGGCGCCCGTGGCCATGGTCGGTGACGGCATCAACGACGCACCCGCGCTCGCAGCCGCCTCAGTCGGCATTGCCATGGGCGGCGGGACCGACGTGGCCCTGGAGACGGCCGACGCGGCGCTGCTGAACAGCCGCGTCGTGGATGTGGCCGCCCTGGTCGGGCTGTCGCGCGCGACGCTCTCCAATATCCACCAGAACGTGGCCATCGCCCTCGGCCTGAAGGCGGTCTTCCTGGTGACGACGGTGGTCGGCATCACCGGCCTCTGGCCCGCCGTGCTGGCCGACACCGGCGCGACGGTGCTGGTAACCCTCAACGCCCTGCGCCTGCTCGGATACCGCTTCAAGAGCGTGGCGCATGGCTGAGGTCCTGCCTAGCGCGCGCCTCGCCTGGACCTGGGGCGCGGCGGCGGCCGCGCTGGCCTTCGCGCTGGACCAAGCGACGAAGTGGTGGGTGCTGGCCCATCTCATGGATCCGCCCCGCGTCATCCCCATCACCCCGTTCTTCAACCTGGTGCTGGGATGGAACCGGGGCGTCAGCTTCGGTCTGCTGTCGGCGGACCACCCCGCGACGCCCTGGCTCCTGTCCTCCCTCGCGCTCGCCGTCGTCGTGGGCCTCGTCGTCTGGACGACGCGCGACCGGCGGCCGGGGATGGCGGCCTCGGTCGGGTTCATCGTCGGAGGCGCCCTGGGCAACGTCGTCGACCGGCTGCGGCACGGTGCCGTGACGGACTTCCTGGACTTCCACGTGGCTGGCTACCACTGGCCCGCCTTCAACCTCGCCGACACCGCGATCTTCGTCGGCGTCGCGCTCCTGCTCCTCGTCGGCGGGAGGCGCGACCCGGCGGGCGCGCCGACCTCCGCGGCGCGACCCTGAGGGCGGGACCGCCGTGAACCCGCTCCTCCAGATGTCCGGCCTCCTGACAGCCTTCCTGGCCGGGATGGTCTCGTTCCTCTCGCCCTGCGTGCTGCCGCTGGTGCCCGGCTACGTCTCCTACGTCGCCGGTCGCTCGGTCGCCGCCGAACGCGCGGCGCCCGGTCGCCTCGCCACGGTCGGCCTCGGCCTCTGCTTCGTTCTGGGCTTCGCGACCGTCTTCGTGGCGATGGGCGCGGGCGCCTCGGCGCTGAGCCAAGCCCTGCTGCGCTACCGCTACGAGGCCGGGATCGTGGGCGGCGTGGTGGTCATCCTGTTCGGCCTCATGACCGCGGGCGTCCTGCGGCTGATGCCGCTGCAACGCGACCTCCGCTTCATGCCGACCCTCAGCGGCGGCACGCCGCTCTCCGCCTATGTGCTCGGGCTGGCTTTCGCCTTTGGCTGGACGCCCTGCATCGGGCCGGTGCTCGGCGCCATCCTGGCGCTGACCGCCACCAGCGAGATCAGCCACCTCGGCATCGTGCTCCTGGCCACCTACGCGGCCGGGCTGGGCGTGCCTTTCCTGCTGGTGGCCGCCTTCGCCGACGCCTTCCTGCGCGGCCCGTTCCGCAGCCTACGGCGCCTCGGCCGTGTTCTTCAGATCGTGGCGGGTGGCGTCATGGTGGTGATGGGGGCGGCCATGATCACGGGCCACCTGACCGACTTCGCCATCCTGATGCTCGAGCTCTTCCCGGGGCTCGGACGCATAGGATGAGCGACGACGACGATCTGCCCCGGGACCTTGGCCACATCACGCCCGCCTACCGCCGGGCGCTCTGGATCGTCGTGGGACTCAACGTCGGCTACGGCCTCGTGGAGATGGTCGGCGGCTTCGTCTCCGGCAGCCAGGCGTTGAAGGCGGACGCTCTCGACTTCCTTGGCGACGGCCTGATCAGCTTCCTCGGCCTGCTGGCCATCGGCTGGAGCCTCGCTTGGCGCGCCCGGTCCGCCCTCATCCAGGGACTGTTCCTCGCAGCGCTCGGCTTGGGCGTGCTCGCCACCACTGGCTACCGGGTGCTGGTGCTGAACCAGCCCGAGGCCGAACTGATGGGCCTCTTCGGCGCCGTCGCACTGGTGGTCAACGTCGCCTCCGCGGCGGTGCTCATCCCGCACCGGGAGGGTGACGCCAATGTCCGGGCTGTCTGGCTATTCAGCCGCAATGACGCCATCGGCAACCTCGCCGTGGTGGTCGCGGCGGGTCTCGTCTGGTGGACCGGAACTGCATGGCCGGATCTCGCCGTGGCCGTCGTCATCGCCGGGCTTTTCCTGCAATCGGCATGGTCGATCGTCCGCGATGCCAGGACGGATCTGCGTGAGGCAACCAATGACTGAGAACGTTCAGCCAGAGCTGCCTCCGGGGCAGAGCACCGGGCCATCCGGACCGGACGCCCAGGTAAGGGTCGCCGCCTGCACGACTCCTGTTCGCATTGCCGACCCGGAGGTGAATGCGGACACCCTGCTGACGACCGCGCGTGCCTGCGACGCACGATTGGTGTCCCTGGTCGCCTTCCCGGAGCTGGCGTTGACCGGTTACTCCATTGACGACCTCTTCCTTCAGGACGTTGTGCTGGACGCTGCGGAGGCCGCCCTGAGGCGTATTGTGGAGGCTTCCGTCCATATCCAGCCCGTCATGGTGGTGGGAGCACCACTGCGCCACGCGGGGCGCGTCTACAACACAGCAGTGGTGGTCCATGGCGGGCGGGTGGCCGGGGTGGTCCCGAAGGTTCACCTGCCAAACTACCGCGAGTTCTACGAGCGCCGTTACTTCGCGTCCGGGCAAGGGACGGAAGGCAGCATGATCCGCCTGGGTGAGCAGCACGTGCCATTCGGCCCCGACCTCATCTTCGTGGCCGAGGACCGCCCAGGGCTCGTGTTCCACGCTGAGATTTGCGAGGATATGTGGGTGCCGATACAGCCGAGCGCCATCGCGGCGCTGGCTGGTGCGACTGTTCTGGTGAACCTGTCGGCCAGCAACATCACAGTCGGGAAAGCCGACACCCGGCGAATGCTGTGCCAAGCTCAGTCGGCGCGATGCACGGCGGCCTATCTGTACACGGCGTCTGGCGAGGGTGAATCGACGACCGACCTCGCGTGGGATGGTCAGACCTCGATCTATGAGAACGGGGTCCTTCTCGCAGAGACCTCCCGGTTCAAGCCCGGAGCCCGGATAGCTGTCGCGGATATCAACGTCAGCCTCTTGGCCCGTGCCCGCGGCTGTTCAGGCATCTTCGCGCAGTGTCGGGCGAACCACGAAGCCCAGGTGGTCCGCTTCCGCCATGTTCCACTGCACTCCGGGGCCGACACAGGTTTCAACTGGTAGCCAACGGCCGCGTGCCCCCCCGAAGCCGAGGTCGTCTCCGGCCGCAAGCGAAAGGTCTACACCCTGACGGACAAGGGCCGGGACGCTTTCAAGGTCGGCCTGAAAGCCTGGATGGACGCCACAGCAACCTTGACCAGATGAGCTCCTGCGGCACCGTCAGGGTCGCGCAGTTCGCCTCCGGCCTGCTGATGTGGGTGCTCATCGCCACCGGCGAGATCACCGCGCTCGTGGACTGGATGCTAGTGGCCTTCCCATGGCTCGCGAGGATCGGATGAGCGGCGGCGCCCTCCGGACGCGCGCGGGCCGCCCGATCCCGAGCGCCGTCGCCTCCACCTCGCCGTCCCGAGGCGGCACGGGCGACGAGCCCGAGGCCGCGGGGGGGCGGAGAGGGACCGCGCCGGGCCGAGGGGAAGGGTTCGCGCCACCGGACGCGGTCGCCCGCCTCTTCACCTGGCTTGCCGGACTGCCGCCGCGTCGGGCTCTCGCCGCGGCGCTCGCCCTCGGGCTGCTCTCGGCCCTCGCCCTGCCCCCGCTTCATGCGGTGCTGGTGCTGCTGCTCGCCGTACCGGGGCTGCTCGCGCTGCTCGGCGCCGCGACGTCGTGGCGACGGGCGGGCAGGCTCGGCCTGGCCTGGGGCTTCGGCCACAGCCTCGGGGGCCTGTACTGGGTTACGGAGGCGCTGCTCACAGACCCGGCGCGCTGGTGGTGGCTCGTGCCGCTCGCCGCGCCGGCGCTCGCCGCCGTGATGGCTCTCTACGCGGTGCCACCCGCGCTCGCCGCATGGTTCCTGCCTCCGGGCTGGCGCCGCCTGGCGGGCTTCGCCGGGGCCTGGACCTTCGCTGAGATGCTGCGCAGCGTGCTGTTCACCGGCTTCCCGTGGAATCCCCTGGGCGGCGTCTGGGCCTTCGCGGCGCTGCCAGTGCAGGGCGCGGCCGTGGTCGGCGTGCACGGCCTCTCCCTGCTGACGCTCCTGCTCGCGGGACTCCCGGTCCTCCCCGACCGCCGCCGGGCCTGGCTCGCGGGCGGGGCCGCGGCCCTGGCCCTCGCCGCCTTCGGCGCGTGGCGCCTCTCCGGCCCGGAGCCGCCGGGGCCGCCGGTACGGCTCGTGCTGGTGCAGGCCGGCGTGGCGCAGGAGGAGAAGTGGCGCGAGGACCGGCGCGCGGCACATGTTCAGGGGAGGCCAGATCGGCGGCTTCGCGCCCAACCCGGCCATTCGCGTGGTCTTATCGCCTTCCGGGAAGCGGAAATCGCCCACTCCGAGCGACACATAGCCGCATGGGATGGAAGGCGGTCATAGACAGGGTGCATCTCATCCCTGAGATGGCAGCATTGCCAGGATGTTCTCCGGGAAAATCTTGTCGGTCGTTCGAGCGAGATCATCCCTCGACCACCATCGGTGGTCGGCCATCACCTTGACCTCTGCTTCGGTCCATCCTTCGCGTGACAAGGCGGAGCCATCATGCCGTATCAGGAAGAAGCGCTCTTCAGCCATCACCTCTTCGCCGCTTGGGAGGCGAAGGACAAACTCCCGTCGGCTAACATCGCGGTCAAGATCGACATTCCGGATGCCTGTTTCCTCGAACAGCTCGCGGATGGCGGCTTCTTCAAATGTCTCGTCATCTTCGAGGCCACCGCCAGGTGTGGCCCAGTAGCTCAACCCAGCAAGAGCATCTCCCTTGTGAACGAAGCGGAACAGGAGAACTGCACCATCAGGGTTCAGGATGAGTAAGCGGGAGGATGGGCGGCGACGCATTGTTCTACATTACCGCAGCTACGGCCGTTCGTCCTGCCGGGGAAATGTAGGTCCGCTCAGGGTCGAAAGCGGCCGAGGATCGCCCGCCCCTGGATGGCCGCTTCGCCATGTACTCCGCCCGGAAGCGGAATTGCCGCTTTCGGCCAGACCACGCCGTAGCAGACGAGCTCCAGCGGGCCGCTTCGATGTCCGCCCACGAGGGTGCAGTGGACGCTCGGGCGGGAGACATGACGACCCCGTCAGCCCTGACTAGCGGGAGGTGTGCCGGCCAGAGGATCATGCCCGCCGCCCGGACGCGCGTCGGGCACAGCCGGGGAGGGCGCGGCCCCGCCCCGTTCCGCGGCGCCCATCCGAAAACCCAGCCAGTTCGGGCCAACCTGCCCCTCTGGCCGGGAACCAACGCACGATAAGCCTAGTTTCGGCGACGTTCTGACCGACGCCGAGATCCGCACGGTGCTGGCGTTTATTAAGAGCACTTGGCCGGAACGGGAGCACGCTTTGCAGGGACGCCAGACTCGTCCTGGAGGAGAGAACTCCAGGTGATTGGGTGCGGAATCCGGCGGGCTTCCCTGGTGCCCCGGTCGCGGGCCCTGCGCCACGCACTGCGGCGCAGGGCCGCTAAGCGAACTAGGCCAACAGGTAGTCCTGCTGCACATCAGTGGTCGTGGTTCCGTCCCGGAAGAGGTACAACGAGCCCTCATCCGTAATGGCGGGATCGTTCACAAAAGCTCCGCTTGTACCTGCATCTGCATTGAACATGAAGTCGTCCTGAGCCATCTCGCTCTTCGTAAGGCCTTCGAGCAACAGAGACCCGGTTCCCTGATCCGTGGTCCAGCTGACCAGCACTCCACCAGTCGTGTCGGCCATCGTGACCTCATCGGGCGTGATGTCACGGAAGGCGATGTGGTCGAAAGCGCCGGGGCCTGCATCAAAGCCACCTGTGACCACGTCGTTGCCGCTGTCGGGAGACACGATGAAGGCGTCGGCACCGTCCCCGCCGTTCAGGACATCGTCGCCGCCCCCGCCCTCGAGCATGTCGTGACCGGCACCGGCGTACAGGGTGTCCTTCCCGTCCTCGCCCATGAGGTTGTCGGCCTGGTCACCTCCGAAGAGCTGATCGTCCCCGGCGCCGCCTACTAGGTGGTCCTGGCCCATGCCGCCGTCCAGAGTGTCGTTTCCGGCATCACCGGTGAGGTTGTCGTCCTCGGCTGCCCCTGACAGCCGGTCATCTCCCCCGAGACCGAAGTAGAAGTCGCGCGCGTCCGTGCCCGCAAGGGCCTCCGCCTGCGCAGCGCCGATCTGCACATTGAACTCGTCGAAGTGGATGGTGGTGGCGGGCGTCGTGCTGTCGGTGATGTCCGGCGCGGAAAGGTTGAAGCCCTCATCCTTCGCGAAGCTGACGGCGGATACGTGGTCCGCGTCGGCACTGGTGGGCTGGAGAAGATAGCGGTCATCCGCAAACATAAAATCGTCCTGGGCGAGATCCGCCTTCTCGATACCCGCCAGCAGCACCGAGCCCTCTCCATCCGCCCAGCTAATCTTCACACCAGCAGCCGTGTCCTGGAACGTCAGCTCCTCCGGCGTGATCTCGCGGAACGCGATGTGATCGAGGATGCCAGGCCCAGCCTGGAAGTCGACGACAATGTCGTGGCCGCTGGTAGGGTCGACGATGAACGCATCGCCGCCCAGCCCACCGGAGAGCACGTCGTTTCCAGCGCCGCCCTCGAGGTCGCCGTGGCCCACCCCTTCGCTGAGGTAGTCTCGCCCGTCCGCTCCCCGAAGCCCGTCGGCGGCGTCGCCACCAATCAGGAGGTCGTTGCCTTTGCCTCCATCTATATGATCCATACCCGCACCGCCGACGAGGACATCGCTTCCGCGACCGCCGAGCAGGTCATCGTTCTGAGCATTGCCGAGGAGGATGTCCGCGTTGGCTCGGCCAAACTGAACGTCCATGGCGTCTGACCCGGAGAAAAAGTCGAAGTGCGCCTGTCCAATGCGCAAGTCATAGTCACCGAACGCTCTCTGGAAATCGCGGCCACTGCTCAGCCCAAAGTGCTGCGGATTATGTGCCATAGCGTTTTCCTTGCACGATGAGGAATGTACCGGCCGGGCAGGGTAGGCAGTTCCAAGCCCCCGCAGTGACCGGCCAATGAGAACGGCTCAGTCGAACAGCGGATCACCGTGCAACAAAATGATGTAGTGTCTACCTGTGGACTGAGCGGACAGGGAACTGCGCGAACTTCGTTTAAGCCGCCGCCAGATTCACATAGGACAACGCTGTAAACCGCCAACGGCTGGCGCTGCCATGTACTGGAGTGGAACCCCGGGGCTGCACATGGAAATTGGCGTAAGCGATCACGTCGGCAGACCTACCAACCGACGCAAGCTCGGACGCGCCCTCCGGGTCTGAATTTGCTGCCACCAAACTCCGGTGCGGATACCCGCATGGCGCTGATGGCACGTCGCCCGGAAGAGCAATAGTAGCCGCTTTACCTTCCCCGACGCAGCGTGCTGCCAGTGAGTGGGGCCGGATTCCGCGGTGCCGCGCCTTCACCACGTCCAGGGCCTGGACCGGGAGGGAATAGGCGCGGCACCGCTGGAAGCTATCCCTCGCCCTGGGGGCTGGTGGACGTCATCTCGGCCACGGCCCAGAACACCAAGACCATGACCGCGATCTCCCACCCGATGGAGACAGCAAGACGCCTTCCCGCTCCGGGAGTGCCGGCCGCAAGGGCAGGCGTCAGCCGGAAGCGGTGCCATGCCGCGAAGCCGAGCAGGACGCCCACCAGCGCCAGCTTGGTCATCAAAGCCCAGCCATACGCCGTGGTTAGCAGGGTCTCGAGGCTGCCCACGAGAAGCCACGCCAGCAGCGCCCCGGCGAGAACCAGGCCACCCACGAGCCAAGTGGCGGCCCTAGCCCAGCCCTCGACCAGCCGTGCCGCCTCCGGACCGCCCCGCTTAGAGGCCAGAGCGAGCGGCCAGAGGCTGCCGGACCAGAAGGAGACCGCAACGAGGTGCGTCACCAGGGCTGCCGCGAGGAGCCACCGTGGCTGGTGCTGCGTCGTATGGCCGACGGCTGTGAAGCTGGCTGCAATCGTCAGGATACCTGCGGCGCCGACGACGAGGCTCGGCTGCCCCATCCAGGTAGCAACCGCCACCGCGAGCAAGCCCGTCCAGGCGATCAGGACGGAGATCCCCGGACGGGAGGTGACCATCATGTCCCAGACCTCAGCGTCGAACGGATCCCCGTCCGACGCCAAGGCAACCTGCGTTGCCAGCCAGAGTAGGCTGGACGCCAAGCCCAGTGCCACCATGGTCCGGGTCAGGCGACGGCACGAAGCGGCGTCCTGGGGCGTCTGTAGGCGGCTGAAGCCGATGGCAAAGACGCCCAGCCCAGCGGCCCCGAAGCAGGTAACGTAGAAGGCGATGCGCCACGCCGCCGAGAGCGCCCGGTAAAAGTCCGGCTCCGGCCCGAGCAGCTCCAAGATCACCGCGAAGATGTCACGGCAAAGCGCACTGCGCCGCTCATGACATGGCCGTCGCCGCCCATGGCCCGCCATTCGATCCGGTAGGCTCCCGGCGGGAGCGACGAGGGAACGGTCGCGGTCGCGTGGCTCGCCGCCTCCCGCCCGCCCTCACGGCGGATCTGCCGCTCCTTCCCGGCCTCGTCGAGCAGGCGCAGCGACGTCACGCGGCACTCCTCGGTGAACATCAGGTGCAGCGCGCGCGGAGACGAGTTGAGGGTTGCGCCGTCGCCTGGATCGGAGGAGTGCAGCATCGCATGCGCGGACGCAGCACCGGGAGCCATCAGGACGGCAAAGGCCGCAGCGAGCGCGCCGTTCCGAAGGAAGGCAAATCGTGAAAGCATGGTCTCTCCTGTAGAGGCGATTCCGCGACTGGGATGACGGCGGAAGCCTTGCAGGATGATTAGGCGGGACACCGCAGTGCGGCAGCGGCAATCGCGCACCAATTTATTTCCGCTGCAGGCCGACGCCCGCCTACAGTCAACCAGCCATTCCGGCGGCTTTCCAGCCTGCCGTGTACAGGGCGCTTCGAAGCGCCTCGCCGCCAAGGCGGCCGCCGTTGATGGAAATCGACTTGTCTTCGAGCCGGACCTCGACCTGTGCTGAAGGGTCGGCTTGCTTCACCACGGCAGTCACGCCCTTGGCGCAGCCTTCGCAGTGCATGTTCTCGACGATGAAGCGCATGGGTATTCCCCTTTCCACGACAGTCGCCGGGAGGTGGGGCTTCCCATTGTGGCAAGGTCAAGGGGAGAGACCTGCGCGCTTAGATTCCGGGCAAGCGTCCACGCTCCGGCTTCCGCTACGGGGCGGCCTAGGCAAGAGGGGGAGGGCGTCCGGAGGAGCGGAAGCGCCCGTTCCGACGTTACCGTCCTGTTATAGCCGCGCTTGCCACCCGCGGCTCCAGGTCCGGCGCCCCTGGAGCGGTTGGATTGCGTTCAAGGTCGGCGATCAGCTGCTTCATCTCCCCAATCTCGCGGACCTGCGCCTCGATGATCTGGTCTGCCAAGCGTCGCACGCGCGGGTCGCGGATATGGGCGCGCTCGCTAGTCATGATGGCGATGGAGTGGTGCGGGATCATGGCCTTCATGTAATCCACATCACCGACCGTCGCCTGACTGCGAACCAGGAAGAGTGACGCGGCGAACACGACCGCCCCACCTGCGACAATGGCCAGGTTCGCGCGCTTGCTGTGATACATCTTCAGCATGAACAGCATCATGATGACGGCCATCGCCCCGCCCATCATGAGGGCCATCCACGTCCGCGTCTGGCTGTAGAACACATGCTCAAATGCGTAGGTGTTCAGGTACATAAGCCCGAACATGACGACCGTGGACACCAGGATCATCGCGCCGAAGCGGAGGTAGCTCATCTCTATTTCCTTGGAGGTGCGACCGCGGCGTGCGCGGGCCGGTTAGCCCAGGCATGGCGTCCGGCCAGTCAGCGACAACCGCCCAGAGCCGCAGACCGTGGGCCGTGGGCCGTGGGCCGTGGGCCGTGGGCCGCGAAAGTCCTAGCGGGCCGGGTGCCGTGACATCCAGGTCCTCAGTTCGGCGATGTCCTGCTGCTGCTTCTGGATCATCTCCTGAGCCTTACGCTTCATCTCGGGATCACGCCCGTGCTCGACTTCGACCCGTGCCATGTCGATGGCGGCCTGGTGATGCCGCGCCATCATGCTGGCGAAGTCATGGTCGGCGTTGCCGGTCATAGGCTGGGCCGCCATGTCGCGGTTCATGGCCTCCATGGCAGCATGGTACCCCGCCGAGGCCCCCTGGTGACCGGCTTGCTGGCCCGCGGCGCTCTGGGCCGACGCGGCGCCAGCCCATAGGAGCGCTGCCGCGGCCGCCGCAGTGGCCTGAATAGCGTGACCTCTTGTCAACATCGGGCTCGTCCTTCCTCGCTGTTTATGCGGCGCAGTTTAGCGATTCAGGGAGAACTTCCTGCCACGGGGTACCGCGACACGTGCCCCGGAACCGGCGCCGATCCGCCTGGCCCTAACGCCGTGCAGCGGCTGTCCGGCGGGCGCCGGATTACATCGTTTTATTACTTGGCTGGCCGTCGTCGGCGCCCTGCGGCCAGCGAGGAAGGGTCAGGGTGACCACGGTCCCACGCCCGAGCGCACTCTCGACGGCAAGATGCCCTCCGTGGGCTTCGACGATGGCCTGGGCGGTCGAGAGGCCCAGGCCGCTGCCGCCGCCCGCGGTACGGGCGCGGTCCCCCCGGAAGAACGGCTCAGTCACCCTGGGGAGGTCTTCGGGCGGTATGCCGGGTCCGCGGTCGCCCACCCGCACCAACACTGCGTCGGGGAGCGCTTCGACTTCGATCCATGGATCGCGCCCGTGCCGAACGGCGTTCGCGACCAGATTCGTCACTGCCCGCTTGATGGCGACCCGGCGCCCCGGGGCAACGGCGTCGTCAATGCGCCCTTCCTCGACCGGCGTCCCCGCATCGGCAAACTCGTCGGCCACGGTGCGGACGAGCGCCGCGATCGACAGCGGCAGGACGGCTTCACCGCCGTGCCCGCCTCGGAGGTAGGCGAGGACGTCGGAGACCATCGTCTCCATCTCGGCCAGATCGCGTCGTATCGGCTGCTGAACCTCCTCCGGCAGATCCTCGGCCCGGAGACGCAGCCGGGCGATCGGCGACATCAGGTCGTGAGAGAGCGCGCCGAGCGCCAGGGTCCGCTGGCGGAAAGCGTCACGGGTCCGCATGGACATGTCGGTCAGCGCCTCCGCGAGTTGGCGGACCTCGCGCGGGCCGGAAGCAGAGAGGGCTGGCGGCTCGCCCTCGGGGTCGAGGCGGGAAACGGCCTTCGCCAGCGCCGAGACCGGCGCCGAGACAGAACGGGCCGCGAAGCCGACAGCCAGGAGAAGGGCTAAGCCGACGGTAGCCGCGTAGGAGTGCAGCACGTGTTGATTTGCACTGAGAGCTGACCCTGTAGGAGCCGAAGTTTTCGCCGAGAAATGACCCGTGTCTGTTCACCTCCCCGGCCGGATGGTCGGGGTTATCGGAGTGATCGACATGGAGTTGTTGAGC
>JAESGJ010000376.1_pt1 | contig 31767 bp, 21 predicted proteins | sample 9266241 | NCBI WGS metagenome assembly JAESGJ01 (sample SAMN14514841, study PRJNA621669) | algae metagenome | isolation source: Brasilonema octagenarum HA4186-MV1 and co-occurring heterotrophs from wet... | place: USA: Manoa Valley, Hawaii | collected 2009-07-20 | reverse complement strand
CGTTCACCATCACGGACCGGTACTCGTCCCAGTCGGGGTGCTCGCCCGCCGCCGCCCGGTAGTAGTCGACGAGCGCCGCCACCTCGGGACCGTCCGGGTCGGTGCCGGGTCCGGTCAGCGTCACCGCCCCCTCGGCGGTAGCCCAGGACCGGCCGTCGGCACTCGTCACCTCGAGTGCAGCCCTGGGGTCGCGCCGCAGGTTGGCGGTCTTGGCGCGCCCCTCGGTCATCGATACGTAGACGACGCCCGCCGCCTGGTCGTAGAACGGCGTGACGGGCGACAGCTGCGGGAGGCCGTTCGCCTTGATCGTGGCGAGGACGCCGAGTCGCGCCTCCGCCAGCAGGGTGCGCGGGTTGAATGAGGATGCGGTCATGTCACAGCCCAACATGTGACCGCGCACACGCTATTCCGCCGGAGTGAAAGGGCGACATGCCGACTGACGACACGCTGCGCGACGACCTCGCCGAACTGGCCAGGCGCCGGGCGCTGACCGAGGACGCGGCCAGACCCGACGCGGTCTCGCGCAGGCATGCGGCGGGCGGCCGCACCGCCAGGGAGAACGTCGCCGACCTCGTCGACCCCGGCTCGTTCGTCGAATACGGCAGGTACGCCATTGCCGCACAGCGCTTCCGCCGCGACGTCGACGACCTGATCGCGCGCACGCCCGCCGACGGGATGGTCGCGGGCACGGCCCGCGTCGACGGCACGCCGTGCGCGGTGCTGGCCTACGACTACACCGTTCTGGCGGGGACGCAGGGCGCGCTCGGCCACCGCAAGAAGGACAGGTTGTTCGACGTCATCGAGCGCCTCCAGCTGCCAACGGTGTTCTTCGCCGAGGGTGGCGGTGGCAGGCCCGGCGACACCGACTACCCGGTCGTCTCGTCACTCGACGTGCGGGCGTTCACACTGTGGGCGGGCCTGTCGGGTCTGGTGCCGCGGATCGCGGTGGTCAAGGGCCGGTGCTTCGCGGGCAACGCCGTGATCGCGGGCTGCTCGGATCTGATCGTCGCGACCGAGGACGCGTCGATCGGGATGGGCGGTCCTGCGATGATCGCAGGCGGTGGGCTCGGCGACGTGGCGCCCGACGACGTGGGACCGATCTCGGTGCAGGCCGGCAACGGTGTGGTCGACGTCGTGGTCGCCGACGAGGCCGAGGCGGTCGAGGTCGCCAAACGACTGCTCGGTTACTTCCGCGCGCCTGCCGATTCGGGTGCCGCTTCTGACCAAACTGCGCTGCGCACAATGGTTCCCGAGCGTGCTCGCCGCGCCTACCACGTCGGGCCCATCATCGAGACCATCGCGGACACCGGTTCGGTGACCTTCCTGCGCGAGCGCTTCGCACCCGAGATGGTGACGGCACTGGCCCGCATCGACGGCAGGCCGGTCGGGCTGCTGGCCAACAACACCCGGGTGATGGCGGGCGCGATCACCGCGGGCGCCGCGGACAAGGCGGCGCGCTTCCTGCAGCTGTGCAACGCGTTCGGGCTACCCGTGGTGTCGCTCGTCGACTGTCCCGGCTACATGGTCGGTCCGGCCGCCGAGTCCGAAGCGCTGGTGCGACGTGGCTCGCGACTGCTGGTCGCGGGCGCCTCGCTGCGGGTGCCGCTGATCGCGGTGGTGCTCCGCAGGGGTTACGGGCTTGGCGCCCAGGCGATGTGCGGAGGCGGTCTGCACGAGCCGCTGCTGACGGTGGCGTGGCCGGGTGCCCACCTCGGGCCGATGGGGTTGGAGGGCGCGGTCCGACTGGGCCTGCGCAAGGAACTCGAGGCGATCGTCGACGACGACGAACGCGAGGAGCGCGTCCGCCAGGCCACGGCCGCGGCGCAGGACAACGCCAGGGCACTGAATGCCGCTGCCCTCTTCGAGATCGACGACGTCGTCGACCCGGCCGACACACGCGATCTGATCGCCTCGACCCTGACCGCGGCCGCCGCGCACCCGCCCCGCGGCGACCGACCGCGGTTCGTCGACACCTGGTAGTCAATAGCGCGCGCTGGGAATTCGTGGACGATCGTGGTTCAGCGACCCGCCGACGTCATGGAGTCATCGTCGCGGATGCCCCGGTAGATGCCCTTGCGGACGATGAGCGGCAACAGGATTCGGTCGATCGTCCACGCCGGGAAGCGGAATGCGTAACCGTTGGGCGCGAAGACCTCGAGACCGTTGGGCTGGGGCCCGAGCACCGAACCCCACCGCCGCGTGGGCGCGCGGAAGCGGCGCAGCGGCTTGCCGTCGAACTCTGCGCGGACGTTGTGAGCCACCAGCCCGTCACCCATGTTGCGGGCCGAACTCCGCAGCGGGTCGGTCGCCGCAACGTCGCCGACCGCGAATACCCCGGCGTGCCCCGGCACGCGCAGCTCGGGGGTGACGCGAACGAAGCCATGCTCGTCGAGCAATTCCGTTGGCAGCCAATCGGTGTTGGGTGACACGCGGCCGATCGCCCACAGCACGGCGTCCGCGGATGCGGGTGGCTGGCCGGTGCTCCACTCGACGGGGCCGGACGTGATCTCGTCGCACGCGAACCCGTCGGGAACGACGGCGCGGTGACCGCCATGCAGGCCCACCCCGAGGTCGGTGAGCCTGCGCCGGATGCGACCCCAGATCCGCGGGTGGTGCGTTGGAAGCGGGCGGTCACCGGGGTAGTACAGGTCGATGCGCTTGGCGGGCCAGGTCGACGCAAGGTTGGCGGCACTGCTGACGGCCGCGGCCCCACCCCCGACCACGGCGATCGACGAGGCCGCCGCCAACCGATCGTGCGGCCCGCGCAGGTCGGCGCCGACGTCGTCGGCGGACTGCAGGACGGGACGACGCCAGAAGCCATTGGACACGCCGGTCGAGATCACCAGCGCGTCGTAGCTCTCCGCGTGCATGGCGCCGTCCCCACCCTCGACGGAGACCGTGCGCGTGGCGAGGTCGACCCCGGCGAGCCTGCCGTGCACGGTGCGCACGCGGTCGAGGCCGCGGAACCGGTCGAAGGCGATCCAGTGCTCACGCGCCCACTCGTCGGGCCTGCTCAGCCGCTGACCCAGCTCCTGACCGCTCACCAGGGCCGCTTTGCTGGAGATGCCCACGACGTCGGCATGGCGGGCCAGCCGCATCGCGGTCAGCACGCCGCTGTCGCCGAGCCCGGCGACGACGACGCGCTTCACCGCACGGCCTTCGTCCGCGGCGGCCTCGGCACGAAGCGCGACACCCGGTCGATCACGTCCTGATACGCGGGCCGCCGTTCCAGGCTGCGCTTCTCCATCATCGGGATGCTGGCGCCGAGGAACATGGCCAGCATGGCCACCGCGCCAAGCACCAGCCACCACGCGTCGGCGGGCGCCGCCGCGATGCCGAACAGCGCCAGCGCGAGCCAGAAGCTGAACTCCCCGAAGTAATTTGGATGCCGCGACCAACTCCAGAGTCCGCGATCCATCGCCTCACCCTCTCGGCGGTCCTTCACGAACCGGTGCATCTGGACGTCGGCGACGAGCTCGAGCAGCACCGCCGCCAAGCCGATGACGAACGCCACCCAGGTCAGCCACGCCAGTCCGGAGCCTGGCCGGGTCACCGCGACGTACACCGGCACCATGCCGAGGAACACCTGGCAGGTGGGAATCAGGTGGATCGCGACGAGGTCGGCGACGATCTCGAGCCGGCCCGCCTGCTCCTTGAACATCGGGTACCGCCAGTCCTCGTGGTGCAGACCGGGAAAGGCGTAGGCCCAGTTGGCGGTCAGCCGAATGGCCCACAGCACCACCACGATCGCCATCAGCAGGCAGCGCAGCTGATCGACACCGGGCCCCGCCTGGCTCCACCAGTAGACGAGCAGCAGCGGTGGGATCACGCTCCAGTAGGCGTCGTAGAAGCTCGAGTTCCGGTACGCGCGGCTGAAGACGAAGATGACCAGGGTCGCGAGGACGTCGGCGAGGAGCGCGTCGAGCCAGAGCCTGCCCGTGTCCGGACCCCAGTACAGCCACGCGGCACCCACGCCGACGGCGACGACATAGGCGACCGTGACGATGACCAGTGACCGGGTCTTGCTCATCAGCTCCTCGGAGTCCGGGGCGGCCAGAAATGTAACACGTTCTAGTTGTACTGCGCCGACCATGTCCGGGTGACCCCGACCCACTAAAATTCGTGCATGTCACCGAGCCCGCCCGACGCCGAGTCTGCGCGCATGCGCATGGTGCGCGGAGCGGGGCGACTGATCCGCGAGCGCGGGATCCACGGCGTCGGGATGCGGCAGGTGGTGGACTTCTCGCAGACCCCGCGCGGTTCGCTGCAGCGGTACTTCCCCGGCGGCAAGTCACAGCTCACCGCCGAGGCCGTGCTGCTGGCCACCGAGGAGTTCCCGTCCGGCTATCCCGCGGCGCTGCAGGCGGACAGCCTCCCGGCGGCCGTCGCACTGACCCTGGCGCCGTGGCGCGACCAACTGGTCTCATCGGACTATGCCGTCGGCTGCCCCCTGATGCCGATCGTCGTTGATGGCGTCGACGACGATCGCCTGCAGTCCATCGCGACGGACGCCTTCGGCTCGTGGTCCCAGCAAGCCACCCGGATGTTCCGCCGCTTCGGCTTCACCGCGAGGGCGGCGCAGACGACGGCGCTCGCGTTCGTGGGTGCGACCGAGGGCGCCATCCTGTTGTCCAGGGCCCGCAGGGACCTCGTCGCCCTCGATGCCGTCGAGGAGACCTTCGGGTCCATGTCCGCCGACGGGGAGTAGCGCCAGGGAACCGACCGCGTCTGAGCTATCGGGACCGCGCCCGTCGCCACCGCAGCACGTGCCGCGTCGTCACGCCCCTGCGCGACGTCACCTCGGCACTCAGCGTCAGGGCGTCACCGTCGAGGGCCGCCTGCCGAACCTGCACTCCGCCAACCCAATTGGGTAGGAGTGAGACGTCGACGTGATGGTGCACGACGTCGGCGTCCTCGTCGAGGTCGAACGGTCCGCCATAGCAGAGATACCCCGCGGCCGCGGCAGCCATCTGGTCGGGACTGCCGCCACCGGTGATCGCTCTGTCGTAGGCGGGCCGGTCGCGCCGCATCAGCTGGGCGGACATGTAGCCGTCCGACGTGTACACGAGCAGGCCGACCGGGTCGTGGCCCAGCGGTTGGCCGGCGTCGCCGTCGGACTCCGCGGAGTAGGACACCAACCGCCAGGCGCCGAGGAGGTCGTCGCGATGCATGTCGGCGACAGTAGCCCGGCCCACGTTGCATGACGATCGTCATCGGCCTACCGTCAGTATGACGATCGTCATCGAATAGGAGTTTCATGTCTTCCGTACTGATCACCGGCGCCTCCAAGGGAATCGGGCACGCCATCGCCGCTGAGTTCGCCCGCCGCGGCCATCGTGTCGTCGCCACCGCGCGCAACCCCGACACCCTCGCCGACCTCGACGTCGACCAGCGGCTCGCACTCGACGTCACCGATCCGGACAGCGTGACGTCGGCGGTCCGGCAGGCGGGCGAGATCGACGTGCTCGTCTCGAATGCGGGCGTGATCTTCTACGCCGCGGTCGAGGCGACCCCGCTCGACGAGTTCGCCAAGCTGCTCGAGCTGAACACGATCGGCGCGCTCAGGGTGGCGCAAGCACTACTGCCGGGGATGCGCGCCCGCGGCAACGGCAGGCTGCTGTTCCTGTCCAGCATCGTCGGACGGCTCGTCCTGCCGCCCGGCGCGGCGTACGCCGCCAGCAAGTGGGCGCTCGAGGCGATGGTCGAGGCGCTCGCCATCGAGACCGCCCCGCTGGGCATCGAGGCCGCGCTCCTGGAACCGGGTGCCGTCAGCTCTGGCGCACTCGACGACGTCACCACCTACACGCTGCCCGACGACCCGTACGCCGCCCTGCTGGAACACCACGGTGGGCGCGACGTCGTGATCACCCCCGAGGACGTCGCGCGTGCCGTCGCGGATGCCTCGGAGGCGTCGACGCTGCCGCTGCGCATCCCGGTCGGCGCGGGCGCCACGAAGATCCTCGCCGCCCGTCGAGCCGCGCCGGAGGACGTGCCCTTCGTGCTCTAAGCGCGGTCCCGGGTACCCGGTGTCAGTTGACGGGTGTCGACTTCCTATCGTGGCTGAATGAGCAATGGTGCTGATACCGTCCGGGTCGCCGAACTGGCCGAGGAGGTCGTCCGCGACCACGACCCGAAGTCCGTCCCCGTCCAGGAGTTCCTCGGGGCCTGTTACGACGCCGGACTGTCCTGGGTGCACTTCCCCGAAGGCCTTGGCGGGCTTGGGGTTTCGCGGGGGAACCAGGCCGTCGCCGACCGCATCCTCCAGGGCGCAGGCGGGCCCGTCCCCCTCGGCCTGAATCCGATGGGCTACGGCATGGCCGCCCCGACGCTGCGGGAGCACGCCCAGTCCGACGAGCTCAAGCGATCCTGGTTGCGACCGCTGGCCACCACCGAGGACATCTGGTGTCAGCTGTTCTCCGAGCCCGGCGCCGGCTCCGACCTTGCGGGCCTCTCCACGTCGGCCGTGCGCGACGGAGACGACTGGGTGGTCAACGGCCAGAAGGTCTGGACCAGCCTGGCGCACCGGGCGCGCTGGGGACTGCTGCTCGCCCGCTCCAATCCAGAGGTGCCCAAGCACAAGGGCCTGACCTACTTCGTCATCGACATGCACGCCCCCGGCGTCGAGACCCGCCCGCTGCGTCAGCTCACCGGCCAGGCCGAGTTCAACGAGGTGTACTTCAACGACGCCCGGATCCCCGACGCCCACCGACTCGGCGACGTCGGAAACGGGTGGGCCGTCGCGATGACCACGCTCATGAACGAGCGCAGCGCCCTGGGCGGCAGTGGCAGCAGGCGCGGCGCGGGCACCATCTCCGAGGCCGTGTCGCTGTGGGCGGCCAGGCCCGAGCGGCAGACGCCGGTGCTGCGCGACCGGCTGACCCAGCTGTGGCTGCGCTCGGAGGCCCAGCGGCTCACCTCCGAGCGGTCGCGGGCCAAGGCCACCGTCGGCGGACCGGGTCCCGAGGGTTCGATCGGCAAGCTCGTCGGCGCCGAGCTGAATCAGCAGATCTACCAGTTCTGCATGGATCTGCTTGGGCCGGAAGGACTTCTGTACCACGGCTACCAGAAACCCGATCCGGACCGCGAGGAGCCCGACTGGCGGGGACCGATCCAGCAGCGCTACCTGCGCAGCCGGGCCAACACCATCGAGGGCGGCACGTCGGACGTGATGCGCAACATTCTCGGCGAGCGGGTGCTGGGCCTGCCCGGCGATCTGCGCGCCGATGCGGGCATGCCGTGGAAGGAGATTCCCCGTGGCTGATTCGACGGAATTCACGTTCACCGACGAGCAGGAGCAGTTGCGGGCCGCCGTCCGCCGGTTCTGCGCCGAGAACTTCGACGAGCAGACCGTGCGCACGCTGATGGAGTCCGATCCGCCGTTCGACCCGAAGGCGTGGACCCGGTTGGGCACCGAACTCGGGGTGCTCGGCCTTTCGGTGCCCGAGGCCGATGGCGGCGTCGGGGGAACGCTGGTGGACCAGGCCGTCGCCGTCGAGGAACTGGGCGCCGCGCTGGCGTGCGGTCCACTGTTCGGAACCGTGTACCTCGCCATCCCTGCGCTCGTCGCCGCGTCGGCGGGGCCGGATCGCGACGCCGTGCTCGGCGAGCTGGTCGAGGGTCGTCGGACGGCCGCCTTCGCCGTCCCCGATCGAGCTGGGGCACTCGATGAGTCGGTCACCGTCCCTGCCTCGCCCGCCGGTGAGGGATGGACGCTGAGCGGCACCGTCGACCGGGTGGTCGACGCCGGCGCTGCCGACGATCTTCTGGTGGCCGCCGCGGGCGAGGGTGGCCTCGGTCTCTACGCCGTCGACGCCGCGGGTGTCGGGGTGTCGCGCACGCCGCTTCTCACCGTCGACCTGACACGGCCGCAGGCGACGGTCACGCTCGCGGAGGCGCCCGCCCGGCTGATCGCCGGACCCGACGAAGCTCCCCGTGTCATCCAGCACGCCCTGCAGGTGGGCTCGGCGCTGCTGGCGATCGAACAGGTCGGGGCCGCCCAGCACATGCTCGACGTCGCCGTGCGGTATGCGAAGGAACGACTGCAGTTCGGCAGGCCCATCGGCTCGTTCCAGGCGGTCAAGCACCGGCTGGCCGACATGATGGTCGACCTCGAGCACGCCCGCTCGGCGGCACAGCACGCGGTATGGGCGCTGACCGACGGCTCCGACGATCCCGCACTGGCGACCAGCATCGCGCAGGCGACGAGTTCGGCCGCGTTCAGCCGGATCGCCACCGACGCCATCCAGACGCTCGGCGGCATCGGGTTCACGTGGGAACACCAGGCGCACTTGTACTTCAAGCGGGCGACCACCGACGCGGCCCTGCTGGGAAGCGCCGAGCAGCACCGGTCCCGCGTCGCCGACCTCGTCCTGGACACGGCCTCGGCGGACAAGCACCCCAGGGTGGCCGACGGCACCAGGGGCTGAGCACTCGGCCCGAAACCATCGCCGAGTTCTGCGTCAGGGTCGCGATCTCACGAAACGCGCAGCCCTAGCGCAGAACTCGCGGTAGCGGCTCACCACAGCGCGCGGTAGTTCACCAGCGCACCGACGACGAGCACCACCCCGACGCCCAGGAACAGGACGCGGACGGTGACCGGCCCGTAGCGGGTCGTCATGCGCACGATCGTGCGCTGCACGCGCCTGGCCCGGATCGTGCGCTGCGTCGACAACGCGAGCACCAGCAGCGACGGCAGCAGTGTCACCGCGCAGTAGACGAGGATGATCGCCGGCCACAGCGTCGGCAGCGGGTGGCGCGCCGACACCATCGTCAGCGTGGTCAGGTACGGCACCGACGTCACGGCCTGCCCGGCACCGATGACGACTCCGACGACCGCGAAGAGCCACGGGTTGCGTCTGGTGAGGTTCAGCGCCCAGATCGGCGCCGCAGGCCGCGCCGCGCCCGAGAGGCTCGCGACGGTGATCAGCACCAGCCCCAGGATCAGCTGCCCCCAGTAGCGGATGGTCGGGGTCAGGTCGAACTCGACGCGGCCGGTGACGAAGCTGATGCCGAGCACCGTCAGCACGCCGACGGCCACGGTCGCCGCGTACACGCCCGCCACGAAGCTCAGCCCGCCGGGCAGGGCCGACCTGCGACCGAGTCTGCTGTCGTACACGACCGCCGACGTCACTCCCAGGTTGAGCACGTTCAGCGAGTCCAGCAACGCGAAGCCCAGAATCGGCAGTAGGAGTCCCAGCATGACGTCACCGAACCTACGGGAGCGCGCGCCGAACGGCGCGCCCGTCCCGGGCGATCTACCCTCGGAGCGTGGCATCGGTACTGACGGTGAACCGGGCGCAGGGCGCGGCGCTGCGGTCCGGGATCGACAAGCATCCGACCGACGAGCGTGTCGAGGTGCGGGCGCCCGGCCCCATGCACGGGGGCCTCGGCAGCGGGATCGTCGGCGACGTCATCGGGCACAAGAAGCTGCACGGCGGTGACGATCAAGCCGTATATGCCTATGCGCGTGAGGATCTCGACGACTGGCAGCGGCACCTCGGCCGGGAGCTGACCAACGGGCTGTTCGGCGAGAACATGACGACCGAGGGCATCGACGTGACGGGCGCCGTCATCGGCGAGCGGTGGCGCATCGGCTCCGACCGTCTGGTGCTCGAGGTGTCCCGGCCCCGCATTCCGTGCCAGACGTTCACCAGACAGCTCGGCATTCGCGGCTGGGTCAAGACGTTCACCCGCGCCGCCGTGCCCGGTGCCTACACGCGGGTGATCGAGCCGGGCACCATGTGCGGTGGCGACGCCATCGAGGTGATCGCACGCCCCGACCACGGCGTCACCATCGGCCTGGTGTTCCGCGCGATGACGCTGGAACCGGAGTTGCTTCCGCGGCTGCTGGACGTCGACGCCCTGCCCGCCGAGATCGCCGAGCTCGCGCGGCGGCGCGCGGTGTCCGGATAGCGCGAAGGGCACCCGGAGACCGGGTGCCCTTCGACGTGGTGTGCGATCAGCGGCCGTTGCCCACGACGGGCGTCGGCGGCGTCTTCACCTGCTGCTGAATGTCGTTGACCCACTGGTGGTGGTCGATGCCGGTGGAGTACGTCACGGAGACCGGCGTGGCGACCGGAGCGGCCTGCGCGGGGGCGGCCAGCCCGACGAGGGCGCCCGCGAACGCAGTGGCGGCGATGGTGGCAAATCCGAACTTCTTCATCTCGAAGCCTTCTTCCTAGATCCTCTGGTGTGCTGCCATCTCCAACACGCCCGCCTGCACCGTAATTCCGATGGCAGCAATTGCGCGACGGATGGCAGAAACGCTGCGCGGGAACGAGATTCGTAGCCAAGCTAGCGAATCATCGGCCGGCGGCCTTTCGCAACGCCGCGTAGGACGCCGCGATGCAGTCGGCGAGCCTGGCGATGCCCGGCAGCGCCGTCGGATCGGTGCACAGCCCGATGCCGATGTCGCCCGCACACGAGATCGCCGAGATGCGCAGCGCGTGGTGCAGCGCGGGCTCCGAGGACGAGAACAGCTGCTCGACGCGACGTCCCGCGACGCTGACCGGAGCCGACGGACCCGGCACGTTGGAGATGGCGACGGCGAACTCCCGCGAGCTCCCCGCCAGCCTCCTGGCGGCATCGCCGACGTGCTTGACCCTGCCGAGCGCGTGGAACAGGTCATACAGCTCGTCGGCGTCGTCGAGGCGCTTGCGCACGGCGGTGTCGGCGCTGATCCGGTCCAGCCGCACCAGCGGGTCCGGCTCGTCGTGGTGAAGGTCGACGTTGAGGAACGAGTCGTGATTGCCGAGCCCCGAGCCCTCGTCACGGGCGTGCAGGCTGACCGGGATCTGGGCACGGACCTCCCCGTGCGGCCTCCCCATGGGATCCAAGCCGGTGAGCCACGCGTGCAACCCGCCGGCGACGACCGCGAGCAGGACGTCGTTGACCGTCGCGCGGGTGGGCCGAGACGCCCCGATCGCCTTCGCCTCGGCCAAGGAGGCGATCGTGAAGGCCAGCTCGCGTGAGCCGGTGACGGGCCGGTCCAGCGGCGACGCCGCGGCAGGGTGACCGAGTTCGCGCAGCACCGCTGCGGGCAGCCGTCTGGCCTGTCCGAGCCGACCCGGGGTCACCGGCGCCGGACGCCCCGCCGCGGTCGGGGCGGCGTGCGCGTCCCAGAGCACCTCGTCGAGGAACCGCACCGCCGCGATGCCGTCCGCCATCGCATGGTGGATGCGGGCCGCGATGGCCTCCCGTCCGTCGTCGAGCGGGCCGATCACGTCGAACGTCCACAGTGGCTTGGTGCGGTCCAGGTGTTCGGACATCAGACCGCTGACGGAGCGCCAGAGCCCGGCTCGCGTGGCGTCGTCCGTACCCGGGTGGAGCCGGACGTGGTCTCTGATGTCGAAGTCGGCGGCCTCCACCCAGCGCGGCGCCCGCCCCGAGACGTCGACCCGCTGGGTGGCGCGCGGCACGTCGGAAAGCCGCTTGCTGACCGCGGCCCGCAGCGCGTCGAGGTCCAGCGGCGTCGTCGCGGCTTCGAGCACGTTGAGCTTCAGCGTATGGCCCATGATGACAGCCGATTCCATGCTCAGGATGTGGGCGTCGTCGGGACCCAGCAGCTCGGGTTCGTCCTCGGCGGGCATCATCAGAGTCTATTTGCCAGGCGGACCGCCGCTGGGAGAATCGGTGTCGTCGCGCATGATTGGGCGATGAGCACACGAACCGGCGTGATCTACCGACCGGACTTCAGCCCCGACCGCTTGCGCGACGTCGCGATCGAAGCCGAGGCCGCGGGCGTCGACGAGCTGTGGGTCTGGGAGGACTGCTTCCAGCAGGGCGGCATCGCCCAGGTCGCCGTCGCGCTGGCCTCCACCGAGCGCCTCGGCGTCGGGGTCGGCCTGGTGCCCGCGCCGCTGCGCAACGTCGCGGCCGCGGCCATGGAGTTCGCCACGCTGGAAGCCATGTTTCCCGGCCGGGTCCGGATCGCCGTCGGCCACGGCGTGCAGAGCTGGATGCGGCAGGCGGGCGCCGCGGTGGCGTCCCCGATGACGCTGCTGCGCGAGTACGTCACCGCTCTGCGGGACCTGCTGTCCGGGGCCGAGGTCTCCGTCGCGGGCCGCTACGTCAACCTCTCGGAGGTCCGGCTGGCATACCCGCCCGCACGGCGGCTGCCCATCCTGATCGGAGGCACCGGGCCGAAGACCCTGCGCCTGGCGGGTGAGATCGCCGATGGCGTCGTCGTCGACAGCAGGTACACGACGCGCACCGTGCTCGACGCGATCGGACACGTCACCGAGGGCAGGGCCGCGGCCGAGGACCGGCCCTTCAGCACCGTGCTCTTCCTGACGTGCGCCCCGGGCGAGGACTCCGGGCCACGGCTCGCCGAGGAAGCCGCCCGGCAGGAGGTCGCCTCCGACGAGGGCGTGTTCGGGGTGGGTGGCAGCACACCGGAGATCGTGGCGGGCCTCACGACCTATCTCGACGCGGGCGTCGACGTCGTCGCGCTGCAACCCGTCGGACCGCTCGAGGGAATGACCGAGCTCATCACGGTCGCCGGCGACGTGCACCGGCACCTCCGCGACGCCTGACTCAGTCGGCCGGTTCCGGCTCGCTGCGGCCCGCCATGATGGTGTAGTCCTCCTGGACCAGGTCGCCGTCCTGGTTGGTGATCCAACTCTTGAGCACCAGCACGTCGGCGCCGAACGCCTGCCGCAGCGCGTCGATCCGGATCTCGCAGTAGAGCCGATCACCCGCCTTGATGGGGCGCAGGATCTTCAGACCCTGCTCGGCCTGGACCATCTTCTCGTCGCGGATCGGGATGTTCTCGTGGTCGAAGAACGCCATCTGCGCGTGATACCCGAAGAGTGAGATGAAGGTCAGCGGGGCCAGGATCGCGTCGTGGCCAAGCGCTTCCGCAGCGGCCTCGTCGACGTAGGCGGCGTCCTCGTTCTTCACCGCGACGGCATGGCGCCGGACCATCTCCCTGCCGACCTCGAAGTAGTCGGGATGCCGATACGTCAGACCGACGATGTCCGGTGACAGTGCCATGGGTATTGGAGAGTAGCCCAGCGCTGTGGGACGCCCCACATCTGGAAATGAATCCTCTCCCTTGCCGGTTGAGCCAACCAGACGGCACGAAGGGAACTTCGAACCGGGCAGAACGTCCTGATCGTGACAGCACGGCCGCGATCCGCACACGTTCGAGACGAAGGGATGGACATCATGAAGAACGTCAAGAAGTTTGGATTCGCCACGATCATCGCCGGTGGGCTCGCCGCCAGCGCACTCGGATTCTCCGGGGTAGCGCAGGCCGACATCGACCACCACGCGTTCATCAACGAGATCACGCCGACCGTCAACGTCCCGCACGTGGACACCACGGTTCACCAGAGCCGCTGACGCAGACTCCAAGGGGCACCCGCACTCGCGGGTGCCCCTTTTGCATGCCGCAGGCCAACGGCAGGATGGCACCATGACCACATCGCTTCACCACGGCGACCTCGATGCCAACGGGATATCGATCCACACCGTCTCGCTGGGGGAAGGCCCACTCGTCCTGTTCTGTCACGGTTTTCCCGAGTCCTGGTACTCCTGGCGGCATCAGATGCAGGCCGTCGCCGACGCGGGATTCCGCGCGGTGGCCATCGACATGCGCGGCTACGGCGACACCACCGCACCGGACGACATCGGCGCATACACGATGAGTCACCTCGTCGGCGACACCGTCGGCGTGGTCACGGGCCTCGGTGCGACCGACGCGGTGATCGTCGGCCACGACTGGGGCGCGCCGGTGGCCTGGTACAGCGCGCTGATGCGGCCCGACGTCTTCCGCGCCGTCGCCGCGCTCAGCGTGCCCTACACCCCGCCGATCGGCGGTCTGCCGCCCGGGGTGACGATGAACGGACTGATGGCCAGGGCTGCGGGCGACCGCGACTACTACCGGCTGTACTTCCAGGAACCGGGTGTCGCCGAGGCCGAGATCGAGGCCGACATGGCGCGGTTCGTGCGCGGCTTCCTGTACACCATCAGCGGGGACATCGTCGAAGACGGCGTCCACCAAGGGGGTTGGGCCGGCTACTTCCCCGCGGGCGAGCGGCTGATCGACCAGCTGGTCGTGCCCGACGAACTGCCGTCCTGGATCACCGACGAGGACGTCGACTTCTACGTCGATGCGCTGTCGCGCAAGGGAATCCGCGGTGGTCTGAACTGGTACCGGAACATCGATGCACTACCGTCGGCGCTGGCGCCCTTCGTCGGCGCCACCATCCGGCAGCCGTCCCTGTACCTCGCGGGCGAGTACGACATGATTGCAGGCAACACCGAGGACGCGCTGACCGCGGTCCGGGCCTCCCTGCCGAATCTCATGGCTCTGCAGGTCTTTTCCGGTGCGGGCCACTGGCTGCAGCAGGAACGCCCCGACGAGGTCAACGCGGCGCTGCTCGACTTCCTGTGTGCGCTATGACGCGGTGACGGCGTCGATCGCACGGTACACGCGCTGCTCGCTCACCGGTCGCGCGGTACCGAGCTGCTGCGCCCACAGGCTGACCCGGAACTCCTCGATCAGGCGGCCGATGTCGCGCACGTCGTCGGCGGAGGCTCGCAGCGGCGAAAGCGCCTGCACCAGTTGCTCATAAGCGTCCTGTAGCTGGTGCACGCGCTGCATCCGCTGGCGATCGGCCGCCACACCGTGCGGCAACCTCTCGAGACGCCTGCCGATGGCCGTCAGATAGCGGGCCAGGTCGAGAAGATTCGCAGCGCCCGTGGCGTTGACGAAGCCGACGGGCAGCAGGGCTGCCAACTGGGTCCGCACGTCGGCGATGGCATCGGCGTGGGCAGGCGGCGGCGTGGTGGGCAACGCGAGCTGCACCTCCTGCAGCGCGGCCAGCACACGCTCCACCCGGCTGAGGACCTCGCGCGTCGTCGAGGTCAGCGCCGCGGCGACCCGGTCCCGCGCGGCGGTGAACTCGGCACGGCTCCAGGCCGGTCTCGGTGCGATGGCCGCCACCGCGGCGTCGGCACAGTCGTCGAGCAGAGCCGACAGCGAGCCATCGGGGTTGGCGCCCAGCGTAAGTCGCGTTCGCGTATCCAGTTGCTTCTCAAGTGCTTTGGTGGGCGACGGCACCGCCAGCCGCAGCAGCCTGCGGTATCCTGGCCCCATGGCCGCAGCCTGCTCCGCAGGGGTGGCGAACACCCTGAGGTCGACGCCGGTGCGTCCCTCGACGAGCGCCGGGTAGCCGCGTACGGAGCGCCCACCGCTCGCGCTCTCGACGACCCTCGGCACCTCGTCGAGATCGTCGGGCCACGCCCGCAGCCCCGTGCGTTCGAGCGCACCGGCGAACGCCTCCGCGACGGCGTCGCGCACCGGGGCGGCAAGTCTCTCCTGCAGCGCCTCGAGGTCCTTGCCGCGGGCGAGTTCGGTGCCGTCGTCGGTCTCGACGGCGAACGTGACGCGCAGGTGGTCGGGAAGCTTCCCGAGATCGAACGCGTCGATCGGCACCAGCACTCCGGTGCGGCGGCGCAACTCGCGCTGCAGCGCGTCGAGCAGTGGACCGTCCCCGGGATCCAGCGTCGCCATGACCGCGCGGGCGGTGTCGGGTGCGGGCACGAAGTTGCGGCGCAGGTCCTTCGGCAACGAACGGATCAGCGCCGTGATCAACTCCTCGCGCAATGCCGGTACGTGCCAGGCGAATTCGTCACCACCCAGCCGGGCCAGCACCTGCACGGGAATGTGGACGGTGACGCCGTCGTCCTCGCGCCCCGGCTCGAAGCGGTAGGTCAGGGGCAGCGACAGGTCGGAGACCTGCCAGGTGTCCGGCTGGTCGGCGTCGTCATCGTCACGAAGCAGGTCGTCCCTGGTGAACGTCAACAGCTCGGGGGTGCGGTGCCGCTGCTTCTTCCACCATCCGTCGAAGTGCCTGGCCGACACCACCTCCGGTGGCACCCTGGCGTCGTAGAGCGCGTAGATCTGGTCGTCGTCGACGAGCAGGTCGCGGCGGCGGGCCCGCTCCTCCAGCTCGGCGAGTTCCTCGCGCAGCCTGGCGTTGTCGCGGAAGAAGTGGTGCCGGGTCTGCCAGTCGCCCTCGACCAGGGCGTGCCGGATGAACAACTCCCGCGCGATGATCGGATCGACCTGGGCGTACCCGATGCGCCGGTGGGTCACCAGCGGCAGGCCGTATAGCGTGACGCGTTCATAGCCCATCACCGCGCCGCGCCTGGCATCCCAGTGCGGCTCGCTGTAGGTCCGCTGCACCAGGTCGCCGGCGACGCGTTCGACGGTCTCGGGCTCGATGCGGGCCGCGATCCGGCCGAACAGCCTGCTGGTCTCCACCAGGTCCGCGACGACGATCCAGCGGGGCGGCCGTTTGGTCAGCACCGAACCCGGCGCGAGGACGAACTTCGAATTGCGGGCGCCCGCGTACTCGCGGCCGTCGCCCTCGCGAAGACCGACGTGCGACAACAACCCCGCCAGCAGCGCGGCGTGGACGCGCGCGGGGTCGGCGGGCTCGGTGTCATCGCTCTCCCTGATGCCGAGATCCCTTGCGATACCGCGCAGCTGACCCGTGAGGTCCTGCCATTCGCGGATGCGCAGGTAGTGCAGGAACTCACTACGACACATTCGGCGGAAGGCACTGCCGGACAACGCTCTTCGTTGCTCTCCGAGATAGCGCCAGAGGTTCAGGTAGGAGGTGAAGTCGGAGGTTTCGTCGGCGAAGCGGGCGTGCTTCTGCCTGGCCGCCTCTTCGCGGTCGGCCGGACGTTCGCGAGGGTTGGGGATGGACAGCGCCGCAGCCAACACCAGCACCTCGCGCACGCAGTTCTCGGCGTCGGCGGCCAGGATCATCCTGCCGATGCGCGGGTCCAGCGGCAGCTTGGCGAGCCGGCGGCCGAGTTCGGTGATGGCACCGGCGCCGTCGAAGGCGCCGAGCTCACGCAGCAATTGGGCGCCGTCGCGGATGCTCCTGGCATCCGGTGGGTCCAGGAACGGGAACGCCTCGACGTCACCGAGGCCCAGCGCGGCCATCTGCAGGATGACGGCCGCGAGGTTGGTCCGCAGGATCTCGGGATCGGTGTAGCGGGGCCGGAGTTCGAAGTCGGCCTCGGAGTACAGGCGGATGCACACGCCCGGCGCCGTCCGACCCGAACGTCCCGCTCGCTGCGCCGCCGAGGCCTGGGAGATGGGTTCGATGGGCAGCCGCTGCACCTTGGTCCTGCGGCTGTAGCGGGAGATGCGCGCCGTCCCCGGATCGACGACGTAGCGGATGCCAGGAACCGTCAGCGACGTCTCGGCGACGTTGGTGGCCAGCACCACCCGTCGCCCCTGGTGCGGCGCGAAGACCTTCTGCTGCTCGGCCGTCGGCAGACGGGCGTAGAGCGGCAGCACCTCGGTGAACTGCAGTGCGTCGGCCAAAGCCTCTGCGGTGTCCCGGATCTCACGCTCGCCGGACAGGAAGACCAGGACGTCGCCCGGTGGTTCGGCCTCCAGCTCGCGCACCGCGTCGACGATCGCGTCGGTCTGGTCCCTGACCTCGGTGCGGATCACGTCGTGGTCCGGGTCGTCGGGATCGTCGTCGTCATCGGATGTGACCGGCACTTCCAGTGGGCGGTAACGGATCTCGACAGGGTAGGTGCGACCCGACACCTCGACGATGGGGGCGTCCGAGAAGTGCGCCGCGAAGCGGCCGGGCTCGATCGTCGCCGACGTGACGATCACCTTCAGGTCGGGCCGCCGGGGCAGTAGCTCGCGCAGGTAACCGAGCAGGAAGTCGACGTTGAGGCTGCGCTCGTGCGCCTCGTCGAGGATCAGGGTGTCGTAGCGCAGCAGCCTGCGGTCCCGCTGGATCTCGGCGAGCAGGATGCCGTCGGTCATCAGCCTGATCAGGGTGCGGTCACTCGCGTGGTCGTTGAACCGCACGGTGTAGCCGACGGCATCGCCGAGCGGCACGTGGAGTTCGTCGGCGATGCGCTGTGCGACGGTGCGGGCAGCCAGGCGTCGGGGCTGGGTGTGCCCGATGGTGCCGCGGATGCCGCGCCCCAACTCGAGGCAGATCTTCGGCAGCTGCGTCGTCTTGCCCGAGCCCGTCTCGCCGGCGACGACCACGACCTGGTGATCCGTGATCGCCGTGGCGATCTCGCCCCGCATGTCGGTGACGGGCAGGTCGGGGTAGGTGATCTCGGGGACGGCCGCGAGCCGGGTCGCGACGAGCGCCTCGGCGGCCGCGAACTGTTCGGCGAGCTTTGCCACCGCGCCGGCATTGCCCGCGCGTACACCGCGAAGCCTGCGCCGCAGCCGGTCGGCGTCGCGGATCGTCAACCCATCCAGCCGGGCGCGCAGCTCGCGCAGCTCGTCGATGGACGTCTCGGACACTCGGGCAACGATAGGCGTTCGATCAGCGGCGCCAGAAGTCGTACTCGTCGCGGCCCGGCCGGAAGCCCGCGGCCTCGACGACGTCGACGGCCAGGTCGAACTTGTCGCCCACCCGCAGCGGAACGTGTGCGTCGCTGCCGAACGAGACCGCGCCGCCGCCCTCCTGGTGCCACCACCGCATCAGCGTGGCCGAGGCCAGCGGGCTGGCGGTGTTCAGCTCAAGCGGCCGGTCGGAGGCGGCCAGGGCGCGGAACACCGTGCGGTACTCCTCCTCGAAGTCGGCCTCGCGGTACTCGCCCTCGCGCGCGACGGGCCAGTAGCGGCGCGGATAGTCACAGTGCGCCAACACCTGGAACAGGTCGGAGCCCTCGACCAGCCGCACCAGTTCGGCGAAGTAGGCGCGCACCAGCTCGTGGGCGGGCATCGAGCCGAAGACGTCGTTGGCATAGACCAGTTCTCCCCCGTGCACGACGGAGTGCAGCGAGCCGAGCACCCGGTCGAACGTGCCCGACGCGAGCACGGCGGCGACGCTGCCCGCGAAGTGGTGCGGCTCGCCCGCCTCGATGCCGGTGAGGATGCGGACCTCGGGAAACTGGTCGCGGCACTTCTCGACGCTGGCGAGGTATCCGTCGACGTCGACCGGGGCCACGCGCCTACGGGTGCCGACCACCGCGTCGCCCGGCGGGACGTCCGCCTCGCCCCATTCGGTGAAGTCGACGTGCTCGGTGAACGCGATCGCGGGCAGGCCCACCTGGACGGCCCGGCGGCAGGTGTCCTCCATCGAGGCGCGGGGGCCGGTGTCCCAGGAGAACTGTGAGTGCACGTGGTTGTCGGCGGGAAGCGTCACGCAGCCCACAGTGGCATGGTCGGCGGTCCCGGGTATGAACGAGTGATGGCCCAGACCCGAATCCGCAGGATCGCCGCCGCGGCCCTGCTGGTCACGGCGGTCGCGTCGGCCTGCGGCGGGACGCCGGAGATCGGGCCGCCGGGTCGGACGGAGGCCACCAGCCCGCCCACGTGGTCCCCTGGCAGCGGTCCGCGCTACGTGGCCATGGGCGATTCGGCGGCCGCGGCCCCGCTGGTGCCCAACCAGGCGGCCCCCGCGGGCTGTCTGAAGTCGACCAACGACTACCCGTCGGTGCTCGCCCGCCACCTCGGTGCGGCATCGTTCGCCGACGTCACGTGCAGCGGCGCCAGGACCGAGAACCTGGTCTCGCAGGCACAGGCCACGCGCGGCGGGCCGGTGCCGCCGCAACTCGCCGCGGTGACGACGGACACCCAGCTGGTCACCGTCACCGTCGGCGGCAACGACGTCGACCTGCCGTCCATCGCCGCGAAGTGCAGACGCGCGACGCTCGACGTGCCGCCGTGCTCGCCGGCCCTCGTCGCGGACGGCGTCGACGGCATCTCGCAGGCCATCGACGCGGACGCCGACGACTGGTCGGCGTTGGTGCGCGCGATCCGCACCAGGGCGCCCGATGCCAGGGTGATCCTCGTCGGGTACGGCACCTACGTCCGGCCGGAGGGCTGCTTTCCCGACCAACCGATCAACCCCGTCGACGCCGCGTACTTCCAGTCGAAGATCGACGAATTGGACGGCCGACTGCAGCAGGTGGCCGCCGAGCAGGGTGCCGAGTTCTTCGACACCAGGCCGCTGTCGACCGGGCACGACATCTGCGCCGCACCGCAGGACCGCTACGTCGAGGGATTCATGCCCGCCAGCCCGGCGGCGCCGCTGCACCCCAACGGGGCTGGCGCGGCCGCGGTGGGTTCGGCCCTCGCGGACTACGTGACCTCGGTGCCGGTCGGCGGCTGACCGACCGGTATCAGCGGTCGGGCGACCAGAACGCCAGCATCTCGGCGAAGGTGTCGAACGCGGGGCGCGACACCCCGTAGGTCGCCTCGAAGTGCACGCTCAGCGGGAAGCCCAGGCCGCCGATGCCGTCGATCACCCGCTTGTAGAGGTCGAGCATCTGCTTGCGCTTGTCGGCGGGGTCCGCGGCGGCCAGTTCCTTGACGAACGTCTGCTCGGCGGCAACCGCGGGGTTGCCGGGATCCTGGATCAGCCAGTTGATCAGGCCGACGTTGCTCTCCATCTTCGGCACGAAGCCGAAGGACACCAGGATCTCGGGGCGATGGTCGGTCGTGTCGGCGAACTCGGTCAGGAAGTCGACGATGGCATCCGAGTACAGCAACTGCGTCATGCCGTAGGTGGCACCCTTGTCGCACTTGAAGCTGAACCGCCCCTGTTCGCCGTCACGAGTCGGGATCAGGATCGCGCCGCGGTTGGCCACGACGCCGTCGTAGATGGACAGGGCGTCGGTCGGGGCGACGCCCGCGCCCTCGCCGTCGGCCATCGTCCGGGGCACGCCGACGAACGCGATGCCGTCGAACCCCGCGTCCTGCAGTTCGGTGAGACGCCGTCCCAGCGCAGGCTCGTCGAGGAACGACGTCACCTGCGTGCACAGTCCGTTCATGTCAGGCAGTTCCGGCCGGATGATGGACCAGTACTCGAGCACGTCCAGCTTGGGCTTCATCTCGATGGGACGGTCGCCGTCCTCCTCGATCATGCCCGGGATCATGACGTGCCGGATGCGACCCTCGATGCCCGAGTCCGCGGCGAGCTGTAGCACCTTGTGTGCCTCTTCGACGGCGTACGCCGCACCACGGTCGACGTTCGGCGGGACGAGCTCCAGCGCGATGGTGTTGAGGGCCAAGAGACTGCTCCTTGCGACATGCACTGGTTAACTGGCGCTGCGTTGCGCATGACCCGGCGCTTTTCACGGGCCGACGGGCGACACCCTACCGATTGGCCTCCGGTTCGGCCTCGGCGCGGCGCCGGGAAGGCGGCGCATGCGGACGTACCCATCTCAAAGTTAGGTAATGTTAGCCTAACCAAATGTGGCCTAACCGACTCATTTCCCACGCTCACCGCACCCTGGCGTTCCTCTCGGCACTCGTCCTCGGTACCGCGCTGCTCGCCGGATGCGCAAGCTCGTCCACCCCGACTGCGCAGACGAGCTCCGCCGCCGCCGCAGACAGCGTGACGGTCACGCACAAGTTCGGTGAGACCACGATCCCCGCCAATCCGCAGCGGGTCGTCACCGCGGGCTGGATCGACCAGGACTTCGTGCTGTCCCTCGGCATCGTGCCGGTGGGCAGCCGCGGCGGCTACTTCGAGAACTACGACGACTTCCCCTGGGTGAAGCAGGAGACCGACGGCAAGGGTGTGCCCGCCATCGACGGCGACACCATCAACTTCGAGGGCATCGCGGCGGCCAAGCCCGACGTCATCTTCGCCATCAACGAAACCATCGACCAAAAGACCTACGACCGGCTCTCGCAGATCGCCCCCACCGTGGTTCAGTCGGCGGACTACCCCGACGAGGAGACGCCCTGGAACGTGCAGCTTCTCACCACCGGCAGGGCGCTCGGCCGGGAAGACCGGGCGCAGCAGCTCGTCGACGAGGTGAACGCGAAGTTCGCCGAGGCCAAGACGGCGCACCCCGAGTTCGCGGGCAAGACACTGATCTCCGACTTCACCTCGGAGGCCAACGCGCACTACGTGATCGGCAAGGGCGACCCCCGCAACGCCATCTTCGACGGGCTCGGCCTCGACACCAGGGACACCATCGGCGACGTCTCCGAGGAGAAGCTGGGCGTGCTCGACGGCAACGTGCTCTTCGTCAACGGCCTCAGCAAGGAGCAGATGGCCGACGTGCCCGCGTTCCAACGCCTCGACGTCGTCAAGGACGGCCGCACGCTCTACGCAGGCTCGGACTCGACGCTCAGCGGCGCGATCGCCTTCGGCGGCCCCGACGCCATGCTGTACGCGCTGAATCTGCTCGTCCCCCAGATCGGCAATGCACTGACCGGCAAGCCGGTCGAGGATCTCTCCAACGCCTGACCCGTCGGCGGGGTCAGCCGGTCAGTTCTGCCGCGATGAGCGGACCCAACCTGTCGAGCACGTCGGCGTCCATGATTTCGGAATGCCTGCAGTCGAGAGCGACGACGCGCAGCTCCCCGCCGACGTGCTCGCGCCACCCCTCCGATGCGACGCCGGTCAGCTCCATCTCGAGGATGGTGGCGTCGACGAAGAAGACGTCGCCTGCATACCGGCCGTACTCCGCACCCGCCGTGAATCGCTCTGCGGCGACGTAGTTCTCGATCACCTGCGCGATCCGTGCATCGTCGAGCATCGCGATCGCGTCGTCGCCGTCCCGCACCAGGGCCACTGCCTCGTCGGTGGTGATCCTGGCGCCGGGGTCGACCGGGAAGCCCATCTCGCGCAGCAGCCCGGCCAGCACCGTGGTGTGGTCGAACTCCGTGCCGGCGCCGACGTCGGTACGGGCGTCGAGCATCCCGACGAAGGTGACGTCCCGACCGCGGGTGGTCAACTCCCCGGCGACGAGGAGTGCCATCGAGCCACCGAACGACCACCCGAGCAATCGGATGGGGCCCGTCGGCGCCACGGCGCACACGGTGTCGGCGAACTCGACGGCCAGTTCGGCGATGCCGTCTGGCAGCTCCCCGCCCGAGAACAGTCGCGACTGCAGGCCGTACAGCGGAACATCACGCGGCACATGCCTTTTCAGTCCCGCAAATTGCCAGCTGAGGCCGCTGGCGGGCGGGAGGCAGAACAGCGGTGGTTCGCTCCCGCCGGCTCGCAGTGCGAGCACGGGGGCGAGACCGTCGGCCGGCCGGTCGCCGTCGGACGTCAGCTGCGCGTCGATCTCGGCCACCGTCGGGGCCAGCATCAACTCGGCCACCGCCACGTCGAGGCCGAACTCCCTGCGGATGACGGCCGCCAGGCGCACCAGCAGAAGGGAGTGCCCGCCGAGGGCGAAGAAGTCGTCGTCGATACTGGTCACCTCGACGCCGAGAAGCTCGGAGAACAGCTCGCACAGCCGCTGCTGCCGCGCCGTCACCGCGGGGCGTCCGGTCCCCGCGGTCAACTCGGGCTCGGGAAGTGCTCTCCTGTCGAGCTTTCCGCTCGGCGTCAACGGGAACGACGTCAGCTCCACGTACGCGGACGGCACCATGTGCATCGGCAACGACGCCAGCGCATGCCTGCGAAGCGACTCGGTACCCGGGGCGATCTCGCCCGGCACCGACAGGACGTAGGCCACCAACCGATCGGCGCGAACCACCACCCGCGCCGATGCCACCGCGGGATGCGTCGCCAGCACCGCCTCGATCTCGCCCGGTTCGATCCGCACGCCGCGTAGCTTGATCTGGTCGTCGATGCGGCCGAGGTACTCCAGTTGACCGTCGGACCGCCACCGCACCACGTCCCCGCTGCGGTACATCCGCGCCCCGGTCTCGAACGGGTTGGCGACGAACGCCTGGGACGTCAGACCGTAGCGATGCAGATAGCCCTGTGCCAGTTGAACTCCCGCGAGGTACAGCTCGCCGGGGGCACCCGTGGGCACGGGGTTCAGATAGGCGTCGAGCACGTACGCCCGCACGTTCCAGCCGGGGACCCCGAGGGCGACGGGACCACCGTCGGCGGTCCAGCCGAGCACGTCCACGGACGCCTCGGTGGGTCCGTAGAGATTGTGCAACGGGACGCCGAGCGCATCGGTGAACCGCCGGGCCAACTCGGTGGTGAGCGCCTCCCCGCCGACGGTGACCCTGGTGAGGGACCCACACCGCGCCGACCGCGGCTCGTCGAGGAACAGTTCGAGCATGGACGGCACGAAGTCCACCGCCGTAACGCGTTGGGAAACAATGGTTTCCGCCAGGTAGACGGGATCGCGGTGACCACCGGGCCTGGCGATCACCAGGGTCGCGCCGACGCTCAACGGCCAGAACACCTCCCACACCGAGGTGTCGAAGCTGATCGGAGTCTTGACCAGCATCCGGTCCCCGGCGCCCAGCGGATGGGCGTGCTGCAACCACGCGATCCGGTTCACGATGCCCCCGTGCGTGACCGCGACGCCCTTGGGCCGCCCCGTCGACCCCGACGTGTACAGCACGTACGCCAACCCCTGCGGGTCGACATCGCCGGGCGCCGCCGACGTCACGTCGTGCCGGACCCGGCGGATCATCGCATCGTCGTCGATCACCAGGACCGGAGCAGCATCAGACACCATGTACGCCAGCCGGTCCGGGGGATAGTCGGGGTCCAACGGCAGGAACGCCGCGCCCGACTTGGCGATCGCGAGCAGCGCCACGACGAGTTCGACCGACCGCGGCAGGCACACCCCGACGACGGCCCCCGCCCCGGCACCGCGCGCGACCAGACGTTCGACAAGGCGATCCGACCAGGTGTCCAACTCGCCGTAGGTGAGCATGCGGTCCTCGAATTCGACGGCCGTCGCGTCCGGTGTCCGTTCGGCCTGTGCCGACACCCCGGCCGCCAGCCCCATCGAGGCCACGGCGTACTCGGTGGCATTGCGGGCCGTCACCAGTTCGGTGCGCTCACCGTCCTCGAGTAGGTCGACGGCTCCGACTGCGACACCGGCGTCGCGTGCGACGCAGTCGAGCAACCCGACCAGGCGGCGGGTCAACGTCACCACCGACGACTCGTCGAACAGGTCGGCGGCGAACTCGGCCATGATGGTCGCCCCGCCGTCGGCACCACCGTCGAGCAGCGTGAAGCCGAGATCGAACATCGCTGCCGCCGAGGCGGGTTCACACCATTCGGTCCGCAGGCCGAACATGTCGGCGTCGGCACCGTCGCGCCGGTGGTAGCCCACGAACACGCCGAACAGCGGGTTGCGGCCCGCGACGCGCGGCGGGTTCAGTTCCTCGACGACGCGCTCGAACGGCAGATCCTGATGGGCGAACGCCGCCAGGTCGACCTCGCGCACCCGCGCGAGCAGTTCGTCGAACGTCGGATTGCCCGAGGCGTCGACGCGTAGGACCACCGTGTTGACGAACAACCCGACGACGTCGTCGAGGGCGACGTCGTCGCGACCCGCGACGGGAGTCCCGACCACGATGTCGTCGCCGGCCCCCATGCGGTGCAGCAGGGCAACGACACCCGCGTGCAGCACCGCAAACATGCTGACTTGCCTGTGGCCGGCCAGGTTGCGCAGTGCCGCAGCGGTTTCCGGGCAGACGGCGACGTACGTGGTGCCGCCCCGGCCACTGGGCCGCGGCGGCCGCGGCCGGTCGACGGGCAGGGCCAGCTCGTCGGGCGCACCGTCGAGCGTGTCGCGCCAGAACTGCAATTGCCCCGCACCGATGCCTGCCAGCAGCTCTCGCTGCCACAGGGCGTAGTCCGCGTACTGGACGGGGAGCGCGGGAAGTTCGGGCTCCCTACCCCCGGCGCGAGCCGCGTACGCGTGGTCGAGGTCGTGAACGAAGGACCGGTCCGACCATTCGTCGGTGGCGATGTGGTGCAGGATGATCGCTACCGTGTGATCCTCTGCGGTCACCCGAAAGACGGTGACCCGCAGCGGAATATCAGCGCCCAGATCGAACGGGTGTGCCGCGGCGGCGTCGACGAGGGCTGAGGTCTCGCCCTCGGTGCAGTCGACGACGTGCATCGCAGGTCGGGTTCCCACCGGCAGGATGACCTGACACGGCACCCCGTCGTGCTCGCCGAACACCGTCCGCAGCGACTCGTGACGGTCCAGGACGTCATTGACCGCGGCCCGTAATGCGTCGAGGTCCAGCCGTCCCCTGACCCTGAAGACCAGCGGGTAGTTGTAGGCCACGCCGACGTCCCCCATGCGGTCCAGGATCAGCAGTCGCTCCTGGGCGGGCGACGTGGGAATCCGGTCCGGCCGGCGCGCCGCCACCAGCGGGGGTCGCGCGGCCGCCACCCGCGGCTGCGTGTCGAGGTGGGCGGCGAGCGCGGCGACGGTGGGTGCGTCGAACACGTCCCTGATCGACATCTGGACACCGAGTGCGGAACGCACCAGCCCGATCAGCCGGATGCTCAGCAGCGAATGGCCGCCGAGATCGAAGAAGTCGTCGTCGGCGCCGAGACCGGCCACCCCGAGCACGTCTTCGAACAGTTCGCACAGCACCGCTTCGGTCGGGGTCTGCGCGGGGCGTCCCGCGGCGCGCTGACTGGCGGGGTCGACGTCGGGAAGCGCGCGGGCGTCCAGCTTTCCGTTGTCGGTCAACGGCAGGTCGTCCAACACCGCGACGGCCGACGGCACCATGTACGCGGGCAGCACGGCCTTGAGATGGGTACGGATTTCGCCGACGAGTTGGTCGGCGGGTTCGGCCGCGACGACGTAGCCGATCAGGCGCTGGGTGCCGGGCGCCCCCTCGTCCTCGCGCGCGACCACCGCGGCCCGCGCCACCAGGGGATGTGCGACCAACGCCGCCTCGATCTCGCCGAGCTCGACGCGGTAGCCGCGGATCTTGACCTGGTCGTCGGTGCGCCCGAGGAAGTCGAGGGTGCCCGCGCGGTCGTCGGTGGCCCGCCGGCGCACCACGAGGTCGCCCGTGCGGTACATCCGGCCTCCGACCTCGTCGGGGTCGGCCACGAATCGACCTGCGCTCAAGGCGGGTTGGCCGAGATAGCCGCGCGCGAGACCGGCGCCTGCGATGTAGAGCTCGCCGGCGACACCGTCGGGTACCGGTCGCAGCCAGGAATCCAGGACGTGCGCCCTGGTGTTCCAGATCGGCCGCCCGACCGTCGCGCTGGCGCTGTCGTCGGTGCCGCCGCCGAGGGTGTTGATGGTGTACTCGGTGGGCCCGTACAGGTTGTATCCATAGCTGGTCCGGCTGTCGCGCAACCGATCCCACACCGCCGCTGACACCGCCTCGCCACCGAGCAGCACCAGCACCGGCGGGTGGCCCGACTCGTCGAGCAGGCCCTCGTCGAACAACAGCTGCGCATAGCTCGGCGTCACGTTGACGACGTCGATCTCGTGCCGATGGCAGTAGGCGACCAGCGCCCTCGCATCTCTGCGCAGCTCCTCGTCGCAGACGTGCACCTCGTGGCCTTCGATGAGCCACAGCAGCTCCTCCCACGACATGTCGAAGGAGAACGACACCGTATGCGCGATGCGCAGGCGGCGACCGCCTGCCTTGGCGATCGCCGGGGCGAAGATCGCCTCGCGGTGGTTGAGATGCATGTTGGTCAGGCCGCGGTGCGGGGTCACGACACCCTTGGGGCGTCCGGTCGAACCCGACGTGTAGATGACGTAGGCGGGCTCGTCCAGGCTCGGCGCGAAGCCGTCCCAATCCGGCCGCGCCGCTGCCTGTTCCGTCTGTGCGGCCGCCTCGTCGAGCACGATGACCGCGCAGGACTCGGACACCAGTACGCCAACGCGCGTCGCGACGGCCGACGTCGTCAGCAGGCAGACCGGCGCCGCGTCGACGAGCATGATAGCCAGCCTCTCGTCGGGGTAGTCGAGCTCGAGCGGTAGGTAGGCCGCACCGGCCCGCAGCGCGGCGAACAGCGCAACCACGGCATCGATGGAACGGGGAATGGCCAGCGCCACGGTGCTTTCCGGTCCGATGCCGCGGTGGCGCAGCACCCAGGCGAGCCGGTTGACCCTGGCGTCCAGGAGACCGTAGTCGATCCGCTCGTCGCCGCACACCAGGGCCGACGCCTCGGCGGAGGTCGCGCTCCGCTCGGCGAGCAGGTCCATCACGGTCACCGCGGGGAGGTCGTGCCGGGTCGCGTCGCGCCGCACGGCCAGCTGGGCTCGCTCGTCGGGTAGCTGAATCATCATGCCCGCCAGGGTGTCCTCGTGACCGGCGAGACTCAGCATCACCTCGTGCAGCCGGTCGAGCAGGCGCTGCGCGTCGGCCCGCTCGACCACGTCCGGCCGATACTCGAGCTTGACCCACATCCGCCGACCGGGTGACACGACCCATGTCAACGGGTAGTGCGAGGCGTCGACCGAGTCGTGACCGACGATGCCGTACTCGGTCTCCATGTCGGTGAAGGTGTCGTCGTCGAGGAAGTTCTGCAGCACGTAGAGGCTGTCGAAGAGCGGGCCGTTGATCCCCGCGGCGCGCTGGATGTCGCCGAGCCCGAGGTATTCGTGGTCCATCAACTCCAGGCGCGCCGTCTGCACCGCGCGCATCGTGTCGGCGACCGAACGGGCCGGCTCGAGCCGGATCCTGGTGGGCACGGTGTTGAGGAAGAGCCCGATCACGGAGTCGATTCCGGCGAGATCGGTGGGGCGACCTGCCACCGTCGATCCGAACGTGACGTCGTCGCTGCCGGTTTCGTATCCGAGCACCATGGCCAACGCCGTGCTGATGAACGCGTTCATCGTGACGCCCGCGGTGCGCGCGGCCGACACCAGGCGCTCGGTTTCGGCTTCGGTCAGCGTGACGTCGAGCCGCAGGGCCAGCGTCGGCTCGGTGCCGACCGCCGCCGGCACCAGCAGCGTCGGCGAGCTAAGGCCGGCCAACGCCGCGGCCCACCGCTCCGCCGAGGCGTCGCGGTCCCGGCCGGAGAGCCACCGCAGGTAGTCGGTGAACCCGGCCGCCGGCTCGGGCAGCTCGACTACGGAGTTGCATTGGGCCGCCGCATATTCGGCGAAGAGTTCGCGCAGCAACTGCTCGCGCGACCAACCGTCCAGCAGCAGGAGGTGATAGCTGAAGATCAGCCGGTCGCGGTCGGCTGTACGGATGATCGTCAACCGGGCCAACGGCGGTTCACCGAGGTCGAATGTGCGGAGTCGATCGGCCGCGGTGAGATCCTGCACCCGGGATGCGAGATCACCGGGTGCGACCGCGGTGAGGTCGACCACCTCGGGTTCGCAGACCGGATCGACGACGATGGCCGCCACCGGCCGCGGCAGGTCCTCGGCCAGGAAGGCCGAGCGCAGAGCCGGGTTGCGACGCATCACCGCCGAGTACGCGGCGCGGAGTGCGTCGGCATCCACGGATTCGGTGAAGTCGAATACGTTCTGGACGATGTACACCGCGGCCTGCGAGTAGCGGGCCTGGAAGTACACCCCCTCCTGCAGCGGTGAGAGCGGCCAGACATCCTCGACGACGGCCGTCGTCGCCGACGTCACGCGGTCGATCTGGCGTTGTGACAGCTCGACGAGCGGCAGATCCGATGGCGTCAGCGGTGCTGACGGCACCGTGCCGTCGGCTCGCGCAGCCAGCGCACGCAGAGCGGCCAGCCAATGCTCGCCGAGCTCGGCGACGGCGTCGCCGGTCAGCTCGCCGTCGGCGTAGGTGAGCGTGGCGCGCAGGACGGGGCCGTCGGCCGTCTCGTCACAGATCGCGTTGATCTCCACCAGATACGGCGTTCCGAGGGCAGGGTCCGGACCGGTACGCAGGGCCGCCACCTCCGGCGCGGAGTCCCAGTCCGCCGCGCCGCCGGCAGCCCAGCGGCCGAGGTAGTTGAACAGCACCTGCGGGGTCGCCAACCTGCCCAGGGCCGCGGCGGTCCGTGGGTTGCAGTATCGCAGCTGACCGAAGCCGAGACCGCCGTCCGGCACCGCGCGCACGCATTCCTTGACCTCCTTGAGGGTGGCGAGCAGATCGCCGTCCGCAGGCGCGGGGAGTCGGACCGGGGCGATGGCCGTGAACCAGCCCACCGTGCGCGAGAGATCGAGCCCGTCACCCCAGCCGTCGCGGCCGTGACGCTCGAGGTCGAGCACCAGCGGTGCGCCAGCGTCCCGCCCGCGCGTCGCGCCCCACCGGCTGACGGCGAGAGTCAGTGCCGTGAGCAGGGTTTCGGTGACGTCGGCGTTGGCCGACGCAGGCACCGAGGTCAGCAGCGGCAGCGTCTCACCCGCCGTGAGCCGCACCTCGTGCTCTCTGGTGGCGCCGACGGTGAGGCCGATGGTGTCGGCATCGCCGTCGAGCTCGCCACCCGGGGCCAGCGTGGCGGTCCAGTGTTCGAATTCTGCGAGACGCGCTGCCTGCTGGGCGCTTTCGTTGACCGTCCTGGCGTAGGAGCGGATCGACGTCGGGACGGCATCCAGCGTCGGGCGCCGACCCGACCGCACCTGGCGGAACGCCTCGGCGAGATCGTCGAGGAGGATGCGCCACGACACACCGTCGACGGCCAGGTGGTGCACGGTCAGCAGCAGCCGACCCTGTCGCGAGGCGCCCCGGTCGAACCAGACCGCCTGGACGACGGCACCGGTGGCGGGGTCGAGCCGGTCGGCGGCGGCATCGGACTGCACGCCGATGGACTCCCGCAACCCGTCGCCGTCGAGGTCGGTAGCGTCGAACCGGACCACCGAGATCGACTGTTCTGCAGCAACTTCCAATGACCATAGCGTCGGCGCGGGACGGTGGAGTCGGAGGCCGAGCGCATCGTGGCGCTCGACGAGCGCGGCGACGGCCGCGGTCACCCGCTCCAGGGTGGCGTCGGACGGGGTCAGCAGCAGTTCGGACTGGTTGAACCTGTCCACGGGACCGCCCAGTTCGGCAAGCCGCTGCACGATCGGCGTCAGCATCACCTCGCCGACGTCACGTCCGGGTTCGCGGAGGTCACCGGTGGGGGCCGTCACGTCCACACCTCCGGCCTGCGCGAGCGCGGCGGGCGTGCGGCACGAGAACACCTGCTGCGGGGTGATGCGCACACCCTCCCGGCGCGCCCGGTTCACCAGGTGGATGGCGACGATGCTGTCGCCACCCATCGTGAAGAAATCGTCGTCGACACCGACTGCGGTGCCCAGGATTTCGGTGCACAGCGCGGCCAGCAGGTCCGCGGTGGTTCGAGGGACGCCGGTGGTGGTGGACGCCACCGGGGCCTCGGCGGGCGCGGGCAACGCGGCGCGGTCCAGCTTGCCGTTCACCGTCAACGGGAGGGCGGAGAGAACGACGAAGGCGGACGGCACCATGTAGTCGGGCAGCCTGCGCGCCAACCCGGTGCGCACGTCGGCCACGTCGATCGCATCGCGCCCGACCAGATAGCCGACGAGACGGGCCCGCCCGGTGTCGTCGGAGTGCACGGCCGCAGCCGCGTTGACGACGTCGGGCAGCGCGGCCAGCGCCGACTCCACCTCGCCGAGTTCGATCCGGTAGCCCCGCACCTTGACCTGGTGGTCGGCGCGCCCGACGTACACGAGGTCGCCGCTCTCCGTCCACATCGCGGTGTCCCCGCTGCGGTAGAGGCGTTCACCGTCGCCGTCGAACGGGTTGGCCACGAACCGGGCTGCGGTGAGGCCCTGCCGCCCGAGGTAGCCGCGGGCCACCTGCCCGCCGGCGACGTAGATTTCGCCGACCACGCCGGTGGGCACGGGTTGCAGTGCCGAGTCGAGGAGGTGGATCCGGAGGCCGGGAATGGGCCGACCGATGGCACTCTCGGCGTCCGCGGCCAGCAGCGGCCGGTGCGAGACGTGAACGCAGGTTTCGGTGATGCCGTACATGTTGACCAGTCGGGGCGAGCCGACGTCGTGCTGCTCGTACCACGGCGCGAGCCGCCCGACGTCCAGCGCCTCGCCACCGAAGATCACGTACCGCAGTGACAGCGCAGGCCGGTTCCGCCGGTCGGCCTCGATCAGGGGATAGAACGCGGATGGCGTTTGGTTGAGCACCGTGACGCGCTCCGTGGCCAGCAG
>JAESGJ010000375.1_pt1 | contig 31835 bp, 26 predicted proteins | sample 9266241 | NCBI WGS metagenome assembly JAESGJ01 (sample SAMN14514841, study PRJNA621669) | algae metagenome | isolation source: Brasilonema octagenarum HA4186-MV1 and co-occurring heterotrophs from wet... | place: USA: Manoa Valley, Hawaii | collected 2009-07-20 | reverse complement strand
GGGCGCTCCCCCCCCCCGCGCGGCGCCGGCCCTGGGGGGGGCCCCCGACGGCAGGGCTCCGCCCTGCACCCGCCAAAGGTCTCGACCTTTGGAATCCGGGACCTGCCGGCTCAGGTCCGCGCGAGGTCGCCGAGCAGCCCGGCCGCGACGCTCGCCTTCGCCACCGTGAGCCCCGAGGCGGCGATGCCGGAGACCGCCTCGCGGATGCGGGCGAGGCCGGGGCCCCGGGCCGCGATCCAGGCCTCGACCGCCTCCGGGCCTGAGCCGCCGTCGCCCACCACCTCGGCGGTCAGCGCCCGGTGGGCGCGGGCGATGCCCGCCACCGCCCGCTCCAGCGCGACCCGGTCGAAGGTGTCGGAGACCGGCGCCGCCCTGGCCTCCGCGGCGAGGTCGCCCAGGCGGAACGCCCGCTCCAGGGCGAAATGCGTCGCGGCGATCTCCGCCACCGGCCGCCCGCTGGTCTCGGCGACCCGCACGATGTCGGGCGCGGCCGTGAGCCGGCCGAGCGCCGCGAGCCGGCCCGCGGCGGCCTCGCCGAGGCCGAGGCCCGCGAGCTCCGCCCGGCGCGCCTCCAGCGCCGCGCGGGCCTCCGCGTCGAGCACCGCGGGGAGGGCTGCGACCAGCGCGCTCACCCCGTCGCGGTAGCGCGCCACCACCGGAGCGATCCCGCCCGAGAGGTCGATCTCGCGCAGGAACCACGTGATGCGCCCGGTGAGCAGGTCCTGCACCGCCGCGTAGAGGTCGAGCTGGGCCGCGCCCGGGATGCGGCCGGCCAGCCCGTCGATGGCCGCGTTCAGCTCCATCAGCCCGAAGGCGTCGCGGGTCACCGCGTAGGCCCGGGCGATTCCCGCGGGCTCCGCCCCCGCCTCGTCGGCGAGCCGCGTGACCAGCGAGATCCCGCCCCGGTTGACGATGATGTTGGAGAGCGCCGTCGCGATGATCTCGCGCCGCAGCCGGTGCCCCTTCACGGCGTCGGGGAATTTCTCGCGCAAGGCCCCGGGGAAGTAGCGCTGCAGCTCCCGCTCGAAATAGGGGTCGTTCACCGCGGGGCCCGCCAGCAGCGCGTCGTAGAGCGCGAGCTTGGCGTAGGCGAGCAGCACCGCGTATTCGGGCCGGGTCAGGCCCTCGCCCCGGCGCAGGCGCTCGGCCAGCGTCGCGTCGTCGGGCAGGAACTCGACCGCGCGGTCGAGGCGCCCCTCCGCCTCCAGCACCTGCATGGTGCGGGCGGCGAAGGCCGCCTCGCCCGCGCCCCGCCGCTCGGCGAGCGAGAGGGCGAGCGTCTGCAATGCGTTGTTGCGCAGCACCAGGCGCGCGACCTCGTCGGTCATCGCGGCCAAGAGCCGGTTGCGGTCCTCGGGCCCCAGGCGCCCGTCGCGCTCGGGGGTCATCAGGGCGATCTTGATGTTCACCTCGACGTCCGAGGTGTTCACGCCCGCCGAGTTGTCGATCGCGTCGGTGTTGAGCCGCACGCCCGCGCGCGCCGCCTCGATGCGCCCGCGCTGGGTGAGGCCCAGGTTGGCGCCCTCGCCGACGACCTTCGCGCGCAGCTCCGCGCCGGTGATGCGCACCGCGTCGTTCGCCCGGTCGCCCGCATCCGCGTCGGTCTCCGCCCCCGCGCGCACGTAGGTGCCGATGCCGCCGAACCAGAGCAGGTCGACGCGCGCGCGCAGGATCGCCTGCATCACCTCCGCCGGCGCGGCCTCGGCCCGGTCGATGTCGAGCACCCGGCGGATCTCCGGGGAGAGCGGGATCGCCTTTAGGCTGCGGGAGAACACGCCCCCGCCCCGCGAGATCAGGCCGCGGTCGTAGTCGGCCCAGGAGGAGCGGGGCAGGCCGAACAGGCGCTGGCGCTCGGAGAAGCTCGCGGCCGGGTCCGGATCGGGGTCGAGGAAGATGTCGCGGTGGTCGAAGGCCGCCACCAGCCTGAGGCTTGCCGAGAGCAGCATGCCGTTGCCGAAGACGTCGCCCGACATGTCGCCGACGCCCGCCACCGTCACCGGATCGGCCTGGACGTCCACGTCCATCTCGCGGAAGTGGCGGCGCACCGCCTCCCAGGCGCCGCGGGCCGTGATGCCCATGCCCTTGTGGTCGTAGCCCTGGCTGCCGCCCGACGCGAAGGCGTCGCCGAGCCAGTGGCCGCGCGCGATCGAGAGCGCGTTGGCGATGTCCGAGAAGGTCGCGGTGCCCTTATCCGCCGCCACCACCAGGTAGGCGTCGTCCGGGTCCTGTCGCACGGTGTTCTCGGGCGGCACGATCCGCCCGTCCACGATGTTGTCGGTGAGTTCCAGGAGCGCCCGGATGAAGACCCGGTAGCTCTCGGTGCCTTCCGCCAGCCAGGCTTGCCGGTCGGAGGCCGGCGGCAGGCGCTTCGGGAAGAAGCCGCCCTTGGCGCCCACCGGCACGATCACCGCGTTCTTCACCTGCTGGGCCTTCACCAGCCCCAGGATCTCGGTGCGAAAGTCCTCCGGCCGGTCGGACCAGCGCAGGCCGCCGCGGGCGACGTAGCCGTAGCGCAGGTGCACGCCCTCGACGCGGGGGGAATAGACGAAGATCTCGAAGAAGGGCCGGGGCAGCGGCATGTTGGCCACCGCCGCGCAGGCGAACTTGAAGCTGATCGTCTCGCGGGGCGCTCCGTCCGGCCCGGCCTGGTAGAGGTTGGTGCGCACGGCCGCCTCGACGAGGTTGACGAAGCGGCGCAGGATCCGGTCCTCGTCGAGGCTCGTCACCGCGGCGAGCCGCGCCTCCAGCTCCTCGCGCAGGGCGCGCTGGGCCGCCTCGCGGTCCCCCGCGAGCCCGGGATCGAAGCGGGCGCGGAACAGGGCGACGATGCCCCGGGCGATCTCGGGATGGCGGCTGAGCGTGGCCGCGAGGTAGTCCTGGCCGTAGCGGATGCGCAGCTGGCGCAGGTACCGCCCGAGCGCGCGCAGCAGCGCCGCCTCGCGCCAGGGCAGAGCCGCCTCCAGCACCAGCCGGTTGTAGGCGTCGGACTCGGCCCGGCCCTCGCCGACCGCGATCAGCGCCTCCTCCAGCGGGCGCTCGAGCGCGGCGAAATCGACCGCGGCGCCGGAGGCCCGCTCGAGCAGCATGTCGTGCAGCCAGACGCGGGCACCGTCCGGCGCGGTGACCCGGTAGGTGCGCTCGTCGATCACCCGGAAGCCCATGTTCTCCAGGGCCGGCACCCGGTCGGAGAGGGCGAGCGCGGCGCCGCGGGAGAACACCTTGAGGCGGACCTGGGAATCCGGGTCGGTCTCGCGCCGGCCGAGGTCGGCGGCGCGGGGGTTGGCCTCGGAGAGACGCTCCAGGATGGCGATGTCCGAGACCGCGACCTCGGGGGAGAAGTTCTCCCGGTAGGCCGCCCCGAAGGCCTCCGCGTAGGCCCCGAACAGGCGCCGGGCCTCCGCGCCGTCGCGGGCCTCGGCGAGCGCGGCGCGCAGCCCGTCCGCCCAGGTCCGCACCAGCGCGCCGACGCCCGCCTCCAGCACGCTCGGGTCGCGCTCGGGCGCGCCCTCGGAGAGCCCGACGACGACGTGGAGCCGGGCGAGCGGCCCCTCCGGCATGTCGGCGTAGGAGGCCGAGAGGCGGCCCCCGTAGGCTTGCGCGAGGTAGGCGCCGATGCGGGCGCGCACGCGGGTGTCGTAGCGGTCCTTCGGCACGTAGACGAGGAGCGAGACGAAGCGGCCGAAGCGGTCGATGCGCGAGAGCACCCGCACCCGCGGCCGGTCGGCGAGGTCCGTGATCGCGAGCGCGAAGCGGGTCAGGCGCTCCACGTCGATCTGGTAGAGGTCGTCGCGCGGGTAGGTCTCCAGCACCGCGATCAGGCCGCGGCCGGCATGGCTCGTCGGGTCGAGCCCGGCGCGCGCCACCACCGCCGCCACCTTGCGGCGCAGCACCGGCACCTCGCGGGCCGGCGCCGTGTAGGCGGAGGCGGTGAACAGGCCCACCACCCGCAGCTCGCCCGCCAGCGCGCCCGAGTCCGAGAACAGCTTGATGCCGACGTAGTCGAGATGGGCGGCGCGGTGGACGCGCGACTTGACGCTGGCCTTGGAGATGATCAGAGCCTGCGGCTCGGCCAGGAAGGCGCGGATCTCGGGGCTGAGCCCGACGAGCTCGCGGCCGCGCCGCAGCACGGCGAGCGCGGGGTCGCGCAGCACGCCGAGGCTCTCCCCCTCGGCCGCGTCCTCGGCGAGCCCGTGCTCGCGCAGGCCCAGCACCGTGAAATGCCCGTCGAGCAGCCACCACAGGAAGGCGCGGGCCTCGTCGATCTCGTCCGCGGGCAGCGGCGTGGGGCCCTCGCCGTAGGAGGCGGCCAGCGCCTCCAGGCGGGCCAGCATGGCGGGCCGGTCGGCATCCGCCACCGCGACGTCGGCGAAGGTCGCCGCGAGCCCGGCCTCCAGCCGGCGGCGCGGCTCGCCCTCCAGGCGGTCGAGATGGATCTGGATCAGGCTCTCGCGGGCGAGGTCGCCGGCCGCCTCCGCGGTGGTCTCGCCGACGACGCGCAGGAGGGCGCCCGCGCCGTCGCGCTCGACCCCGAGGATCGGGTGGGCGACGAGGAGCGGCACCAGTCCCTGGCCGGTCATCTCGGCGAGGCAGGAATCGAGCAGGAAGGGCCGGTTGTCGTTGACGGCCTCGACGAGGGTCAGGTCGCGCGGCCGCCCGTCCCGGGTGACGGTGACGTCGTGCAGCCGCACGCTCGCCGGCTCGCCCGGCCGGTGCGGCTCGGCCAGGTGCGCGCGGGCGCGGGCGGCGAGGTCGGCCAGCGCCTCGGCGGGGTAGGGGCCGAGATCCTCGGGCGGCACCCGCCCGAACAGGTCGCGCACGAAGCCGCCCGGCTCGCCCCGCCCGGCGGCCGTCTCGGCGGCGGCCGCGATCAGGTCGGAGCGGGCGGATTTGGCCGCGGCGCTGGCGAGCGCGGTGGCGGTCTCCAGGGCGGGCTCCCGAGCGGGTCCCGATGCAGATCCCGGGGCAGGGTCCGGATGGGTGTCCATGGCCATGGAATCTCTCCCGAATCGGCAGCAGCCTCGGGCCTAGCTAGGGCCAGGGGGGCACCGAAGTCGACCGCGGCGCGGGCCGCGCCCTGACGGACGGTGCGGGCTGACACGCCTTCCGGGCGGCTCGCCCGGGCCCGCCGTGCGGGAGGTCCGCCGCCGCACGGATCCAACCGTGTGAGGCCAATGCGTTAAGATGATAGCGAATATTTTCTTAAATGTCTGAATTCAAACACTATTTTGGCGCCGCTTTCGAACGGAAGGCGTTGACTTTCAGCGCAAAAGTTCTACTTTTGTTCTTATCGCCAGCGAATGGTAGCCCTTTGCCCAGCGTCAGTCCGGCAACAGGTGCCACCCCTCGTAATCAGTGCGCCCACGCTACGAATGGACAACCTAGTGGCAATTTGTACTCTCTTACGGAAGAAGAAGGCAGGGGGTGCAAATGGCTCAAATCGAGGACGTGCCAATGAGTCGGCAAGAGTTCTCAGTGGCCTATGACGGGTCTTTGCGAGCCGACGACCACTCTATCGATGTGCGGGCCCTTGCGCCCGCGTTAATGGCATTCGGCAAGCTGCTGCGCGAAGCAAACGTCGAATTCAATGGCAAGAAAGCAACGACTAAGGTTCTTGTTGTCTCGGATTTTGAGCACAAATGTTTCAATATAAATTTCGAACTTATCGTCGGTATCGTTGATAAATTTAAGCAATTGCTTGGATTGGATCAGACAAAAACGGCAAAAGAAGTTCTGGAGTGGATTGGATTGCTGAGAGGACCAGTCACTAGTGGCGCGTCGGTTGCTGCTGGTCGCATAAGCTATCTTCAATACCTGAAATGGCGAAAAGGACGCGAAGTCGAAGAGCAGCAAACTGACGTAAGTCCTTCTGGTCTTATCACTGTAATTGTAAAAGGCGATGGGAATAGCGTCCAAATTGCTCCAGAAATACTAAGTCTCGCAAAAAATCCTAAAGCATTGCGGGCAACACAGGATGCTTTTTTGCCTTTGGGCAACGATGGGTTCGAGACGATGCGCGTCTCCGGCAACGAGACTGTCGCAGCTGAAACGTTTGCTCCAGAAGAAGTGAACGACATCATTGCATCATGCGCAAAGGGAATCGATGAAAGTAAGGAGGTAAACGAACCTGATGTGGAAGAAACCCCGGCGTGGCTTAGCGTGTACTCGCCAGTCTACGATGTGAGTGCAACAAACTGGCGTTTCAGGCTTGGCCGAGAAACTATTTACGCCGACATTACTGAAACAACAATTGCTCAAGACGCCCTCGAACGGGGTGGCGCTCTCTCTGATGACGCATATCAGGTGGTACTAGAGATAACGACTAATTACGATGCGCAAAACAAACCAAAAGCGCCAACCTACAAGATCAAAAAAGTCGTAAGGTTTGTTCCGGCGCAGCCGACAAGCCAGCCTGGATTGTTTGATCATAGTTGATTTGTTTCAGATCTAGTGGAATGTTAAATTATACGGTATTAATATTGTCTTGATCTAGATTGTTGCTAATATTATACTCTATCTGATTTTGGTTTGATGGTGTCAAAATTTTCGACAAGCTGCGCATAGGCCACGCTCTTGCGCCTAAGCTCCGCCTTCAGGATGCCCGTCACTCGAGCATGCACGGACCCGTGACGGCCCATCCCCTTCGTCCCCCCGCGCGCTAGCTCCACCGCGGGGGGGCACCCGGCCGCGGCGGCCGGCCGGGACCGCCCGTGAGCCCGCTAGCGCCGCCGCCCCAGGAGGACCCTCCGCGTGACCTATCCGACCACCACGGCCTTCTTCGCCGGCCTGTTCGCCCTCGTCTATCTCGGCCTCGCCGCCTGGGTGGTGGCCGGCCGCGTCTCCGGCAACACGCTGTTCGGCAACGGCGACGACGCCCTGACCCGGCGGGTGCGCTCCCACGCCAACTTCGGCGAGTACGTGCCGTTCGCGCTCGTCCTGATCGGGCTCTACGAGGCGGGCGGGGGCGCGCACGGGCTCGTCACGGGCCTCCTCGTCGTGCTGCTGGTCGCCCGCCTCGCCCACCCGGTCGGCATGCTGGCGCCCACGAACACGCCGCAGCAATTCGCCTGCCGGGGCGGCGGTACCATCGCGACCTTCGGCGTCCTGGCCGTGGCCGCGGTCGCGCTGCTCCTGCGGGGTTGAGGCGGGACCGGGAAGCCGCGGCCGCGGGGCGGTCCGCGGCCGGTGCGACGCCGGGTTTTACAGTCGTTCGCATGTGCGATGCAGCACATGGAGACAGGAACGCAGTCTTCGCGGGCCCGTTGTGTGGCCATGACAGGCCCGGATAGCCGGGTCCGCGAGACGAGAAGGCCAGACAGACCATGAAGACCCGTATCGCCGCCGCATGCGCCGCCCTCGCCCTGGCGGCCGCCCCGGTCTCCGCCATGGCCTACGATTACGGCGCGCGCTACACCGGCTACGCCCCCTACGAGATGGGCTATGTCGGCGCCCCGCTCGGCGTGCACGACACGCCCTTCTACGAGGGCTGCCCGATGGACTCGGCCGCGGAGGGCAACGCCAACCAGCAGACCCGCCCGGTCAAGCAGTACGGCCAGACCACGGGCGGCTACCGCTGCTGAGGCCGGCACGGAAGCCGTAGCTGGGGTCCCACCGGACCCGCGCCACCGACCGGAAGGCCGCCGCAGGGCGGCCTTCTCGCGTTCGGGCCCGCCCCTTGCCGCTGCCGGCATGCGGGTATATGCCCGCATCCATGTCCGCTAGACCGGGCGATCCGCCCGAAGATCCGCCTCGAGAGTCCCCCTGTACCTGCACGGCCCTGCGCCGGGCCGCCCGCGCGGCCACCGCCGCCTACGACGCGGCGCTGGCGCCCGTGGGCCTGCGGGTGACGCAGTTCGCGATCCTGCGCATCCTGGCCCGGCTCGGGCCGCTGCCGGTGAGCCGGCTCGCCGAGGAGGCCGCGCTCGACCGCTCCACCATGGGGCGCAACCTCGACCCGCTGGAGCGGCGCGGCCTGGTGGCCCTCGCGCCCGACCCGCGGGACGGGCGCGCCCGCGTGGCGGCGCTGACCGGGGCCGGGGAGGTGGCGATCGCGGCCGCCCTGCCGCACTGGCGCGCCGTGGAGGCCCGGCTCGGGGCGCGGCTGGCGCCCGGCGCGCTCGCGGCCCTGGTCGCCGCGCTCCCGGCGCAACCGTGATGCTTCGCTTGATCCCCCGGAAGACGAGAGCCCGATCCATGGCGGTGCAGCATCCGACCCGCGGCCCGGCAGATCTGCCGCACCGCCTGCACTACGCCTGGGTGGTGGCGGGGGTGACCTTCGTGGTGCTGCTGATCGGCGCCGGGATCCGGGCGACGCCCGGCATCCTGATCGTGCCGCTGGAGCGCGAGTTCGGCTGGTCGACGGCCACGATCGCCGGGGCGGTGGCGGTCAACATCTTCCTGTACGGCATGATCGGCCCCTTCGCGGTGGCGATCATCGAGCGCTTCGGCCTGCGCCGCTCGGTCTGCGCCGCGCTCCTCGTGCTCGCCGCGGGCACCGCCGCGACGGTGTTCATGCGGGCCTCCTGGCAGATGGTGGCGCTCTGGGGCGTGCTGGTGGGCTCAGGCAGCGGCATGGTGGCCAACGTGCTGGGCGCGACGGTGGCCGGGCGCTGGTTCGGGCGCCACCGCGGCCTCGTGGTGGGGCTGCTGACCGCCAGCAGCGCCACGGGCCAGCTCGTCTTCCTGCCGCTCTTGGCCCACATCGTGGTCGATCACGGCTGGCGCGCGGTGGCGCTGACGGTGGCCGCGACCGCGCTCGGCCTCGTGCCGCTGGTGGCGCTGCTGATGCGCGACCGCCCGGCCGACCTCGGCCTGCCGCGCTACGGCGAGCGCGCGCTCCAGCCGGCCCCGAAGGGGGGCGTCAACCCGGCCCGGCGCGCGCTGCAGGGGCTGGCAGCGGGCGCGCGCAGCCGCGACTTCTGGCTCTTGGCCGGCACCTTCTTCGTCTGCGGCGCCTCGACCAACGGGCTCGTCGGCACCCACCTGATCCCGGCCTGCCTCGACCGCGGCATCCCGGAGGTGACGGCGGCCTCGATGCTGGCGCTCATGGGGATCTGCGACCTGCTCGGCACCACGGCGTCCGGCTGGCTCACCGACCGGGTCGATCCCCGCAAGCTCCTGGCGTGGTACTACGGCCTGCGCGGGCTCTCGCTCGTCTTCCTGCCCCAGGCCTTCGACGGCAGCCTCTACGGCCTCTCGCTCTTCGCGGTGTTCTACGGGCTCGACTGGATCGCCACCGTGCCGCCGACCGTGGCGCTCGCCGGCCGCGCCTTCGGCGAGGAGAACGCCGCGCTGATGTTCGGCTGGATCGCGGCGGCCCACCAGATCGGCGCGGCCTGCGCCGCCTGGGCGGCGGGCCTCGTCCGCACCGGCACGGGCGACTACGCCTCGGCCTTCGTGGCGGCGGGCTTCCTCTGCCTCGTCGCCGCCGCGATGGCGATGCTGATCGGCCGCGACGTCCAGCCCGCCGAGCCGGTGCCGGCCTGAAGGTCGGGGATCCCCAAGGGTGTCACACCCTTGGGCGGGGTCCGGGGCGCGCAGCCCCGGGATCGGCTCCCCCGTCCTGGCTCTGCCAGGGCGAGGGAGCCGACAGCAGGGTTCCACCCTGCACCCGCCAAAGGTCTCGACCTTTGGAATCCGGGACCTTCATACGGTGTCCGGTCGATGGGTTCGGTTCGACGCATCGTCTCGGAACCGCGCCGCGCCCCCTCTCCCATAGGGAGAGGGTTGGGGTGAGGGGTATGACCTTTCAGATGTGAGCACGCCATCGACGCGCGTTCAGATCGAGCCCTGTTCGGACGCCTCATACCCCTCACCCTGTCCCTCTCCCTATGGGAGAGGGGACCCGCGCCTGACCGGGGCTAGGCTCGCTCGGCATATGCGATCGCCCTGCCCTATGGGAGAGGGGGCATGGCGCGGCTCACCGCACGCGGCCGAACCCATCGACCGGAGGCCGCCTCAGCCCGGCGCCCGGGCCGTCAGCCGGTAGAACGCCCCGAGGCCGATACCGAACACCGCGAGCCCGAGCCAGGTCGCGGCCGGGCCTTCCAGCCCCAGCGCCAGCACGCCCGAGCGGCCCGAGAGCCAGTCGGCCCCGGCGAGCAGCACCCCGACGCAGCTCTCGCCGACCAGGAACCCCGAGGCCAGCAGCACGCCGCGCCGCCGCGCCGCCTCGACCGCGCCCGCCCGCTCCGCCTCCGGGGTGCGGCGGCGCAAATGCCGCTCGGCGAGCCAGCCCAGGATGCCGCCCAGCGCGATCGTCATCTCGACGCTGAGCGGCAGGTACATGCCGATGCCCACGGTCAGCGCCGGGAAGGTCAGCCCGCGCCGCCGCAGCCGCGCCTCCAGCACCACCAGCACGGCCCCGAGGCCGATCCCGATCAGCACCATGGCCCAGGGCAGGGTGCCCCCGACGATGCCCGTCGCGATCTGCGTCACCAGCGCCGCCTGCGGCACCGCCATGGCGGAATCCGCGCTCATCCCCTCCCGCGGCAGGGCGCCCGCGAAGCCGTAGGCCTCGTAGAGCAGGGCCATCAGCGGCGCGATCACCGCCGAGCCCACCACCACGCCGACGATGAGCACCACCTGCTGGCGCCAGGGCGTGGCATCGACGAGCTGGCCGGTCTTGAGGTCCTGCAGGTTGTCGTTGGCGATCGACGCCGTGGTGACGATGACCGCCGCCACCAGGAGGGCGGCGGCCACCACGAAGCGCTCGCCCTCCGGGCCCGCCGCCCGGCCGAGCAGCAGCGGCAGCAGCAGCGCCGCCGCCATGGTGGTGAGGATGCCGATCCCCGAGATCGGGCTCGACGAGGAGCCGAGGAGGCCGGCGAGATAGCCGCAGGCCGCCGCCATCAGGAAGCCGAAGACCAGCACGAACAGGGTGAGCACGCCGACCAGCACCGGCAGCATCCCGCCGAGCCCGGCCGCCGCCGCGAAGTGCCAGACGAGGCCCGCCAGCGGCAGGCTCAGGGCGAGCGCCCCCCCGGCGATCCAGGGCAGCGGCAGGTCGCGCTCCTGGCGGGGCAGCCGGCGCATGGCGTGCTCGCCCCCGGCCGAGCGCGCGCTCGCCAGCGCCGCGCGCACGCTGCCGAGGATCGGCCCGGCGAGCGAGCCCACCGTCCAGAGCCCGCCCACCGCGATGATGCCGGCCCCGATCAACCGGACCTGGTCGGCCCAGACCGCCTGCGCCGCCTCGGCCGGGGCGCCGCCATGCTCGCCGAGCGCGGTCAGCACCGGCACCGCGATGCCCCAGGCGATGACCACGCCGGTGAGCACCGCGAGGCAGGCCCCGATGCCCACGAGGTAGCCGACGCCGACGAGCGCCAGCGAGAAGCCGGTGCCGAGCCCGAACACGGCCCCGCCCGCGACCAGCGCGCCCCGCACGCCCTCGGCCAGCACCTTCAGCCCGTTGGTGGCCAAGCTCACCAGCCCGGCGGCGGCGGCGGCGAGGAGCAGCGTGGCGAGCCCGCGCTCGCCGCCCGCGGGCCTGCCCCGGCCCTTCTCCCCCGCGTGTTCCCCAGCGTGCTCTCCAGCGTGCTCTCCACCGTGCTCCTGGCCGGTGCGCAGCACCTCGGCGGCCGCGACGCCCTCCGGGTAGGGCAGGCTCTCGCCCATCACGAGGGCGCGGCGCAGCGGGATCGAGAAGGCGACGCCGAGAAGCCCGCCGATCAGCGTGATCCCGGCCGTCTCCCAGAACGGGAAGCCGTGCCAGTGCCCGATCAGGACGAGGCCCGGCAGCACGAGGATGACGTTGCAGAGCGTGCCCGCGGCGGAGGCCTGCGTCTGCACGATGTTGTTCTCGAGGATACCGGCGCCGCCGAGCAGGCGCAGGCAGCCCATCGAGATCATCGCGGCGGGGATCGAGGACGAGAAGGTCATCCCCGTCTTCAGGCCCATGTAGACGTTGGCCGCCATGAACACGACGGTGATGGCCGCGCCGAGCGCGAGGCCCCGGGCGGTGATCTCGGCGGCGTCCCGGTGCGGGGCGAGTCCCCGGGACCCGGTCTCGGGCCTCGGGCCCTGGGCTCCGCGGGGGGCGGTCGGCGTCGGCTGGTCCATCGCGCTCCGGACGGGCAGGGCGCCCAGCGGGCGAACGGCGGTGGGCGGGACGCCCGGGACATCCCGGGCGCCTTCCGAGGTCCAACCGGCAGGCGCCGGGCGCGTTCCGCCGAGCTAAGGCGCGCCCCCGCTCACCGGTCCGGGGCGCGCCCGCTCATCCCGGGGCGCGCCCGCTCATCCGCGCGCGACGCGCGGCGCGGGAGCCGCCTCCTGGGGCCGCGCCGGCATGTCGCCGGGGTCGCACGCGGTGCTGCGCCGGGCGTCGCGCCATGTGCCGCGGCCCCCGGACTTGGCCGCGTAGAGCGCGACGTCGGCCGCGACCTGCAGGTCCTGCAGGCTCCGCCCGTCGCGCGGGAAGCGGGCGAGGCCGAGGCTGGCGCCTGCCCGGACCGTCCGCCCGCCGAGGCCGAACGGCGCGGCGAGGTCGCGCACGATCCGCTCCGCGAGCGCGGCATCCGCCTCGCCCATCCGGGGGCGGAAGATCAGCGCGGCGAACTCGTCGCCGCCGAGGCGGGCGGCGACGTCCTCCGGGCCCAGGGCGGCGCGGAGCCGGGCCGCCACCTCGACCAGCACGGCGTCGCCCGCGGCGTGGCCGTGGGTGTCGTTGATCGCCTTGAAGCGGTCGAGGTCGATCAGCATCGCGGTCAGCTCGCCCTCGCCCCGGGCCGCCCGCGCCAGCCTGTCCTCGAAGGCCCGCCGGTAGGCGCAGCGGTTGGCCAGGTCCGTCAGGGGATCGTGGTTGGCGGCGTGGTCGAGCTGCCGCAGCGCCGCGGTGGCCGCGACGTTGGCGCGCTGGAGCGAGGCGGCCAGATGGTCCGCCTCGTGCCGCAGCCGCGCGGCCGCCACGTAGTTGCGCTCCGCCCGGCCCGAGGCGCGCACCATCAGGAGGGTCAGGAGCAGCAGGTTGACGCCCATGATCTGCGCCTGCGTCGAGCCGCTGGTCAGGTAGATGACGATCAGGATGGCGCTGTTCGGCAGGACGAAGGCGAGCGTCGAGACGCGGTTGGTGACGCTCTGGACGACCGCGCCCGCGTTGATGCCGCAGAAGGTGAGGCCCGTCGCGATGTTGTAGGCCTGGCCGGCCTGGGCGCAGGCGACGAGGGCCCAGGCCCAGCACAGGCCCGAGACCAGCGCCCCGATCCACGCATGGGCCAGGACCCGGTCCGGCGCCGTGTCGAGGAGGCCGCGTCTCCGCACGGCCCGGGCGATCCAGAGGCGCGCGAGGTTGATGGCGGCGTTGAGCGCCAACCAGCCCACGAGGATGCCCGGCGCCACGTCCCCCCACATCATGGCGCAGAAGGAGAGCGAGACGAAGACGTTCGCCCCAAGCGTCAGGGGCAGGCTCGCCAGGAGGGCGTCGAGCTGGTCTCGCTTGATCAGGCGTTCGACCTCGTCTGGTTGTATTGTCATTTTGATGCAACCGATCAACGAAGACTGTGATCGCGCGCCGCGCTCTCGTCGATGGGTGAGGATGTCGCGTTAAGATCCTGCTTATGGCGCCGCCCGGCGGCTTTCATGGGGCGACGATCATCGACGTGCGCGGTATTCCTGCGCGCCTCCGTCCGCCGCGCCCGGTGCCCGGGGTCCGGGACGGTGGGTTCCATCGCCGGCCCGCGGCTCGACGGCCGGCCCCCGAGCCTGTAGGCCCGGGCGGCATCGTTGCCGGAGGCCCCCCGATGAAGCAGCGCGACGCCATCATCGCCTGGACCCCCGCCCGCTGGGCCGAGCTGCGGCCCGAGACCGCGGGCCAGGTCGCGGTGCTGCCCCTATCGGAGGTGGCAGGCGCGGCCAAGCGCTACATGATGCGCGCGGGCGCCAGCTCCTCGGCCCTGCAGGCGATGTCCGAGGAGGCCCGCATCGCCCGCCTGTTCATCGACTTCCAGACGCTGGTGGTGCGCGACGGGCTCGATCCGCAGGCGGTGCACCGGGCCTTCCTGGCCATCGACGAGTACCGCTTCCGCATCGCCCCGGACACGGAGGGCGCGGAGTTCGAGGACCCGCCCGAGGAGGATTGAGCGGCGCGCCTCCCCTTCGCCCCGGACGGACACGCCCTAGTTGAGCCGGGCCGAAGCCTGATCCGGGAGGCCCGCGATGAGACCCGAGACGCCCCGTCCCCTCTCCCGCCGCGCGCTGCTGGCCGCCGGCGCCCTGGCGCCGCTGCTCGCACCGGCCCTGGCCGCGTCTCCGGCCCGCGCGGCCGGGGACGCCCGGGATGCCGAGGGCGCCCTGATCCGCCGGCCGATCCCGAAGAGCGGCGAGACGCTGCCGGCGATGGGCATCGGCACCTCGCGCCGCTACGAGGTCGAGCCCACCCCCGACAAGGTGGCGCCGCTCGAGGCGGCGGTGCGCCGCTTCGTCGAACTCGGGGGCTCGGTGATCGACACCGCCCCGAGCTACGGCACCGCCGAGGACGTGCTGGGGAGGATCTTCGCCAAGGGCGACCTGCGCGAGAAGGTGTTCCTGGCGAGCAAGGTCAGCGCCTCCGGCGCCGAGGGCGGCCGGGCCGAGATCCAGCGCTCGTTCGAGCGGATGGGCGTCGACGTGATCGACCTCGTGGCGGTCCACAACCTCATCGACACCGGGACCAACCTCGCCACCCTGCGCGACCTGAAGGCGCGGAAGAAGATCCGCTACGTCGGCGTCACGGTCTGGCGCGACGGGCAGTTCGACGGGCTCGAACCGGTGCTCAGGACCGAGCCCCTCGACTTCGTGCAGGTGAACTACGCGGTCGACAACCGGGCGGCGGCCGAGCGGGTGCTGCCGCTCGCCGCCGACAAGGGCGTCGCCGTGATGGTCAACGTGCCGTTCGGGCGCGACCGGCTGTTCAAGGCGGTGCAGGGCAAGCCGGTGCCGGACTTCGCCAGGGCCTTCGGCTGCGAGACCTGGCCGCAATTCTTCCTGAAATACGTCCTCGGCCACCCGGCCGTGACCTGCCCGATCCCCGGCATGGCGAAGGTGTCCTACGTCGAGGACAACTGCGCCGCCGCCCGCGGGCGCCTGCCGGACGCCGCCGAGCGTCGCCAGATGGAGGCCTTCATCGATGCGCTCTGACCGCACCCGCCGCGCCGCGCTGGCTCTCGGCTTCGCGCTGGCCCTCGCCGGCCCCGCCGCGGCCGAGCCCGGGAAGACGGCCGACCCCATCAAGATCGCCGTGATCGGCGGCGGCAACATCGGCGGCACGATCGGCCCGCTCTGGGCCCGGGCCGGGCACGCGGTGACGTTCGCCTCGCGCCATCCGGAAGCGCTGAAGCCGCTCGCCGAATCCGTGGGCGCCCGCACCGGCACGCCCGAGGAGGCGGTGGCCGCCAGCGACGTCGTGTTCCTGGCCGTGCCCTACCGGGCCTATCCGGATCTCGCCAGGAGCATCGGCCCGGCGCTGAAGGGCAAGGTGGTTCTGGACGCCGGCAACGCCACCAAGGCGCGCGACGGCGAGCTCTACGACGCGGTCCAGGCCGAGGGCATCGGCGCGACCTCGGCGAAGTTCTTCCCCGGGGCCCGGCTCGTGCGCGCCTTCAACGCGGCGAACTACCGGGTCTTCGCCAAGAACGCGGCGGGCCGCGATGGGGCGCGCGAAGGAGGGCGGATGGCGATCCCGATCGCGGGCGACGACCCGGCGGCGCTGAAGGTCGCCGAGGGGCTGGTGCGCGACGCGGGCTTCGAGCCGGTGGTGGTGGGCGGCCTCGCCGACGCCTCCAAGTTCGCGATGGGCTCGCCCGGCTTCGGCCACGACCTCACCGCGCCGGACTTGCGCACGAAGCTCGGGCTGGCGCGGTGAGCCCCGCGCACTCTCCCTCCCCCGCAGAGGGGGGAGGGAGGGCGCCCGTGTCCGACGCCCGCCCCGTCCTCGCCCGCCTGATCGACGTCCGCCCCGGCGAGGGAAGGGTGCTGGCCTGGGCCTGGGCCTACATCTTCGCGATCCTGGCCGCCTACTACGTGCTGCGGCCGATCCGCGACCAGATGGGGGTGGCCGGCGGGATCGAGAACCTGCCCTGGCTGTTCACCGCGACGCTGGTCGGCATGCTGGCGCTCAACCTGCCCTTCGCGTGGCTGGTCAAGCGCCTGCCCCGCGCCCGCTTCGTGCCGCTGACCTACCGGTTCTTCGCCAGCCACATCCTGCTCTTCGCGCTCTTCCTCTACGGGGCGCCCCCGGACTGGGACGTCTGGATCGGGCGGGTGTTCTTCGTCTGGCTGTCGATCTTCAACCTGTTCGTGGTCTCGATCTTCTGGGCGACGATCGTGGACGTGTTCTCGACGCGCCAGGGCAAGCGCCTGTTCGGCTTCATCGCGGCGGGCGCCACGCTCGGCGCCATCGCGGGCTCCAGCCTGACCGCCGGCCTCGCCCGCACGGTGCCGACCTGGGGCCTGATGCTCGGGGCCGTGGCGCTGCTGGAGGTCGCCGTGTTCGCCATGCGCGGGCTCGCCCGCCACGCCGAGGGGCTGCACCGCCTCCCGTCCGAGGCGGCGGCGCGGGCCGCGCCGATCGGCGGCAGCGTCTTCGCGGGGATCACCCGGACGCTGGCCTCGCCCTACCTCCTGAACATCGGCCTGTTCCTGCTCCTGTTCTCGATCACCTCGACGGTCCTGTATTTCGAGCAGGCGGGCATCGCCAAGCGCAGCTTCCCCGACCGCGCCGCGCAGACGGCCTTCTTCGCGAGCGTCGATCTCGCGGTGAACGTGCTGACGCTCGGCGTGCAGCTCTTCCTCACGGGGCGGATCACCCGGGCGATCGGCGTCGGGCCGACGCTCGCGATCCTGCCGGCCTTGAGCGTGCTGGGCTTCGCGGCGCTCGCGGTCTCGCCCACCATCGCGGCGATCGTGGCCTTCCAGGTGCTGCGGCGCGCCGGCAACTTCGCGATCAGCCGGCCGGTGCGCGAGGTGCTGTTCACGGTGGTGCCGCGCGAGGACCGCTACAAGGCCAAGAGCTTCATCGACACGGTGGTCTACCGCCTGGGCGACCAGGTGGGCGCGTGGTCCTACGCGGGGATCGGGGCGCTCGGCCTCGGGGCGACGGCGGCGGCGGTGGTGTCGGTCCCGCTCTCGGCCGCCTGGCTCGCCAACAGCCTCTGGCTCGGCCGCGAGCAGGTCCGGCGCGCGCGCGCGGACGAGGAGGCGACGCCGGACGGGCACGGGGCGGGGATCTGAAACCGTTTCCGGTTCATCGGTTCGGTTTGAGGCATCGTCCCAGGACGAAGCGCGGGTCCCCTCTCCCATAGGGAGAGGTCTGCTTTCGCAGAAAGCCGGGTGAGGGGTATGACGCTCCCATAAGAGGCGGCGCCCTGAACGCGCGTCGATGGCGTGCTCCGTCCTGTGAGGTCATACCCCTCACCCCAACCCTCTCCCTATGGGAGAGGGGGTGCGGCGCGGTTCACCGCGCGCGGCCGAACCGGTCGACCGGGGGCCGTATGAAACCGCCTCCGGATGGCGGCCCCAGCGCTGCCTCGGGCGCCGCCCCGCGCCCTAGCCCCCGTAGCTCTGCACCAGCGAGCCCGCCACCAGCCCCCAGCCGTCGACCAGCACGAAGAAGATCAGCTTGAACGGCAAGGCGACGCTCGCCGGCGGCACCATCATCATGCCCACCGCCATCAGCACCGAGGCCACCACGAGGTCGATGATCAGGAAGGGGATGAACAGCAGGAAGCCGATCTCGAAGGCCCGGCGCAGCTCCGAGATCATGAAGGCGGGCGTGACGATCTCCAGCCCGACCTGCTCCGGCCCGGCGGGGACCGGCGCCTTGGCGATGTCGAGGAAGAGCTTCAGGTCCTTCTCGCGCACGTTCTTGAGCATGAAGGTCTTGAACGGGGCGGACGCCCGCTCGAAGGCCTGTCCCTGCGTGATCTGGCCGGCGATCAGCGGCTCGATCCCGGCGCGGTAGGCCTCGCGGCCGGTCGGCGCCATCACGAAGGCGGTGAGGAAGAGCGCGAGGCTGATGATCACCGCGGTCGGCGGCGCGGTCTGGGTGCCGAGCGCCGAGCGCAGCAGCGAGAGCACCACCACGATCCGGGTGAAGGCGGTGGCCATCACCAGCACGGAGGGCGCCAGCGCCAGCACCGTGATGAGCGCGACGAGCTGCAGCGCCCGCTCGGTGACGCCGCCGGAGCCGAGATCGACCGTCACGCTCTGCGCCGCGGCGGGCGCGACGCCCAGACCGGCCAGGAGACCGGCCAGGAGAACGGCCAGGAGACCGGCCGGGAGAAGGCCGGCCAGGAGTGGGACGGCGCTCCGGCCGAGGGGCGACACACCTGTCTTCCGGGTCATGCGCGTCCGTCCGCCCCCGGCGGCCGCACGCTCGCGCGCCGCGCCTCGATGTTCTGCCAGACGAGCAGCGCGGGCAGGCCCAGCGCCACGTCCGGCACCCGCTTGGCGAGCGAGAGCGCGATCGCCGTGTGCGCGTCGATGCCGAACAGGGCGCAGACCACCACGAAGCCGCCCTCCTGCACCCCGAGCCCGCTCGGCACCGGGAAGGCCGCCGACTTGATCGCCTGGCTCAGCGCCTCGATCACCACCACCTCGGCGAGGCTCGCCTCGACGCCGATGCAGGCGAGCGCGATCCAGATCTCGGCCGCGCCCAGCGTCCAGGCCGCGAGGTGCAGCGCGACCGCCTCGGCGAGCCGGCCCCGGCGTCCGCCGTGCCAGACCGCGTCGAGGGCGGCCTGCACGGTGCTGCGCCCCTCCCGGCGCGGCTCGGCCTCGCGCACGAAGCGGCGGGAGAGGGCGGCGATCCGCTCCTCGATGACGCGCGCCGCGCCCGTGCGCTGCACGGCGAAGAAGGCGGCGAGCACCAGCGCCGCGACGGAGAGCGCCCTGAGCATCCAGCGGGCGAGGTCGGCGGCCGCCTCCCCCTCCATGCGCGAGAGCAGCGCGGCGCCGATCCCGGCGAAGAGCGCCTGGGTGCCGACCTGGATCAGCATGTCGGCGAGAATCGAGGCGGCGGCGAGCGCGCCCGCCACGCCCCAGAAGGTGAGGAGGCGCCCGCCCAGCACGTCGCCGCCGATCGAGGCCACGGGCAGGAGCACGTTGATGCCCTCGCGCACGTAGCGCAGCACCACGAAGGGGCCGATGCCCGGGGTGCCCAGGCCGTCGAGGATGCGCGCCCAGGCGAGCCCGCACAGGAACACGATGAGCGCCCGCACCAGCACGATGCCGACGAGCCCCAGGACCCCGATGCGCGCGAAGGCGGCCCCGATCGCCGCGAGGTCGTTCGTCGCCACGAGCCAGGCGGCGAGCCCCAGGCCCGCGAGCGTGCCGATGAGCGGCAGGCGGCGCAGCAGGGCCCGGCCGAGCCCCTGTCGGGCGGCGGCGGTCACGGCGCGCTCCGGTGGGGCCGGTCAGGGCGGCCCGTCTGTCTCGGGGAGGCGGTCACGGCGGCGCTCGCTCACGCGGGGGCGCCGCGATCCGTCGCGGACGCGTCCCCCGGAGGCGCGCCTAGCGTCGCATTGGGGCCGAAATCGGGGCCGAAATCGGGGCCGGCCACCGGGAAGGCGCCCGCCTTCCGCGGATCGACCAGAAGCACCCGCCCGGCCGCCACGCTGGCGCCGGTGGCGATGGCCAGCATCCGCTTGGGGCAGGGCCCGAGGCAGCCGCTCTCGACGATCCGGGGCTTGCGCCCCTTCCGGCCCGTCCCCGCCCGCGCCGCGCGGCGGCCCGCCTCGTAACCCGCCTCGTAACCCGCTCTGGCGAGCGCCCGCGCCTGCCGCTTCGTGAGGCCCTGGCGCCGGGCGCATTTGCGGCAGACCAGCACCACCTCGGCGAACTTCGCCTTCGCGGTCCGGACCTTCGCGGCCGAGACTTCGACGGCGGGGACTTCGACGGCAGGAACTTCGACGGCAGGAATTTCGGCGGCGGGGATCTGGCCCGATCGGGTCTCGCTCATCGCGCGGGGGTACAGCGCACCGGCCGCGGAGCGCAACGGCCACGTCGCCGCCCCCGGCCTCCCCCGGCCGCCCCCGGCCGGCCGCGTGGTCAGCCCCGGGCAGGCCGCGCGCCTTAAAAAGGGCCGAAAAGCGCAGGACTTCCCGGAGCGGACGATCGCGGCGGCGCGCATCCGCGGCGGCCCCGTCCGCACGTGGCCCCATCCGCGCCGGACCATCGCGGCGGCACCAGGACACATCACCCGCATGAGCGTCGACGAGGTCAAGCAGGGCGAGCGGATCCGCGGGCTCGTGGATTTCGCGCAGCGCTCGCTGACGGAGCTGCGCCGCGGCGCGGAGACGATCGAGCCGATCCCCACGAAGCGCGGCCGCGCCCTGGTGCAGCAGGCGCGCGCACGCCTCGCCTGGACGCGCCTGCCCGGCCTCAGGCCGCCGGACACCCGCCCCGTCAGCTACACCCGCATGCTGCTCTGGCGCTTCGGCCTGTTCGTGGCGCTGCCGACCGCGGTGGTCGGCCTCTACCTCTTCGTCTTCGCCTCGAACCAGTACATCGCCGAGGCGAAGTTCGCGGTGCGCGGCAACGTCGAGCCGATGGAGCACTCGAACCTCGGCGAGTTCAGCGCGCTGATCCAGAAGCACAACAGCCAGGACAGCTACATCGTCCGCGACTTCATCCGCAGCCAGACGCTGGTCTCGGCGCTGGAGAAGAGCGTCGGCCTGTCGAAGATCTTCTCGCGCGGCGAGGCCGACTTCTGGGCCCGCTACAGCGACCCGCAGCCGGTCGAGGTGCTGACCAAGTACTGGCGCCGGCAGGTCGAGGCGCATATCGACGCGATCTCGGGCGTGATCCAGCTCACGGTGCGGACCTTCACGCCGCAGGACTCGCTCACCATCGCGCAGGAGGTCATCACCCGCGCCGAGCGCCTGATCAACGAGATCTCGAGCCGGGCCCAGGCCGACATGCTGGTCCAGTCCCAGAAGGACGCCGACGTGGCGCAGGCCCGGCTGCGCGAGGCGCATCTCGCCCTCCAGCGCTTCCGCAACAGCTGGGGCATCATCGACCCGGTGAAGGCCGCGGAATCGACGATGACGACGATGCTCACGCTGCGCCGCGACAAGATCAAGGCCGAGAACGACCTCCAGGTGCTGCGCGCCTCGAACCTCGACGAGAAGTCGCGCTCGATCCAGGTGCTGGTGGCCAACGTGGCGGCCATCGACCAGCAGATGCGCGACCTCCAGGGCCAGCTCACCCGCGACGTCGGCCAGTCCGGCTCGCCCACCATGGCCAACGCGCTCTTGGAATACGAGGGCCTGATGGTGGAGCGCACCATCGCCGAGAAGCTGCACGAATCGGCCAGCAACCTGCTCGACCGCGCCCGGGTTTCGGCGGGCAAGCAGCACATCTTCCTGGCGGTGATCGAGCAGCCGGCGCTGCCGACCGACAGCCTCTACCCGCACCGGGGCCGCGCCCTGTTCGTGACCTTCTTCTGCTGCGTGCTGGTGTTCTGCTCGTTCTCGCTGATCCTCAGCGGCATCCGCGACCAGCGGGTCTGAGGCGCGCTCCCCCTGCGGGGGGGGGAGGGGCGGGCCCGCCTCAGAAGCCGCTCGGCGGGCTGTCCGTGACGCCGTGGCGGGCGCAGATCGCCCGGAGGCCGCCGCCCTCGATGAGGGCCGCCAGCGCGTCGCCGACCGCGTAGGCGAGGTCGCGCGAATCGGTGCGCACCGCCCCGCCGAGGTCCCAGCGCGACTTCACGAGGCCGCCGAGCGCGATCTCGGTGAGCGCGACGTCGTCGCGGCCCGCCTGTCCCGCGGCGAACAGCGCGCCCTCGATGCCCGCCCGGGTGCCGGCCAGGATCGGCGCCTCGCCGCCCAGGAAGGCGCGGGCCGCCTCCTCCTGGTTGCGGAAGTGCTTCAGGTTCGGGCGGTAGCGCCCGCCCTCGGCGGTGAGCAGCTGCATGTCGGAGGCGCTCGCGCCCTCGACGGCGACCGCGTGCGCGCCGATGTCGGCGAAGCTCTCGAACCCCTCCAGCACCCCGCGCCGCCACGCGAAGGCGAGGCGCTGGGCGAAGTAGGGCCGCACCAGGAAGACCTGCTCGTTGCGCAGCGCCAGCATCTTGTCGTTGGGCACGTGCAGCATCAGGTCGGCGAGCGGGCTCCCCGCGAGGTCGCCGCGCCAGAGGTTGAGGCGGAAATCGCCGTCCACGTTCTCGCCCGCATCGACGAGGCGGAGATCCAGCCCGACCTTCAGCGCGCCGGCCACCGCCTCGGCGACCTCGACGTCGATGCCGACCGGCTTGCCCCCGCGCAGCTCCGAGAAGGGCGCGTTCTCGGCGTAGAGCGCGACGCGCAGCGTGCCGGACGACGCGACGTCGTCGAGCGGCCGGGCGGAGGCTGGCGGGGAGGCGGGGAGGGCGGCGAGGCCGCCGAGCCCCGCCAGCAGCGCGCGTCGCGTGAGCACGATCCCTACTCTTCGTGCTTGGCTTCGATGTAGGTCCGGATCGCCCACATGGCTTCCTGCGAGAGGATGCCGTCGAAGGCCGGCATCTTGGTCACGCCGTTGATCACGGCCCCGTGCTTCATGCGCTCGACGAAGTACTCGTCGCCCTCCTTGCCGACCGGCAGGTAGCGCAGGTCGGGGGCCAGCCCGCCGGAGATCAGCTGCAGGCCGTGGCAGCGGGCGCAGTTCTGGTTGTAGCCGGAATCGCCGACCGCGACCGCCTTCTGGTTGCCCCGGTAGGGGTTCTCGGCCTTCCACTCGGAGCCCAGCGCCTCGAGCCCGGCGGTGTCGACGGGCTGGGGCTGCACGTCGCCGTGAGCGAGCGCGCCGAGCACGAGGCCGCCGAGCGCGAGGCCGAGCAGGGCGCCGCCCGTCAGCCGGAGCCGTCTGGTCATCACCGTTTCCTCCGAAAACACCTTCATCCGCGCGCTCCTCTGCCCGGGGCGAGCGGCCCCGGCCGGCGCGCGGCGTCTTGGCGGGAGAGAGACCCGCATCAGGGAAAAACGGTAGCAAGCCCGGGCGGGGCGCCCCATTGTGCTTTGGTACGACGCGCGCCACCCCGCTCGGACTGCCGCGTCTCGGACCTTGGTCCAATACCGGGCGGTGCGGGCCCGCCTATGCTCGGTCCCGAGGACAGGGATGGAAACGAGCCGGGGCAGGATGCCGACACGCTCCGATCTCGCCGGGGGCGGACGGGCGCGCGTGGCCGCGGCGCTGGCGCTGGCCGCGCTGCTCGGGCCGGCGCACGCCGCGCCCGAAGGGGGCGCGCCGACACAGGCGCGGCAGCCGACGCCGCTGGCGATCCACTACATCGAGCGCCGGGTCGAGCGACCGAAACCCCTCAACAACGAGCCCCCGGTGCCGGACGACGAGGGCCGCGCCGGGGCGCAGCTCGGCCTCGCCGACGGCAACGCCACCGGCCGCTTCGTCGGCCTGCGCTTCAGCCTGAGGACCAGCGTGGTCGAGCCGGGGGCCGACCTGCGCGCGGCCCTCACGGAGGGGGAGGGCGCCCGCTTCCTCGTGGTCAACGCGCCGGCCGCCGACCTGCTGGCGCTCGCCGACATGCCCGAGACCCGCGACGCGGTGATCCTCAACGTCGGCGCGCCGGACGTCGCCTTGCGCGACCGCGACTGCCGGGCGCGGCTGCTGCACGTGCTGCCGTCGCGCGACATGCTGGCCGACGCGCTGGTGCAGCTCCTCGCCCACAAGCGCTGGACCCGGATCCTGCTGGTGCAGGGGCCGGGCGCCGGGGACGCGGCCTATGCCGAGGCCCTGCGCCGCAGCGCCCGCAAGTTCGGGGCGCGGATCGTGGCCGAATCCAGCTTCGACGCCCGCGGCGCGGACCTGCGCGATTCGGCGCTTCGCGAGTTCGCCCTCGTCACCCGCGGCCCCGAGCACGACGTGGTGGCGGTGGCCGACGAGGCCGGGGAGTTCGGGCCGAACCTCGTCTACAACACGGCCTCGCCCCGGCCCGTCGTCGGCACGCAGGGGCTCTCACCCGCCGCCTGGGGGCGCCCGGTCGAGGCCTGGGCCGCCGTGCAGCTGCAGGCGCGCTTCGCCAAGCTGGCGCAGCGCCCGATGGGCCCGGTCGACTGGGCCGGCTGGATGGCGGTGCACGCGGTGACGGAGGCCGCGACGCAGCTCAAGTCCGCCGACCCGGAGGCGGTGCGCCGGCTGCTCCTGTCGGACAGGTTCGAGGTCGGCGGCTTCAAGGGCCGGGCCCTGAGCTTCCGCGCCTGGAACGGGCAGTTGCGCCAGCCGGTCTTCGTGCTCTGGCCCGGCGCCGTGGTGGCGGCCGCCCCGGTCGAGGGCTTCCTGCACCGGCGCACCGAACTCGACACGCTCGGGCTCGACGCGCCCGAGAGCGCCTGCCGCGCCTTCGGAGGCTCCCGATGATCCGCCCCGCCCTGCTCGTCCTCGCCCTCCTCGCCGGCCCGGCGCGCGCCGAGGAGATCTTCGTCTCGAACGAGCGCGACAACACCGTCTCGGTGATCGACAGCCGCGACTGGAGCGTCGCCCGCACCTTCCCGGTCGGCCGGCGCCCGCGCGGCCTCACCTTCTCGCCGGACGGGCGCCGGCTCTACGTCTGCGCGAGCGATTCGGACGCCGTGCAGGTGATCGACCCCGACACCGGCCGCCTCCTGCACGACCTGCCCTCGGGCGAGGACCCGGAGCAGTTCGCGCTGGCGCCGGACGGGCGCACCCTGTTCATCGCCAACGAGAACAACGCCACCACGACGGTGGTCGATGCCGAGGCGCGCCGGGTGCTCGCCCAGATCGACGTCGGCATCGAGCCCGAGGGCATGGCGGTGAGCCCGGACGGGGCGCTCGCGGTGACGACCTCCGAGACCACCAACATGGTGCACTGGATCGACGCGCGGACGCTCCAGGCGATCGACGCCACGCCCGTCGGCCAGCGCCCGCGCCACGCGGAGTTCACCCGGGACGGCCGGACGCTCTGGGTCTCCTCCGAGATCGGCGGCACGGTCTCGGTGATCGACGTGGCGACCCGGCAGGTGGTCGAGACGATCGCGTTCGAGATCAAGGGCATCTCGGCCGACCGCATCCAGCCGGTCGGCATCGCGCTCACGGAGGACGGCGCCACCGCCTTCGTGGCGCTCGGGCCCTCCGACCGGGTCGCGGCGATCGACACGCGCACCCGCACGGTCACGGCCTACATCCTGGTCGGGCGCCGGGTCTGGCACGTGGCGATGCTGCCGGGCGGGCGGGAACTCGTCACCACCAACGGCGTCTCGGGCGACGTCACGGTGATCGACGCCGCCGCGCTCAAGGCCGTGCGCAGCGTGAAGGTCGGGCGCTATCCCTGGGGGGCGGCGGTGCGGCCCGCACCGGGCGCCGCGCGCCCCGAGGGGCGCGCGGCCGGGGGCGGGGAGTGAGGGCGTCCGCGGCGACCATCCTCGCCCTCCTCCTCACCCTCCTCACCCCCGCCCGCGCCGGCAGCCTCGACCGCGCCGGCATCGAGCGCCACTTCCCAGCCCCGCTCGTCGTCGGCGAGCGCGACGACAAGCTCCCCGTCTGGCCGATCCTGAAGCAGGAGGCCGGGGCCTACGAACTCTTCGCCTACGCCTTCGAGTCGATCGACTTCGCGGCGATCCCGGGCTTCGGCGGCGTCGCTCCCAACCTCCTGATCGCGCTGGCGCCCGACGGCACCTTCCGGGACGCGCGGGTGCTCGCCCACCACGAGCCGGTCTTCCTCGAGGGGCTGGGCTCCGAGCCGCTCTTCGCCTTCGTCGAGCAATATGTCGGGCTCTCGGCCCGGCGGGCGATCCGGGTCGGGCGGCCGAACGCGCGGGCGGGCGGCGCCCCGCCCCAGACCACGGTCGACGGCATCAGCATGGCCACCGCCTCGACCCGGGTGATCAACGAGACGATGCTCTCGGCCGCGCTCGCGGTCGCCCGGGCCAAGCTCGGCTTCGGCGCCGGCGCGGTCGGCCTGAAGGTCGAGCCGCGGCCCGAGGCCGAGGCGCTCGACGTCGCGGAGCTGGAGCGCCGCGGCTGGCTCCTGCGCTTCACCCTGTCCCAGGAGGCGGCCGACCGGGCCTTCGCGGGCACCGGGCTGGAGGATGCCGATCCGGGCCGAGGGGCTCCGTCCGAGCCCTTCGCCGACCTCAGGATCGCCTATCTCAACGTGCCGACGATCGGCCGCGCGGTTCTGGGGGAGGCGGCCTACGGGCGGCTGATGCGGGAGCTCGCGGGCGACCACGCCGTGCTGGTGGCGAGCGCCGGCCGCTGGAGCCCGATCCCGGACGACTTCGTGCTCGGCTCGATCCCCGAAGCCTTGAGCGTGCAGCAGGGCGGCCTCGCGCTCGCCGCCCGGGACATGGCCTGGGAACGGCGCGACCTCGCCCCCGGCTTGCCGCCCGGTCCCTGGACGCTGCTCCGCATCGGCGAGGCGGCGGGCTTCGACCCCTCCGCCCCCTGGACGCTCGCCCTGAAGCTCACCCGCCAGCGCGGCCAGATCTTTCCCGAGACGGTCACCCGCGAGGTCGGCGCCCAGTACCGCCTGCCGCCGGACCTGTTCGTGCGGCAGGCGGCCGAGGCCGGCCCGCACTGGAGCGACGGCTGGCGGGCGCGGGCGCCGGAGCTCGCGATCATCGCGGCGGCGCTCGCGCTCCTCGTGCCGGTCCTGGCGCGCCAGCGCGGCCTCGTGGCCCGGGCCCGGCCCTTCGGGCGCTTCCGGCTGGCCTATCTCGCCTTCACCCTGGGCTTCGTCGGCTGGTACGCGCAGGCGCAGCTCTCGGTGGTGACGCTGGCCGGGCTGGCGCGCGCCGCCGCGGGCCGGGGCGACCTCACCTTCCTGCTCTACGACCCGCCCTCGCTGCTGCTCTGGGGCTTCGTGCTCGCCACGCTCCTCGTCTGGGGGCGGGGCACCTTCTGCGGCTGGCTCTGCCCGTTCGGGGCCCTGCAGGAACTGGCCGCGCGGCTGGCCGCCCCCTTGCGCATCCGCCAGATCGCCGTGCCGCCGCGCCTCGACCGGCACTTGCGGAACCTGAAATACGCGGTGCTGGCCGCGATCCTGGCGACGGCCGCCGCGGGCTCCCCGGCGACCGACGCCCTCGCGGAGGTCGAGCCCTTCAAGACGGCCATCACCCTGTACTTCTGGCGCAGCCTCCCCTTCGTGCTCTACGGGGCGGGGCTGATCGTCCTCAACCTCTTCGTCTACAAGGGCTTCTGCCGCTACCTCTGCCCGCTCGGCGCGGGCCTGGCCGTGCTCGGGCGGCTGCGCCTGCTCGACTGGATCCCGCGCCGGCCGGAATGCGGCAGCCCCTGCCAGCTCTGCCGGGTGCGCTGCCGCTACGGCGCGATCGATGCGCGGGGGCGGATCGACTACCCCGAGTGCTTCCAGTGCATGGATTGCGTCACCATCGTGCACGACCCGGGACAGTGCGTGCCGCAGGTCCTGGCGCGGCGCCGCCGGCCGGCCGCCGCCGCTCCCACCAAGCGCGCGGAGGTCGCGTGAGCCCACGTTCGCCCCTCGCCCGCCGACGCCTGCTGATCGGCGGCCTCGGCGGTCTGGCCGCGCTCGCCGCCGGGCCCGCGGCCCTGCGGGCGATGGCCCGGACCCGAGGCCTGCGCACGGCCACGCGGGCCGGGCTCGCCTTCGGCACGACCGTCTCGCTCACCCTGGTCCACGCCGAGGCCGCCGCGATCGAGGCGGGGTTCCGCGCGGGCTTCGCGGCGATCCGCGCGGTCGAGGCGGCCGGCAGCCTGTACCGGCCGGACAGCGCGCTCGCCCGGCTCAACCGGGACGGGCTTCTCGCCGAGCCCGACCCGCTGCTCGCCGAGATGCTGGGCTTCGCCCTCGACCTCGCGGCGGCGAGCGGGGGCGCCTTCGATCCCACCGTGCAGCCCCTCTGGACCCTCTGGGCGGCGGCCGCTGCGCGGGGCGAGCGTCCCGGCGCGGCCGCGCTCGCGGACACCCTCGGGCGCGTCGGCTGGCGCGCCGTGGCCCGGTCCGAGGCGGAGATCCGGCTGCGGCCCGGGAGCGCGCTCACCCTCAACGGCCTGCTGCAGGGCTACGCCGCCGACCGCGTGATGGGCGCGCTCGGGGCCTGCGGCATCGCGCACGCCTTCGTGGATACCGGCGAGTTCGGGGCGCGGGGGGCGCACGCGGACGGCGCGCCCTGGCGGCTCGGGCTGGCGGGGCCGCGCCGGGGGGATCCGCTCGCGGCGGTGATCGCGCCCTTCACGGGCTTCGCGGCGACCTCGGGGGACGACGCCACCGCCTTCTCGGCGGACCGGCGCGACCACCACATCTTCGATCCCGCCACCGGCACCTCGCCGCCCGCGCTCTCGGCCGTGACGGTGACGGCCCCGAGCGGGCTCCTGGCCGACGCCCTCTCCACGGCGGCCTTCGTGCTGGGCGAGGCGGCGGGCGCGGCGCTCGTGGCGCGCTATCCGGGCTGCGAGGCGCGGTTCACGCCGAAGGTGGCGTGAGCGGGTGTCCGAATGATCACGGCGGGGACGCGGATCCCCTCTCCCCGCGCGCTGGGAGAGGGGAACCCGCGCCTCACCCTACTTGTCGTACTTCACGTAGGCGAAGCGCGGATCCGTCGGGGTGCCCTCCAGCGGACCGCCCTCCGTGCCGGGCTGCCAGCCCACCACCGCCTCGATCTTGGCGGCCAGCGCGAAGTCCTTGTCGGTGATGCCCTTGGCGGCATGGTTCATCAGCCGCACCTCGACCCAGGCGTAGGAGGCGGTGAGGTCCGGGTGGTGCCACGCGGCCTCGGCGAGGTGGCCCACCGTGTTGATCACCATGAGCGTGCTCTTCCAGCCCGCCGTCTTGTAGGTGCGCCGGATCCAGCCGTCCTCGTAGCGCCAAGCCGGCAGCTCGGCCTTCAGCCGCGCCTCGATCGTGGCCTCGTCCAGGGCTCCCTCGCGCCGCTCGCTCATCGTCCGCTCCTCCGCTTCGTTTCCGAGAGCGTGCCGCGGGCGGGAGGCGCGCGCAAGGCGGGGTGCGGGGGTGCGGCGCAGGCGCCCGCCTTCGTCCCGACCGGCCCGTTGCCGATGGACGCGGTGGGGCGAGCACCCTATGACTTTTTGGCAATGGCACCGGGTCCCGCCCGCGCGCGAAGCTCGCGGGCGGGACCCGGCCTCGAAGAAGCGCGAACACCCAGGGAGACGACGCCATGCTGTCACGGCGCGGATTGCTCGCCGCCGCGGCGCTCGCGGCCCTGGCCGCGCGGCCCGTCCCGTCCGCCCGGGCGAGCACGTCGACGTTCCGGCTGGGCAGCCTGCCCTTCGGCACGGTCGCCTGGGAGGCGGCGGTGATCAAGGCCCGCGGCCTCGACACGGCCAACGGCTTCAGCCTCGAGGTGGTCAAGCTCGCCGGCAACGACGCGGCGCGCATCGCCTTCATGGGCGGCCAGGTCGATGCCATCGTGGGCGACCTGCTCTGGGCGGCCCGCCTCGGCAACGAGGGCCGGGCGATCCGCTTCATCCCCTACTCGACCACCGAGGGCGCCGTGATGGTGCCGGAGGCGAGCCCCATCCGCGGCCTGAAGGATCTCGCCGGCAAGCGGCTGGGCGTGGCGGGCGGCCCCCTCGACAAGAACTGGCTGCTGCTCAAGGCCCAGGCCCGGGACGCCGCCGGGCTCGACCTCGAATCGGGGGCGGATCTCGCCTACGGCGCGCCGCCGCTGATCACCCTGAAGCTGGAGCAGGGCGCGCTCGACGCCGCGCTCACCTACTGGACCTACTGCGCCCGGCTGGAGGCCAAGGGCTTCCGCCGGGTGATCGGGGCCGACGACATCATGCGGGCCTTCGGGGCGACGGGCTCCGTCGCGCTGATCGGCTACCTCGTGGACGGCGCCGCCGTCGAGGGGAAGCCCGAGCTGGTGGCGGGCTTCGCCCGCGCCTCGCGCGCCGCCAAGGACATGCTGGCCTCCGACCCCGCGACCTGGGAGATCGTGCGGCCCCTGATGACGGCGGAGGACGAGGCCACCTTCGCGGCGCTGAAGCGCGAGTTCCTCGCCGGCATCCCGCGGCGCCCCATCGCGGAGGAGCGCGCGGACGGGGAGCGGCTCTACGCGGTGCTGCAGCGGCTTGGCGGCGAGCGCGTCGTCGGGAGCGGGGCGAGCCTGCCCGCGCGGCTCTACTTCGACGGGGCCCGGAATGGCTGAGCGGCGGATCCGGCAGACGGCCCGGCAGGCGGCCCGACAGGCGGCCCGGCGGGCGGGGCGCTCCCGCGCATGACGCGCCCGTGATCTCGTCCGCGACGCCTGCCGCATGACGCTCCTCGCGCGCCTCGTCTCGGTGCTGGTGCTGCTCGGCGCCTGGCAGGCGGCCGCCGCGCAGGCCGGCTCGCGCCTGTTGCCGGCCCCGCTGGCGGTCGCCGAGTTCATCGCCCAGGAGGCGGCGCGCGGCGACCTGTTCCACAATGTTGGCGTCACGCTGCTGCGCGTCGCGATCTCCTTCGCGCTCGCCATGGGCCTCGGCGTGCTCCTCGGCGTCGCGCTCGGGCGGATCCGGGCGCTCGACGCGGTGCTCGACACGCCGCTGCTCGCGCTCCTCAACACGCCCGCCCTCGTCATCACGGTGCTGGCCTACATCTGGGTCGGCTTGACCGAGAGCGCCGCGATCCTGGCGGTGGTGCTCAACAAGCTGCCGAACGTCGCGGTGATCCTGCGCGAGGGCGCGCGCGAGCTCGACGCGGGGCTCGAGGAGATGGCCCGCACCTACCGGTTCGACCGCCGCACCTGGATCCGGCACGTGCTGGTGCCCCAGCTCCAGCCCTACGTGGTGGCCGCCGCCCGATCCGGGCTCTCGCTCGCCTGGAAGATCGTGCTGGTGATCGAGCTGCTCGGGCGCCCGGACGGGGTCGGCTTCGCGATCAACTTCTACTTCGTGCAGAGCACCAACGTCGCGGCGATCCTCGGCTACAGCATCGTCTTCATGAGCGTGATGATCGCGATCGACATCCTCGTCCTGCAGCGGATCCAGGCCCATGTCCGCCGGAGGCGATAGGATGTCCGCCGGAGGCGATAGGATGTCCGCCGGAGGCGATAGGATGTCCGCCGGAGGCGATAGGATGTCCGCCGGAGGCGATGGGATGTCCGCCGGGGCGCCGATCCTCCGGGTCGCGATCGACCGCAAGGTCTACCACGCGGGCTCGCCCGAGCCCGTCGAGGCGGTGCGCGGGCTCGCCTTCACGGTGGGGCAGGGCGAGATCGTCTGCCTGATCGGTCCCTCGGGGGCGGGCAAGTCGACCACCTTGCGCATCCTGCTCGGGCTCGACGGCGACTACGAGGGCCGGATCGAGCCGGATCCGCGCGGGGCCGAGACCGCGCCCGGCATGGTGTTCCAGGAACCGCGGCTGCTGCCCTGGCGCACGGTCGAGCAGAACGTGCGCCTCGCCATGCCGCGGGGCCGGCGCGGGCGCGACCTCGACGCCTTGTTCGAGCATCTCGGGCTCGCGCCCTGGCGCGCCCGCTACCCGGGCGCGCTCTCGCTCGGCATGCAGCGGCGGGTGGCGCTCGCCCGGGCGCTCGCCGATGACCCGCGGCTGCTCGTCCTCGACGAGCCCTTCGTCTCGCTGGACGACGCGGCGGCGGCGAGCCTGCGGGGCCTCGTGGTGGACACCGTCGATCGGCTCGGCATGAGCGTGCTGATGGTCACCCACAACGTCGCCGAGGCGATCGCGGTCGCCGACCGGCTGCTCCTGCTCTCGCCCCGCCCGGCGAGCCTGGTGGCCGAGGTGCGCCTCGACCGGCCGCGGGCCGCGCGCGACCGCGCCTGGGCGGACGCGACCCGGCGGGATCTGGCCGAGCGCCACCCGGGCGTGATCGCGGAGTGATACGATCTCCGGTTGATCGGTTCGGCCGCGTGCGGTGAACCGCGACGTGGCCCCACACCCACACGGGGTGGGGGGGCGGCGCGGGTGCAGGGGGGGGTTG
>JAESGJ010000372.1_pt1 | contig 32009 bp, 33 predicted proteins | sample 9266241 | NCBI WGS metagenome assembly JAESGJ01 (sample SAMN14514841, study PRJNA621669) | algae metagenome | isolation source: Brasilonema octagenarum HA4186-MV1 and co-occurring heterotrophs from wet... | place: USA: Manoa Valley, Hawaii | collected 2009-07-20 | reverse complement strand
GACACCAGGGCGGGGGTCAACGCGATCGCTCCGAGCACCGACACCCCGGCGGGCAAGACGGTGCTGGTCAATCATCTGGAAGGCCAGCTCGACCGCGCCAAAGCCCTGCTCACCAAGTCCGAGCAGCGAAACATCGCGTTGGCGAACATGATTCGGTCGGCCGGTGGTGGTTACGGTGCCCGACCGATGGTCGGCGGTGGCATGCCCATGGGCGGCATGGGCGGAGGCATGGGCGGCGCAGGCGGGTCGCCGATGAGCGCCTTCGGCGGCGGCGGCCTCGGGGGTCTGGGTGGCCTGTTCACCCCGGTCGTCAAAGCCGGGCTCGCCAGCCGGTCCTCGTCCGGTCACTCCGGTTCCGCCAAGGGCATTCCGGCGATGCCGGGCCTCGACCGACCGGGCCTGGCCAACGAAACCCGGCTCCAGAAGTACACCCGCCGCCTCAGTCGAGCGATCACCGCCGCCTTCCCCGAGATCACCGACATCGGTGGCTACCGGCCGGATTCGATGAAGTGGCACCCCAACGGACTGGCCCTGGACGTGATGATCCCGCAATGGGACACACCCGCCGGCAAGGCCCTCGGCGACCGGGTGGTGCAGTTCGTGCAGGCCCACGCGCAGGAACTCGGATTCGCGCACGCACTGTGGCGCCAGGCCCAACACGACCCGGACGGCAGCACCTCATCGATGGAGGATCGCGGTTCGGCGAACGCCAACCACTTCAACCACGTGCACATCGCCAGCATCGGCGGCGGGTACGACGGCTACTGACCCGTCGTCCTCGGCACGGTCATCCGAGCGACTCTGCGGCCTTCTGAATGGAGGCGCGACTTTCGTGCACTTCCCGCATCACCGCAATGGCGTCGTCGAAGGATTCCGCGTCGGGCAAGCTGGCCGCGATCAGGGTCTCCATCTTGCGCATGTTCGCGTCGAGCGCGTCGAGCGCGGCCGCGCGATCGCCCGGATCGTTCAGTTCGCTGGTGAGTACTTCCAGGCACACCGCGGTGATGGCGACCACGGCGGAGGCGATGGACAGCGCCTGGCCGTACTGCGTGGCGCTGCGCATCCCGCCGGCTGAGGCCAGACGCTGCTGTAGGGCCTCGGTGCGATCGACACCGCCGCCAGGATCGCGCGGCGGAACCTTCGGCGGGTCTTCACCGTCGCGAATGGCCTGAAACGTCCCGCGGGGCCACTGCAGAGCGTCCTCCAGCTTGGGCACGGTGCTCACTCGAGGCGGGCCCGCGCCCCGTTCGAGCCTGGTCGCGGTACCGAGCGACACCCCGGCGAGGTCGGCGAGCGAACGCTGGGAAAGCCCCAGTTCCGAGCGCCGTCGCACAACGGCGTCCCGCAGCCGCGCCAAGGACGGATCGAGGGCATCGCCGCTGGCAGGCGTGGTTTCGCCTGCTTCCTCGTCGGTGTCGCCGTCCACACTGAAAGTGAACCACATGCAGACCGAACAGACACGTATCTGACTATGTGCGTGGTCGCCAGGTACGGACCCGCGGATCGAGGTCGCCTGAACCACAAGTGCACAACTATGGCGCAACATGTCCGCGCTGGGCGAAGAATTCCGACGAATTTCTTTCACGGTCACCGGACGTAGCCACGCCGGTGATCCGTTGGCAGGGACGATCTATACAAGCATGTCAAGGCCATTTCACACGGTGCAATCCGGGCCGAGTGCGTTCGCGAAATCTTCCCGCTGTAGGCGCCAGGCGTGGACAGTTGACGATTTGGCCTGCACAGATGACCGGGGGCGGGGTTATGATCGCCGCATGCCCAAGAAGGGCACAACTAAAGTCCAATTACAGCCCAACTCTGGAGGTGACGTCATGGCGCATCTAGTGGCCAATCCGGTCAAGATCGAAGTGAACGGGCTGTGCAACTACTCGGCTGACCCGGAGGACTGGTTCGACTACCGCAAGGCCGACCAGTGCAAGCGAATCTGCGGCAACTGCCCGCTGCGGCAAGCCTGCGCCCGCACCGCGCTGGCACTGGGGGCCACCGATGGCGTGTGGGCCGGCGTCGACCTGCCCGGCGAGCACGCCACCGTCGAGGAACACAAGGTGGCGGGCCGACAGCTGGCCATGGTGGTCGCCGCAATGGATCATCAGCCCGATTCACATCGCCGCCGCTGCCTGGCGATCCGCGAAGCAATGCACAACGCCGCGTTCCCAGGGACCGGGGCGTACGTCGCGGAGGCGGCCAGTGCCTAGTTCGGGTCCGCGGACCTGCACCAACCGGCTGCTGCGGGACTACCTCGTCGCGGCGCTGCGCTGTTCGGCGCACCCGCTGACCACAACGCAGCTGCGCCAGGGCGCACCGAAGGTGGCCGTGCCGGGAAGCGCGCACCCGTTGCCGCCGACGCAGGAGACCATCTACCGGCTGTTGCGCTGCCTGCAGAACGAGGGCGCCGTCGCCGCGGCCGAGACCGCCGCCTGCCGACGAGCCTGGATCGCGACCGCCGACCCCGCCGCCGACCGCGAAATCGCCACCTTGGATGCGCTGTTCACCGCCGCCAGCGCCTCAGCCGCGCACCGGCCTCAGAAGCTCGACCCATGCCGGCGACGCCGCTGACCGCAGACGTGCTCGCCGCACTGGAACGCAGCGGATGTCCGGTCAGCACGACCGACGTCATGCGCTGGCTCAACCGCGACCGCGCGACACCGCTGGTCGTCGACCAGGTGTACCGCGCGCTGGATGCGCTGCGGGCCCGAGGCGCGGCGCAGCGACTCACATCGGCGGGCAACAAGCGGGTCCGCTACTGGACGATCGGCGGCGAGGGCTGCAGCTGCGGAGCGGCTCAACGAGGCGCGCCGTGACCGGCACCAGCGACGCTCGTGACGAGCAGTCGCTCTCCATCGGCCAGTGGTGGCGGATTCTGCTGTCGGGTCGTCCGCATCAGGTCATCGGAGACGACCCCGCCAACCCCTACCTGTTGCGGTGGTTCCTCATCCCGCACAACCCGATCCTCAACATCTACCGGCACCGCTTCTGTCAGTCCGATCCCAGTGTGCCGCACGACCATCCGTGGCATTTCGCGTCCATCGTGATCCGCGGGCGCTACCGGGAGGTCGGCCAGCACCACACCGTGGTGCGCGGGCCCGGCTCGATCGCGTTCCGCCGCGCCAGCTCCCGGCACCGCGTGGAGCTGCTCGGGCACCCGGTGACGACGGTGATCCTCACCGGCCCGCGGTGCCGGTCCTGGGGCTTCTGGTGTCCGCGCCCGTCCGGGGCGCCCGCGTTCGTGCCGTGGAAGCAGTTCGGCGCCGGCGGATGCGGCGAGTACCTCACCAGCCCGGCCCCGAAGACCAGGAGCACGACAGCATGACCATCGACATCAGCGCCCCGCGGCGCACACCCTCAAGTGCACTGCCGTCGAAGGCCGAGACCCCCTCCGTGGTGCGAGTGCTCATCTCCCGGTTCCGTCGCCAGGCGCGATGCGGCTGCGGCTGGACGGGCCGACGTCGGCTGCTGCGTTCCCTCAGCGTCGTCGACGCCCTCACCCATGCAGCACTCCACGGATGCCAACCCGCCGTTCCGCTGGTCGACGTCGACATCGGAGATCGGCCGTGACGCCGGGGGTGCCGATGGGCATCGACGACCGGCGACTTCGGGCGTTCTTCGCCGTCCGGGGCTACCCAGACCCCGCCACTGTCAGTCAGGAGAGGACAATATGGCTCGCAACAGGAAGCCGGACCCGAACCAGCCGGATCTGTTCAGCATCCTCGACAACGCAGGCGGTGACGGTGATCGACCCGGAGATCCTCAAGGCGGTGACGACGGTCTACTCGACCGATCTGAGCCTGCCCGAGGAGTGGACTCCGGAACGTCGCAACGAGTTCCTGACGGCCGAGGCGGACAAGATCAGTTCGATGGCGGCCAGCATGGCCGAGGAACTGTGGGAGAAGGCCCTGGTGGCGTGGAGCCGCCAGCGCGACGGCCAGACGCCCAATCACGCGACCAAGGTGGCATTACTGAAGGCAGCACGGGAGCAGGCGGCGCGGACGGTGCTGCACAACGAACTCTACGAGATGGTGGAGATCGACGAGAGCGTCCCGGTGTCACAGACGGCGGACCCCGCACCGAACCCGGCGGACCTCACCTGGGAGCAGCGCTGGACGATTCCGGCACTGCAGAGCGAGCCCAGCGAGGACCTCGAAGCACTGATCGACCGCCTGTGGCCGGCCCAGGACTATTCGGGTCCGTTTCGGATCAAGGCGGGTTACCTGATGGCGGCGCGGGCCGAGGACGCTCTGGAACTACCCGACCGCCCCGAGGACCCCTTGACCGCCGAGCTGGCGCAGATGATCTTGCGCGATCTACGCGCGGACGGCCTACCCGAACGGTAGGCCCCCAGGTCTCACTCTTCGACGACCTCACCGACGATCTCGTTGACGACACGGCCGCAGCGACACCTCCCGACCCGACGCCCGAGGGACTGACCGGCGGCCCCAGCGAAACCGCCGCCGCAGCCGCGGTCCCCGCGTCCGCCGTAGGCACTGTCGAGCCGGCGGCACCAGCCGCGGCCGAGGAGTTCCGCAGCGCCGCCGACTTTCCCGCCAGCACCGACGTTCTGGTCCCCTCCGGCGCCAAAGCGCGCGCCCGCGCGAACATCGCCGCCATCGAACTCGTGCACACCCTGCGCGACGCCGGGCGTCCAGCGACGCTGCCCGAGCAGCGCACCCTGGCCGCCTGGTCGGGATGGGGAGCCATCCCCCAGGTGTTCGACCCCCGCGCCGACGACTTCACCACCGAACGCGCTCAGTTGGCCGGCCTGCTCACCCCCGAGCAGTACCGTCGCGCCCAGGCGTCGATCCTCAATGCTCACTACACCGACCCCGCCGTGGTATCGACGGTCTGGGATGCACTAGGCGCGGCGGGATTCTCCGGTGGCCCGGTGCTCGAACCCGGCTGCGGCAGCGGCACATTCATTGGCCACGCACGCGAGGGCACGACGGTCGTCGGCGTCGAAGCCGACGACATCACCGCGGCCATCGCCTCATTGCTCTACCCCTCAGCGCAGGTCCGCCATGAGGGCTTCGAGACCACCCGCATCCCGGAGGGCAGCTTCACCGCGGCGGTCGGCAACGTTCCGTTCGGCAAGTACGCCCTCACCGATCCGGTGCACAATCCACGTCGCCACAGCATCCACAACCACTTCATCGTCAAGTCGCTGTCGCTGGTAGCTCCCGGCGGTTACGTCGCCGTACTCACCAGCCGCTACACCATGGACTCGGTGAAAACGACTGCACGCCAGGACATCGCGCAGCGCGCCGACCTCATCGGTGCACTGCGGCTCCCGTCGCAGGCGTTCAGCCGGGTCGCCGGGACCGATGTCGTCACCGACCTGCTGATCTTCCGTCGTCGAGAGGACGGCGCCCATGTCGATCTCGACACCCTGGACTGGATCGACACCGAGGACGCCGAGCTGGTCGACCCGCGCACCGGCGACGAGGAACAACTCCCCGTCAACGGCTACTTCCTCAACAACCCGCATCGCGTCCTGGGGGACACCGAGCTGGGCCACGGTGTGCACGGCTCAGCACAGCTCGTCGTCGCCGGCGCCACCGGCCACGCCCTGGCTGAGCAGATCCGCGATCACCTCCAGCCGATGATGACCGCGGCGGTCGCGCGCGGCCTGGGCCTCAGCGCCCGCAGCAGCGACCTGTCAGAGCGCATCACCGAGAACTTCACGCCCGGCCTGCGCACCCAGGACACCCAGGTCGACGACCCACCGCTCTACACGCTGCGCTACAACGCGGCCACCCGCAGCATCGACGTCTGGGCCGCCCACGGGTGGGAGCCCAACAAGACACCGCGGACGCTGGTCGAGGAGACCAAGGAACTCATCGCGCTGCGCGACGTCGCCACCGCACTCATCGCCGCCCAACGCGACGGCGAGCCCGAGCACGACCGCGACCAACTGCGCGCGCACCTGAACACCCTCTACGACAACTACGTCCGCAAGCGCGGACCGGTCAACCGCTTCGAGTGGGTGCAGCGCAACGCCACCCAGGCCCTGCACGACAAGCGCATCGCCAAGCTCGAAACGACCTGGCGCGAGCAGGAGGGCACCACCGGCCGACCCTATGACGGTCCCGTGCCCACCGAACTCGTCGACCAGTGGGAAACCGAAGCCTGGGAGCCCCCGGAGCCGTTCAAGAAGTTCCGTCACCTCGAAGGCGGCATGCGCTACGACCCCGGCTGGGCGGTCGTGTCCTCACTGGAGGACTTCGACGAGGAGACCGGAACCGCCACCAAGGCACCGATCTTCACCCGCGACGTGCTCACCGCCGACGTCGAGCGCACCACCGCCGACACTCCCGAAGAAGCGCTCGCGATGAGCCTGGACCGGACCCGGCGCGTCGATGTCGACTTGATCGGCGAGCTGCTCGGTGTGGGCGAAGAGGACACCCGCGCTCTGATCGACGGACTGGTTTATCCCAGCCTCGACGATCCCGACGAGCTGGTACCGGCCACCACCGCACTCTCGGGCAACGTGCGCTCCAAGCTCGCCGCCGCCATCGAAGCCGCTGACACCAACCCGGTCTACGAGCCCTACGTCGTCGCGCTGCGCGAGGTGCAGCCCGAGCAACGCGAAGCCGAGGACATCAAGGTGCGCCCCGGCGCGCCCTGGATTCCCGCCCCCGTCATCGCCGCCTTCGCCGAGAAGACCTTCGGGGTCACCGGTGTCACCGCCGAGCACATCGGCGGCCGCTGGACGGTCGACGTCCCCGGCTACAAACGTCATGGCCGCCTCATGACCGACGAATGGGGTTTGGACAAACGCAATTTCGACGCGGTGAGCCTGCTCGAAGCAGTCTGCAACTCCAAGGCCGTCGTCATCACCACCGAAGAAGGCGAGGTCGACGCACAAGCGACGTTCGCTGCACAGGCCAAGTGCGCCAAGATCACCGAGGAGTTCAGCCGCTGGCTGTGGTCGGATGACGAGCGCCGCGATACCCTCGTCAGCGAGTACAACCGGCGGTTCAACTCCCTGCGCGCCCCGGCCTACGACGGCAGTCATCTGAGGCTGCCGGGGCTGTCGGATCACTTCAGTCCGCACTACTATCAGCGCAACGCCGTCGCCCGCATCATCAACGAGCCGTCCACCCTCCTCGATCACGTCGTCGGCGCGGGCAAGACCGGCACCATGCTCATGGCGGCGATGGAGCTGCGCCGCCTCGGCCTGCTCCGCCAACCCTGGATCGTGGTGCCCAACCACATCATTGAGCAGGTTGGGCGTGAGGCCAAGCAGTGGTACCCCGCTGCCAACGTCCTGCTGGGGTCCTCGGCCACCACCGCCGAAGGGCGGCGGCGGTTCATCGCCCAGAGCGCGGCCAGCGAATGGGACATGGTGATCGTGCCGCAGTCGGCGTTCACCGCGATCAACGTCTCCAACGACGTGCGCACCGCCTACGCCGAGAAGCAGCTCGACGAGCTGCGCGCACAATTGCAGGACTCGACCGTCGAGCGCAGTCAGAAGGCCATCATGCGGGCCATCAAGGCGGCCCAGGCGCGCCTGGAGAAGCTGATGGCCGCCGAAACCAAGGACGTCGGACTGCGATTCGAGGAATCGGGGTGCGACTACCTGCTGATCGACGAAGCGCACATGTACAAGAACAAGCAGCGCGTGTGCAACATCGAGGAGCTGTCGTGCGCGACCGCCGCGCAGCGCGCCGAGGACCTCAGTCTCAAGCTCGACGTGCTGCGTGAGCGGCGCCGCGACGAGGCGCGGGCCCGCGGTGTCCCCGAGCGCGCCGTCGTCGAGCGGGTAGCCACGTTCGCGACCGGAACCCCGATCGCCAACTCCCTCGGTGAGCTCTTCGTCATGCAGACCTACCTCCGACCCGACCTACTGCGCGAGGCCGGTGTGGCCGATCTGGGGGACTGGGGGGCAGCGTTCACCGCCACGCACACCAGCGTCGAGGTCAACGCGACCGGCACGAAACTGCGGCCGGTGACGCGCGTGGCCAAGTTCACCAATCTGCCTGAGCTGTTGGCGTTGACGAACGCCTACACCGATGTCGTCACCCGCGACCAAGTGCCGGTCAAACTGCCCGAACTGCGTACCGGTGTGCGTCAGATCGTCAGCCTCAAACCCGATGTCGAGGTCGTCGACTTCATTGGCGATTTGGGCTGGCGCGCGGAGCATCTCGACGCCCGAAAGCCTCAGCGCGACAACATCCTCAAGATCAGCAACGACGGCCGCAACGCCTCCCTGGACCCGAGGATGGCCCACCTCGGTGCGCCCGAGCACAGCAGGGCGGCCGAGGTCGCCGAGCGCGCCATGGATGTGCAGCGCCGCCTGGCCGATCGCCAGTACCTCGACCGTGACACCGGCGAGCTGCTTCCCCTGCGAGGACCGCTGCAACTGATGTTCTGTGACCGGGGCACGCCGTCGAAAGATCCGCGCCAGTTCACCGTCTACCAAGCCATCAAGGACGAGCTCGTCGCTCGAGGTATGCCCCCCGAGTCGATCCGGTTCGTCCACGAGGCACGCAACTCGGCGCAGTTGAAAACGCTGTTCGCGCAATGCAATCGCGGCGAAGTATCGGTGCTCATCGGGAGTACCGAGAAGATGGGCACCGGAACCAACGTGCAGTCACGGCTGGCCGCCCTCCACCACGTCGACGTGCCGTGGCGGCCGGCCGACCTGGAGCAGCGCGAAGGCCGCATCCTGCGCCAGGGCAACCAGAACGACGAGATCGACATGTTCCTCTACGTCACCGAGTCCAGCTACGACACCGTGATGTGGCAGAAGGTGCAGGCCAAGGATCTGTTCATCCAGCAGATGCGGCGAAGGGAGGTGCTCGAATCCGAGATCGAGGACCTCGGCGGGGGGGACATCGGCGCGGCCGCGGCCGAAGCCAAGGCCATCGCCACCGGCGACCCCCGATACTTACGGCAGGTCGAACTCGACGACGCCGTGCGCCGCCTCACCGCGCTCGACCGGGCCCACCAGCAGTCCGTACGCAATCGGGACTGGCAGGTCCGCGTCCTCGAACGCGCCGTTCCCGATAAGCAGATTGACATCGACGCCCTCGCACCGGTCGCGCACGCGGCTACCGAGCGCGGGGATACACCGCACCGCATCGTCGTCGGCGGCAACACCTTCGCCGAGCGGACCGACGCCGCGGCCGCCCTCACCACGGCGTGCCGACGCGCGTACATGGCCGGCAAGGACCGGGGCGCCTCCCGTTACGAGCCGATCGGCGCCGCCATCAACGGCGTCGAGGTCCTGGGTGCCCGCGACCTCACCCACGACATGCTCCTGCTGCGGCTGAACGTCCCTTCACGGACCACTGAAATCGACGGCGCTGAACTGTTGGCCGCCGGATCATCGCTCGGGCTCGACGTGTCGGGACCCAAGCAGCTGGGTCTGCTGCGCCGCGTGGAGAACCTCTACACCGGGCTGCCCGACCACCTGCTTCGGTTGGAGCGGGAGCAAGAGCGCCAGCGTGCCGAGCTGGACGATCTGCTGGCCAACCCGCCTGCCCCGTTCGAGCAGCGCAGCGAGCTGGAGGCCAAGCAGGCCGAACTGTCCGCGCTCACGTTGGAGCTGCAGATGGCCGCGCAAAGTCCGGAGGCCCAGGCCCGCGCCGAGGCCGCCAGCCAGCGGATGAAGATGCGCGGACGGGAACCCGGTTGGAGTCTCACCCTCAACCCCACTCCGGCGCTCGTGGAGGAACTCGGTTACCCCAACGGCGACGCGGTGCGTCGTGCGGTGCGCATCCGCGAGCGCATGGCGCTCGAACATCACCAACGCGAGGCCGCGCCCCGCGACCAGGACCGCAGCCGCGACGAGGACGACCGCGGTCTCGGACACTAAGTGCCCATATGGGCACTATGGGGGATAGGGCTGCCGCAGTGCCGGGCTACAGGATGCTCGGGGGGATGGCGGGCCCGGCGCCCGGCCCCGCTGCGGCGCCGCCGGGATCGATGGGCTGCACCCATTCGTCGTCGTCGTCGTCGGTCCACGGGTCTCCCCAGTTGGGCCCACCGGCCGCCTCGAACTGGTGGCCCACGGTCTGGAAGCCCGACGCGAGCCGTGTCGCCTTCTCCTGAGCGTTGCTCGCGACCTGTTTGGCCTCGGATGCCTTGCGGTCGAGGAACTCCGCGAGCTGCTCGCGGCCGGAGGCGGTGCCCAGCGTCGGCTGCATGGCGGCGACGCCCTGCTGGATTTCCTGCTGGATGCGCTGCAGTTGCGTCTTGGTCTGCGCGTCGGCGGTGTGCGCGTCAATGATGTGCTGCGCCAGTCCCTGGTCCGCTTCGTTGAGGGCGTCGTGTGTCCTACGCAGCGCGGCGTCGGCGGTGTCGGCTTGATCGGCACCCTTCCCGTCCCACCCTGCCGGAAGCACCGATCCTGGTGGCAGTGGACGGTGATCGGGCACCCAGACCCCGGACCCCTCGGGGGACTCGGTGTAGCGCGGACCGTGCGGGTAGTTCGGCGGTCCGAGTTCGCCCGGCTTCTTGAGGATCACGCCGCCGTCGTCGTGAATGCCGTCGAGGGTGGAGCGCGGCATCCCCGACGAGGTGGGCATCTGCTGCTCGGGGATGTAGGGCGGGTACTGCGGCAGCTGCGGAGCGACGCCATCGGGACCGGGAATCTGAGGCTGGTAGGTGGGGGCCGGGTACGGCGGCAAGGTGGGGTCCGGCGTCGGCGGTTCCAACGGCGGGTTGAAGCCGCCCAACCCGCCGATGCCCGTCATCAAGTCGTTGACCTGCTGTTGCCAGAACCCCACGACAACGACGATAAGGGCACAGCTCGCGCCCCCGCCACCAGGTGCGCTGACTCTCTACCCGAGAAGGCGCATAATCGCACATGTGTTCGATGACTGGCAGCGCTCCTCGGAGTATCCGACGCTGTTCCCGGTGTCGCGGCCGGTCTGGGTGAACACGGCCCGCCCCCTGCCGGGGAGCGGCGCACGGATGGACGAGGTACCGCTGTGGGTCCGCAGCGGAGGGCTCTTCATCGAGCCACGCATGCCCGGTCAGCTCACCGCCTGGCTGAGACGCAGTGACGGGAGCTGGGTCGCCGTGGTCGAGCTGGAGCTGTCCAGCGCGAACCGGCGCTCACGCGCCACCGCCACCTTGTGGCTTCCGGCCGGCGACGTCAGCCCGGTCGACCAGCAGTCCATGTAGCCGGTGTTGCCACGGCGTCGTTCTTACATCGGCGTCGAGACGGTCTGCCAGCGCGTCATCGCCGCGAGCGAGGACCACCGAGCCGACGTCCTCGGGCCGACACGTCATCCAGGGCCGCCGCGAGTGCCGCGGACGGCTTGCGAACGGCGCGTCCGACCAGTTTGTGCACCTGGGCATCGGTGGTGTCGTCGGCGCCGATCCGGACCGCCTCCAGGGTCGCGTCATAGAGCTTGAACACCAGCACCAGCGTGTCACCGGCGACAGCCCCGGTGGCCTGGGCGTGAGCGCGCAGGGAGCCGATGGCGACACCGCTGGTCGACGCCAGCTTCCAGTTCACCGTGACCGGGCCGTGCGCACTGGTGAACGTTCGTTGTTCGCCGGGGCGGACGCCGAGCGCATCGGCGACCGCTTCGTGCAGGACCTGGCCCGATCCGCGCAGGACCTCCGTGGTGACCAGGTGCGCAACACGAATCTCGTTGGACATCCCGCTGCGGAAGACGCCGCGGATGGTGCTCAGCGGAGGCAGTGCCGGCCATGGGTCGGCCTTGGTCCGGCGGCGCACCACGCCCTTGCCCTGGACGAACTCCAACGTTTGGAGGTAGGTGCGGATCGAGGCTTCGCTGACATCGGGATACCTGGCCCGAAGTTCAGCGAAGACCGTCGCCACGGCGGTCTTTCCGCCGGCCGCGTCGATGCATTCGCCGATCGCGTGGGCGATGTTGACGTACTCGGTGACGCCCCACCGTCGTAGACCCCACATGGTTCGGCTGGTGCGGATGAACCGGTCCTTCTGTGAGAGAACGGCTTTGACCCGATCAACACTGACACCCGAGGAGTCGCGGGCCGGATCGGTGACCAACTCGGCGAACCGCGCTCGGGCTCGTGGCAGGTTGCGGCTCACCGACACCGGATTCACGCCGAGGCGTTCGGCCAGTACGTGCTGAGACACCGGGTCGAGCGTCCACGCCTGGCCGGCGAGAATCTCGCGGTCGAAGTCGTCGAGTTCGCCGACGAGGCGGGCGACCGCGGCCTCGGCGCCGACCCGGCCGGCGGCGATCGTGTCGCGGCGTACCTGAACCGCGTGCGCTGCGGCCTCGATCAGGGCGCGCACGGCCGCCTCACCCAGCTTGGGTCGCAGCAGCAGCGTCTCGGGAGTCTGTTCGGCGACATCGGCCCAGCGAGGGAACTCCTCGGCGTAGGTTCCCAGCCGCCGGGGCAACCGCGTGTACGGAATGGCGAACGGCCCGATGGTGTCGAAGTCGGGGACGAGCTCGCGCAGGCGCGCGCCCATGTGATCGCGCCACCACGCCGGATCGTGCAGCCGGTCGGTCAGATCCACGGCCGACTAGGAGCGGTAGAAGGCTTCGGCGAGCTGCCCCAGCTTCCAGACGGTCAGTGAGGGATCGGTGGGGGAGTCGTCCAAGGACAGGTACCCGTGCAGCCAGCCGTCCAGGAAGTGCTCGCGCCGCACGAAGTCAGGCACCGATTCCCCGGCGGCGCTGATGTTCCTGAGTACCGCGATGGCGCGTTCGACGTGCTCGCCGTCCACGCCGTTGCGCTCGGCCAGAGACTTGATCTCATCGTGCTGGCCCGGTTCATTGAGGACCATCGCGGCCAGTTCGAAAGTGTAGGGGCGGTTAAGGGCCATCGAGGCCACCTCGCATTCTCGTCGCTGTGTCTATTCCGTTGTCGTCCCGGCGTATTCGGTTCAGAGTGGAACCGATTCGGTGTTGCCGTCGCAGGGCGGACCCCACAGTCCTCGGTGTGCGTTTCGCGCCTGGTCCTCGGCGGCCGCGATGTCGGGATAGCGGCTCACCGGCTTGCGGGCGTACACGTAGGAACGGGCCATGCCGGCGGCTACGGCCGTGACGGAGAAATCCCGCCCGCCCGCCATCGCGACGTAGGACAAGGTTCTTCCGTAGCGGTCGTGGGAGTCCTGCGAGGGATCGGCGACCAGCGCGACACGTTGGCCAGTGAGCGTGTCCGCTGCGAACTTCGCCGCCTCCGGGCCCCAACATCCCACAGACCAGCCCGGCTTGTGCACCTCCGGCGAGTCGATGCCCAGCACCCGCACCCGAAGGCGGCCGCGGGTGTCGTCGCGAACATCGAGGGTGTCCCCGTCCACGGCGCGAAGCACGGTAGCGGTGGCCGGAGCGGGCGTCGCCCCGGCCGGCGGCGACGATGGCGAACAGGACGTCAGCGCACCGGTCACCAGACACGCGACGCCGAGGCGCGTGACCGTCCGACCGCGTTGCGACGCCGACGTTTCCGCTTCCGACCTCGCGGCCGTTGCGTGCTCGCAACGAGGCTCACCTGGCAGCGTGAAGCATCTCCGCACGCCACGACGAACGACGTACCCGCATCCGCAGGACGAGCACAGGGGGCGGGGGTCTTTCCGCGATGCCGGGCGCGGCCTGGTCCCCGACGCCAGGGGGCGAAACGCCCACCGCGCTCCGCTGTAGTTGTTGCCTCTCAACACGTCTCAATCACCGTCCTCAGGGAAGGGCGATCCGAAGCGCCCTGCTGATCTCCGCCATGGTCGGCGGCGACAAGGTGCCCAGCGCTTCCGTCAGCTCGTCGTGGTACAGCTGCATGATGTCGTCGACCAAGACGAAACCCACCAAGGGGTCCGCGGAGGTCAACGGTATGACCGTGGGCACGTGAGCATGCTTGCTGGTAGTCGTAATACGCGCCGCCAGAACGGTATCCAGGTTCCTATTCCGTGAGTTGTTGCTGATGATCACCCACGGTTTGCCGCCGTGACCGAGATCCACTCGGTACACCTGACTGCGCAGCGCACGGTTCATCCACGGCCCTCGGTCCGGCGCGCGTACCGGTCACGCGCCAAACGTCGTTCGGCGCTGGAGGGTTCGGTGTTGAACTCCGTCGCCAGCTGCGCGTAGCCGACGTCCAGAACGTGCTCCTTGAGGGCTTCGGCCCCCGCCTGCAGCAGTGCGCGCAGCGCGGCCGCTTCGGACTTGATGTCGTCGGCGACCTCGTGCTCGTTGGCCCAATGGCGCAGCACCTCGAAGGCCGGCGACTGCTGATCGAGGTAAGGACCGATCGTGGCCTCGTCCGAAGGGCCCAGGATCAAGCTCACACGCTTACTCATGATGTCCAATTTACACCACATTCCGGCGCATAATCGAGCGCATCGAGTGCATTTTTAGCAATGCAGTTCATCGCCGGCCCAGTGCCAGAGACCGGTTGTCAGTCACCGCCGCGACAATGACCCGATGAGTGACGACGGTGGTGGCATGCCAGTCCGGCAGAGCCCGCGCAAGCGGGGCCGGCGACGTGCGAGTCTCCGACTTCACCCTCATGGTGCGGGTCCCCGGCAAGCCCGCCGCGATCCGGGTTTTCACCGACGACGAGGCCGACGGAGCGGCCAAGTACGCGGCCGATCGCGGGGCAGTGGGTGTGCCGCTTCCGTTGTCACCGCCGGACGGCTACGTAGTCGGTCCTGACGGGAAGTTGGTCCCCGCGGCAGAACCGACTGAGCCCGATTCGGTTTGACCGCCGGGGCTCAGAGCGAGTCGTCGCGCGGTGGGCCGGCCCTCGGAGGTCAAGGCGTCGAGGTACGCGTCGTGGTAGCGAGTGATGGCCATGCGTTCGGTGGTGAACTGTTCCAGGACGCCGGTGATGAGGGGTTGCCCGCGCAGAGAGGACGCCGTGCGGTCGTAGGGCCAGTGACCGAAGCTCATCAGGTCAATGCCCAAGGTCTGCTGCGGATACTCGCGAGCCTCGGTGATGTCGTTGCGAACCGCTTCCAACTCGGTGTCCAGACGGCGCAGCGCCGACGCCGCTCGGCGCAGGTGTCGATCGCGCTGCTCCCTGAGCAGGTCGACGCATTCGGACCAGCTGGGAATCGCGCTGCGCGGAAAGTAGACGTGTCCGGCTCTGCCGCGCACAGTTTGGGGGAGTAGCCCGTCCGCGGCCATCATCTTGAGAACATCGGTCGGAATCCCGCATACCTCGGCGGCTTCGGACAGTTTCGCGAGTTCGGCCTCACTCACCGGGGCGCTCCGCATCCTCGCTTGTGCGTGAGGGCTTGTTGCGCGGTGTGGTGCGTTTTGCCGCTGCTCGACGAGGGGTAGGGGCTGCGAGTTGGGCGCGTAGTGCCTCGGCGGACGCGGTGGCCACGGCGAGAGCTTCGTTGAGTGCGTGCACCCGGTCGTCGGCGCTGCGTTGCGCCTGCGCGAGCTGTTCGGCATGGTTCTGCCGCAGCATCTCTCGCTCGGTGCGGGCTTCCTCCCGAAGGCGTTCCAGGGCGTCGCGGTCCTGTTCGGCGGCCCGGCGTGCACTGTAGGCCTCGGCGCGGCTGGTGGCCAGTTCGACGCGCAGTGCAGCCGTCTCGGCGACCGCCTCTTGCGTCGCGTGATGAGCGGCGTCAAGTTCGGTTTGCAGCCGCTGGCGCGTGTCTTCGGCTTCCCTGCGGGCCGCGTCGAGTTCACTGCGCAGCTGCGCTGCGGTTTCCCGCTCGCGTGTCGCGTCCGCCTCGGAGGCTCGCTGTGCGGCTACGGCCGCGGCGGCTTCCAACCGTGCCGCCGAGGCTTCTTGTTGCGCTCGCTCCACCGCGGCGTCGCGCTGCGCTAGAAGCTCCGCGTTCTCCGCGGCCGCGTCGGCCGCCTCCTGTTCGGCACGAGCCACCCGAGCGTCCGCCTCGGCCCGCACCGCGGCCACCTCGGCCTGCGTTTCCGCCCGCACCCGCGCCAGGTCGGCCGCTGACTCTTCAACGAGCGTGTCGGCCTCTTCACGGTCACGCTCAGCCTGCTCGGCACGGGCCTCTGCAACACGCGCAGCACGCTCAGCCGCAGCGGTCCGCCGCTCGGCGTCGGTGATCTTGCTCAAAGCATCACGGTGCGCATCCTCGACCTCTGCACCGGCGGCCTCCAGATCGCTGGCATGCCGCACCACGGTCGCCATCTCCCCGAGGAAAGAGCGCAGATCCTCCAGTCGGCCGGGCAGCTCGTCCAAGCGCTGATCAAGGGTTGCCCGCGCCATCGACACGGGAGCCGCGGCGCCGAGGTCCTCCTGCGCGGCCACCCCGGAACGCTGATCAGCACGGCGCGCCTTGAATGCCGACGCGCGATTGTGCACCGGCCCGCCGCCCTCATCGGCCTCCTCGCAGTACCGCGACGGCCGGCCGGTCGCCGGGTCCGGGCGGCGCGGCCGCGAGCATCCCGGATAGCTGCACACGTCCCGAGCGGGTCTCGACTCCGCGCCCCCCGCCTCGCTCTCACTCATGCCGAGCGATCCTACGCCTTTCGTCACCTAATGAGACGAAACGTAACGAAACGAAACGAAAGCTACGAAACAAAAGCATTGCTGCGGCCCACGCCCGCGGCCGGCCGGAGTGCGCCCTTTGCCGTTGGGGAACGGATTGGGTGGGGCACGGCGGGAACTCCGCGAGCGGGCTTGGAGGGGGCTCAACAAGCTGGGCAGCGCGTCGCAGGTTGCGGGTTCTGCAGCGGTAACGGGGGCCGACGCATATCCCCGCTGATCGTCGACTCAGAGAGTAGACCAGGGACCCGCCGCAAGTTGCTGAATACCCCATGGGGTATGATCGGCGTATACCCCCACCCGTATATGAGAGGCAGAGGATGATCGGAGACGAGGAGGCCATCGCGGTCGTGCTCAACCGGCTGCGCCGGGCGAACGGCCAACTGACGGGTGTGATCTCGATGATCGAACAGGGCCGCGATTGCAACGAGGTGGTTACCCAGCTTGCGGCCGTGTCGCGTGCCCTCGACCGGGCCGGATTCAAGATCGTCGCGACGGGACTACGGCAGTGCCTGACCGGTGACACCCCGGAGAACGCTCAACCCATGACCGAGGCCGAACTCGAAAAACTCTTCCTCGCGCTCGCCTGACACACGAAAGGACACAACCATGACACTCGCCATCACCACGACACTGCGCACCACCTTCGACGACGCGATCACCCGTACCCGACAGGCTCTGGCCGACCAGGGTTTCGGCGTCCTCACCGAGATCGACATGCAGGCCACCCTGAAGGCCAAACTCGACGAAGACGTCGAGAACTACTTGATCCTGGGCGCGTGCAACCCTCCGCTCGCGCACCAGGCGATCGACGTGGACCGGCGGGTCGGTCTGCTATTGCCCTGCAACGTCGTCGTGCGTGCGGACCGGCACGATCCCGGAGCGGTCATCGTCGACGCGATGGATCCGCAGATCATGGTGCAGGTCGCCGACGCGCCGGGTCTGCAGGATGTCGCCGATGCAGCCGCTGCGAAGCTGCGCGCGGCCATCGCCGCTTTGGCGGCGGCGCCGGCACTCTGAGCTCGTTGTCGGTGCCGACGTTTGGAGTTCGCCCGTGATCGTGGTTTCCAGTCTGATTCTCGGCGGCGTCATCGGGACCCTGCTGGGATTGCTCGGCGGTGGCGGATCGATCCTGGCGGTACCGGCCCTGGTCTACATTCTTCATCTGGACGTCCACGCGGCGATCCCGATCTCGCTGATCGTGATCGGCGCGGCGTCGGCGGTCGGCGTGATCCCCAAACTGCGGGCGCATCAGGTGCAGTGGCGGTTGGCGGCGGTCTTCGGGGTGGCGGGCATACCGGCGACCTTCGTCGGCACCGCGCTGGGGGAGCGACTGCCGCAGCGGGCGGTCCTGCTCGGATTCGCTGTCGTCATGGTGGTCGCCGCGGTGAGAATGCTGGCCGACCACGCCGACACGGGGACCGCCTGTACCGTCGGGGACTCCGGAATCAACTGGCGACGATGTGCCCCCCGCTCGATCCCCGCCGGCCTGGTCGTCGGCCTGCTGACCGGACTGTTCGGGGTAGGTGGCGGGTTCCTCATCATCCCGGCGCTGGTCCTGTTGCTCGGCGTGGAGATGCCGATCGCCGTCGGCACGTCGTTGGTGGTCATCGTGGTCAACTCGACCGCAGGCTTTCTCGCCCATCTCACCGACGCGAGCATCGACTGGACGATCACCGCCGCGTTCGTCGGCGCAGCCATGGTCACCTCGCTGGCCGCAGGCCACTTCGGAACCGGGGTCGACACGACCCGCCTGCAACGCTGGTTCGCCTGCCTCGTCCTCGCCGTAGCGGCGTTCGTCGCCATCGAGACGACGGTGCTGCGATGACAGCAATCGATCGCACCTTTCCGGATGATGTGTGGCCGTAAGTTTCTGGGCCGCAACACAATTTACCTGAAACCTCTAGTAAGGAGCCTTGCTCATGAAAGTGTCCATTATCGAGACCTCCGGCCTCGGCGACCGTAGCTACCTGATCACCGCGGGTGACGTCGGCGTGGTCATCGATCCGCAGCGCGACATCGACCAGGTGCTCGCCCTGGCCCGGGAGCACGGCGCGCGCATCACCCACGTTCTGGAAACCCACATTCACAACGACTACGTCACCGGTGGGCTGGAACTATCCCGTGTGACCGGAGCCGAGTACGCGGTGCCCGCCGCAGACGACGTGGGCTATGAGCGCCGCGCCGTGCAGGACGGCGACGTGATCGACGCCGGACCGATCGTGCTGCAGGCGATGCACACCCCCGGCCACACCCACCACCACACCAGCTACGTACTCCGCGACGGGGCCGGCGCGACGGTCGCAGTGTTCACCGGCGGGTCGATGTTGCACGGCACCACCGGTCGCACCGACCTGCTGGGCCCCGAGCACACCGACGAGTTGACCCACGCCCAGTTCCATTCCGTGCGTCGCCTGGCCGCCGAACTCCCCGGCGGCACCGAGGTGTATCCGACGCACGGATTCGGAAGCTTCTGCTCGGCCACCCCCGGCAGCGGCGACTCCTCCACCATCGCCGATCAACGCAGCACCAATCCCGCGCTCACCCGCGACGAACACGCCTACGTGGACGAACTGATCGCCGGACTGTCGGCCTATCCCGCCTACTACGCCCACATGGGGGCCATCAACTCGGCAGGGCCCGAGCCGGTAGACCTCACAACTCCCGCACCCGTGGACCCGGCCGAACTGCGTCGCCGCATCGACGCCGGTGAGTGGGTCGTCGACCTGCGCCACCGCACCGCGTTCGCCGCCGGGCACCTCGACGGAACCATCGGATTCGAACTGTCCACGTCGTTCGTCACCTACCTCGGATGGCTCCATCGGTGGGGCGACCCGTTGACGTTGATCGGCGACTCCGACACCCAGATCGCCGACGCGCGACGTGAACTCGTCCGCATCGGGGTGGACGACCTCTCCGGGTCGGCCGTGGGCGAACCGGCCCAGTTGACCGGCGGCAGCCCGCTGAGGTCCTACAGCGTCGCGGACTTCTCCGATCTCGCCGCCGCCAGGCGCGACGGCGACGTGGCGGTGCTCGACGTCCGGCAGACCGATGAATTCCAGACCAGCCACGTCACCGGGGCGGTCAACATCCCCCTGCACGAACTCGCGGGCCGGCTCGACGAGGTGCCCACAGGCCCGGTGTGGGTGCACTGCGGCTCGGGCTACCGCGCGTCGATCGCCGCGTCCCTGCTCGACCGCCGGCACCACCGGGTCGTCCTGATCGACGACGCCTGGGAGAACGTCGACCCGGCTCTGACGATGTAGATCCTGGCGCCGCCCGGCCCTTTACGCCGGGTCGTCGAGTCCGGGGCGGGTGGAGGGCCGCGATCGGGTTCGACACCCGATTCGAGGCCAGCTGCGGACCGGGGTGCGCCTACCGTGCCGGGGCGGATCGCGAGGGGGTGTCGCCGCCGGAGTCGATGTGGTCGGCGTGGAACATCGCCTGGCTGAGGAGGCGGTGCACGTGCTGGTCGGCGGCCGAGTAGTAGACGAAGGTGCCCTCGCGGCGGCCCTTGACCAGACCCGCCAGCCGCAGTTTGGCCAGATGCTGGCTGACGACCGTAGGCGCGACGTCGGCCAACTCGGCCAGACACGCCACCGACGACTCGCCCTGCAGCAGTGCCCAGAGCACCTTGATCCGGGTCGGGTCGCCGAGCATGCGGAACGTTTCCGCCGCCAGGTGCACCTGTTCCTCGTTGGGCATCTGGAAGTCCGACAGCGATGTGTGCACGACGCCAGCATATCCCGAATGTGGTGCTGATCGGCTGTAAAAGAACACAGCTGCATACGTGCTTGCGAATATGCGTGTATGCGCAGCTATGATCGTCATGTGAACACCGCCCCGTCATCCGCCACCCGTCCATCAGCGGCGGACTCCACCGCGGCAGACGTCCGCAGGCGCCAGCCGCGGGGAAGCGCGTGGTCCCTGCCCGAGGTGCGCTGGGCGCTGGCCGCGACCGCGCTGTTCGCGGCGGGAGGCCTCGCGCAGCTCGCCGGGGTTCCGCCGTGGCTGTACTGGACCCTGTATCTGGGTTGTTACATCACCGGCGGCTGGGAACCGGGATGGGCGGGGCTCACAGCGATGCGGAACAGGACCCTCGACGTCGATCTGCTGATGGTGGCCGCCGCGATCGGAGCCGCAGCGATCGGTCAGGTCTTCGACGGGGCGCTGCTGATCGTCATCTTCGCGACCTCGGGCGCACTGGAGGCGGTGGCCACCAAGCGCACCGAGGATTCGGTGCGCGGTCTGCTCGATCTGGCCCCCGACACCGCCACCCGCATTACCAACGCCGGGACCGAGGAGGTGGTGGACACCGCGGTCCTCGAGGCGGGCGACGTGCTGATGATCCGCCCCGGTGAACGCATCGGCGGCGACGGCGTGGTGCTCCACGGCGCCAGCGACGTCGACCAGGCCACCATCACCGGCGAATCCCTGCCCATCGACAAGGCCACCGGCGACGAGGTGTTCGCCGGCACCGCCAACGGCACCGGAACCCTGCGGGTTCGAGTCACCCGTCCGGCCGCGGACACCGTGATCGCGCGGATCGTCGCGATGGTCGCCGACGCCAGCGCGAGCAAGGCGACGACGCAACTGTTTATCGAGAAGGTCGAACAGCGCTATTCGGTCGGCATGGTCGTCGCCACCATCGCACTGTTCACGATCCCGTTGATGCTGGGCGCCGATCTGCAGTCGACGCTGCTGCGAGCGATGACGTTCATGATCGTCGCCTCACCGTGCGCGCTGGTGCTGTCGACCATGCCGCCCCTGTTGTCGGCGATCGCCAACGCCGGCCGCCACGGCGTGCTAGTCAAGTCCGCCGTCGTGCTCGAAAAGCTCAGCACCATCACCCATGTCGCGCTCGACAAGACCGGAACCCTCACCGAAGGGTCTCCCCGGTTGACGCGGATCCGCCCGCTACCCGGCTCGCCCGTCGATGACGCCGAACTGCTCGCGCTGGCCGCCGCCGTAGAGCACCCGTCCCAGCACCCGCTGGCCCGCGCCGTCGTCTCCGCAGCGCGCGACGCCGGCCTGACGGTGCATCCCGCCGAGGAGTTCGCCTCCACCCCCGGTCACGGTGTTCGTGGGTGCGTCGGCGACGACGTCGTCGAGGTCGGTAGCCCCGCCCAACTGGCCGACAGCTGCGACGCAGCATGCGACGTCGTCGTCGAACTCGAACGGACCGGCCACACCGCGGTGATCGTCCGAGTCAACGGCACCGTGGCCGGGGTGCTCGGACTGACCGACCGGATACGCGATGGTGCGGCCGATACGGTGACCGCCCTGGCCGCGCTCACCGGGGCGCACCCGATCCTGCTGACCGGCGACAACCCGCGGGCCGCCGCGACGCTCGCCGCGCAGGCCGCCATCGCCGACGTGCGCGCCGGGCTACTCCCGCACGACAAGGTCGACGCGGTCCGCGACCTCGAAGCGAGCGGCGCGAAGGTCATGCTCGTTGGTGACGGGGTCAACGACGCCCCCGCCATGGCCGCCGCCACCGTCGGAGTCGCCATGGGCCGCACCGGGTCCGACCTCGCGCTGGACACCTCGGACGTCGTGATCACCCGAGACGACCTAGCCACCATCCCCGCGGTGATCGCACTCGCCCGCAGGGCCCGCCGCCTGGTCATCGCCAACCTGGCCATCGCGGCCACCTTCATCGTCGTGCTGGTCGTCTGGGACCTCGTCGGGCACCTACCCCTGCCGCTCGGAGTGGCCGGCCATGAAGGGTCCACCATCATCGTGGGTCTGAACGGCCTCCGACTCCTACGCGACGCTGCCTGGCCGAACCCGGCGCCAGGCGTACGCCCTCAGCCGGCCACCTCACCTGACGTTAGTCGTCAATCTGACACCACGCCGCCTCCGCGCCCGGGAGTGCTTCCTCTCCGGAGAGCAGATCGACTTTGATTAAGGGTCAACTCACCATCTGGGCAAGCTGTCACCGGGGTCGGCTACACCGAACCGCTCGCCGACTACGTTTCCGCTGTCGTGGTGGCGACCGTCAGTCTGTCCCCGGTGACAAACTGGTGGCGCCGGGACGGTATCACGCCACTCGCGACCCGTTCGGCCCACCGGATCCGTTTCAACGCGACGAAGCGGACGAGGGTCCGTGGATCGATCGACGCGCCCGCCTCCAGAATCTGATTCCGCCGCCTGGTTAGGCAACTCGGCGCCAACCGTCGCAGTCGAGTGCCCCCTTTGGGAAGTGCGGTTATACGCGGCATCGACATTGATCTCGGAGCGACCGCCGACCGGGGCGGGACTTTCCGAACTAACCGACGCGCGAGGTGAGACTAACGGACGTCGCTTTCGCGCGAGCAGATACCCGTACGGGGTATTGGTATGCTCGGATTGGCGGGTGGTGATCCCGCGGCGAAATTTTGCTTCGCTGCAGATCACCGCGTGTTTGCAGGTCGGCCTAAACGAGGAGGAGTCATGCCCATTCCCACCTTTCCCGCGCCGGTGGAGCCGAGGTCCGGTCCTCGCGCCGACGTGGCCGACGTCGGCATCTCCGTCAACGGCATCTCCGTGCATGCCGTTGTGGATGCTGTCGTCGACTACCCGTTTCCTTTGGAGGTCTTCTACCCCGACGTTCCCTCGGGAGCGTGGGAGCAGTGGCGCGACCGGTTTCCCGAGACATTCTGGGCGCGAGACCGCCACACCCTCGATTACACGGCCTACCTCATTCAGTGCGCCGAACGGACGATCCTCGTCGACTGTGGAATGGGACCGGCCGGTGCTCCCATGCCCCGGTTCGTCCAGTCGTTGCCGTCAGCGACGATGACCACCCATCAACCGCATCGACTTCTGCGGGGCTTGAGTCGCATCGGTATCGGCGTTGAGGACGTCGATGTCGTCGTGTTCACGCATCTGGACGTCGACCACGTGGGTTGGGCGTTGACGGCGGACGCGGAGAGCGGGGTGGTGCCGACGTTCCCGAGAGCGCGCTACATTGTCGATCTCGCCGATTGGAACGCCTACCATTCGCCGGGGTGGGACTCGAAGGCGCCATTCGATTACGTCGGCGAGTCCGTTACGCCCCTTGCGGGTTTGGGGGTCCTCGATCTGGTGACCGACGATGTTCCCCTCGACGAGTGCGTCACGTTCTTACGCGCAACCGGGCACACCCCAGGTCACCGAGTCGTACGCGTAGCCGGCGGTGACGAGGTCGCCTATCTCCTCGGGGACGCGATCGTGCATCCAGCCCAAGTCGCCTTTCCGCACTGGCGCAACATGGCCGATGTCGATCCGGACCTGACACGGCGGACGAGGTCGTCGTTGCTCGATCGCATTGAGGAGGAGGGGGCACTGATGGCGGCGACGCACTTCCCTCGACCCTGGTTCGGTCGTATTGAGCGCGTTGGCGATCACCGGATCTGGCAACCGATAGATCTTTAGCGGTTCAGAGGCGCGCCTTCGGCGGTCCGATGGTCTGTCTGCGTTCCGATGTGGGTGGTGGTTTGTCAAGGGGCAGGGTGAAGCGGCGGACGTAACGGGTTTTCGCGGTCGCCGCTTCGTTGACCAGATGGACTGGTGCGGCGTCATGTCGACGCCGGCTCGGTCTAAGTTTCGCGGGTTGGGGCTTCCTCAGGACGGGAGTTTCGGCGTGAGCGGACAGCTTGTGTAAGAGCGAGGGTCAATATGTTGCGGGACAACGTATCTCATCTAGCGGGACGGAGGCGGAGTCGCTCAGTCTGTCGGGGTGGTCGGTCTTCGAGGACCGCCAGCGACCAGCACCAGTCCGACATTCGCGAGCGATGGCGGCGTTGGCGATTGCCGGACGTCTCGCACGAGAGCCCCCGCGCTGACCACCCGGCGGCGAGTCGCTGCGACCGCGGAAACAGACATCGCCGACGACCTGCTGGCCGCGATCAGCACGGGACTTCGGCCCTGGTTCGGCGATCTGATTGCCGGTGTCGAGACCGTCGGGGCCGGAGCGGCTCCACCTCTGGAGTGCCTTTGCGACGTCGACCTCGTGGTGACGATCGGCGCGGGCCCGACCCGTCGCCTGGCACTGACGTCGACGATCCGCCGGAATGCTCCATCGACGAGACCGAGCGCACGGATCTGCTACACAATGACGTTGCCATCGGAATGACGGAGTTGATCACCCGCCTCACCACCCGCCCCTTCGTCGGCCGATTACGGGGCGGCGGGGTAGGCGTGCACGAGTGCGCTGGACAGCTTGGGCACGGCGTGAGTGAGGCTGTGCTCGGCCCCGTGGGCGATGCTGTGGGCGTCAGCCAGGCTCGTCGCCGGGTCGATGTCGAGTTCGGCGTCGGCGTGCAGGCGGTGCCCGAGCCACCGCATCTTGACGCTGCGGACTGCGGTGACTCCCGGTTCTGCGGCCAACGCGGCTTCGGCGGCGTCGACGAGAGTGGGGTCGACGCCGTCCATTAGGCGGCGGAACACGTCTCGGACCGCGGTGCGCAGCACGGCGAGGATGGCAGCGGTGATGAGCAGCCCGATGACGGGGTCGGCCAGCGGGAACCCCAGCGCGACACCCCCGGCGCCGAAGAGCACGGCCAGCGAGGTGAATCCGTCGGTGCGGGCGTGGAGGCCGTCGGCGACCAGGGCGACCGAGCCGATGCGGCGACCGACGCGGATGCGGTAGATCGCGACCAGTTCGTTGCCGATGAACCCAACCAGACCCGCGGCGGCGACCCAGCCGACGTGCTGGATGGGGACGGGGTTGATCAGGCGGCGGATCGATTCGACGCCGGCGACGACGGCCGACAGCGTGATCATCGCGATGACGAACAGTCCGGCGAGGTCTTCGGCGCGGCCGAAGCCGTAGGTGTAGCGCCGGGTCGCGGCTCTGGTGCCCAGGGCGAAGGCGATCCACAGCGGAATGGCGGTCAGGGCGTCGGAGAAGTTGTGAATCGTATCCGCCAGCAGCGCAACCGATCCGGAGATCACCACGATCACCACCTGCGCGATTGACGTCGCGCCGAGTGCCAGCAGACTGATCTTCACCGCCCGTATGCCGGCGGCGCTGGATTCGAGCGCTCCGTCGATGCTGTCGGATGCATCGTGACTGTGCGGGGCGAACACCTCCCGCAGCGCGGCCCCGATCCTGCCGCCGCGCCCGTTGTGGCCATGGTCGTGCCCGTGCCCGTGGCTGTGGTCGTGGCGGGCCGGGTGGTTGTGGTCGTGGGCGATCGGTTCTCCGTCGCGAGTCATGCGCGGCGTCCTTTCCGTCGCATCGAAGCCGCGTCGGGAACCGAACGCGTTTCGGTGGTGTCGTCCGAGTGCAGGTTTCGCAGTTCCTCGGCGCTGCGGTGGTGGCCCGGCACTCCCGGGCCGGCGTGTTCGGCGTTGAACACCGCGTCGGTGACCAACTGTCCGACGTGGTCGTTGTCCAGGCTGTAGAAGATCGTCGTGCCCTCGCGGCGGGTGCGGACAAGTCGCGCCATCCGCAGCTTGGCCAGATGCTGTGACACGGAAGCGGCGGGCTTGTCGATGTGCTCGGCGAGGTCGTTGACCGACATCTCCCGGTCGACCAGCGCCCAGAGGATCTGCACTCGGGTGGTGTCGGCCAGCATTCGGAAGACCTCGACTACCAGGTCCACCTCGTCGCGGGGTAGCGGCCGCCGAAACCCACCATTAGTGTCTGCATTCATATGTAGATAGTAGGTTATATCTGGATGGAATGGTGAACACGGGTGGCCGTCCGCACCCGTTCGTCAGCGGCAGGTGTGGTGACGGCCCGGAAAGGCGATCGCTGCGGACGAACGCGGCGGGGAGGCGATAACGTTGGCGAACGGCGACGGCTGGATGGTGGTCCTCGGGGTACTGGCCGGTATGGGGTTGTTGTGGTTGAGCGTCGTGGCCACCCTGCTGCTGCTGCGACCCGATCATGTCGGCGTGCGCGAGGCTGTGCGGCTGCTTCCCGACCTTCTGCGGTTGCTGAGGGGGTTGGCATCGGATCCGACGTTGCCCAGGGGGATCCGATGGCGGCTGTTGTTCGGGCTGGGGTATCTGGCCGTGCCGTTCGACGTGATTCCCGATGTCGTGCCGGTTCTCGGAATCGCCGACGACGTGATCGTCGTCGCGGTGGTGCTGCGTTCGGTCGCGCGTCGCGCCGGCCCGGATGCCCTCTCGAAGCACTGGGCCGGATCGCCACAGGGGTTGGCGGCGGTGCACCGCCTGTGCGGCCTGCCACCGCCTTTCCCGTGACGCTGCTCGCCGTCGCGGCGATCACGAGTCATGGCCGGCCGATCGCGACGAGGTCGCCGTTGGGGGTTTGCGGCTCCCCGGTGCGCCGGTGGACGGGCAACGGCAGAACCGTCAGCGGGTGACGGCGCACGTGGACGATCTGGTAGGCGATCAGCCCGACGAGCACCGCCGACAACGTGGCCGAGGTCCACACCGTGCCCCAGGCCAGCCCGCCGTGATCACGGGGCTTGCTAAGGAAATCCCCCAGGGTGGCGCCCAACGGTCGGGTGAAAATGAACGCGATCCAGAACAGCACCATGCCGTTGATGCTGGTGAAGTAGTGCGCCGCGAGCAACGCCACCATGACGGCCGTCAACAGCAGTGCGCTGTAACGGAATCCGATGCCCAGGCTGTCGGCGAGGAAATCACCGCTGGAGGTGCCGAGACTGTTGGAGAACAGGATCGCGACCCAGAACAGCAACTCGCCACGCAGCGACGCGACGTTTTCGACGTCGAGGGTTTGTCCACTGCGCCACCAGACCAGGAAGACGACGAGCAGACCGGTGGTGAGGATGGCCGCCCCGCCGGTGTAGCCGATGCCGCCGGTGCGGTTCATCAGGTCCGACAGCGTGGTGCCCGCGGTGCTGGATAGCGCGATGACGGTCCAGAAAACGGCGGGGTGGAAGCGGCCGGCTTTGAGCTGGACGACGACGGCGATGAGGAAGGCGGCCAGGAAGATTACGGTGCTGACCAGGTAGCCGACGTGCAAGGTCTGCGCCAGCAGGTCACCGCCGGTCTCCCCGAGCGTGGTGGCGACGATCTTGAGCACCCAGAACAGCACCGTGATGTGGGGCAGCTTGCGCATCACGAAGCGAGCCGGAGACGGGTGAGGCGCATTGGTGGGGTGGCCCGTGGGCAGAGCGTCCTCGTTGGAGTCGTGTCGATTCGCGGGTGGTTCGGGTGTGTTCATCACGGACGACATCGTCGTTATCGGCTCCTGAAAGGGTGCTGAGCGGCGCTGAAGCGTCGCTCAGATGCCGTCGGGCCGCGCCGAGCGCCGACGACAAGGCGCGTGCAGATCATCTTCGGCAGGCGCGGTCGGGAATCGAAAACCGCGGCGCTGAGGCCGATCTCAGTCGGGCACAGCGGGCACTCAGTCGGCGGGGCGCACCGTGAGGGCTGAAGTTCATCAACGATAAGGAGCTAGCCATGAAGCATCTCATCGCGGCCGTCGTCGCGGCAGGAGCACTGTCCGCTGCGACCCTGGGATTGGCCGGAGCCGCCACGGCGGCCACCACGGGCGCGCCGTCGCCGACCGACACCGTCAAGCAGCTGGAGGCCAGAGGATACGAGGTGATCACGACGACCGTGTCCGGTAACGACCCGCAACGCTGTTCGATCGCATCCGTGCGGCCGGGTCAGACGATGATGGGCAATTCCAAGGAGATTCACGGAGTGCAGACACCGACGCTGTTGCACAAGACGGTGTACGTCGATCTGCGATGCTGAACACGGCAGCGGAACGGCGGCACGGACGTGCCCGGCGCTGGAGCGGAGGTCGATAGTGCGCATCCTGGTCGTCGAGGACGAGCCGCGGCTGGCCGAATTGATCCGCCGCGGCCTGGTCGCCGAGGGGTTCGTCGTGGAAGTGGTCAACGACGGCCTCGACGGTTTTCACGCGGCCACCGGCGGCGGGTTCGACGTGCTGGTCCTCGACATCATGCTGCCCGGCATGAGCGGCTACGACATCGTGCGCGGACTACGCAGGGCGCAGGTGTGGACGCCGGTGCTGATGCTCTCGGCCAAGGACGGGGAGTACGACCTCGCGGACGCCTTCGATCTCGGCGCCGACGACTATCTGATCAAGCCGTTCTCGTTCGTCGTGCTCATCGCGCGTCTGCGCGCGCTCGTTCGTCGAGGCGCCCCCGAGCGCCCGCCGGTGTTGCGCGTGGACGACCTCGAGCTGGATCCGGCGCGGCACCGGGTGACCCGCGGCGGGGTGGAGGTGGAGGTGACACCCCGCGAGTACGGGGTGCTCGAGTTCCTGATGCGGCACGCCGGTACGGTCGTCTCCAAACAGGAGATCCTCGAGTCGGTGTGGGATCTCAATTACGACGGCGACGACAACATCGTCGAGGTCTACGTCGGTTACCTACGCAAGAAGGTCGACCACCCCTTCGGCACCCACACCATCCACACGGTGCGCGGAGTGGGTTACCGGCTCGCGTCGGCGGGGGCGTAGCTGTCGGTGTCGGCCGGCAGGGTCACGGTGATGCAGGCCCCGCCCCCGGCGCGCTCGCCGATGGTGATCGTGCCGCGGTGCGCGGCGACGATTTCGGCTGCGATGGCCAGTCCCAGCCCGCTTCCTCCGCCGTCTCGGGCGCGCGCGGCGTCCAGGCGCACGAATCGGTCGAAGACCCGGTCCCGTTGATCGGGTGGTATGCCGGGCCCGTCGTCGGCGACGCGGATGACGGCGAGTTCCGCGCGTGTGGAGCAGTGCAATTCGATGAGGGTGTGGGCGTGGCGGGCGGCGTTGTCGACGAGGTTGCGCACCATGCGGGCGAGTTGCCCGGCGTCACCGGTGACGCGGACGGCACCGATGGACGACTGCACAGTCAGTTGAGCATCTGCGTCGAGCTGCAGGCGCGCCTTCTCGGCGGTGAGGAGGTCGTCGAGGTCGACGCTGGCGGCCCGGAACGTCAACTGCTGCTCATCGGCGCGCGCGAGCAGCAGCAGGTCCTCGACGAGTTCGCGCATGCGCCGGGTTTCGGGAATCAACGACTCGTCGATGAGATCCGCGTCGAGCATGTCGGGCCGGTGATGCGCCAGTTCCAGCGCAGCGCTGATCGCGGCCAGCGGGCTGCGCAGCTCGTGGGAGGCGTCGCTGACGAAGCGCCGCTGCGCGGCGTGGCCGGCTTCCAAGCGGGCCAGCATGTCGTTCATGGTCTGCGCGAGGTGGGCGATTTCATCTTCTGTGGGTGGCACGGGCACACGTTCGTCGAGTTGCGCGGTGGAGATCGACGACACCCGCGCCCGGATCCGCTCCACCGGCCGCAGGGCGCGCCCCACCAACAGGTACGTGGCCCAGGCGACCAGGGCGATCAGCAGGGGGCCGGTAATACTTAACAGCAGGGCCACGGTGCCCACGATCGTCTCGACGGGTTCGCGGTCGGCGCCGACCAGTACGGTGACCGGACCGGTGGGAGTGTCCGCGCCGCGGGCGATCACCCAGTAGTCGCCGCGTTCGGCCGGCAGCTGTACCCGGCCCACCGACACCGTCTGCCCGGCCGGGACCGCAACCGGCACCACCGCGGTACCGGGCGCACCGGCGGACCGCATCACCACCGAGCCCCGATCGTCGAGCAACTGGACGACGCCCACCTGCCCGTCGGTGCCCAGCAGGCCGGGATCGAGGTCGGCGGGGCTGTCGCTGCCCAACTGCTGAACGAGCTGGTCGGCGCGGGTGATTGCCGCACCTTGAGTGGAACTCTGCAGCGTCTGATAGAGCACCAGGAGCATCACCGCCGATCCGACGGCGACGCCGAGGGTGACGACCAGGGCCGACGCCGCAGTCGACCGCGTACGGACCGTCCATCGCGCCAGGCGGCCGGTCAGCGGCACGAAAGGCAACCGCGGCACGCGGCCGATCCCGCCGTCCCGCTCAGATATAGCCATTGCGCCACCCCTCGCTGTCGTTTCGGGTACTCCTTCGCCATCGTGGCCCAACCTCCGGCTCGCGGCGCACCGTGCCGGCGCGCAGACGGGATGAACTCGGTGGCTGCCAAGGTGTCGCGGGCGGGTGGCCCTCCGCCGGCATCAGTGCGCCCGCGGCGTCCACGATCGGCCAGGCGGGGGCGCCGCTGATTCGGGTCACCGCGTCGGCGAGCGTCAACGGGCTGCAACACCGTCGGCGATGCGCCCGGCGTCGCCGACCACGGGCCGGTCATCGTGGCGCGGTGCCGACTGCGCGGCCGGGTTCGGGCTTCGGGGACGCGTCGGATCCCGTGGCGCCGCCCGTCGCTCGCACGACGTAACGGTAAACGAGGTGAGCGGCGAGCGCGGCGAGAGCGCCCAGCAGCAGGCCTCCCACCACGTCGCTGACCCAGTGCACCGACAGATAGAGGCGGGTGAACGCGACCGCGGCCCCACCGGCGATCGTCATCGCCACCAGAGCGGCGCGCACGGCAGGCCGGCCGTGGTGGCCGATGACGGCGGTGACTGCACCGAGCAGCGCCACCGTGCCGGTGACGTGGCCCGAGGGGAATGACGGGTCGGTTTCCGCGATCAGTTGCACACCGAGCGGGGGGCGATGGGCACCGACGACGATCTTGGTCGCGGTGCTGAAGATCCCGGCGCCAACGACCGCGCCCACCACCACGACGGCCGGCCACAGCGACCCGAGCCGCCGCCACAGCACCGTTGCGAGCACAAGGGTCAGCACGCCGACACCGACGGGGCTGCCAATGTCCGTCACGACCATCGCCCACCTCGTGAGGGTGGGATGGCGGTGGCGCACCATCCAGTCGAGCACGGCGTGATCCAGCGTGCTGCCCGAGGCGGCGCGATGGGCGATCAGGCCGAGGATGACGAACAGTGACGACAGCAGTGTCAGCGCGCCGAGGGCCCGCGACGTAACGGTGTGTCCGGGCATCGCGCCAGCCTCGGTGACGCCCGCTGAATGTTCGCTGAGGCCGACCTTCGGATGACTGGCCGCGATCGGAACTCTGATGGCGTTCGACCGGGATGGCGACGGCGGCGCGGACTGAACTGCGCGTTGCTGATCGTGGAATGCAACGGCGGCTGAAATGCGCGTCAGCCTCGTTCAGGTGATGGTCGGCGCTGAGCGACGCAGGGTGGTCACGGCAAGGAACACCAGGGCGAGCAGCTGCACGGTGACGACCACGACGATCAGCGTGGTGATGGAGTGTTCGTAGAGGTCTCCGGTGAGCGCGCCGCCGCCGGCGGTGGCCACGCCCAGGACGGCGGCATACAGGCCGTAGGCGCTGGCCCGGCGGTGGGGGGCGACGAGGTCGGCGACCACGGCCCGCAGGGTGGATTCCTGGATGCCGACGGCGGCGCCCCACAGCAGGGCCCCGGCGATGACCCACCAGGTGTTGGTGGTGAACGCCGCGACGGGGATGGCGATCGCCAGGATCGGCAGCGCGATCAGTACCCGTGGGCCGGTGCGGTCATACGCCCACCCGGTGGCCAGGGCGGCGAGCGCGTCGACCGCCATCGCTGCGGCGTAGATCAACGGGACTCCCGCGGTGGGTAGGAGTCCGCGGGCGACCATGTGGAAGGAGAGCACGCCGAAGGTGGCGAAGCCGAGCATGGTGGCCGCGGTGAACACCGAGTAGATCCAGAACCGACGGGGCATCACCACCCACCACCGGGTGACCGGCTGGTCCGGATCGTCGGATGCG